>VFQN01005970.1_pt1 | contig 14394 bp, 14 predicted proteins | sample 3512371 | NCBI WGS metagenome assembly VFQN01 (sample SAMN10412370, study PRJNA504923) | tailings metagenome | isolation source: Replicate 2 from Balatoc abandoned mine | place: Philippines: Itogon, Benguet | collected 2017-08-28
CTCGCGGCCGCTGACATCTGTTATTTCCCCGACACGGCGGTCCTGCACAACTTCTAAGGATGGATAGACCCGATGCTCCTCACCATCGGCATGGCGACCTACGACGATCACCCCGGCACCTGGTTCACTCTGACCCTGCTGCATCACCAGCTGATCAACCTGGGCCGGCGTGATGACGTGCAAATCGTTGTCGTCGACAACAAGCCGGATTCTGACGGGTCATCAGAGCTGCGCAAGCTGTGCGCTGACATCGGCGCGAAGTACGTCCCGCAAGCCTCGCCGGTCGGCACCGGCCCGGCCCGCGAACGCATCTTCCAGGAGGCAATCGGCGAGTGGGTGCTGGTGATGGACTCCCACGTCTGGCTGATGGACTGGGTGCCAGCCCGCCTGTTCGATTTCTTACAGGACAACCCGTCGCAGGATTTCTGGCAGGGCGTCTGCCGCCGGTCGAAACTCTGGCAGCCAGGTTACAAACGGCACGCAATCACCTGGACTCACTGGGAAGGCCGCTGGGGCGAAGATGGTTTGTTCGGCAAGTCCGCGACGAAGCCCGGGGCTGGCGACCCGGCGTTCATTGAGCAGCCGGCATTTGAGATCCCCTACGGCGGTCTGGGCCTGTTTATGTGCCGCAAAGATGCGTGGCTGGGCTTTCATCCGCGATTCCGGGGATTCGGCGTCGAGGGCTATTTGCAGGCGAAATGGCGTGCGGCCGGCCGCACCTGCTGGTGTTTGCCGTGGCTGCACTGGGTGCATTGTTTTCAGCCGCGGGGAAAAGCGATCCGTCCCAACAAGTGGCCGGATCGCACGAACAATTATCTCTGGTGGCATCATGAGCTGCAGACGATCCTCCTGACTGATTTAAAGCGACATCACGTCCAAACGGCCGGACGAACCACGCAAAAAGAGTGGCAGAAGTTGCTCGGCGAAGTGGGGATCAACGAACGGGAAGTTCTCGCGAAAGAAGCGGCCGCAGCTGGTGACCTGCAACAACCAGAGCAGACCGCCAGAAAACAAACAGCTCGGCTGCCTCACAGCGAGACGCAGAGAATTCTCGCCTCTGTTCTCACTGAAAGCGATACGCAAACTGCGGCCGATCTGGACTGCCGGTTTCGCGGGCGCCAGTCCGGCATGGTCCTGTGCAACAAGGGCTGCCCGGCGTCGCAGAGCGAAGCGTATCCGACCTACGACTGCCGGCGGCACGGTCTGGTGGTTCTCAACTCCATCAGGACCGACATCCAGTCCTGCGTGGCCTGCAAAGTCCAGAAAGGCGATTTATGAGTGTGTTATCGCAGATGTACGACGCTGAGTTAGACCGCGGCTACCGCTGGTTCAACTACCCTGAGTTTTATTCCTGGCTGGCGACGCAGGCCCGGGAAATCTGTGAAGTCGGCAGCTGGAAGGGGTTCAGCACTGTTTACCTCGCGCAGCAGCTCCAACACAGGCACGACGGCGGGCGCGTCTATTCTGTCGACGTATGGGACCGCAAGGGCGCGTACTGGAACGATTTCTGCAAACGGTTTCCCGCTGACTCTGCCGGGCACCTCTACGCCTGTTTCCTGCGGCACATTGAGCGTGCCGCGGTGACGGGCCTTGTGCTGCCGCATCGGTTGCCCAGTGCAGATGCGGCGAAGCAGTTTCAGCGCTGCGGCAAGCTGTTCGACGCCGTCTTCATCGACGGTGATCACCGGTACGACGCAGTGAGGTCAGACATCCTGAACTGGCGATCCCGCGTGCGTCCAGGCGGCATCCTCTGCGGCCACGATTACAACAACAAGGACGTGAAGCGAGCCGTCGACGAGCTGCTGCCCGGCGTGCAGGTCTGGCAGCCGGGAAACGTCTGGCACACGCCTGTGTAAAAAATCACAAAAAAAGATACGCATCATTTGATCCGCAGCAGAAAAGATGCGTATCTTTTATAGTGACCCAAAAAAGATACGCATCTTTCCCCAAGAGAAAAGCAGGCAACATGCTGCGGCCGATTGCAATTGTCGTGCTGATGATGGTGCCTTTCGGCTTGCTGGGGTTTGCGTTGTCGCTACTCCAGACCACCAGCCACGGCCTGGTGATTTATCGCTGCCCGACGTGCGGACACGCGGAGCGCTGCCAGAGAGTGGAGCGCGAGGCCTGGTACTTCAGGTGCAACGAGTGCGAGCGAAGCTACTCTACGTGGGATGCGGAGCCGATCGAGGTTGGGAAGTGAAATCACCCCTCATTCTTTGGCCTGCCCCGGGTTCTCTCGCTCAGCTGATTTTTCACTTCTTTGGGTAGCAATTTCTTCCCCGCCTCCCCCAGCCATTCCGACAGCGACATGCCCGCGGCCTGCGCCGCTGCCTCGAAAGCATCCCACCAGTCCGGCGGCTGCGTCAGGTAGCGACGTGACTGGGGTTTCTTGCGCATGATTCGCGAATCTGGCGAATACAGGTGACAGGGCGCGCCGCTGCCTTATACCGCAGCACATGAGCAAGCCCAGACTTACTATCGGCATGGCGACCTTCCGCGATCACTTCGGACTCTGGCCGACGCTGGTTGAGCTGAATAAATCCCGGGGTGCGCTGGATCTCACCCGCGAAATCGAGCTGCTGGTCATCGACAACGAACCGCACGGCCCGCACGGCGAGGCCAACAGCAAGCTCGCGGCAAAATTCCAGAACGCCAGGTACGTCCCATTTTCAAAACAAGTGGGCACGTCCGCGCCCAGGAACGAGGTATTCCGGGCGGCGCACGGCGACTGGGTGCTGTGCATTGATTCGCACGTCATGCTGTGCGACGAGGTTTTGCGCAAGCTGTATGGCTTTGTTTCAGACGGCGAAATTCCGCAGCAGGATCTCTACCACGGCCCGCTGATGGACGAGTCCGGCGAAACCTGCGTCTGGACGCACTGGGAGCCCCGCTGGGGCGAGAACGGCATGTTCGGCAAGTCCCGTGTTGATTTTAATCTGCTCAAGCCTGGAAGCGATCCTGTGAGCATCCCGCTGGCGGGGCTGGGACTGTTCCTTGCCAGAAAAGATGCGTGGTTGGGGTTTCACCCGCAGCAAAAGAACTTCGGTGGCGAGGAGGGGTACATTCACCAGAAGTACCGCGCTGCCGGCCGACAGTGCTGGTGTCTGCCGTGGCTGCGCTGGATTCACCGGTTCCGCCTGGACGCAGCGGCTGAACCGCTGCCCTACAAGACCGACTGGCTGTCGCGCTGCTGGAATTACCTGCTCAGCGCGAAAGAGCTGGGCTACCCATCCCTGCAGAGCGTGCGTGAGAACCACGTGAACGGCAGCGTAGCGACCGTTGAGAATTATCGCGGTGAGGTCCAGCCCCTGAAGATCAGGGGGCGAGTCACGCACGAAGAGTGGCAGTTGATGCTGAAAAAGCTAGAAATCAGCAAGAACTCTTGCTGAAAGCTCTCGCATGGCGACCACGACAGTCACTCTGGCAAAAGACGCGACCACCATCACGCTCAACGGCCCGGAGGGGCCGAGCGACGTGAATTGCCACCCCAACTGGGTGAGCCAGCTCAGTGAAGGCCTGCAGCGGTGGTCTTACCGCGGCACAGACACGCACCTGGAAGCCTGGGCGCTGCGGCTGGAATCCCTCACGCTGGCCCAGACGCAGGCCCTGCGCGGGTTCTTCTACGAAACGGTGAAGGGGCCGACCAGCACGTTCACGTACACGCACACGGACGGCGTGAGCTATACCGCCCGGTTCGTGAACACTGGCCTGAAGTTCCAGCGGCGAGCCCACAAGGACTGGGCCTGCCAGATCGAGCTGGAAATCTCCGGGACTGACTCCGGCGCGGGCGTGAACGCCGCTGCTGTGGGCTGAGCAGCGCTGTGGGCCTCTATACGCGTGAGGAAAAGATGTAGCAAAAAATCCAAAAAACACATTTCAAAAAACAAGCGCTACCGGCGCTGCTAGCGCTACAGCAGGTGCAGACAAGGAGTTACGACAAGAGCCGCGGCGCTCCAGCAGCGCTGCTGCTGCTCCTTAATTATTTTTGCCTACCCTCTCACGTGTATTAAGGCAACGAATAAGCAAGAATCTTGCCATTTCTCTTGCCATGAGGTATACCGTCTGGTATAAGATTAGCGAGTGATTTATCAGCAACCTGTTCTCAGGAGAGGTGTTATGACTCTGGTCGCGGATGTGAATGGTCTGCGGCGTGATATTCTGAAGCGGTTCGAGCTGGTGCCTGCATTTTCTCAGGATACTCCGCGGAGCGCCGGGAGCGCTGCCCCTGTTGTGGCGGGTGGCGGCAGCGTGACGAACCTGACGGCCGACGTAGAGCGGGAAGTCAGCCGGCAGCGGGAGGCCCCGCCACCGCAAACAGGGTCGCAAAACCATCTCGCCCGCTTCGAGCTGGATGTCTTGTCGCATTACGGCCCAAAGAGCATTCGCGACTGGGACACGTTCAACGGCTGGCAGAGTCGCGGCCGGCAGGTTCAGAAGGGAGCCAGAAGCATCAAGCTGCCAGAGGGCAGTGCAGCCCTGCTGGAGAAGGCGATCGCGTCCGGCGATGTTCCGCTGATCCAGCGGCCATCACTACTGGAAGCTGTACGCTTCGGCAGCACGAAGAAGGGCCACATGTGGCTGTTCCGTCTGGCTGATACCAAAGAGAAGTAATCAGCAAATAATTGCAAGATTCCTGGCATAACCCATTGCAAATAAAACGAGCCAGTGGAATATGTTTCCAGTGGCTCATGTTTTTGCCAGATTACCCAGACAGCCCACTCACGCGAGAAGGTTAATCTTTCTGGCAAGTGGCCAGGGCCGGGATCGAACCGGCGACACCAGGATTTTCAGTCCTGTGCTCTACCAACTGAGCTACCTGGCCGTTGGTCATTCGTTAGTTGGCGAGCGAATGACGGGCGGAAGTTCCGACTGCGTCGGGAGCGGGATTATCGCTGATTCGCTGGCGGTTGTCCAGCGAACGGTGAAAACTGTGGGAAAGTTCGGTGGATCTGGCAGGCCGTGCCGGCAGTTGATCGGAGGCGTCTGGTCTGAGCCGGGACGTGGGGCGTTTCTGTTTCGTGCGTGGATTCAAGGGAAGGATCCCGCCGCTCGCTTTACGTAACCTACACAACCTTCATAATTTACGATCCTCAGCCCGCAGTCGGGTTTCGTCCGCTGATCCATCTTGCTGTGTTTGGTTGTCTACCGGTAGAATCTGCCGGTCTGGGCCCCCAGGGATCGGGGGACGCGCGAGACTTTGGGGGGGCAAGGACGCCATGCGGGCTCTGGCTGCGACGACATATCAGCGACTGGCTTACGGAGCGGGTCGCGCGGGAACGGCGGCTGTTTTGGGCGGCGCCGTCTGTGCTGTGCTGGCAGTGGCCCTCTACACAGAACTGGTGGCCACGTTTGGACTGCCGTTCGGGGTCCGTCTGGGATTAACGCTGGCCAGCATCGCGGGCATCGGCTGGGGCCGTTCGCAGTTTCAACGCGAAGCGCGGCTGTCCGCCCGTCATCTGTGGTTGTATCTGACGGCGATTCTGTTGCTCTGGCCGACCTGGATGGCGTTCCAGCTGGAAACGGTGGCAGCGTTGCCGCTATCCGTCTGGAGTTCGGACTGGAGTGCCGAACTCATCGGCGTGCTGTTCGGGCTGATGAGCGGGATTGTCCCCATCGCGGTCGGCACGCAGTGGCTTTTGTATTGTGCTGAACTGGTCAATACGGCGTCCTGGATTCCTGAATCGTCCGGCAGCGATCCCGCGAAAACCGGTACTGCAGGTGCCGCGGCATGCTCCGGCGGTAGCCGCCTGCCCCTCGTGTTGACCGGGTTTGCAGCGGGGCTGCTGTTCATGGCCGTAGTGGCGACTCCGGTGGCAGGAATCTGGTGGCCGTTGTGGAGTACCGTCGCACTGGTCGCCTGCGCGATTGCGGTCGCTCCCCTCATGGGCACCACGATTTGCCGTGGTGCTCGCACTGCCGTTGTGTCGGATTCACCAGCGGTCAGTCGTCGGGCGGCGCTCCCGCTGGCAGCGATTGCCGCTGTCGCCGGCTACCAGATGCTGGTCGGCGTATCACTGATCACGGAGATCTCTCCGTCTACCTTGCCGCTGGAAGCGATGACGTTCAGCCTGCTGTTGCTGGCCTGGGCCGCGGGTGGCTGGTGTCGCCGCTTCCGGAAGATTTCACCGGTCGGCGAAGCCTCGAACGTCCCGGTGTCGTTGTTGCAGGGGTGGCTCGCAGTTTCATTGCTGCAACTGCTGATGGCGTCCCAGTTAATTGACCTCAGCTTCTGGCTGTCGACGCGGGTGCTGAATCCGCTACTGCTCGAGAGTCTGCGCGGCCTGCTGATCGCCGGACTGGTGGGACCGCTGGCTGGCTGGCTCGGTTGGGCCTTTGCCGGCACACGGTCTCAAAGGTGGCTGCCGATTTCGCTGCTGGCCGGGGGACTGGTCGCCCTGTTTGCTGTCACGCTGGTGGGTGATTCACTCATTCTCCTGTGGTCCGGGTTGACGATTGTCAGCGGAATCTGGCTGTGTCGACAAGCCAGATTGTTCTTCTCGACGCCGCAGTGGCAACGTGGCTGGCGGGCCTGGCTGATGCCGTCGGGCCTGATGACCATGCTGCTACTGATGACCGCGATTCTGCCCTGGACATGGCCGACCGAACGGGCCGTGAAGCTGCTGTTTTCGACACCCGCATTGCTGGGTGCCCGTAGCGGATGGCCTGCTGAACTGTTGCCGGAACTGGATGACAGTCATCTGATGGATCGGGTTGCGGGCAGAGAGGGCGACTGGACGCTGTGGCGCAGCCGCGGTTCGGACCTCGTCTTTCGCAGGAACGGGATTCCACAGGGAGCGCTGACGACGCATCCGGAATGGTCGCCCCAGTATGCTCCGGAAGTGGCGAGTACGTTATGGCCGCTGGCCCTGGTCGATCAGCCGGCGCGTGTGTTGCAACTGGGAGCAGGCAGCACTGCGGCGCTGCAAACGGCTCTGGCGTTTCCCATCAGCGAGATCGTTTGCTGTGAAAGCGATCCGGGACTGATGGAACTGCTGCAACGCGCGGTGGTCCGTGACGGCAGCGTCAATCCGCTGGCGGATGACCGATGTCGCACACTGCTGCAACCGACCGGCTGGCTGGCGCTGCCGGACAGCGAACAGTTTGACGTGATTGTGTCGACGCCGGTCACGGCGGTATTGCCGTCGGCGAGCACAGAGATGACGATCGAGTTCTATCGTCGATCGGCCAGGCATCTGTCGGAGCGGGGTGTTTTCTGTCAGCGGATTTCAGCGGTCGACTTTGGCCCGAAACTGCTGCTCAGTGCTGCAACCTCACTGCAGCAGGCCTTCAAAACAATCGCCTGTCTGGAAGTCGGCCCCGGGGAATATCTGCTGCTGGGAGCCCATGATCCGGCGGCTCTGGTTCGTTCGGATCTGCCGGCCCGGCTGGAGATGCCGCACGTTGCTCACTTGTTATCGCGCTGCAACTGGGACTGGTCCCTGCCGCTGAATCTGCCGGCCTACGATGGAGCGGCTCTGCGAGAAGCCGCGAGCGAAATCGGTGCTGGTCCGCAATCGATCGCGAATGCCTGGCTGCCTGGCTTCACGCCCCGCGAGTTGTTGCGCTGGGGTCCGAAGCTACAGGAGACGGCGGCTGTGTTGATGCGGCCACGAACCACTCCGGCGGAATTTCCCTTGCCGCAGGAAGCGGGTGCGCCGCGGAAACTGGAGATCGCCGGTGTACGGAAGAGCCGGTATCTGGAATGGCTGGGACCAACTGCGGAAGACCCGGCGTTGTTGCGACGTCTGTCGGAATCGGCGACACAGCAACAGCTGGTTCTGAAATTCCCGGATACGCACTGGTGGGAGTATCGCAAGGAGTTGCGGGGACAATTGCAGGATCATCCACGATCCGGCCTGCAACAGGTCAGCCATCTGTCTTCAGAAAATGGGAAGCGCTGGCATCCGGAAGATCGCCGTCGCAAGGCTTACTTTGAAGCGCTCGGTGAAGCGACCCAGACTGATCGGCCAACGCTCGCACAGTTGCAGGCCATTGAACAGCAACTGGAGCCTTACGACCCGCTGATGTCGTACTTCGCTCATCAGGAGGTGGCGGATCTTTACGCCCGGTCCGGAATGAATCCCTTGCTGGAATCCGCCCATCGCCTGCACGTCATTTACTATGCTCCGCGTGGCGAGGCATCCGTCCGGAATGTCACTGCAGCGATTGACCACCTCGTCAAGCACCCCGAGGCGACCGGTTCCGACACCGAACGATTCGAGATCCTGAACGGCCTGCTGCAGACGCTGCGCAGCCGGTGGGAAGTCCGGAACACCCGGCCACCGAAATCCGTGCGGGTGACGCAACAGGAAATCGAACGCAGCTTGCTGGCGGTCGAACGGGCGCTGGAAACTATGACCCCGCTCGCCGCTGCGGCCGGCTGGTCTGATTCTGCCTGGAAGACGCGGCAGCTGGTGTTGGACCGCATCCTGGCACGACCGTTCCGCACCTATCGCGATCAGCTCGCCGCCCATGCCCGCGAAAGCGAACGCAGAACCCGGGAGTTGCTCAACAAGGCGACCAATCCGGACGAGGAAGCCGCACCGTCTGCTGCACCTGCCATGAATGGCGTCATGGCGCATTGAGCAACGAATATTGCCAGTTCCGGTGGCGTCGGCGAGAGACCGTCGTCGCTACCGGCACGTTGATTGCGGCATAGCCAGCCAGATCCCAGGCGGCAACAGACATGCGCGCCCTGCCCTGCAGGCGTGAGAACCTTGAAACGAAACTGCGCTTTAAGGAACTGTCGCATTTACAAACCCGTCGTCTCAGGGAAGCCTTCATCACTGGAGCAACAGCCAGCGAAATCGCGATATCCAGCACAGCCCCCGCAGTCCCCTCGATTCCACGCTCTCCCATCCAGACGCGCTACGGTCATTGGCCTGGCAAATTCGATGGAGCAGAGACAGCTCCTTCCAGCGGCTGGCAGTCTCGTCCATCCGCCCATCCCGCCGGACGAACGCACAAGGCGTCCGCGTGGACGCAGGATTGCCGCCAATTCTGTGCGAGAGCGATGGAGGACCAACGTGCGGACGGAAAACAGTGTGAATCTGGCTCCCCCTGCTCCCCAGGTGGCAGAGCTGATGTTGAGCTGGATCAATGAGCGACTGCGGATCGAGGCAGAGCTGAAGCTGCAGCAACAGCAGGCCATCGAGATTCCGCGACGCTTCTGGAAAGTTCAGGCAGGGCGGCTTCTCTCGCTATCCTTCGGAGGGTTATGCTGGCTGGCCATTCAGGTCGCCCTTAGTAGCTGATCGCCAGCGCCGGGCGCACCCCACTCTGTCTCAGGAGCGCAGCGCAATCTGCCCGGGAATTGATCATCGGTGGATCTCTCGCATCTCGACTGTAGCCAGAACCAGCGACCCGGCTCGATCAACGCCATGATGGTGCTGCAACTTCGCAGCCTGCGTGGATGGTCGCTGCCTCAACTGGCTGCGAATTCGGGCATCGACGAGAAACTGCTGAACCGGGTGGAACTGGGTCAGGCCGAACTGCCGCCGGAGTTACTCGTCCCGCTGGCAGCCTCCCTGAGTTCCGCTCAACAGATGATTTACCCCGAAGATTTGCTCAGCTGGCCGGCTGACCTGGCGCGTCAGTACATCGATGCGATGTACCTGCAGCAGGCGGATGCCATCCAACAGATCCGGCACTTTCTCGACGATGACGTCGTGTTCAACGTCTACGGCGATCCCGAACGGATTCCGTTCGCCGGTCAGTACCGCGGAATTCCTGAAATTGACGGTGGTTTCCGCGTCTTCTTTTCCGTACTGGAAGTTCCTGAAAATCATGATCACCGGCCGTACTACCGCTATGCCGCTCACGGAACGGATGCCGTGATCATGGGACAGAGCTGGATTCATCCCATCGGCCAACCGCTGCAGGAACCGATGCCGCTTTGCATCCTGATGCGTTTCCGTCGCGGCAAGCTGTATCAGATGGAAGACAACTACGACACCGAACGCGCGAGCCTGTTCTTCGGCCAGCAAGCGGATTAGCAACACCGGTGCAGCGCCGGCTCGACTCAGACATCGAATATCAGAACTCGCCAACGACTTCACCACCACCGCGGGTGCCCAGCCGCCGGAAGGTTGTGAGATCGATGTTTTCCGAGAGAAAACGCACGGAACCGTCACACATCGTCAGGTTGGCGCCTCCACTGTGCTGACTGCCGTAAGCGCCCACGCGCTGCGGATCGAGCGTGCTGGTGAATGTGGCCTGATCCGCTGCTGCGATGGTGCCAAAAGCGACGGGTATCCGGTAGTTCACCGGAGCCAACGTACTCAGGGTGACATCGCTGAGCCCGTACTTGCCACCCGACGGAGCCCACCAGCCGTACTGTCCCATCGACTCCAGAGCCCAACCTTGTGCGGCATAGGTGTCGTAGTTGCGATCGGTGTGATTGCGTTCGCCGAGCATCAGTGTTTGCGTCGTGCCGTCAGTGATGTCGCGCAATCTGACCAGCGGAAACGTGGGCGTTGCCGAGCCGCTGGAGGCGAACACGCCATCGCCGGCGATCTGATCGGGCGGATGAGTCTTCGAGCCGCCGTTGCCGGCATAACTGGTCACGCCGTAATACAAGATTGTCGAGACCACAGGATTCTGCGGAATGATGTTGGAAGGACACAGCAGCCCTGCCAGCACAGTCGCAGTGCGGGAACTGATTCACCCGTTGGCATTTGCCAGCGGATCGGCGAAAGTCCGCTCGGTTCGTGCTCCGTTGCAGTCGAAGCTGACCTGGATCGGACGCGAGCCCGGATCAGGAGCCCGGCGCTGTCTCGATCAGCTCCTGCAGGACCGGCCGCCCCCGCGCCGCATGGCGCGCAATCATCGCGCCGTGGCCGAGGCCGTACAGTCGGGCTGGGCCGATGCCGGCGTCTGTCTGCAGCTCACAAGTGTCGAAGCCGGACTCGATTTCCTGCCCGTTCAGGAAGAAGCCTATGACCTCTGCTTCCCGACAGCGCTGCGACATGATGCCCGGCTGAAAGCCCTCATCACTGTCCTCCAGTCGCCACAATACCGCCAGCTGCTCGCCGACCTTCCCGGATATTCTTCCGCGGAGACCGGAGAGTTGCTGGGCGAAGCCCGGTAAGCCACAGCTTCTCCCCCGGTAAGCCACAGTCTCCTTCAAGCCAGAGACTGTGGCCGGCGGTTTCAAAGTGTCAGGCCAGCAGCGGGTTCGGCGGCGGAGGCTCCGGCACCACCAGCGGATCGTCCTGGGTAGTGTGCAACTTGAGTTGCGGGAACGGGATCTCGATCCCTTCCTCGTCAAACCGGATCTTGATCCGGCGCAGCAATTCCCGCTTGACGGTCCACTGTTGCAGCGGGCGGGTGGTGATGTGGAATTTGATGACGATTCCGGAATTCCCCAGTTCATCCACGCCCAGCATCGCCGGTTCTTCCGTAATCAGGGCGGCATAGGCGGGATCACGACGTATTTCACGGGCCAGCTCCATCAGCACACGCGTCGCCCGGTCGACGTCGGAACCATACCCGACCTGAATGGTGAACAACGCGCGCGACCAGCCATGTGTCATGTTCGTGACGGTGGTAATTTGTCCGTGCGGAATGAAGTGCACACTGCCTTCCAGATCGCGCAGGACCGTCATCCGCAGGGTAATGCGTTCAACCTGACCGGAGATGGCGCCGACCTTGATCACGTCATTGAGCATGTACTGCTGCTCCATCAGCACAATGAAGCCGTTGAAGTAGTCCTTGATCAGGCTTTGTGCGCCGAAGGCGACGGCCAGACCGAGCACAGCAGCACCACCGAGCAGCGGCGCCACCGAATACCCTACGGCTTCGAGGACCACCACCGTCACAAATCCGTAGACGAAAGTGATGAACGCATTGTGGAACACGGCGACCAGTGTTTTCGCCCGATTCTGGCGCTCCTCCACCGAACCGCGCCTGCTGCGACTGACCAGCAGATCGACCAGTCGCTTTCGCACTGCCGACGCGACCCAGAGGGCGATCGTCGCCACCAGCAGTACAATCACAATCCGCAGGCCTTCGTGGGTCAGCCAGCGTTCAATCCGATGCAGGGACCACGGACTGGACACCGATTCCAGTTGCCGCTGGGCCTCATTCATCTCCTGACGGCGTTCTTCCGCCACTTGCATCGCAGTGATCTGATCGGCCTGAACCAGCGCCAGCGCACTTTGCAGTTCATCGAGATGATTGGATGCCGCCGTCGCTTCTTCCTGCGCAGACCGCTGACGGGTCTGTGCGCCTTCCATCGACTTGCGGACCTCTTCCGCACCTTCTCCGGAGGACAGTTTCTTCCAGTACTCCTGCCGCAAACGCTGAGCCTCGGCATCTGCTTCCAGAGCCTTCTGACGGGCAAGATCCCGGAGCCTGCGTTCGAGCTGGATATTATTCTGCAGCGACTTCACCCGCTGTGTAATCTTGTCGAGTTCCAGTTGCGCTGCCGCAGCCTGCTTCTTGCGGGCTTCAACGATCGATTCCGCTTCCAGAACGACTTCATCCTTGACCGGTTGTTCGGTCGTAGTTGAAGGCGATGCTGTGGTGGTGGTTGCCGGAATTCCCGGTATCGGGCTGACAGCGGCCGGAGTGGACGCCGCAGGAGCCGCCGCTGAGGGAGCAGACGTCGTTGCGGGCGTGCTGACAGCAGGCGTTCCGGGCATCGCCGCAGCAGGATCAGTCACTGCCGCATCTTCCGGATCAGGCTTGTCCGGATTCCGCAATTTTTCCAGCAGTTCCTTGTTGCTTTTCGTGCGAGCCGTCAGGGACTCCAGCGATTCCTGTTTGGTCCGGCGGGACTCGATTTCCAGCTCAAAGCGCCGCTTGGCGTCCTGCCACGATTTTTCAACCGTCGCGATTTTCTCGTTCAGTTCCTTCAGCAGGGTCGCATTGGCATCGGCCTCTGCCTGGCGGGCCGATTTTTTGAGATCGTCCAGCTGATCACTGAGTTTCTTGAAGTCAACGTCTGCCTGGGCATAGCTGCTTTTGGGATCGTCGAGATCCTTGCGGAGTTCCTTGATGCGGGCTTCGTCGGTTTCGATCGACCGTTGCAAAGACGTGATGCGTTCGGCATCGGAGACAGGCACCGGTGCGGCCGGAGTCCTGGCAGTGTCTCCCGCTTCCGTCGGCGATCCCGGCTTTGATCCTCCGGAAGCCGTCTCTTCGGACGTTCCCGGCGTGGCATCCTTTTTGACGGCAGGCGATTCAGTTGCCTGTTGGGCCAGCAGCGACGCAGAACCGGCTGGCCACAGGACACTCATCATCACGAAACAGGCCGTGATCAACATACGAAACACGAACCGGCCTGCGTCTCCAGGGTTCCCGTAAGCCTGGCTGAAATTCTCTGCCTGCGTGTGTCGAATTGCGTCCCGTCTGGCGAGCACGATCTCCATCCCCTGTCTTTGATACGTTCTTCCAGCGTGTCAACTGCTGTTAATCTTCTCCCCCTAATCAACCCGGATCGCCGAAATGCTGCAACCCTGACGGAAAAATGAAGAATGGTCTGCCTGTATTTCCCGGTGATTCCGGGAGATTTACCAGCAACATGCGGTGAAACGCCCATGTTACACCCGCTGAACTGGTCACTTGGGGATTGACGACTGCCGGACCACAGCGTCGTCGAAATGTGCCAGCAGATCGCGTGCAAACCGCTCAAGCGACCAGCGCTCGTTACCGATGCTGCGAGCGATCCCGGACACCTGCTGCCGGGCCACGGGATCATGAAGCTGTTCCACTGCCTGGAAAAAGTCTTCCTGTGATCCACACAACCAGCCGCCACCCGCCGACAATTGCTCGATGAAACCGCCCTGCCGATCCACGATCGGAACACAACCGACACGCATCGCCTCGGCAACCACACGGCCGAAGGATTCCGGCAACTCCGGCTGATGGTACAGAATTGCATCCCACCGACCAAGCAGCGAACGCCGCTCCCAGCCGGCATTATAAAAACGTGTGCGTCCCTGGCACGCATGCGTGAGATCACGCTGCATGCTCGAAGGACATCCCACGAACTCCCAGCTCACGTCGGGAAACCGCTGCGACAGTTCTGCGTAGAAGGCGATCAATAACATCGGCCACTTCCTTCGCCGCGGTGTGCAAATGCGTCCGATCGTCAATTCCCGAGAACTATGTTCTTCGGGCAGCGCGGGAGGACAGGGAACGGCCTGCCAGAGAACAGCGTCAACCGGCTTCCGGATCTGCGGCCTCAACCACTCTGAACAGCAGAGCGTCAGATCCGCCGGAGCTGCAGAAATTCGCGAATGCAGATACTGCACCGTCGGCACCGGCAAGCGGGCGGGAACTTTTTTAGCCGGAGTATTATGCAAGAGGACGATATCCGGTCGTTCGGCCGTCACAAGCTCCGGCGAAACATGAGTCCAGCGGACCAGCCGGGACGGGGCAAAAACAGGT
>VFQN01005971.1_pt1 | contig 14394 bp, 9 predicted proteins | sample 3512371 | NCBI WGS metagenome assembly VFQN01 (sample SAMN10412370, study PRJNA504923) | tailings metagenome | isolation source: Replicate 2 from Balatoc abandoned mine | place: Philippines: Itogon, Benguet | collected 2017-08-28
CTGTGCAGCCGGAACTGGCCCTGCTGGAAGATCGTGTCCCGCCCGCACTGAAACGCTCCCGGCGGCTGGCCGGGTGCGTCGCAGGCTTCGGACTGATCTTTGCCTGGTTCGTTCTGCAACCGCTGTGGCATACCGACCTCTGGGGGCATCTCGCCTACGGCCGTTGGCTGGCCGTGCAGCGAACGCTGCCACCAACCGAACCGCTGATGCCGCTGGCCCGCGGCGTCCCGTTTGTCGATACCGCGTGGCTCAGCCAATTGATCGGCTATTTCACGATTCAGAACCTCGGCGTTGCCGGACTGCAGGGACTGTTCGCGCTCACAATCACCGCCACCACAATTGTGCTGTTCCTGCGCATCCAGGAGAAGACCCGCTCGACCGGGCTCGGTTGGCTGGGGGTGGGGACATTTCTGTGGCTGAACTGGGGCTTGCTGGCAACGGTGCGTCCCCAACTGGCCGGCCTGCTCTGCTTTGTAATTCTCCTGCATCGTCTGACCAGCCGGCGTTTCACTCCGTGGGATGTTCTCGGAATCCCGGTGTTGATCGCGCTCTGGGCCAATCTGCACGGTTCATTCGTTGTTGGCCTCGCACTGATCGCCACATTTGTCGCAGGTCGGGCCATTGATCTCGTCCGGCGAACGGGCACGCTCCGCAGCCTGTTTCATGACAGCGTGATGCGACAGCTGATCATCGTTCTGCAACTGTCTGCTGCCGCGGTCCTGTTCAACCCGTACGGTCTGGGTCTTTACGCAGAAGTGCTGATGATTTCCCGCAATCTGAACCTGCGCTCGCTGACCGAATGGCAGCCGCTGGACGTGCGGGGCCTGCATGGTCAGATCTTCGCTGCTTCAGCGGTGGTGCTGATCATCCTGTACCGTTTGACCCCGCGCCGCGTTGCCGGCTGGGAAGCCTTGCTCTTGCTCGGTCTGGGCTGTGCCACGCTGACCAGTTCCCGTTTTGCGATCTGGTGGGGACCGGTCGCCGCCCTCATGTTTTGCATTCATCTCCACGCAGTCCTGCGTCGCTGGCTTCCGTGGCGAGCAGCCTTGCCGGCTTCACCGGTCAGCGGCAAATGGTCGGTCGTGGCGGTTGGGATTGCCTGGATTGTGTTCGCCTACAGCCCCCCGGGAATGCGTCTGCTGCATCATAAGGAACCGGATCTGGCCAAGGCCACTTCCAATGACACTCCGCTGGGAGTCGTCGCGTGGCTGAATGAACATCCTCCCCAGGGTCTGATCTTCAACCCCTACGAATGGGGCGACTATCTCCTGTGGGCCGGGCCGAAGGATCTGCAGGTCTTCCTGAACTCGCATGCCCATCTGGTGCCGCGGGAAGTCTGGCAGCATTACCTGCTGGTGACCGAACAGACGGCCGAATGGTCGCAGACGCTGGACCGCTACGGCATCAACACCGTCGTCCTGGATACCCGGTATCGCAGCGGACTGATCCGCCGCATGAAAGAAGACCCGGCCTGGACCGTGGGCTATGAAGACAACCGCGGCGCGGTCCTGCTCCGCCGCACCCCGATTTAGTAATCGCATTTGTGAGCGCCTGCCTTGAGCGGACCGGTGCTAGCCGCCGGTGGCTTGTTGGCGTGCGAATTTACCGGCGGCTGGCGCCGATCCGCTCACAATTGCGGAAGTTCCCGCCTGCCGGCCAATCAGCGATCACGAAGACTGGCATCGATAACGACGACTGAATTCCCGCAGCAGACCTGATCGAAACGGACCTGTTCCATGTCCCGACGTCGCATTTCCGGCCTTGTCTTTCTGATGACGCAAGTCGTCTTCGTCTCGGTCTTCGCCGTCGCCTACGGCAGGTCGACGCGCGGCGAGCGCGAACTGCTGCTGGAGGCCAGCGGGGTCGAGGTGCCCGTCGCGAAGCTGGAAGTCCCACGGACAACGGCCCTGGTCATTGAACCGCTGTACGATGCTCCGGACGTGGTCAGCCATGAGGATCTGGCAGCGGTGTTGTGGAAAGTCGTGCCGCGATTTTCCGGCGAGAAGCTCAAGCCGAATTATGTGGAACACGCCCTGCGGACCTGGTCGATCCGCGCCACGTTCAATGACCCGGCAGCGATGTCCGGCGAGGCGATGAAGGATTACCTCGTCGATCACGGGAAATATCTGGCCTCCTGGGGGGATGCGGTCGATCCGCTGCTGGTTGACGAACCGGACGGTGTGGCGATCCGCTGGGGCAAGCTGGAAGGGGCTTCGGTCCATCACGATCACTGGCTCGCCTGTCTGACGGAAGCCGGCGTGTCGATCGATGAACCGGTTTTCACGCCGAACGGACGCGACCGCACCATCCGCGACGTCCTGCTGCGGACGATGCGTGATTTTCGCGTCGATGAAGTCGAAACCGAATGGACCAGCCTGGCTCTCGGACTCTGGCTGCCGCCGGAACGGAACTGGTTCAACAGCGAAGGCCGTGAAATCTCCTTCGACCTGCTGGCATTTCGATTGATGCGCGGCGAGCGTTCGCTGGGTGTCTGCTCGGGCACGCATCGCGTCTACTCATTGATGGCCCTGGTCCGCCTGGATGATGAATTCAGGATTCTCAGCCCTGCCATGCGGGCGGATGCCTGGTCCTATCTCGAAGGCGTGCGTGATGCGATCACTCTCAGTCAGTTCCCGGACGGCCACTGGCCTTCCAACTGGCCGGAAGGAGCAGCGGCGGTCGAACACCCGAAGGCTGATGAACTCTACAAGCAGGTGATTGCGACCGGACACCACCTGGAATGGCTGGCGATCGCGCCGCCGGAACTGCATCCGCCGCGGGAACAGATTCAGAAGGCAGCCCGCTGGATCATCCGGACAACCAAAGAGATGAGCGTTGAGGACATCCTGCAGCGGTACACCTTCTTCAGCCACGTCGGCAATGCCCTGGCATTGTGGCGACACACCCATCCGCCGGACTTCTGGAAGTCCTGGGAAGCTGCCCATCCGGATTATGCTCCGGAGGAACCGGTCTCGGCCTTGAAGGCGGTTTCCGCGACCGCAACCACGGAAGCGGGCCATTAGCGCCGGGAACTTCATGAGAAAATCGCGAACCCGCCAGCGATCATCGATCATCGCTGGCGGGTTCGCGATTATTTTTCACCAGAGTTCCCGGGTCACTCACCCGTTTACTCACTCTGCGCCAGCTTCTCCGGTTTCCGCACGTGCAGGGGAATCGCCAGCGTGGACACCTTTTCCTGCTGCTGCGCAGTTGCATAGATCAGCCGCGTCGATTCCGGGACCCAGGGACGGGCCGTCAGAAAGATCTGGCGTTCATTCTCGTTCTTGCGGACGAGGACTCCCGACAGGCCGATGTTGTCGACAATCACTCCGTGCGGCAGGTTGTCGACGTCGAACTTCACGTCGCCGTCGTAGCCATTCCGTTCCAGACGGATCATCGCCGTGATGGTGGTGCCGGGGGTGATCACCAGCCCGCCGTCCGGATCGGTGCTGGCAGCCGAGTCGGGGATCAGAACAGCCTTGATGGATGCCGGCTTCTCCAGCGTCACTTCATTAAAGCTCGCGACGTCGTGAGCCACGTCCTGGCCCTGAATGTCCGCCGTCGCCACGATTTTGACCGCGTTCCAGGCCTCTTTCGGAGCCGCTGCGGCCTCGGGTGATGCGGTCAATACGCTGTAAGCATCGAGTTGCCCGGCTTCGATCACGGTCGCACCGGAGATTTGATAACCCGCCGGCAGGTTGGAAACGTCGATCCGGATCGGTCCGGAGAAATTGTCGATGCGATCGACGTAGAACTTCACCCGCTGGCCATTCTCTGCCGGCAGCTTGAGCGACTTCGTGTCCAGCACCACATTGAAGTCCGGCCGGAGCGGCCGCGCAGTCAGTTCGTACTGAAACTCCTTGCCGGAGAAGCCGCGGGCATCGGTCACGCGGACGAGATAATCACCGTCGGCAGGTGCGGTGAAGGTCAACCGCGAATCGCTGCCGAGTTCCCGTTCGCCGTCATCGTCATTGACGTAATTCAATGGAAACACGGGCAGTCCGTTGTCGACCAGCGGTGCATCCGGCGGAAAGGCCTCAACGACGTAAACCAGTTCATCCTTCGCATGCGTGATCGGCGTCGTGTCAAAGTAAGTGCGACGTTTGCCGCGGTTGTCGTAGAAGTCATAGCCGGAGTCCGGACCGCGGGGCGCGCGATGGAAGCGGCCGATTTCTCCGTTCATGTACAGGAACTGGTTGATGTCCATCTCTTCCCAGAACTCGACCCGCACCTGCAACTGGGACGAATCGATCGGCCGGAAATTGATCCACGAATCCCGCACCGCCTGTAGCAGAGCCCGGCGCACCGGTGTGCCGTCCGCGTGCAGGATTTCCAGCTTCGTATCTGCCGGAGATTTCTTGCGGGCAGCGTTGGTTTCCAGGATCCAGATTTCGCCGGCTTTGGACGTGAAGCGGAACAGATCGGTATCCGCGTCGCCGCTCGCCGTCTGCAGGACTCCTGAAACGACGGCTGGCAGGGTGATTGCCTGAGCCTGCTCCGCCTGATCGTTCGGTTCCGCTTCTGTGACGTTGGCCGGCGGTTTGACTTCCGTTTGTGCGACATCGTCGGCTTCAATCTCCAGCGGCACCAGATTCGACGTGCTGTCCGCCCATTTCGGCGAAACCGGGTACGCCTGCAGCGAACCGTCCATCCGGCCGATCCACAGCGTGCGGCTGTCGGGAGTGAAGGCGACCGCCGACGGCCAGTCCGACTGACGTTCCAGCAGCGCCACCTGCGTGAACGTGCGTGTCTCCCAGACTTTCACACGGCGTTCTTCCGAGCAGGAGACCAGCAGTTTGCCGTCCGGCGAGAACAGCACGCGCAGAATCGGAGCTTCGTGGGCGAAGCGGGCATAGCGGATCTCGTTGGTGCCTTCCGCCGCCGTCGGTCCGAACTCCCAGACCCGCACGCGATTATCGACACCGCCGGCTGCGACATACCGACCATCGGGACTGATGGAAACGGTGTACTGTTCCTTCGCGGGCTGGGAAAACGTATCCAGCCGTTCGCGGGTGGCGGCATCCCACAGCTTCACGGTCCGGTCGCCGCTGGCAGTCGCCAGCCATTTCCCGTTCGGATGAAACGCGATGGCATAGACCGCGTCATTGTGGCCGGAGACCTCGCCCAGGTCTTCGCCCGTGGCGATGTTCCACAGGTTGGCGTCGCGGTCATAGCTGGCGGTCGCGAGCGTCTGACCATCAGGACTGAACGTCGCACCATACAGCGAATCCCGATGACCGGTGAGCGTGCGCACCCGCGACCAGTCACTGGTCTGCCAGATCGTCGCCTCGCCCGCGATTCCCGCTTCTCCGGCGGCGACCACCAGCCGATCACCCTGCAGCGCAAAGCGGACATCGGCGATGGAACCGGTGTGGCCCGTCAAAGATGCGACGGGTTTCTGATCGGGCAGCGAAACGATTTCCACGACATTCGGCCGGGCAATCGCCAGCCAGCGGCCCTGCGGATCGACCGACAGCGCCGTAACCGGTTCCCGCGGTGTCACCGTCGGTGCGATCTTCGGAGTCACCAGCCCCTGCCTCGCCGGTCCGCCTGCCGGCGCCGTCGCGCCGCCATCAATCCAGGCCTGAATCACTTTCAGCTCTTCCGGTTTCAGTTGCGGCGCATCTTCCGGCGGCATCTTCGGCTCTGCCTGGCCAGAGACCACCAGCCACAACCGGCTGTGCGCACTGTCCCCCGGCTTGATGACCGCGCCTTCCTCGCCACCCTTCAACGCTCGCGCAAAATCTTCCAGCACGAGCCCGGCCGCCTGCTCCCGGCTGTTGTGACAACCGTTGCAATATTTGCGAAACAACGGCAGGACGTCGGTGGCAAACTCAGGAGCCGCTGCCTGCGCGGACGCGAACCCGCACGCGAGCGTGATCAGACACCAAAGGAGCGAACGCGAAGTCATCGGAGAGGTCTCCGGGGAATGGTGACGGAATTTCATGGAAAGAGGCGTTGAAACCACGGAACACACGCAATACACGGAAAAATCAAAGGGATTCAAACGGCGACTGAGTCCGAACGAAATACAAACTCTTTGGGGTGGCATGCTTGCCCTTCCAGGCAAGCATGTTTCCTCTGCGTGACGATCAGAATCAATATGTTATTGCCCGACCTCATGCTTGCCTGGAAGGGCAAGCATGCCACCCGGCGAAGGTGAGAACTCTTCATCAATGCTGAAACAGGAACTCGCGGGACGTCAGGACGCTCCACATCAGGTCTTCCAGGATTGCCCGTTGTTCTTCCTTCGGGGTGGTCTGAATGACGTCCAGCAGAGCCGTCTGTTCGTCTGCGGCTGGTTCACGGCACAGGGCAGACAGATACAGTTCAGACAGGATCTGTGCGGGAGCCGTATTCGTCGCCATCCATTGTGGAATACGGCCGTCTTTGGCTTCGAGCTTGCCCAGCAGCGTCTCACCGTTGGCCAGATGCAGCACCTGGGTCATGCTCGGTTCATCGCTGCGTTCGCAGGTGCAGGTGAGCACCCGTTCGGGCCGACCAAACGTGTCCAGAAAATAGGATGCCAGGCTGGTATCGCGCAGCTGTAAGGCGTGACTCCCTGCGGGATAGTCCTTGAAGGCCGTCGGAACGCCCGTGACCTGGGCCACGGCATCCAGCAGCACTTCTGCCTTGAGCCGGCGAGGATAGAAGCGGGCATAGTAGCGTTCGTCTGCCGCGTTCTCCGGCAGGGTGACACTGGACCGCTGGTAGGCTTCCGAGTTCAGAATCAGCCGCATCAGCGATTTCAGGTCGAACTGATGTCGCACGAGATCGTCTGCCAGGGCATCCATCAGCGCGGCGTTGCTCGCAGGATTCGTCAGCCGCAAGTCGTCAACCTTGTCGACCAGTCCCACGCCCATGTAATTCGCCCACACGCGGTTCACGATCGCGCGGCTGAAATAAGGGTTCTCCGGCGAGGTTAACCAGTCGGCCAGCATCTCACGGCGGTCGCCGGTAGCTTCCAGCGAAATCGCGGTGCCATCGAGCGGCCGCGGCAACTGCGGTCGGCCGGTGCGGGGCTGATTCAGTTCGCCGCGTTCCGCGATAAAGACGGTGCGGTCACCGTCGCCGTTGCGAAAGTCGCCACCCCAGCCTTTGCCGCGCACCCGCGCGAAAATGCTGGCCATCCCGTAGTAGTCGTCGTTGGTCCATTTCTCCAGCGGATGATCGTGGCAGCGGGCGCAGCCGATCGACATGCCCAGAAACGCCATCGACACCGTTTCGGTGATCTCCAGCGGATCCTGATGCAGGGCATAGAAATTTGCAGCTCCATTCTCGAACGTGCTGCCTTTGGACGTGACAATCTCCCGCACAAACTGATCCCACGGCACGTTCTGCTCGACCCGTTGACGAATCCAGCCGGAAAAGGCATCAAGCGCTTTCGGCCGCAGCCGTTTGCCGGACAGCAGCAACAGGTCGGACCATTGATAAGTCCAGTAATCGACGAACTCCGGCCGCGTGAGCAGGTCTTCCACCAGCTTTTGGCGCTTGAGCGGATCGTCGTCTGCCAGAAATTGTTCGGTCTGTTCTACAGTCGGCAAGGCACCGATGGTGTCGAGATTCGTGCGGCGGAAGAACTCGCCATCGCTGCAGCGCGGCGACGGAGGCATATTCAGCGATCGCAGCTTTTCAATCACGAAACGATCGATGAAATTCTGCTCGGGCACCTGCGTGAAGGCTTCGTCCGGCACCGTCTGCTGATAGGGCGACGTCACCAGCGCGGTCACATTCTGAGCCAGATACCAGGCGACAATCGCCCCTTCACCGCTGCCGGTCACGGTCACCTTGCCCTGATCGTCGACCTGGGCGACCGAATGGTTGGTCGAGGAATACTTGGCCCAGCGGCTGACATCCTCGACATGTCCGTCCGAGAAATGAGCCCGCACCACCATCTGCTGGACCGTTCCCGGCGTCAGCTTCGCCGCGGGCGGCAGAATCTCCAGACGCTGGATGCGCGGATCGTCCGCGGTCGGCCCCGGTTGTCCCTGGGCAATCCACTCCGCCAGTACGCGGTATTCCAGAGAATCCTCGCTGAACCGCAACCCGCCCTTGTGCGGGATCATGCCGGTCGGCTTGGTCAGGATCAGACTGCGGCCCGGATCGTGCGGTACAATCCGGCGACCACGGGCCTGCCGCGTGAGAATCAGATAATCGCCCTCAGGATCATAGCCCCGCAACGACAGCCGAAAGCCGTTCTTGCCGGCCGCAGCGCCATGACAGGCGCCCATATTGCAACCGGCTTTCGACAGAATCGACTGCACCTGATTGCGGAAGCTCCAGACGTGCGGGTCATCAAAACGGGTGACCGTCACCGGCACGGTCTGTGTCTGATCGCCGGTCTGGACGGTGACCTGCGTGCTGCCGTTGCCGGCGGGAATCAGCACACCATTGTCAATCCGCACAACCTTGGGATCGGCAGATGTCAGCGTGACATTGGCCGTGATCTGGGGACCGACTTCGTGACCGATGAGCGACTGTACCAACACGCGCTGCCTGGCTTCCGGACCGGTCAAGGTGACCTCTGCCGGAAAGACAGCCAGTTCAGCAGCAGACAGCGGCGAACCCAGGCAGAGCGCCGTTAGCAGCAGGCCGAGGAACGATGCCTTGGAGGTGTGAGGAGTGTTCAGCATGGAGTCGCTCATCAATCCGGGAAACACAGCAGCATCTTATGACGGGGAATTTAACAAGCAGTAATCAGGTCGCAATTTCATTTGACCTGTGTGGCATGCTCGACCTTCGAGGCGAGCATGATTGCACAATCTGTCAGGCTGGGATGAAGCGTCGGGAAGCGATCGCATGCTCGCCTTGAAGGGCGAACATGCCACACAGCTGAGGAGTCAGAACTTTCAAAATTTTGACCGATTAAAACAATTCGCTGATCGGCTTCGTGCCAAAGTCGACCAGCGGGAACGGCCGTCCCGCGGGGCCGGGCAGATGCTGTTCCAGGTTGAAACCGAGGCTGTGATAAATGGTGCCGACGAGTTCCGCAGCACCGACGGGTCGTTCGGCCGGGAAACCGCCGATGGCATCACTGCGTCCGATCACCCGGCCACCCTGAACGCCCCCGCCGGCGAAATAACTGGTCCAGCACTGCGGCCAGTGATCGCGGCCGCCGGCCGGATTGACACGCGGTGTGCGCCCGAACTCTGCCAGGTTGCACACCAGCGTATTGCCCAGCAGGCCGCGCTGGTCGAGATCCTGAATCAGTGCGGAGTAGGCCTGGTCGTACATCGGGGCGACGATGTTCTTCATCCCTTCGATGGACGTGAAGGGCAACGTGCCGTGAATGTCCCAGGTGACTTCGTTAAAGACCGTGAGGAAGGTGTTGATGGTCACAAACCGCACGCCGGCTTCAATGAGACGGCGGGCAAGCAAACAGCACTGGCCGAAGCGATTCATCCCGTAGCGTTCACGAACTTCGGTCGGTTCCTTCGACAGTTCAAACGCTTCACGGGCCTGCGTGCTGGTCATCATCCGGAAGGCGGCCTGAAAACCGCTGTCCATCAGCGCGGCATTCTCGCTCGATTCAAACGATTTCACGGTGGAATCAACAACATCCCGCAGACGGCGACGACGTTCGAGCCGGGCTTCGCCGATCTGCTTCGGCGGCAACAGGTCCGGCACCACGAAGTCGGGTTTGGACGGGTCGGCGTTCAGGACGAACGGATCGTGCGCCTTGCCGAGAAAGCCCCCCGCCTGACCATTCGGCAGGTTCCCGCCGCCAGAGCCCATGAGTTCCGGCAGCACCACGAACGGCGGCAGATCCGTACGTCGTCCCATCAGATAACTGGCGACACTGCCGGCGTGCGGAGTGTTGACGCCGCCGGTGAAAAAGCGGCCGGTCTGCATCATCTGCCAGCCGGCGTCATGCACCGCGGGGGAGCTGTGATTGCAACTGCGCACCAGCGAAAATTTGTCGGCGATCTCTGCATGCTTCGGCAGGATCTCGCTCAGTTGCATGTCGGCAGCCTGCGTCGCGATCGTCTGGAACGGGCCGCGAATTTCCGTTGGCGCATCCGGCTTGGGATCGAACGTGTCCAGCTGGCTGGGAGCGCCGAGGTTGAAGATCATGATCACCGAGCGGTCGTTTCGACCTGCGGAACCGGTTTCAGCGGCTTCCATCCGGGCCAGGTCCGCCAGCGTCAGCCCGACGGCTCCCAGCGTGCCCACCTGCAGAAAATCACGTCGGGTGATGCCGTCGCAAGTATGTGCGGTGCCGTTGCCAGTAAGGTTCAACATGGAAGCGAGCCCTGGTATTTCAGTGAGCCGGGGAAGCCCGACCTTCACCCGGTGTGGACTTCTGCATCAGAATTGGTCGATTTCAGAGTGCCACTGCCAACAGCAACTCTGTCACCGGTTTCCGGTGAATAACAAACAATCCCGTCTTTTCATTGTCTACCGTAACGTCGTCCTCGCGCTCGCGTCTTGTAGGAACTCCGCACGTTTTGGTACAAGTTACGCATGATTCCGGAACAGGCCCGCGCGGTGCAGTCAGCGTTTCTGGCACAGCTCGCCAGACCGGATGAACTCTTGCAACTGCTGGATTTTCTGCCCGAAGTCTACTTCTTTGCCAAAGACCGCGCCGGCCGGTTCATGGCCATGAACACCGCCGAACTACGGCTGCATGGCCTGACCTCCATTGAACAAGCCGTCGGCCTTACTGACTTCGATTTTCACCCGCGCCACCTCGCAGAGCAATACGTCCGGGAAGACCGCCAGGTGATGGACTCCGGCCAGCCGTTGCCGCATCAGGTCTGGCTGGTGAGCGATTCGCGTGGTGACCTGCGCTGGTACATTTCCAGCAAGACGCCGCTCCGGGGAATCAACGGTGACGTGATCGGCCTCGCCGGCGTGATGCGGGACTTTCGTCAGACAGAGTCGCTGCTCAAGCCCTACCAGGAACTGGAAGGCGTGCTGTCGTACGTACTGGAGCATTTTGCAGAACGGATTCGCATCGAGGACCTGGCGAGCCTCGCGCATCTGTCGGTCAGCCAGTTCGACCGCAAGTTCAAGAAACTGTTCCGCATGACACCGCAACAGTATTTATTGAGAGTCCGCATCAATGCGGCCTCGCAGGCGCTGTTGAACAGCGATCGTTCGATTGCTGCGATTGCTGATGAATCCGGTTTTTACGATCAGAGCAGTTTCACCAAACAATTCGTGAAGCAGACCGGCCTGACCCCGCGAGCCTTCCGCCGGAACTATGGACACGACTCTGCTCCACCTGCGAAGATCACCCCGCTCTCGCAGACGGACGTCTCGTGAAGACCGGCTTATGACCACGAACAAAACTTCTGCCCGACACGATCGCAACGAACGACGCGGATCTGCCGGCTGGCAGGCTCCGATCATGATCGGTTCACTGGTCGTCCTGGGGGGCCTGATCTATCTGATCGTGGCTGCACCCGCCGACCCGACGCAGACAGGTCAGCCACAATCGGCGCCGCTGCTGGTTTACTGCGCTGCCAGTAACAAGAGCGTCCAGGAAGCGATTGCCCGCGATTTCCAGCAGCAATATGGCGTGACCGTTCAATTTCAGTTCGGTCCTTCGCAAACCCTGCTGACGGGACTGGAAGTGTCCCGCCAGGGCGAACTGTATCTGCCGGCGGATGACAGTTACCTCACCGTGGCCCGGGAGCGCAATCTGATTGATGCCGTCTATCCGCTGGCAGAAATGCGTGTGGTGGTCGCGGTTCCCAAAGGCAACCCCAAACACATCGCATCGCTGGCGGATCTGCTGCGAGACGATATGCGGCTCTGCCAGGCGAACCCGGACACGGCGGCCATCGGCAAGGTGACCAAAGCCCGGCTGCTGGCGTCGGGACAATGGGACACACTGAAACAACACACCACCGTCTTCAAGACCGCCGTCAACGAAGTCGCCAACGACGTGAAAGTCGGTACCGTCTATGCGGGGATTGTTTACGACGTGGTCCTGCACGATTACGAAGACCTGGAAGGCGTCTCCATCCCCGAACTTGCCGACATCGTGTCGCGAATTGCAATCGCCAGACTGAAATCAAGCCGGCAGCCGGAGCGGGCTGAGGAACTGGCCCGCTACATGATGTCGGCTGATGGAGGTCAGACGCGTTACCGGGAATTCGGCTTTACGCCGACCGACCTCAGTCCCTCTCCCTGATGCTCACTTCCTCGCTGGCGGTTTCGCGATTCCTGAAAGATCAAAATTCTCGAATCACGAAACTGCCAGCGAGGAGCACCGGCTGCGGGAGCGATTGCAGCGCCGTCTGTCTTTGACCACGATGGTCGCCATGCCGGAACCCGAGCTACCGCTGGTCGCACAGAACAGGGCCGCACAGCGCACCAACGCGCCGCAGCGCTATCGTGCCGGTTCTGATGCTCCCTTTTACACCGTGCTGGGAATTCTCGGCGGCAGCTATGTGTGCCTGATCGCGGCGATGCTACTGGCGGATCTCTGTTATACGTCGCCGCTGCACCTGCAGGCGGCGCTGCTGAAGCCGGAGATCCAGTTCTCGATCCGGCTCACTCTGCTCAGTTGTACGATTTCGGCATTGCTGTCGATCTGGATCGCGACCCCGCTGGCCTACCTCCTGTCGCGATTCCCGTTTCGTGGGCGCTGGCTGATCGAGACACTGCTGGATGTGCCGGTCGTGTTGCCCCCGCTGGTCATCGGTCTCAGCCTGCTGATTCTGTTTCATCTGCCGCTGGGAGGCGGAACCCTGGAATCCTGGCTGCAGGCTCGCACCGGTCTGGCAGTTACCTATGCGCCTGCCGCTGTGGTGCTGGCCCAGTTTTCGGTCGCGTGTGCTTTCGCTGTGCAGACCTTACGCGTGACGTTCGATCAGATCGATCCCCGCGCTGAGCAGGTCGCCCTGACCCTCGGAGCCCGCCACAGTCAGGCCTTCCTGCAAGTGGTCTTGCCACAGGCGTGGCGGGGCCTGATTGCCGCATTCACGATCGCCTGGGCGCGCTCGTTGGGTGAGTTCGGTCCGATTCTGGTGTTCGCCGGAGCGACCCGCATGCGGACCGAGGTGCTTTCAACCAGCGTTTATCTGGAACTGAACGTGGGGCAGATCGAGGCAGCGGTGGCAGTCTCGCTGCTGATGGTCGCGGCCTCCGTGATGGTGTTGGGAATCGTGCGCCTGCTCAGACGTCAGGAAACCCGATGATTCAATTTGAGGAAGTCCGGATTCAGGGCGGTCCGCTGGAGCAGCATCCGGTCTCACTCACGATCGATTCCGGACAATATGCGGTGCTGATGGGACAGACCGGCCAGGGAAAGACGACGCTGCTGGAAGCCATTTGCGGATTACGGCGAGTCACGCACGGCAGCATCCGGATTGACGGCGAGGACGTCACGCGCCTGAAACCGGCCGACCGCGGCATCGGTTATGTTCCCCAGGATCTGGCGCTGTTTCCGCAGATGACGGTTCAGCAACATCTGGAGTTCGCCCTGAAGCTGCGCCGGGAAGCATCGACCAGAATTCGCGCACGGGTGAACGAAGTGGCCGAGGTCCTGGGCATCACCCGGTTGCTCTCGCGCGGCGTGGGCCATCTGAGTGGCGGAGAGGCGCAACGGGTGGCACTGGGCAGGGCGATCGCATTTCGTCCGCGCGTGCTGCTACTGGATGAACCGCTGGCAGCGCTGGATGCCGCGACGCGCGACCGGTTGTGCGAACTGTTAAAGCGCCTGCCTGTCGAACATCCGCTGACGACATTGCACGTCACCCATCACCAGCGCGAGGCGGCTCGACTGGCAACGCGGTTGTTGGTGATGGAGGGGCATCAGGTCCGTGAGCGCTCGCTGGAATCCTTACAGCCCGGTGATGTCTGAATCGGTGATGGCTCACTCAGTGATGGTTGAAATGGCTGCCGTGGATCAAGCGCGAATCCGCAAACGCTGATCGTTAAACGCTGATCGTTACTGTGCGGAGCGACGGGGACAGGCTGCCGGATTCCCGGGAGGCTGAGCTGTAGCAGTCCGATGGGTTCAACAGAACCCGCAGAACCTGAGAGCTCTCCGCATCAAAGCACAGCGCATAAAAAAACGCTCGGGAAAGTCCCCGAGCGCTCGCTGCCGGTAAGGGCAGTATCAGTTCGCCGTTCAGCGATCACACCGCGGTCAATTAGAACGTGACTTCGATCTGCTGGGAACCTGCGCCCCCGTCGACGTCACTAGCCGGAGCCTGGCAGAGTTCTTCCCGGACGATATTCATGTCGCGCGGGGCATCAATGCCCAGCCGCACGGTATTCGGTCCGATGCGGACAATCGTCACGGTGACGTTGTCGCCGATCAGAATCTTTTCGCCAGACTTCCGTGACAAGACCAACATGGTTCCGACCCTTTTTAACGTGCCTTACGCATCCCTGTGGCAACGCGGCCTGATCCCGAAGACTCATTCCCTCTCCGTG
>VFQN01005972.1_pt1 | contig 14386 bp, 25 predicted proteins | sample 3512371 | NCBI WGS metagenome assembly VFQN01 (sample SAMN10412370, study PRJNA504923) | tailings metagenome | isolation source: Replicate 2 from Balatoc abandoned mine | place: Philippines: Itogon, Benguet | collected 2017-08-28
GGGGGGGGGGGGGGGGGGGAGGGAGGGGGGGGGGGGGGGGGGGGGGGGGGGGGGGCTGGTGAACAGATGGAAGGAAAGGCGTTATGTCGAGTGGCCGGGCTGCCGTGGAGGTTGTTTGCTGCCATGGTTGGGGAGGAGCTCAGCAAGCAGGGGGGAAGGAGGGCAGGTATGGTACCGGTAAGCACAACGAAGCATTGCGTGCAACTGAAGGAACAGGAGCAATTCGACAGTTTGGTAGGCTTCCCATTCTCTGCCTGGCCTCAAGACACAGGACCGGGGCATGATAAGCGACTGTGGTCGGCCCTGAGGCGTCGGGCCTTTCCAGGCTGTCCCGGGGACGTGACGATAACGCTCACAGGACGCGGTCACAGCTGCACCGCACCGCTCTTTGGTATACTGCTTCCTGTGGATCCCTATGCACGACCCTCTGTTCCCTGCTGTCCCACCTGCCGCGATGCCCTCGTAGTTGGCCATGAGCGTCTTCAGCGCCACCGCCTGCACGCTGTTGATGTCGGGGTCCTTGGAGCCGGGCAGCATGTTGGGCGGGACCACCTGGGCAGGGGAGCAGGGGGCGGGGCGGACCTCAGCAAGGTGGGCAGGGAGCATTTAGTAGGTAGGCCGGCCGGCACGCGGCGCATTGCGCCCCAGGTAGGGTAAGGCAGCACTACCGTATGCAGGACAGTAGGACACGGACGACATCACATGCTGTGGAGCGCAGCTGCCGCTGCACTGAGCCTCTATCCCCTTCCAAGCAGCGTTTTGTCGACCATTGGGGCTTGCTAGCGGACAAACAAAGGTGTTAACCCGCCCCCGGAACTGTCCCTCACGGCCCTGTTGCCCTTGCGACTCGCACAAGCTGACCCGCCCCACAGCCCTCCCACATGCGTGCCCGTCCACCCACCCCGCCCACCCACATACCCCTCTAACGCTCCCCACCTGCGTGAGCGTGAGCATGTCGGACCGTAGCGTGGGCTCCAGCAGGTACCGTGCCAGGTGGTGCATCATGGGCCGCGCGTGCCGCTCCACCGCCACCATGCAGCCCATGCGCGCAGCGCCGCCAGCAGCACCACCGTGCCGCACGGCGGGACCAGGCCGCGAGTGCGTGGCGCCCTCGGGGGCGTGCCGCTGCGGGGCGAAGGGAAAGCGACATGGAGACGAATTGAGACAGGTGTACTGCAGTTCAGGGTCCACTTCGGGGGTGCAATTGCATGTGGGCCGCGAGTGCGTGGCGCCCTCGGGGGCGTGCCGCTGCAGAAGGGAGCAGCATGAAGATGAGTTGCGGCATGTGTACTGCAGCACCCGTCCCACTTAAGGTATGCACATGCACATTGGCCGCAAGTTGCGTGCCGCTGCAGGGGGTGAGCGACACGAGGCCGGGTTGTCATGCGTGATGATTCCTCGCTGGGCTTACTGTGGTAAGGCATGAAATGCAACGCGGCAATGCCACTGCCTGCTAGCTGGTACGCGTGGAGACGGGGTCAAGCGGTCAACTGCTCCGCCACTTCCCTGCTGTTGTCCACACAAGACGGGGTCCAGAGTTTAAAACCAATACACCTATGCCAATGCACCCGCCAGCCGATGACGTAATGCACCCGCCAGCCGATGACGTAAAACAGCGTAAGGTCGCTCGCCCGCTACCCGATCCCGCGGTCCCCCGAACCGCCCGGCACCCATCGCCACACCCGGCAAGGTGTGTCCGTGTGTCCACCACCCCACCCACACACCCCATCCCACCGAAGACCCGACGCCACGCCTCTGCCCCGGGCCCCTTCGCCCCGCACACCCACCCGATAGTAATGCCTCGTGTTGGCTGTGATGACGATGGTGGGAAGGCCGAAGGTGCGCAGCACCGACAGCGCCGTGCTGCTCACCAGCAGCTCCGCATGATGTGGGTCGTCCCCCGGCCCATGCAGCACGCCGTTCGCATGGCCGCCGCCACCTCCACCGCCCCCCGCGCCTGCCCCGCCCCCTCCCCCGCCCACGCCCGTGCCAGGCGCGCCCTTGAGGCCCCCCATCGCGCCGCCCTTGGCGCCGCCTCCGTGGGTGGTTCCGGAGCCCGCAGAGGTGCCCGGGGGCTTGCTGGCGGTGCCGGGGGGCCCTGCCGCGCCGCGGGCGGCGGGGGCGGCTGCGGCCGTGGCTGTGAGCGAAGCGCTGCCGATGACCACCAGGCCGCAGCGGTGGGTTGCGATGACGTCGCCTACCACCTCCAGCAGCCCGCGACCGTCCTGGGGCTGTGGGGAATGGAGTTGGGATCGGACGCGGAAGCACATGCCTAAGTGACTGGTTCGGAGTACAATTGCGCATGGTAGGCAGACCCTCCTAGGCCTGCATGGAACGGGTAAGCACAACGCCTTGGCTGGTTAGGATTTGTGATGATCTGGCAGCCCCTCAAGCTCACCGGCACGTGCGTCGTGGCGTCCGCCGACCCCCTGAACACCACCAATCATTACTCCTGCCCACAGCACCCATGCTGAACCCCCCCCCCCACCCACCCACCCACCCCCGCCCTCCACCCCCGCCCCACCATCTTCCCCCCATCCTCACCAGCACGTGCGTCGTGACGTCCGCCGACCCCCTGAACGCCTTTATGAACCTGTCCAGCAGCGCCTGGCCCTCCCCGCGCTGCGCCTCTCCCGCCACCACCGTCACCATGTGCACGTGGTCGCCGCGCTCGGGGCGCAGCAGCCCCGCGGCGACGTTGGTGGCGGTCAGGCTCACGCCGTTGTCCTGCGTGTGGGGGAGGTAGGAGGAGGCGGGGGGACAGGGCGTGTGCTTGTGAGGCGAGATGGGCATACCGGTACATAGGGACGCACGGGCGCACGTGTCACGTCAACGGATGGAGCCTAGATGGGAAATATCCACCCGGCCCTCCAAGGACGCTTTCCCACGCCCGTCCCTCTTCCCCACCCCACCTTCCATGTTCCCGGCTGCACTGTAGCGGTACGCAAACTTGGAGCTCAAAAGTTCATCCCAGGGTTACCCAGACCGCTTCCACACATACCTGCACGAACAGCAGGATGCTCTGCGGCGGCTTCTGGTGCCTCGCGAAGGACGGCAGGCGCGCCGCTAGCCGCTGCGCCGCCGAGGCCAGGTCCTCGTCGCTGCGCCGCAGCAGCGCCACCAGCGCCCCGCCGTCCGCCGCGCCGCGCACGTGCAGGGGGGGCCTGTGCGCCGTGATGGCCACCACCTTGATGGCGTGGTGCATGGACAGGTCCGTCATGGACAGGTGCAGCCGCAGCATGACCGTGTCCAGGCCCTGTGGGTTAACGGGAAAACGGGTAGGCGGATAGACAGGGGCGGGGTTGAGAGTGGGGTGCTTGGAGGGGGCTAAATGGGTGTGATAAGGTGCACGTGCAGCCGCAGCATCACGGTGTCCAGGCCCTGGACGGGTGGAAGGAACGGGTGGGGAGATAGGAAGGGATTGGGGGGTACGCGGGTGAATCAGAGCGGACATTGGAGTGGGGTGAGGTACATGCACAGCCGCGGCATGACCGTGTAGCGGCCCTTCCAAGTCTCACGACGGCTGATGCGTAACCCACCCCAACCCACCCCGAGACCCAAACTACGCCCCCTGGCCCCAGCCCAAGAGGTAAACCTTTTCCACGCCTACTACCTGCCCCGCCCCCGCCGCCAGCTGGTATTGGTGCACGGGCACGGCGGGGGGGCGGTGTTACCCGGCGATGGTCACCACCAGGACGACAAGGCAAGCTCCTTTGTACTGGTGAAGCTACGACCCCAACGACCCCAACCGCCGCCCACCTGCCCCGCCGCCGCCGCCAGCTGGTGCTCCGTGAGGCCCGTGCTGTTGAACAGCTGCGTGGCGGACAGCGGCCCGCTGCCGGGGGGCCCGGCCAGCAGCCCAGCCTCGAGGCCGCCGCCATTGATGCCGCCGGCGCCCCCCGGACGCCCCGCCATGGCCGCCGCCTTTGCCTCAACTGTGGCCATGAGTTTGGGCCGCAGCACGGTGGGGCCCGTCAGCAGCTTGCTCAGCACCTCGAACCGGAACACGTACCTGCAGCGCGCAGCGCATGGGACGGGATGCGCTGTTAAGACACATTGCACAAGGTGCGAAATACAAGGCGTGCCGGTACCGAGGTGAAACCCAGCTGTCGCTGCTCAGCATCTCGAACCGGACCACGTACCTGCAGCAGCATGCATCACACGCAACCAGGAACGATCAGGCATGGCCAACGGTAGAGCTCTGGAGCATTGCATGGTGGTGGTGGTGAAAGCTGCCCACTGGAGGCGTCCAAACGAACACGTGCCTGGGCGCTGCCCCAAGCGGCACAAACCATTGCGCTCATTAGCTAAGGCCCACGCCCAGCGTAACTCGCCCATGCCCCCGGCACCCCGATTCCAACGGCACTCCAGTCCCTCCCCGCGCGGCTCCCCGCCTTCCCAGCCCCACAGTCATGGTCATGGCCCTCGCCGCCGCCAGCGCCCTACCCGTCCCTAGCCCTCCTGCCCCGCACCCTCCATCTTTCCCGGTCCCCACACACCCCGCCTTCCCCTCCCCGCGCGGCTGCCCACCTTCCCAGCCCCACGGTCATGGCTGTGGCCCTGGCCGCCGCCAGCTCGGTCACCTCCCGCTGCATGTGTTCGCTGTTGAGCTCCCACGCGCCCAGCTCCACCACCGGCAGCTGTGGCTTGATGCCGCCGGCGTAGCGGTCCACACGCACAGCGCCGTCCAGCCTGGGGGCAGAGGGCGGGGGAGCACGGGTGGACGGGGGTGTGGAGAGTGGCAAGCAAGCGGCGCAGCGGGCAGGGGGTGGCGGTCCAGCCGAGGGCCACAAGTGACGGGGAGGGAGTGGACGATGCTATAATGCAAGGGTGACCGTGACGGTGTGCTGGCTTATAATGCACATGTGAGGTGCGTATCCGGAACGGCGCCAGCCGACTTGAACGGGAAGAGCACTTGGGGCCGCCAGGAAGCAGCCGGCCCCGCCCGCGCTCCAACGCACGGTGGTATGGTGCTTGCCTTACACTATGCCCAACAGACTCCGTAGCCGTGATGGATTCGTCCCCTCCTCCCACCTGCCCATGACCATGCCGCTGGTCTTTGGCTTGCGGCACAGCAGCACCGTGCCGTGCTGCGCTATGAGCTCCCGCGGCTTGGAGTAGGTGGACGCCGCCTGCAGCGCCAGGCTGTAGCGCTGCCCGGGGTTGCTCCACATGGCCACCACGGCGGACAGCGTGCGCAGGTCCAGCGCGCCGTCGTCCACCAGCAGCGACAGGTCGGAGCAGCTGCGGCTCACAAACCACCTGCACGGGGAGGCGGCCAGGGGGCGGTGGGTGGAGCAAGGCAAAGTCGGTGGGGCGGATGAGAGGGGGTGGGCGGATGGGTGGTTGAGGCGTTGAGCGCTGCACGCAGATCTGGAGTAGCTGCGGCTCACAAACCACCTGCAGGGGAGGCAGCCAGGGGGCGAGAGGGTGGGCGGGTTAGGCGAATGCTCGTGCCCTCACTGATACTGGCGCAGGCGCGGCGCACGAACCATGTGCAGGGGAGGCCGGGGAAGGTGGGAAGCAGTCCCTTTGCCCTCGCCCCGCAGCAACCCACTCACTCTGTTCCCCTGTTCCGCAGCTCCTCCATGAGGCTGTGCTGCAGCCGCTCCAGCTCCCCGCGCTCGTTCACGAACAGCGCGGCGCCCGGCCACAGCAGCTGCAGCATGGCGTAGCCGCTGCCGGGCAGCCCGGGCGCCGCCTGCTCGGGGGCGCAGGGCGTGAACGCGCCCTCCGCTGGGTCCCAGCGCATGGCGGGCTGGGAGGGCTGCACCACGATATACAGGTTGCGGCGGAGGCGCCTGCAGGAGACATAGGTGCGTGGGTGGGGTGAGTACTCGTAAAAGGGCGGGAAGGTACTGAATGTCAGTCGATCCGTGCTGTTCGTTGCAGGTTGCGCCGGAGGCGTCTGCGACTGCGAGGATGGGTAGGAGGCAGCCGACCGATGCGAGGATGCGCGGAAAGCAGCCGATCGTGAGTGCAGTTGTGCACCATATTAGAACGGCGGAGGTCCGGCATCGATTTGTCGGACGGCGACGATATCCATCTCCAAGCCGCTGCATGGTGTTTGCATAAGTACTCTTGTGCAACAGCACGGTAGAGCGCCAACTTACTGCCCTCCCCACCTGTAAATCGCGTACTGCAGCAGGTCCGCCGCGATGGCCTCCTGCTGCCTGTCGCTGACGTGCAGGATGACGGGCAGCGCCTCCGCCGCCTGCGGCCCCGCCACCTCGGACACGGCGTTGGCCAGCTGCTGCAGCACACGCACACCCAGCGGCTGGCCGATGAGGCGGGTGGCGGGGGCGCTGCTGCCCTTGGGCGTCGCGGAGACCTGTGTGGGGAGTAGGTGTGCGGGGAGGGGGAGGCGGGGCAGGGGAGCATCGCTGTCAGTGTCGTAGGTGCTGTGGCACGTGCACGCCTAGGGCGCAGGCTGACGAGGCGGTTGGTGGGCGCATTGTTATCTTTGAGGGCCGTGGAGGCCTGTGTGGTGTTGGGTTCAGGTCAGCTGTTGTATCACCTCGAGACACCCCACGGTCAGCTGACGAGGCAGTTACAGTGTGCTCTGCCGTTGGCCGCATTCTTCTCCCCTGCTGCCTGTCCCCTGCTCCCATGCACCAACCTGGCACCAGGTCCGCCGCCACCTCCCACGGGTCGCCGGTCCATAGCCCACCCACCACCACCCGCCACCGCTAATACACACTGCCTGTCCCCTGCTCCCATGCACCCACCTGGTCCGGCACCAGGTCCGCCGCCACCTCCCACGGGTCGCTGGCCCATAGCCCACCCACCACCACCTCTACCGCTAATACACACTGCCTGTCCCGTGTCCCCGTCCACCCACCTGGTCCGGCACCAGGTCCGCCGCCACCTCCCACGGGTCGCTGGTCCACCAGTCGAACTTGTTGCCCGTGGGGCCCACCAGCGGCTCTTCGCAGCACGCCATGAACTGGAACGCCACCGCGCCAGCCTTGAGCGAACGCACCGTGTCCGCGCGGTTCACGGCGTACTCCTCCGAGGCTGCAGGGACGTGACACACAAGTCAACAAGTTGTGTTCAGAGAGCCTGCAGTACACGTATATCCGCAAAGCGCGTACAGCAGCGAACCGCCTAGGCTTTGCGGCCGCATGTAAGCATGACATCCAAACACCCTGCAACGCCACCTCCTATCACCCACTCACCCCAGCACCCACCCAGCCAGCTGTACCCTGAACCTTGTGACCACACACGCGTGCAGTGCCCGTAACACCCTGCTGTATCCACCCCACCCAAAATGCCTGCACCCACCCGGCCAGCTGTCCAGTGCCGTCTCCTCGTGCGTGTGCGCCGCCAGCCACCACCGCTGGTCCGCCCAGGCGCTGTTGGCGGCGTCCAGCACGGCACGGAAGCGACGGCACGTGTCCACCAGCGCGCCGCGAGTGTCCTCGGCAGCAACCTGGTACGAGACAGGTTGGAAAGAGATCAACAACAGCAAACACGTGCTGCCATAACCGGTGCGTAAAAGTGGGCAAGGTGGCAAGCGGCAGCACGTGTCCATCAGCGCGGCGCGCGTGTCCTCGGCAGCAACCTGGGGAAGGAACGGGGGCGCAAACGGTGCGTGGAGAGGCCAAGGGCGTGGACATGGTCTTATACGGTAGTTCGCAGGCATACTCGTCAGAAGAATACCACACGAGTGTCGTTGGCAGCAGCCTGCACGAATGTGGAGGTGCTGGGCGGTGGGTAGCTGCAGGAGTGCAATATGCGATCCCTGGTCCAGTGGTCATAAACTGTTTCGGAGGCTTAACGAATGTGGACGCATAATGGGGTAGGAGGCAGAAAGGCAACGCCGTCTGTAGGCTGACGCAGGATTCTACGAGCCCCAGCCGTGGGGTAGTACAGTATGGGAGTGCTCCTGTACCTTTCAGACTGGAAGAAAGCAGACCCCATCAGTCCGCACCTTGAAGCGTGACATTGCCTGGTCCAGCGTTTCCCCGTCCAGGATGAGTTGCTGCATGGGGGCAGCGGTCGCGGCTACGGTGGCTGGGGTCCCGTTGGTGTTGGCGCCGCCGGCCGGGGCCTCCGGCATCGGCCCGCCTGGTCAGGGAAAAAAGGGAGCAACGGCAGCGCATACCGTATGTGGGGACACGGCTTGGGAAAGAATTCCTTAGAGCGGGAAACAGGCTACAGCGGTCAAACGACCCATGCCACCAAGCAGTGCCCTTGCCGTACCGGCATGGAGGCTGAGGTGCATTGGGCATCTTGGGGGACGCGTATATTGCAGCGGGTGAACGGTTGTGACCGCGGCCTAACCAGCCCCCGCGCTCCCCACCCCCTGCACACGTGTCGCACCCCGCCGTACCATTCGCCGCCGCCACCACAGCCGCCGCCGCTGCCGCCGCCGCGCTCAGCGGCGCCCCCTGCCCGTGCGACAACGGCCCCAACGGCCGCCGTACTCCCGGGGCCGGTGGCGGCGCACTGGGCGGTAGGGGGTCCACGTTGACCTGCCACGTGCGCGTGCCGCCGGGCCGCGCGTTGAGCGTGTCAGGGGAGGCCCCCGGGACGGGTCTCCGCGGCCCACCGTTGGCGGTTGGGCCCGTAAAGGCGGGCGCATTCGTATACCCTTCTGGGGCAGTGAGCACTTCCACCATGTCTGAGATGCTGGGGAAGGGGTGGTTGGGGTGGTTGGGGGTGGCGGGGTGTACGGGCGTGGCGTGGGGGCTGTGCTCGCGGGTCGGGGAGACGACGCCGGAGCTGGGGCGGATGGCGGGCGGTAGCGTGGAGCCGGAGGGTGAGATGGGGATGGTGCCCTCCACGAAGGTTTGGCGCACTGAGGGTGTTGAGCAGGGTTGCGAAAGGGGAACGGTGTCAGGTTGTGAGTGGAGGGTGGGCGTGCTGCTGCTGGAACCTGCAAGAGCTGTGCCACTCTGTCTCATGACCCCACTCGTGCTGGAAACCGTACCCCGTGCTACGACAGCCACCCTGCCCTCACTCCATCCTCCCTGCAGCCCAGCCCCGTTCCCTATGGCCCCAACGTACAGTGGCCCCCTTACAACCCCCCTACAACCACTAGGTCCACTACCCATGACCCACAACGCAAGAACCACACCTCGTTAGCGGTGACTTCCCAGACCCCGCCCTCCGGCCCCAAAACAAATCCCAAGCACCCACCCAGCTACATGTTACTAGTACCTCGGTTTCCCTCCCTCGAGCCCAAGCACCTACCCAGCTGCGTGCCCCCCGGCACCGAGCTCTTGGCCAGGCTGCCCAGCCGCTGCATGTTCCCCGGTGACGCCAGGGGGCTGCCGGCCAGCCCCTGGCCCTGGCCCTGTGCCGAGGCAGGCACCACCACCTCCGGTAGGGACGACCGCCCGCTTGCCGCCCTGTGCGCCGATCCGGGCAGCCCGTTTCCCAGAATGCTCGCCGACCCCGGCTGCGTCAAGCTGCCTACAGCCCCCAGCGGACTCCCCTGTCCGCTGCTCACGCCCCCGATGCCCCCGTTGAGCGACAGCCGCCGCGCTGGGGGTGCAAAGGGGCTGCTCCCGGTGGGGGTTGATCCCCCGGCAGGGGACCGGGCCGGGGAGAGCGTGGGCACGAGCGGCAGGCCCGGGGTAGAGGACAGCACCTGGGTTTGGGACTCAGTCGCGCGGCGGGCGGGCACGCGGGCAGGGGAGGCCCCGTTGGCGACGGGGCCCAGGGTGCTAGGCGGGTGGGTGGCGCCAGGTCCGGCGCCGGTGCTCCCTGTGATGCGGCGGGTGCGGGTTCCGGAGCCGAGGGAGGGCAGGGAGGGCGGGTCGGCGGTGAGGGAGGTGCGCGGGCGGCGGGGCTGCCCGGGGCCGGAGCCTGACTCGGAGATTGCGCGGCCGGAGGGGGTGGATAGGCGGCCGCCGGAGGAGCGCAGGGCGCGGGGCTGTGGGGAGGCACGGCCGCCGGCCGTCTTGGGGGGCGCCTGCTGTGCTGCCAGCACCTGCGCCTGAGCCTCCTTCATCTGCTGCAGCTGCGAGATGGCCATCTGCGGGAAGGATGGAGAAGGGAGGGGAAGGGTTGGGGTGGGATGGCCGTACGTTGAGCCCTTGGTCTTGCTGGTAGTCAGCTTCATGCGCGGTGCCTACGGCCGTAACCATGGCCGTAACTCCCTGACCCCTCTCCCCTCACCTTCCCTGCACCCCTGCAGCCCACAGCACTTCCTCCAGCTGGTGGTGCCGCCCCCACCCGTCCCTACAGTCACGCATCCCTCCCATTCCCCAATCCCTTCCCTGGCACCCAAGCCATCTTCACCCACCCACCTCCCTATCCTGTAGCACTCCTTCCACCCCACGGTGCCGCGCTACCGCCCCCAACCAACCCTGCACCCGGAACCCCCACCCATACCCCGACCCCTGCCCATCCACCTCCGCATCCTGCAGTACACCCTCCAGCTGGCGATACCACCCCACGGCACCGCGCTACCACCCCCACCGTCCTCTTACCAAGGACCCCCACCCACACCCCGACCCCGGCCCCTGCCCACACACCTCCGCATCCTGCAGCGCTCCCTCCAGCCGGTGGTACTCCGCCGCCAGCGCCTTCACCTGCCCCCACCGCTCCGCCGCAGCCACAGGCACCAGCCACTGCAGGTCCCCCAGCGGCACGCCCAGCCGCTTCACCTCCCGCTTAAGCCGCACCATGGCCCGGACCACCAGGAACGCCCTCCGCCGGGCGGCGTGCATCCGCCGCCTCCATTCTGCGGGCTCCGGAGGGCCCTTATCGAGCTCTGTGGGGAGGTTGTTCTGTTGGAAGACGAGCAGGAACTGTCGGAGGACCTCGGACGCGCCCCCTAAGACCACCTCCTCCTCCGCCTGGCTTGCGGCAGCTGCGGCTGCGAGCGCGTCTTCGTAGCGCTGTGCGAGTAGGCGCTCGAGGGCGCGCTTTTCGGTGTGGAGGATGGAGCCGCTGTTTAGCTTTGCAATGGCGTTGGTGAGGTCTGAGTTGTCGTCTGGGTCGGTGAGGAGCGGGATGGGCTCCTGGGGAGGGCAAGTGGGGTGTTGCAGGACGTGGGTAAGGGGCCGAGGCGCTGTTGCAGGGGAGGTGGAGAACACCTGGGTAAGGGAAGCAGTAGTTTTCCCAGACATCTAATGCGTGTCCGGTGGGGTTTTAAGCTGGAGGACATGGGTGCAGGCTTGTTGCCACGGCGTTGCTCACGGCGTTGCGTGCAGCAACGGGGTGTGAGGCGATGTGGCGGGCAGTGACCAGTGAGCACTGTGACCAGCTGTAGGTACGCACCGATGTTACTCTTTTTACGATATCTTCCAAGCATGTTTGCGAGTCGCCCCGCTTGAGCGCTGGTCGCTTGAGACCTGAAGAGCAGAATGCGAGTGAGGTAGGCGCTTATCAGGGCACTTAGAGCATATTCAAGCTGCTGCTTTTAGTGGTGATAGCAAAGTAGACAAACCTAGGAACTCGTCTAGCTGCTTGACGCGGAGGCTGCGCCATCTCTGTCGACAATACGTGATCCATATCGGGCCCTCGTCGGGCATAACCGAATGAATACTTGCTCCATTTCCCATCGTGCTTGACGGGCCGCCGCTTCACCGGCCCTATGCTCCTTCTGGTAAACCGCGCATGTGCATGCCTGACTTTGCCGGCTCTACGAAGAACCTTGACAGTAATAATTCATACCGTGTCACTGTCTCATTGGCGGTAGTAAATTGTCGAAGGGTGGACGTGTTAACCTGGCTTCTGTCGTACGCAAGGGAAGGGTGGCGCATCATCAGCTTGTCCCCAGAGGGGCTCTGGTTGTCTCTTGTCTGTCCAACTGCAGCATTCCCTAGTTGTCCCTTGTGCCCCTGAACAGCACCCCATCCTCACTGACACTGTTTGACGCCAACACCCCCCTACATGGCGCAGATGGGCATGGAAGCCGCAACGTCCACGTCCTAACTTCCACGTCTTACCAAGGCCCGAACGCAGGAGTGCTGTTTCCCTACTTGGTCGGTTGCTTATGAGCTGCTTCCTTGGGCTTATTGCAGGCGTGTCTGTTGCCTGTGGCACACATGAGCTGTAGATGGACGACTGCTACATCAAACCCCGCCACGCATGGAATGCAATGGTAACCGCCCGTGCCCATGACTACATAGCCACGCTACTGTATGTGCTCCGCGTCGGAAACGTTGTTATTTACCACCTTATCCTGGCTACGATATTTCAGGATATGAAAGCTGGAGGTGTCGGGACCCATGGGTCATATCCAGGTCATACCTTTCCGGCTGTTGACGTGACCGTCCCTTTATCGACCATCACCCCTGCCAGAGCCATAGCCTCATACCGCTTCCTTCTAGTACCGGTACTACAGTTAATCACTCTGCCTCAACTCTAACGGAAATGCCTTGTGTCGGGACAGCATCAACCGTGCGCTCTCGCTGCACTACTCCAGCCTTCGCGAGCTCCCCAATTAGCAGCAGCGCCTTGCACAGCAGTCTTTTATCTACCAGCATACACTCTGCTCGCAGCTGCAGCTTCGCCGGCACCCTTCCGGCGTTCCCCACGATGCCAACGCTTCCGGCCCGCGCTCGTGGTCGCATCCACAGTCACAGACGGCCCCTTGCAACAGCGACGCCTCCCAGCGGCAAGCCAACCAGCAGAACCACCTCGCCCGCCCTGACAACCCACAGCCTACACCCCAGCTCCCCCATCACCCTTCTCCCGCCACCCCCTAATGTCCCCCGCCCGCCGGAAAGCCTGGCACTCGACCTGGGGTGCGCCTGCGCACATGGCGACGTGCCACGTGTCACTCAGCTGCTGAACCAAATGCTAACCGCCAGCCACGGCGACCTGGGGCGGCGCCGCCAGCTGCTGCTGTCACGCCTGGCGGGCGGCGGGACTCCCCTGCACGCCGCCGCCGCCATGGGGCACGTGGAGGTCGTACGGCTGCTGCTGGAGGCGGGCGCGGATCCGAACGCCGCCGCCGACGGCAGTGGTTGTGCGGTGGAGAGGCCGGTGAAGGAGAAAGATCCTCCTCCGTTTGAGCCGCCGGCGGGCTGGAGGTGGGTGGAGGCGGTGGAGGAGGACGATTGGTACCAGGAGGAGACGCCACTGCACGCTGCGTGTGCCGGGTAGGTATGCGTGGTGATACAAGCTTCAGCTTGTTATGGTCCTACAGCGCAGGGTGCGTGTGGGAATGGATGGGGGCTGTGTGGTACGTAGCTGGTGCTAACGCACGCAGGTGGCTTCTGGGGGTCGGGGGTAGCCGACGGGGTACCAGCGCGGTTTCAGAAACGCGCGTACCGGTACTGCATTGAACCAGCTGTACAAAAATGGGCTGCATCCAGCGCTCGTGGTGTATCAGCCTGTCGTTTGTATCAGAGGCACGCAGGCAGGCCTGTGCTGTGCCCCGCGCTCGCGCAAATACCTGACTGTACCTGTCCTGTCCGTTGCCCAACCGACGCCGTCCCCATGACCCCCACACTCCTGCCCTCCCAAACACAGCGCCCACGAGAGTTTGACCCCATGTTCCCCCGCTCAATCGTCCCTACCCCCTCAGTCTAAGCAAAAGCCATGCCGCTGTCAAACGGAACTTGGTCGAACCCCTACCGTATCTCGTGCATCCCAACGTAAAGGCACTAAAACCCGCAACAATAGCTGTCACCCCCACTCCTGCCCTCCCACATGCAGCGGCCACGTGGAGGTGGTGGAGCAGCTGCTGGCAGCAGGGGCCGACATCAACGCCCTCAGCCCCACCCGCGGTCCGCCCCTGGTCGTGGCCGTCGCAAAGGAACGCTGCCCGGTCGTCCGTACACTCCTCAAGGCGGGCGCCAACTGCAACGCCGTACGGCCATCGGACGGGGCCTCTCCTCTGATCGTGGCGATCAAGGAGGTCGAGGAGGATGGGATCGCAAACATGCTGATCGATGCTGGTGCGGAATTGGAAGTAGCGGACAAGAAGGGATACACGCCGTTGCTGTATGCAGCTATCAATATGGAAATTTATCTCATAGATGCGTTGCGGGCAGCTGGGGCAAAGCGGCTGCGCAAATCGGTGGCGGCGGAGGCGTCCAGGGAGTGGCTTTTCCAACACTGCCTGTGGGGGTTGAAGGTGGGGCCTGTGGAAGCACTGATGCGGGCGGGAGGGGACCCGAACGGGGAGCACCTTGGGATTACTCCGCTGGTGTTGGTCAGCTACAAGGGCGACGTGCGCCTGGCACGCGCGCTGCTGGAACTGGGGGCGGATGTGAAGCGGCGAGTCGGGCTGGAGGGATGCACGGCACTATACTGTGCGTGCACCGAGGGGCACCAGGAGGTGGCGGAGGTGCTGCTCAGGTTCGGTGCGGGTGAGGGGCTCGGGAGGAAGGAGGGGATGGAGCTGCTGGCGAGTGTGTGCAGGCAGGGGCACGTGGGGCTGCTGCGGCTGCTGCTGGGGGTGGTGCCTGACCCGTGG
>VFQN01005973.1_pt1 | contig 14385 bp, 13 predicted proteins | sample 3512371 | NCBI WGS metagenome assembly VFQN01 (sample SAMN10412370, study PRJNA504923) | tailings metagenome | isolation source: Replicate 2 from Balatoc abandoned mine | place: Philippines: Itogon, Benguet | collected 2017-08-28
TCGCGGTGGCGATGGCGCACCTGGTGTTCAACGTGCCGCTGGCGGTGTGGATCCTCGAAGGCTTCATGAGCGGCGTGCCGCGCGAGATCGACGAGACGGCCTACATCGACGGCTACTCGTTCCCGCGCTTCTTCCTGACCATCTTCATCCCGCTGATCAAGGCTGGCGTGGGCGTGGCGGCGTTCTTCTGCTTCATGTTCAGCTGGGTCGAACTGCTGATGGCGCGCACGCTGACCAGCGTCAACGCCAAGCCCATCGTCGCGACGATGACGCGAACGGTCAGCGCCTCGGGCATGGACTGGGGCGTGCTCGCCGCCGCCGGCGTGCTGACGATCGTGCCCGGCGCGATCGTCATCTGGTTCGTGCGCAACTACATCGCCAAGGGCTTTGCCATGGGGAGAGTGTGATGTTCGACTGGATGGCCTGGACGCTGCCTGTGGCCGTGTTCTTCGGCTGCATCGTGCTGATGCTGGTCGGCATGACGGTGTGGGAGATCAAGTCGCCGACGATCGAGCGCAAGGGCTTCCTGCCGATCCGCACCACACGCGGCGATCGCCTGTTCATCGGGCTGCTGTCGGCGGCCTACGTCAACCTGCTCTTCGTCGCCTTCAGCGAGAAGCTGATGCAGGCGATGTCGCTCGAGGAAGAGCCGTCGGTCTGGATCAGCTTCGTGATCTCGATGGCGCTGCTGGCGCTGATCATGCGCAAGGGCTGATCGCGCCAGAGAAATGGATGGGGTTGCCGGCCCATGCTTCCCAGCCGGCGCCTTGTGAGACCGAGGGAAGCACTACTGAGGAGACCCGAATGAAGTTGCGCTTGAACGCCGTGGCCTTCGCCGCCATCGCCCTGAGCCTCGGCCAGGGCGCATGGGCCGGCGAGGCCGAAGCCAAGAAGTGGATCGACAGCGAGTTCCAGCCGTCCACGCTGAGCAAGGACCAGCAGATGGCCGAGATGAAGTGGTTCATCGAGGCGGCCAAGAAGCTGCAGGCCAAGGGCGTGAAGGAGATCTCGGTGGTCTCCGAGACCATCACCACGCACGAGTACGAGGCCAAGACGCTGGCCAAGGCCTTCACCGAGATCACCGGCATCACCGTCAAGCACGACCTGATCCAGGAAGGCGACGTGGTCGAGAAGCTGCAGACCTCGATGCAATCGGGCAAGTCCATCTACGACGGCTGGATCAGCGACTCCGACCTCATCGGCACCCACTACCGCTACGGCCAGATCCTCAACCTCACCGACTACATGGCCGGCGCGGGCAAGGACTTCACCAACCCGGGCCTCGACCTCAAGGACTTCATCGGCACCAAGTTCACCACCGGCCCCGACGGCAAGCTCTATCAGCTGCCCGACCAGCAGTTCGCCAACCTTTACTGGTTCCGCGCCGACCTGTTCGCGCGCCAGGACCTGAAGGACAAGTTCAAGGCCAAGTATGGCTACGACCTGGGCGTGCCGCTGAACTGGAGCGCCTACGAGGACATCGCCGAGTTCTTCACCAACGACGTGAAGACCATCGACGGCAAGCCGATCTACGGCCACATGGACTACGGCAAGAAGGATCCGTCGCTGGGCTGGCGCTTCACCGACGCCTGGCTGTCGATGGCCGGCACGGCCGACATCGGCATCCCCAACGGCAAGCCGGTCGACGAGTGGGGCATCCGCACCACGCCCGACGGCTGCACGCCGGTGGGCGCGAGCGTCTCGCGCGGCGGCGCCACCAACTCGCCGGCCGCCGTCTACGCGCTGACCAAGTACGTCGACTGGATGAAGAAGTACGCCCCGAAGGAAGCCACCGGCATGACCTTCGGCGAGGCCGGCCCGGTGCCCGCGCAGGGCCAGATCGCGCAGCAGATCTTCTGGTACACCGCCTTCACCGCCGACATGACCAAGCCGGGCCTGCCGGTGGTCAACGCCGACGGCACGCCGAAGTGGCGCATGGCCCCCGGCCCGAACGGCCCGTACTGGAAGCAGGGCATGCAGAACGGCTACCAGGACGTCGGCAGCTGGACCTTCTTCGACAAGCACGACGAGAACCGCACCGCCGCCGCCTGGCTGTACGCGCAGTTCGTGACGGCCAAGAGCGTCTCGCTGAAGAAGACCATCGTCGGCCTGACGCCGATCCGCGAGAGCGACATCCAGAGCAAGGCGATGACCGACATGGCGCCCAAGCTCGGCGGTCTGGTCGAGTTCTATCGCAGCCCGGCACGGGTGGCCTGGACGCCCACCGGCACCAACGTGCCCGACTACCCGAAGCTCGCGCAGCTGTGGTGGAAGAACGTGGCCGTGGCGGTGACCGGCGAGAAGACGCCGCAGCAGGCGATGGACAACCTGGCCGAGGAGATGGACCAGGTGATGGCCCGCCTCGAGCGCGCCGGCATGGCACGCTGCGCGCCGAAGCTCAACAAGAAGGAGAGCAACGCGAAGTGGCTGTCGGACAAGGGCGCCCCGTGGGCCAAGCTGGCCAACGAGAAGCCCAAGGGCGAGACGATCGCCTATGACACGCTGCTCAACGCGTGGAAGGCCGGCAAGGTGCGCTGAAGCCTGCGCCGGAGCGCCTCACCCGGCGCTCCGGTAGGGCTCGCCGGCCCGCTTCGCGGCGTACATCGCGCGGTCGGCGGCGCCGAGCAGTGCCGATTCGCTGTCGCCGTGGGCCGGGTAGGCGACCCCGCCGATGTTGACGCCGAGCGCGATCGTCACGCCGTCCAGGCGCAGCGGTCGCGCCAGGCTTTCGGCCACGCCGAGGCCCCGCTCCTCCAGGTGGTCGAGGCCGGACAGCCCGTCGAACAGGAGCACGAACTCGTCGCCGCCGAGGCGTGCTGCCACGTCGGATTCGCGCACCAGGCTCAGCAGCCGCTGGCCAACCACGCGCAGCGCCTCGTCTCCTGCGGCGTGGCCGTAGCGGTCGTTCAAGGCCTTGAACCCGGTCAGGTCCAGCAGCAGCAATCCGAACGGCCGCTCGTTCTCCAGGTTGGCCTGCATCTGGCGCGACAGCATCAGGCGGTTGCCCAACCCGGTGAGCGCATCGGTCTGCGCCTGCAGCGTGGCCCGGTCGAGATGGGTGTGCAGCAGCGAGATGTCGTGCACCACCGCCACCGAGACCACCTCGCCGCCGGCCAGCGGCAGATTGCACAGCGAGATCGACACGGGCACCAGACGGCCGCTGCGGTGGACCGCGCGCAGCACGGGCCGCGCACCCATCATCGTGGGTGCACCCGACAGCAGGAACGTGCCCACCAGCGAGGCGTGCCGCTCGCGGGCCGCCGGCGGCACGAGCACCGACAGCGGCTGCCCGATCAGCTCGTCGCGCAGGTAGCCCAGCAGGTTGCGGATGGCCGGGTTGGTGTATGCGATGTGGCCCCGGGCTTCGACCACGACCACCGCGTCAGGCAGGATGTCGAGCAGATCCGCGATGGCGGTGGGCATTGCAGGCAGGGCGGGCAGTTCGTCCATGGCCCGCGATTAGGGATCGCGCCGGCGCGGCCGCGATTGCGCGTGCTCAAGCGGAGCGCCCCATCGGCAGCGATTCGCACAGCGCGGCCAGCGCACCGGCCTCCTCGGGCGGCAGCTCGCCCGCCTTCATCGTGACGGCGCGCTGCACGGCGCGCAGGCGGAAGTAGAGCTCGTCTTCCATCGCTTCCACTTCGGCGGCGTCGAGGCCGGTGGCCGCCTGCGGGTGCCACAGGCCGCTCTCGTTCCAGCCGATGCGCAGCCGCGCGACGAGGAACGAGGCCATCTCCAGCGCAGCGCGCATGGCCGGCGAACGCTCACCTACCGCGAGCAGCGCGATGCTGTCTTCGGCGCTTTGCAGCACCTCGCCGAGCGCCTCGCGGCGCGCGCGGATGTCGGCCGGCTCCATCACCGGCGGCAGCATCGGCTCGCCGCGCGCGGCGCGCGTGAGGTGGCCCACCCAGGCCAGGTCGAACTCGCCCGGCACCGCGCGCAGCGCCACGCTGGCGCGCGGCAGCGCATCGTGCGTGCTGCGCAGAGCGGCCAGCGCCGCATCGGCCACGGCGACGAGGCGGCCGAGCACCGAGATGCGGTCGCCCGACAGGCGGTGCGGATAGCCCGAGCCGTCGAGCCGTTCGTGGTGTTCGGCGACGGCGCGCGCCACCGCGCCGGGATAGTTGGTGAGCTGCGCCACCAGCAGCAGCCCGACGTGCGGATGCACCACCAGCTGCCGGTAGCTGAGCGTGTCGAGCTCGCGGTCGGCATCGGCCTCGCCGAATTCGGGGGCGATGTACATCTCGCCCAGGTCGTGCAGCAGGCCGCACAGCATGGCCAGCCGGATGTCGGGCGTCTGCCCGCCGTGCTGGGCCATCAGGGCACCGGCCAGGCCCATCGCGGCGATGGCGTGGTCGAAGGCGGCCGGCCGCGCCGCCTGCGCGGCCGACAGCAGCAGCTGCGCCACCGGGTGCAGGTGCAGGTGCGTGACTTCGCGCAGCAGCTTGGAGGCCTGCGGCCGCAGCAGCGGCGCCAGGCGCGCCTCGCGTTCGATCAGATCGGCCAGCGCACTGGCCAGCGAGGCCGCCGTCACGCCGTCTTCGGCGAGCAGGCAGGCCTCCAGCGGCTCGCGCAGCTTGCGGTCGAGCAGCTTGCGCTGCAGTTCGGCCGACACCGGCTGGTTGCGCGCCCACAGCTTGGTGCCGGCCAGGTCGAAGATGTCGGTGGCCGCGATGATGCGGCGCGTCTCGCTGGCCTCGAGGATGGTGGCCAGCGCGTGCGGATTGGCAGTGCTGAAGGCCGAGGCGGTGCGGTTCGTCGTGGACATGGCGATTCCTTCTCCTGTCCACCGGCCTATCGGCGCGCCGCGGCGCGGCTGAAGCGCAGGACCGCGCCGGCGCGTTTCCGGATGCAACCGCCGCGCCTTACGGCATCGGCCGCCCGGGCGGCTGTGTGCCCTGGGCGCGCGCCGACAGCCAGGCATAGAGGTCGGCGATGTGCGCCTGCACGCGCGGCTCGCCCTGCCAGGCCGGCATCTGCAGGGCGCCCTGGCGGCGCTGCAGGATCTCCTCGACCAGCGCCTCGCGTGCCGCGCCTTCGCCGGCCGCCTGGGCCGCGGGCAGTCCCCAGTCGTAGCGGTAGAGCACGCGGCTGACGAAGGTGCGCGCGCCCATGGTCTGCACGCGCGGCAGCAGGTCGGGCGCCTTGTCGCTGCCGGTGCCGGCCTCGCCGTGGCAGCCGGCGCAGCGGTCCTGGAAGACACGCCAGCCGGTATAGACCGAGCCCGGCGGCCGGGCGGCCTGCGCCAGTTCCTGGGCCGGCTGGCGGTTCTGCACTTGCACCGCGCAGCCGGCCAGCAGTGCGGCAGCGGCGAGCAGGAACGGCAGCGAGCGGGGGCGGATGGCCATGGCAGACCTCGGTCGGAAGCGATGCGGGCTTCGATTCTGGACAGCGGCGCCGCGCAGCCGCTTGCCGAATGTCAGGCGGCCGGGCCGTTGCGCCGGCGCCGCAGCCGCCGGTTGCCGTTACTTGCACCTTCCCCCGCCGCGGCGGCCGGTTCCGGGCGCATGTCACGGCGGGCCGCGAACAACTGTTTCCGTGGCTGCAGCGCCCGCGCGGCCCGCCGTCCACTGCGGGCATGAAGTTGCCTTCCGGTCCCTGCCGCGGACTGCGCGCCGCGCTGCTGCTGGCCACCGCGCTGCTCGGCGGCTGCGGCAGCCTGCGCCTGCCCGGCCTGCCGCTGCCCTGGCCGTCCGGCGCGCCGGCACCGGCCGAGACGCCGGCCGCTTCGCCCACCCCGCCCAAGGCGCCGCCGGCGCCGGCCGCCGCAGCGCGGCCGCATCCGCCCGATGCGGTGCCGCGTGTCGTTGCCATCCCGCAGGGTGCGCCGAACGTTCCCTACGAGATCAAGGGCGAGGTCTACGACCCGGACAACGAAGACGTGCCGCTGGTCGAGACCGGCATCGCCTCCTGGTACGGCCGCCCCTTCCACGGCCGGCGCACCGCCACCGGCGAGGTCTACGACATGAATGCGATGACGGCCGCCCACAAGACCATGCCGCTGCCGAGCTACGCGCTGGTGCGCAACCCGAAGAACCGCCGCGAGGTGGTGGTGCGCGTCAACGACCGCGGGCCCTTCAAGCCCGGGCGCGTGATCGACCTCAGTCGTGCCGCGGCGCGCAAGCTGGGCATCTCCGGCATCGCGCCCGTCGAGGTGCGGCGGCTCACGCATGCGGAGATCCGCAGCGGGAGCTGGAAGCTGCCGGCACAGCGGCTGGCCAGCCACGAGGGCGCGCCGGATCGACGCTGACTCGGCAGTCACCAAGCGACTGCATGGTTTCGCTTCGCAACTGGACAGAAAGGTTTCAAGTCGTCGTCATCGATGCCGAAAGCACGAAGGACACATCGCCATCGATCATTCCTCGTCACACGACGCCATGAACTTCTTCGCATCCCTTGGCATCGGCCGCCGCCTCGCCCTCGTCTCGATCATGCTGTCGCTGGCCTTGGCCGCCGTGGCCGCCTTCGCCTGGGTCAATCTCGGCGACATTGCCGCATCGGCCGATCGCACCGAGAAGCTGCGCGTGCCGCAGATGCGCCGCATGGCGTCGCTCGAACTGCAGGTCACCCGCGTCTCGCTGCAGCTGCGACACACGATGCTCTCGCGCACGCCGCAGGAGCAGGCGGACACCCTGGCCGACATCGGCAAGAAGCGCGAGGAGATCGCGCAGCTGCTCGCCGCCTACGAGAAGGACCTCTACACCGCCGAGGGCAAGGAGCGCTTCAAGGCGCTGCCGCCCAAGCTGGCGCGCTTCTGGGAAACTGGCGGCGAGAACATCCGGCTGATCCAGGCCGGCCAGCGCGACGCGGCCTTCGCCTACCTCGTCGACAAGACCATCCCGGTGCGCAACGAGCTGCTGCAGGCGATTGCTGAAACGGTCGACTATCAGCAGCAGGCGATATCCAAGGACATCGACGACATGGAGAAGGAAGCCGCGTCCACGCTGCAGACCCTGGTGGCGCTGGTGGTGGCCACGATCGTCGGCCTGGGCGTCTTCTCGTGGTCGATCGCCGGCGTGCTGCGGCGCCGCGTGGCCGCCTCGCAGCAAGTGGCCGAGCGGGTGCGCGACGGCGACCTGACCCAGCCGGTGCACGACGATGCGCGCGACGAGTTCACGCCGCTGCTCGCGGCGCTGGCCGACATGCAGACCGCGCTGACCCGCGTGGTCACCGACGTGCGCCGCAACTCGGACAGCGTGGCCACGGCCAGCGCGCAGATCGCCCAGGGCAACCAGGACCTCAGCCAGCGCACCGAACAGCAGGCCAGCGCGCTGCAGCAGACCGCGGCGACGATGGACGAGCTCGGCGCCACGGTGCGCAACAACGCCGACAACTCGCGCCAGGCCAACCAGCTCGCCAGCGGGGCCAGCGAAGTCGCCCAGCGCGGCGGCGAGGTGGTCGGCCGCGTGGTCGAGACCATGCGCGGCATCGATGCCAGCAGCAAGAAGATCGCCGACATCATCGGCGTGATCGACGGCATCGCCTTCCAGACCAACATCCTGGCGCTCAACGCCGCGGTCGAAGCGGCGCGCGCCGGCGAGCAGGGCCGCGGCTTCGCGGTGGTGGCCGGCGAGGTGCGCACGCTGGCGCAGCGCAGCGCCGAGGCGGCGCGCGAGATCAAGTCGCTGATCGGCCACAGCGTCGAGCAGGTCGAACAGGGCACGGCGCTGGTCGGCCAGGCCGGGCAGACGATGGAGGACATCGTCGCCTCGATCCGCCGCGTCAGCGACATCGTGGCCGAGATCAGCGCCGCCAGCCAGGAGCAGAGCTCGGGCGTGGGCCAGGTCGGCCAGGCGGTCACGCAGATGGACCAGGCCACGCAGCAGAACGCCGCGCTGGTCGAAGAGAGCGCTGCCGCGGCCGAGAGCCTGAAGCAGCAGGCGCAGCAGCTGGTGCGCGCGGTGGCGGCCTTCCGCCTGGCGGCCGCCTGATCCTCCCGCGGGAGACGGCTCAGCGCTGGCTGCGGCCCTTCTTCGCGTCGACCTCGGCGAGCTGCTGCTTGAGCAGCAGATAGAGCACGCGGGCGTTCTCCACGCTCATCGCCAGCACGCTGCTCGGCTCGCCCTCGTCGCGCGCCGGCTGCGGCTGCACCAGCGCGTCGACACGGGCGCGCAGCATGCCGTGGCTCTGCGTCATCGCCTTGATGCGCTGCAGTTCGATCGAATGGGTCTTCATGGGCCGAGCGTAGCGCACGGGCGGACAATACAGGCCTGCCCATGCACGCCGTTCCCGACACCTTCGAGCACCCGCTCGACGCCGCCGAGTTCAAGCGCCCCGCGCACCGGCCGGGCGTCGAGCTCTACCGCGCCCACATCGTGCGTCACGCCTTCGAGCCGCACACCCACGAGGCCTTCGGCCTGGGTGCGATCGAAGCCGGCGTGGAGCGCTTCCGATACCGCGGCGAGGAACATCTCGCGCCGGCCGACACGCTGGTGCTGATGAACCCCGACGAGCTGCACACCGGCCGCGCCGAGACCCATGCCGGCTGGCGCTACCACATGGCCTACATCGACGCCGTGGTGCTGGAAGAGCTCAGCGGCGAGCGCGGCTGGTGGTTCGCCGAGGCGGTGGGCCACGACGCACCGCGCGCCCAGCGCGTCAGCCGCCTGCTGCGCCAGCTGTGGCATGCGCACGAGCCGCTGGCCTTCGACGGCCTGCTGCAAGACCTGGTCGACGAGCTGCGCCCGGCCGCGCGCCGCGCCGCGCCGTCGCGCGACGGCGCATTGCCGCGCTTCGCGCCGGTGATCGAGCTGCTGCGCGAGCGGCTGGCCGATCGCCTCACGCTCGACGACCTGGCCGCCGTCGCCGGGCTCAGCCCGTTCCACTTCCAGCGCCAGTTCAAGCGCGCCCACCACGCCACGCCGCAGCAGATGCTGATGGCACTGCGCCTGTTCGAGGCCAAGCGGCGGCTGGCCGCGGGCGACGCACCGGCCGACGTGGCGGCGGCGGTCGGGCTGACCGACCAGGCCCACCTGACCCGCGCCTTCGCGCGCCGCTACGGCGTGACGCCGGCGCGCTACCAGCAGCAAGTCGGTACAAGACCGCGGCGCTAGCGGCCGGCGACACTCGCGGCTTTTCCAGGCCCCGAGATGTTTGCCGCCCCCTTGTTCACCGGAACCCTCTTCGCCCTCGCCGCCGGCCTGCTGTGGGGCCTGGTCTTCGTCGGCCCGCTGCTGGTGCCGGAATACCCGGCCGCGCTGCAGAGCTTCGGCCGCTACCTCGCCTTCGGCATGATCGCACTGCCGCTGGCCTGGTTCGACCGCGCCACGCTGCGCCAGTTGACGCGCGCCGACTGGCGCGAGGCGCTGCGCCTGGCGCTGGTGGGCAACATCGTCTATTACCTGTTCCTGGCCAGCGCGATCCAGCGCGCCGGCGGGCCGTTGCCGACGATGATCATCGGCACGCTGCCGGTGGTGATCGCCATCACCGCCAACCTGCGCGTCCACCGTGCCGGTACGCGACGCGAGCAGCCGCTGCGCTGGTCACGACTGGCGCCGTCGCTGGCGCTGATCGCCGGCGGCATCGCGCTGGTCAACCAGGTCGAGCTGGACCGGCTGCGCGCCGAGCCCGAGGCCGACCTGGCCCGCTATGCGCTCGGCGCGGCGCTGGCGGTGGGAGCCGTGGCCTGCTGGACCTGGTACCCGATCCGCAACGCCGAGTGGCTGCGCGCCCACCCCGACCGCAGCCCGCGCGGCTGGGCCACGGCGCAGGGCCTGGCCACGCTGCCGCTGGCGCTGATCGGCTACGCGCTGACCTGGGCCTGGTTTGCGCTGAGCGGATCGTCCTTCGCGATGCCCTTCGGGCCGCGTGCGATCGACTTCGTGGTGCTGATGTTCGCCATCGGCCTGCTCGCCTCGTGGCTGGGCACGCTGTGCTGGAACGAGGCCAGCCAGCGCCTGCCGCCGGCCATCGCCGGCCAGCTGATCGTGTTCGAGACGCTGTCGGCGCTGGCCTATGCCTTCGTGCTGCGCGGGCAGTGGCCGGGGGCTGGCACGCTGGCCGGCATCGCGCTGCTGGTCGGCGGCGTGCTGTGGGCGCTGCGCGCGCGGCCGGAGCCCGAGGCGGCGCAGGCCCATCCGAACTGAATGAAACATTGATACAAATCCGGCCGAACGCGGCGTAGTCTTGGTGGTCGCACCCTCATCGAGGGAACACGCGGAGGCCGCCAGATGCAACGACGCCACATCGCCCTGATCGCGGGTCTGCTGGTCGCGATCGCCGGAGCCGGCACCACACTGTGGTGGATGTACCGCGGCAAGGTCATGCCGCCCCCGCCGGTGGCCCAGGCCCCGGCCGCGCCGCCGGTCGAGCCCGCGCCGGCGGCGCCGCCGGCCGACACCGGGCCGAAACACCCGCTCGAGCCGCTGGCCGCCGCCTCGGAGCCGCAGCCGCTGCCGGGTCTGGACGACGCCGAAGCCGTGGTGCGCGCGGCGCTGGACAGCCTGGCGGGCCGCACGGCGGTGATGACCTTCCTGCAGCCCGACGGCTTCGTGCGCCGCGTGGTGGTGACCGTCGACAACCTGGCGCGGCCGATGGCAGCCTCGCGGCTGTGGCCGGTGCAGCCGACGCCGGGCAAGCTGCAGCGCATCGTCGCCGGCGACGCCGAGCTGATCTCGGCCGACAACGCAACGCGCTACGAGCCCTTCGTGGCCTTCGTCGCCTCCGTCGAGCCGTCGCGCGCGGCGGCCGTCTACCGCCGCTTCTATCCGCTGTTCCAGCAGGCCTATGCGGAGCTGGGCTACCCCAAGGGCCACTTCAACGACCGGCTGGTCGAGGTGATCGACCACCTGCTGGCCGCACCCGAGCCGGCGCTGCCGCCGGCAGTGCGGCTGGTGGAGGTGAAGGGCGAGGTGCCTTCGACGCGACCCTGGGTGCGCTACGAATACGCCGACGCGAAGCTCGAGTCGCTGTCGGCCGGGCAGAAGATCATGGTGCGCATCGGCGTGAACCACGAGCGCCGCCTGAAGGGCTGGCTGACCGGCTTTCGCCAGGCCATCGTGTCGCCGCGCTGAGCGGCGGCTCCGGCGGGCCTCAGCGGTAGAACGCCTCGACGCGGCCCTTGAGCTTGAGCATCACCGGGTTGCCCTTGCGGTCGACGGTGCGGCCGTGCGGCACCTTCACCCAGCCTTCGCTGATGCAGTACTCCTCGACGTCGTTGCGCTCGATGCCGTTGAAGCGGATGCCGACCTCGCGCTCGAACACCGCCGCCACGTAGTGCGGGCTGCGCGGGTCGATCGAGAGGCGGTCGGGCAGCGACTCAGGGCTGGGCGCGGGGCTGGCGGCGGTGTCGGTCATGGTGCCGATTCTCGCCTGCTCAGACGCCGGCCAGCGCCGCCAGCGTGGCGGTGTCCACCGCACCCGCGTGCATGCCGTGCTGGCCGCTCTGGGCATTGCGGTAGACGATCAGCGGCACGCTCTCGGCCTGCAGCTGGCGGAACAGCTCGGTGTTGTCCTTGACCTTGCGCACCACGTCGTCGGGCAGGTTCGAAGGCACGCTGATGCCGCCGCCGCGCTGCAGCACGCTGGTCTCGTGCTCGTTCATCGCCTTGACCGGATCGGGGGCGGAGAGGATGGCCGCCCCCTGCGGCCCCGACTGCGGGCGCAGCAGGCCGATCGGCATCCACACCATCTTCAGCTTGCCCAGCAGCGGCTGCGACGACTTCCACAGCTCGGCGCAGTGCGGGCAGGTGGAGTCGAAGAACACGTAGACGGTGTTGGCGGCCATCAGCGCGCCCACCGTGAAGCCGGTGCCGCGCGAGGCGATGCCGTAGGCCTCGACACCGTTGGGCTTGCGGCCCGACGGCGCGGCGGCGGTGGCGCCGGCGGCTTCTTCCTTCTTCGAACAGGCGGCCAGCGGCGCAAGGGCGATGGCGCCGAGGCCGAGGGCGAGGGTGCGGCGAGTCGTCATGGTCGGTCTTCAGGGGTTGGCTCGCAGCCAGGCCGCGGCCTGGCCGCGCGATTGCAGCGCGAGCTTGTCGAGGATGTTGGCGACGTGGCGCTTCACGGTGTGCGGGCTGATGTCCAGCGCGCGGGCGATCAGCTTGTTGCTGTCGCCCGCGGCGATGCGCTCGAGCACCTCGCGTTCGCGGCTGCTCAGGACACCGGGCGATTCTGCCGCGGCCGGCGCGGCCGACGCCGGCGCCGGGGCAAGCGCCGCGGCGGGCGCGGGCGCGAGCCCGCGCAGCGCGGACGACTGCGCGGCCAGCGAGGCGAGGCTCGCGTGCAGCGCGGGTTCGAGCGCCGCGCCCCAGGGGTGCGCGGCGAGCGTGCCCAGCACCGCCGGGCCGGCCATCAGCGCATGCCCCTGCGCGCGCCACTCGAGCACGCGAGCCAGCGCGCGCGCCAGCGGCGCGGCGGCCTCGGCGGCGCGCCCTGCCTTCAGCAGCGCGTGGCTGGCGCGCAGGTGCAGCTCGATGCCCTGCCCCATCAGGCCCACCGACGGCACGTGCGGCAGCAGCGCCGCGAAGGCTTCAGCGGCTTCGGCCCAGCGACCCTCGGCAGCGAGCAGCCGAGCAGCCAGCGGATCGGGCTCGCCCGGCGTCGACGACGGGGGATGCCAGGCCTGCCAGTGGCGCAGCGCGGCGGCCTCCGCGCCGAGCAGGTCGAGCGCGCGCACCGCCAGCCGCGCCACGTGGGCCCGCCAGAAGCGCAGCCGGTCCGGCGCGGCGGTGGCATCCTCGTGGTGGAACAGCCGTTCGAGGCGGCGCTGCACGGCGGGCGCATCGCCATGCAGCGCGTCGACGAACATGCGCACGCTGTCCAGCGACACTTCGATCTCCGGCGCGCGCGCCAGCCAGCGGGCATCGGCGTGCGCCTCCTCGGCGCGGCGCGCGGCTTCGTCGACGCGGCCGGCCCACAGCAGCGTGGCCGCCTGCAGCGCATGCAGCGCGGAGCGCATCGGCAGCTCGCGCTCGCCGCAGCGGCGCAGCGCCTCGTCGCAGAAGCGCTCGACCAGCGCACCCATGCCGGGGATCGCCGCCCAGGCGGTCGGCGGCGACACCATCCACCAGGCCAGCAACGAGGTCTGCGCCTCGAGCCGCTGCATCACCTGCTCGAACAGCGTGCGCAGCTCGGCAAACTCGCCGCGCTCGAAGTGCAGCGAGCACTGCGCGTCCATCACCAGCATCCCGGCCAGCGGCGGCAGGGTCTGGCCACGCAGCGCGGCCAGCAACGCCGCGCTGCGCTCGGCCTGGCCGATGGCATTCCAGGCGGCCAGCAGCATGGATTGCGAGAGCTGCCGCTCGGCCTCGTCGCCGCGCAACTCGGCCGCCGCCACCGAGGCCTCGAGCAGCGCCGCCATGCGGTTCCAGTGCCAGCGCATGCACTCGGCCACGGCATCGATGCGCAGCAGCCGCGGCGACTGCTCGCGCCACGCCGCCGGAAACTGCGCGATCACGCGGCCGAGTTCCACCGCCAGGCCGAGCAGCAGCAGTTCCTCGCCGTCGTCGACCAGCGTCGCCTCCGCGGCGGCCCAGTCGCCGGCGCGCAGCTGCAGCGCGGCGCGGCGCAGCGGGTCACGCTCGATGGCGGCAGCGCGGCGCAGCAGCTGCGGCAGCTCGTCGGGGAAGCGCTTGCGCAGCCGGTCTTCCAGCGCATCGCGGAACAGGTCGTGCAGCACCAGGGTGCGCTCGTCGGCATCGAGCGCGGTGACGAACAGGCCGCGCCGCTCGACCTCGTCCAGGCGCTGCGCGGCGCGCGCATCGCCGGTCACGGCCTGCGCCGCGGCGGCGGTGAGCACCGGCAGCACCGACGAACGCACCAGGAAGTCGTGCAGGCCGATCGGCATCTCGTCGATGATCTCGCTGGCGAGGTAGTCGAACAGGCTGCGGTCCACCGCGGCGGGCCGCGCGGCCGCCGCCAGCGGCACGCCACCGGCCTTGCCGCGCAGCGCGGCGAAGCACAGCCGCAGCCCGGCCGGCCAGCCCTGCGTGCGCTCCATCAGCTCGGGCAGGCGCTCCTCGAGCCCGGGCAGGCGTTCGGCCTCGGCGAGGGCGCGTGCCTCCTCGAGGCTGAAGCGCAGCGCATCCTGCGTGAACTCGGCCAGTTCATCGGCGGCGCGCCAGCGCGACAGCGCCAGGCGCGGCGCCATGCGGCTGGAGATCACCACCGTCCACTGCGGCGGCAGGCGCTCGATCAGCGCGTCGAGCAGGGCATGCACCTCGGGTGAGTGCACGCGGTGCAGGTCGTCGAAAACGATCACGCCGTGCGGCGCCTCGCAGGCGGCGAGCGCGTTGACCAGCTCGGCCACCGCGGCGCGCGTGCCGCCGATCTCGTCGTCGCCGAGCTGCCCGGCCAGGGCCGCCGGCGCACGGCGCCAGGGCAGGTCGTGCGGCTCGAGCGCGGCACTGAGCGCGGCGAACAGGCGCACCGGGTCGTCGTCCTCGT
>VFQN01005974.1_pt1 | contig 14382 bp, 22 predicted proteins | sample 3512371 | NCBI WGS metagenome assembly VFQN01 (sample SAMN10412370, study PRJNA504923) | tailings metagenome | isolation source: Replicate 2 from Balatoc abandoned mine | place: Philippines: Itogon, Benguet | collected 2017-08-28
GAAGTGGGGGCAAGAGGAAGAGGCGCGGAATCGTTAGCAGTGGGCGGCGTAAGAAGAAGGGGCGTGGCGTGCGATGCAAATGCAGCTAAGATGCGTAAGAGACTAGTACGGTGAAACGGGGTAAGAACAACTTTGGTGAAACGGGAAAAGAACACATGGGTGCAACGTACACGCGGGGAAGTACGGCGAACCGGAGGGGAGGGGAGGGGAGGGGAGGGGAGGGCGCAGGGCGGGGCCAAGGGGTGCGCCCCGGGTACGAGCCCCTTATCTGGATGCGTGCCTAGATTCGTTGCATTTGCAACGATTTGCAAATGCATTTCCTTCGTTGTCGCGGAGTACGTGGCTGGGTTGGTGGCAGTTACTCACGCGGTGTGTTGGCTGCGGTATGCTGTCCCCCCCATGTGCGCGCAGGCGCAGGCCACGCAGGCGGGCCAGGGCATCGACCACGGCGTCAAGGTCGCGAAGCAGGCGCAGCAGATCTTCAACATGTTCTACCACTAATTGCCAAGAATGAGGTCGCGTGTGCTACCACTGACTGACCGAGGGAGGCTGCGTGTCCTACTGATCAAGGGAAGCCACGCATTGTATGACTGACCTGTACGACAACGTATATACCCGTGATTCCTTTCAATCGAGGACCAGACTACCAGTGATTAGAGCCAGGCCAAGGTTGTAAAGGACCAAGCCGCGGAATGCTCACTTGGCGCAGCAGGGCGTACCTTCCCTGCAGCGGTAGTGGCCGGCGGGGCTCGTGATGGGTCGTTGCGTGGGCGCGGCTGTGGTTGCCTATGTACGGTAGACGTGACAAACGTCTGCAATGCCTGGCCTCCTGCGTGAACTGTTTACTGCCTGTGCAGCTCGTGTATATGTGTCGTTGCACGTACGATGTGCTCGGCTTCTCGGTGTTTTGTTGGTGGCGCACGCGGCTGGCATGTCGAGGCACCGTTGGCTGGACGTTAGGCTGCCGTTCCCTGCGACACAAAATGCGCACTGCATCGAATACTGGCTTGGGTCTTTCCCTGGGCGTTGCTTTATGCCACAGACTGTACAGGACTGTACCTGCATGCACGTGTGATGTGCGTGGGCGCCTTGCTGCTGACCGGCGGTGTCGGGCACAGATCCGCAGCCGACACTGGCACCGGGGGAGGTGATGCTCTGCCCTTGAGGTCTTATTAGCTGTGCATGGACTTCGCATGCTTACACCCTGATGCTGCTGTAATCCTTGCTAGCACCCCTGTCCCCCGACTGCATCAAAACGCCTGGGGCGGAGGTATTCCGCTATTCCCTGACAAGGCACGCCCGGATGGCACCACAGGCACGCACATGTGCCCCTAGGTAGTGGAACCTGGTTGGATGGCACCACAGGCGAAAGGTACCCAGGGAGGCGCCGTTGCTCAAAAAAGGAAGTGAACCGCTTGCGCCAACCTGGTCTGGGGGCACGCGTACGGCATGTGGGGGTGCATGCGTGCTTCACCGGTTCCGGCGATTGCAGCAGTTGCAGGTTGGAGCAGCGCGCAGCTTGTGAGCAGCTGCCAGTGCCCGTGAGTGCGGGGTGTGTGCAAAAAATCGGCGCTGAGTGAACCTTAATGACGTGGGAATCGGACGACAGTAGTTATTGTGTCGAAGGACCTAGCGTCGCGGCCTGGCAGTTCGGCGAGCTTGGCCTCCGACAATAGCCACAAGCAGCAAGCCCTGCCCACACGGCATACCTCTCACCAAGTCAGTGCTTATCCATTATTGTAAATTACAGGCATGATGCATGATTGAGGGCAGCGGGAATAGCAGCAAGGAGCGATGGCCAGTCACAACTTGCAGAACCATAATGGAGGGCTTAACAAGCATACGCAGGGGCTTGTAGCAAGCACGCTCGACTTCATTCGCCTTCTTCACGCTGCCGACACCTTCCCGCGGGGCGGGCTTTTCAGCGGGTACTATGCCCTCCAGGCCGCGTTGCGCTATGAGCACGTGTGGCTAAAGATGCAGGCAAGGGACAAGGAGATAAGGGACCGCGACTGCAAGCCACCTTTGGACGTTGCCGTTGCTTGGTAAGTGCACTGCCGGCGCCACCCCGTCATACTCTGAGCACGGCTGGTCTCATGCCCTCACCCCACTAAGGACGCGTGCCGCCAGCTGCCTCGACCTACCCACCCACCCACCCAGCCACCAGTGCTGTCCCTGCCTTACCCAGGCGCAGTCAGTCGCATCGCTAACTACAGCCCAATATGATACAGCACTGCTAAACTGGCCGGACTAACGGCTTCATGTTCCTGGTGGCTGCCGTGCTGCCTGTCCTACCCTATGCCCTGCCACCCCTCCCCCTCCGCCCCCTCCTCCCCCTCCCCTCCCCTCCACCCCTGCCCTCCCAGGCTGGTCCACCGCCAGAACCCCGAGCGCTTCGTCAACTACTGCCTGGCGGTGCACAGCAACCGCGCCGACCCCTCCGCCGCCCAGGCCTTCGCGTTCGGCTGCTTCTCCAGGCGCAACCAGCGCCACTGGGACACGCGCGCGGGCGGCGACCAGCCTGCGTGGCCCCCGCCGAGGCCCGGCAGCCCCGGCGACCTGACGCGGGTGGCGGTGCAGCCGCACGCGCAGCAGCACGACATGGCGGGCCAGCTGGTGGGTGTCATTGCATTTGGGGGCGGGCTAAGCAGGAAGCTGGGGAACACCTCTGTATGCAAGGGTAGTACCCTGTTCGCTGCCTTGCATGCCGGGCTCAGCCGCATGCGCTTCAGCACCACATGGCGGGGCAGCTAATGGGTCGCTGGGCGCCGCCGCGAAGGGCTTTCCTTATGCGTGTGGTGTCGGCGGGGTGTGCTGGAAGGGCAGCTTCCTGTATCATGCAGCGGCATGGCTGGCCAGCTGGCGGGTGCAACGGTGGCAGCGTACAACGACATAAGGCTTGTCCGTGCTCACAACGCCGGGCACCGGTAGCAGCATGTACGACATGGACCTATATGGCATGGGCAGGGGCGGGATGTCAACGAAGGCTGCTGCTCATCTATAGAAAGGGGCTTTTCCCCTGCGCTCGCAAAACAGCTTGGGCCTCCTGCTGCCGCTGCACCAGCATTTGTCTTTCGCACAGGTGCCACCGTACTTGGATTGCCCTGGTGGTCGTGCCGGTGATTACAACCCTGTCCCAGGCTTCCCGCGGCTCAAGTTCCATCAGCACGGACTTCCTCCCCTGTTCCCTCTGTCCCCCCCGGCAGGCTGTGGACATGCAGCGGTTCGGGGGCCTGCTTCACTCCTTCCTGCGCCCACAGTTCCTGGACCGAGGCTTCCTGGACCGCGCAGCGGAGAGGTGCGTGTGCACCCACACTGACACTTAATCACACGCCTTGCCGTACCAGTGCACCCACTTCCTGAAGCCCACGCCGCGCGGTCATCCCTGCAAGCATGAACAGCCGCACGTGGCATGCGACACCCATAGCGACATGCACGTCACCTCCATCACACGTGCCTTCGTGCCCTGCCGTACAGATACGCCCGCTTTCTGCAGTTGCACGCGGCGCACCCCGACGCCCCTCTTGTGCCCACGGCCGACATCGCGCTACTGTGGCACACGCACCTGGGGCTGAGCGAGTCGTACGCGGCCATGTGCGGGGAGGTGTTCGGCACAAAGCGCACCGCGCCCTGGGCCCCCGCCTACCTGACCATGGGCAGGGAGCAGCTGGCGCAGGGATACTCCACAACCGCACGGCTGTGGTGGGAGGCGTACGGTGGGTGCGAGCGCGTGTCGGGGGCTGGGCATGGCAGGGGCCGCAACTCGTGTTGCGAACTCATTCTTTCCAACAAACAGGCGCGTGGAGATGTGTTACGGGGCAGCTAGGTGTGGGCGCACGCATGCATCAGGCCTCGGTGGCGCGTGGTGTCGTGCGACGGCGCAGCGTTGTGGCCTCCACAAATGCCGCACAGGTGTGATTGACCTGGACCTTGTCACAGGGAACCCCTGCAAGATTGGCCGCCTTGCTTCCATGGCTGCCTGCGTGTGTACTAGGTGCTGCCATGCTAACCCACTGCACCACGTTAACCCACGCACCTGCAGGCTCCCCCTACGACGGCCCCGACACTGCCTGGGTGGCGCTGGGCGTGCCGCACCCTCTGGCGGCGCCCACCAGCCCGCTGGCGCACGTGCTGGCGCGGTACGATGAGGCCGACCCACGGGACGCGGCGGCGCTGGCCAAGGCGGAGGCGGCGGCGCGGGAGCGGGGGGCCAAGGAATTGCGGTTCGAACCCGGGGCGGTGCCGCACTCGGGGGCGCACGCCCTATTTGCCGCGTGGCTGGCAACAAAGGTAGGTAGGGAGGTGTGATCGGGAGGTCTGAGCGCCCAGGGATGTACTGCGGCAGTCGTAGGAAGTCGTCCTACTGTCTGTGTGGCTGCGTGGCGGCCGTGGTGTGTCAGCTCCAGCACCAGCGTTCAGTGCGTACAGCAGTGGAGCAACAGGCCAGGCTTGCTGCTGCGTCTTGCGTTTCTACTCTCACGAGTGGCCTTGCATGCGTGCAGGCCTTCTCCGACGAGTTGGAGCGCAGCTGCTGCAAGTGTTTGGTATCCAAGCGGGCGCTGAGGAGGAAGCAGGCCAAGTGGGTGCGGGGCGACACGCGCCGAGCACGAGCCGCTGGCCGTTGCCAGCCCTCCACTTGCACAGTGCAGCGCCATGCGCCATGGCCCCCTGTGTCATGCTGTGTCACGACTAAGGCACTGCAAGCCTGCTTTTCCTTTTGAATTTACCGCAAGGGCGCTGCCAATGACCCGCGCTTCAGCACGTTGGACTGCCGCCCGTCAAAGCGCGTGTATGCATTTCGGTGGGACCAAAGCTGGAACGTCTGCGCACGCTGCACCATGCCCCCCCTCTGCCCCTGCAGGCGTGCCGGACGGTACCTGGCTGGCCTGCGCTACTTTCACCGCCTGCCCTCCTACTCGTGGCACCCTTACCTGCTGGCCATACAGCACCGCGTGGGTGGGTGGAGCCCCACCGCCAGCCACCCGCAGCAGCACCAGGGCATCGTCACAGGTGCGTGCAGTTGGCGCTCCTCCGTAACGCAGCGGTGTCATGACCTATCCGTGTGCCAGCTAGCGGTCCGCGTTCCAGCTAGCGCCAAGCCATGAGCGCCGGGCCTTCCTTGCATTTGGCTAGGAACAGGAGCCTGCACGACAGGCGCCCATGCAAAACAGACAAGCCTTAAGGGCGGTCGTCGCTGCTGCTCCCACGGCTCTTGTCACGTGGCTCTGCTGCCCCTGCCCCTTCGCCCTGCTGCGACAGGCACGCCCGTGGACGTGCCCACAACCGCTGAGCCGCACACCTCCCTCAGCAGCAGCTCCACCGGGGTCAGCAGCGGCGACCCCAAGGCCGACCCCACGGCCACCGGCGACGGTGGCGGCGGCCCCAAGGGCGCGCGCCGCCGCAGCCGCGACCGCCTCCGCGGCGTGGACCCGCGGCACCCCTACTACGGCGCGGGCGGGGCGGACGCGCCGCTCATCCTGTTCCCCATGTGCTTCTGGTACCTGGGGTACACGGAGGCGGCGCCGGAGGCGTGGAGCAGCATGGGCGGCGACCCCGCGCACATGTGGGTGTGGGTGTGGGTGCGAGCTGCGGGCGTGGGGTGTGGGGCAAAGATGTACTGCTTCTTGCCCGTTTTGGGGGGTGACAAGGGTTTAGGCTGGCACGGGCAATGAAGGCCCGCCATCGTGTTGCACCTTGTGCACCGGGTAGCGAGGTAGTCACGGTGGGCGCGTCATGACGGGAGGAGGGGTGCAGCACCGCGCTTGGAAGGAGCTGGACAGCCCCCAAGTGGTGTCTAGGAGTCGTGCAAGTATGCTAGGGCCGTGGATAAGCAACGCGCCATCTGGTGGCTCTGGTATGGGGCTCGCGAGCGTATGATCCCTGTGGCACTCTTCTCCTGCGTCTCGCTTTGGGCAGGTACCCACCGGCCAGCGGCTTCGGCCCCGAAGGAGTCGAGTCGTACATGCCCGACCTGGCGGGCGCAGGGGCCGCGCTAGGGATGGCGGGCGCGGCGGCGGACGTGGCGGGCGGCGATGGCGGCGGTCTGGCGCTCCTGGGCGACCCTGGGTTCAGGTCCGAGGTGGAGGGCGGCTTTGACGCCACGTCTGCGACGGCGGATGCGACGGGGGGCCAGGGCCTGGTCAGTTTCACGGGAATGGGCGGCCTGGGCGGGGACCCGGGGGCTGTGGCGGATGGGGGCGGCGGCGGGGGGTGGTTCGGGGGCGATGGCGGCGGCGGCGGAGGTGGGGGTGACGGGGGCGGTGGATGGGGGAACTTCGGTGGCTTTGATGGGGGCGGGGCGGCAGGCGGCGGCGGCGGGGGGTGCGGCGGCGGGTGATGCGGCGGCGTGGGGGGGGGCGCTGTTGGCTGCAGACTGGTGGTCGAGGAGTGCTGTCAATGACTTTCATGTCAGGGTGTGAACATAATCTTGAGAAGCTGGTGAGCGGTTGGAGTTGGCATGCATGCTTTTGTCTTCGCAACTGTTGCGGGAGTGCGCTCGGCTGTTTTCAACACCCGCCTTTTGCAGTGGCGATTAGCTTGTGGGCCAGGACTGTGCACTCGTGTACTGCGTGCTCGTTGGATCTCCTGCCGCACATTACTGTTGCCCGCTTATCGTTGTCATCGTCGTATGGATACTGAAGGATGTCGCCCTCGTAGGGCGCTTGCATCCCTAACTTGAGGCCAAAAAATCAACACGCGTCGTACTCGTGCAGATTCATATGCGTGGCGACACACATGTCGCGACCGTACGGCAGTGACCTTGTTTGTGTACTCGTGGTATTTACCGTAGTACTGCATGGCACGTGTTGCCTAGCGATAGTGGTCATAATGCTGCACCAGTGGCCGGCTCATGGGCAGGTAGACACGTGCCCTTGACATGGACATGGTCGAGGGTGGCTCCTGTGGATACGGTGAGTGCAAGGAGGAGTATCGGTATGCTAATGCCCGCCTGCCGAGCTGCTGCCTTTGTCTTCTCGATGTAAGGACTAATGCACAATGGGCAACAGCTTCTGCCTGCTTGGCCATGCGTCCATGAGCTGACAAACACGTGCCCGTTGCACTTGCGGAGGGGAGAACTCTCGCCGTGTAACACTGACCGACTGACGTGCCCGTGCGCAGCGACAGTCAGTACGCATGTGACCCGACCGCTATCCTGCACAAGACACTACTGTACACAGAATGTGCTGACGGTACCGAGATATCAGACGCTTGTGTTGCGGTGCGGTCTGAGGCCCTGTACAACGTGCCCGCGCCAGAGCCCTTGGGAATGGTGGAATGGCTGTACCATACGTAGATGGGCGACGGCTGTACCGGTACGGGCGCAGGGGCACGGCCAACTTGGGCCCACTGCGTGCAGCAGGGAGGATGCAGGCTCGCGTGCACCAGCGTGCACCTCCACCGGCGAGCTCAACGGACGTCCAACCCGAACGTTCCCATTAGAAGCAGCTACATGGTGTCCTACTGCTTGCATACACAAGCGCTTCCTAAGCGCCCGAAATGCTGGCGCCGAAGGTGAGCGAACCCAACGATGGTTACAGTTTCACGATGGAGGAGGCGGTGGCGGGGCCCCTACCTCCCGCAAGCGACAGGGCCCAGACCGGCATCCAATACAGGCACGGGGGCTCACTGGCGCGTGTCCATGTCCTGCATCCCACCAAGAGGGCAACAGCGCCTGTGCGGGTCGACCACGCTGCCGGCTTGCACACACCAAGCACGCCCGCCCGCAGGTATGCACACTGGCAACACGCACCACTTGCTACCTCACAAACCATTTGCAAATACGCACTTCTAACTTCACATCAATGCACGCTGCTTTTAGGTGTCCGTGTGCTGTGGTGGCCGGCAACGCCCAAACGACCAGCAGCCACAACGCAACCTGTAACAAGCATACGCTCGCACTTGACGAATCGGGCCGGTTTCACGCCCTTCAGCCTCCAGGTCGCATGCAGACCCGTGGGTGGGCGCCATGTGCTGGTTTGCAGCATGCAAAACTCCTGCCTGTAAGGCACACTTCCCAGCCGCAGACCGCGCGAACGGCGCCAAGATGACAAAGCGGAAGCACCTTGCAGTGCCGCGTGTTGACGCGCTCGCACCCATGTACCGGTACCGGTACCACACAGCACGGCTTTCGTTTAGGCTGGCCCAAATAACGGTACCACAGTTCTTTGCACAAGGGCATTAACACTTAAAATTGTAAACCTGCTACAGTTCTAGCGCACGACTTGGAGCAATGCAGCCCCCAACACCCATCCGCACTGGGTGTGCCTTGGTGTTAGTACACGTATGCAACACCTGCTGGGTGCGAGTGATGAATGGTGGCGCGGTGCAAGCGAAGGACGGAAGTGCTGATAGCCCACCTGCAACATACCACACAGGCGATAGGGTACGGGGCTACAGCCCTCGAAGCACCTACATGTAAACAACTGCATGGAAGATGGTGACCACATAGCAAGTGGTGCATACAAGCGACCGTGCGCTGTGCGAATTGGCGATGTGAACGCGCGTATGAATATACGAAAAACGTCAGCGGCAGCTAACGGTTGCCACTTCCATCGATTTCCAGCCTAGACAACTACCCAACGTCAAGCATCCCTAGGCCCATGCGTTCTCAGCACGCCACCATATCTCTACGGTACTAATAAGCCCCCACCTACCGGTATGAGCCTGGTTCTCTCCTCCAACATGCGCCAGAGTACCAGTACACCAAGAACTCAACATGCTTATCACGCCAGACCGTACACCAACCCTTCCGTGCTTACTAATAACGTGCAGCACCCCACCAGCACCATGTAAAGCTGCCAACCCAAGACCAAGGCAGGTTTCCTCCCTTGCCATGCAGTGGTTGCATCCGCCACGGCCAGCCCTGGCTTCAACTGCCACCCACAACACCAGCCATGGCCACGACAGGCGCACCTCTATCGTCATGCAGCCGCCACGCTAGCCCTGGCTTCAGCCCTGTGCACCTGGGGCCTTACCCATTGCTCCTGCCGTCCCTGCTGGAGTCCCGCTGGCCACCCTCTCCCGTGCTGCCATGTTCTGTCGCCTCTGACACTGGCCGCGGCTTACTTGCACGATGTGCAGTCCTCACTACCTCACGCCAGACGCTGCCCGGCTTGGCGCCGCGGGCAGCCGACGCAGCAGCGGCGGTGGCGGCTGCAGCCGGCGAGGCCACACTGGGGATGCGGTTGAGCTCACTGTAGTCAAAGCCAAAAGGCACAGGCGTCGACGTGTCGCCGTCCTCGTGAGGCGACAGCAGCAGCTGCTGCGGCGAACGCAGGGCAGTAGCCTGCGGAGGCTGCCCCTGTTGTGGTTGCTGCTGCGGGTGCTGGTAATTGAGCTGCAGCCGTCGCAGGCCGCTGGGATTCCATGCCATCCGCGACGGCGCGGGCGCAGCGGGCGACGACACGCCGCCCGCCGCCGAGTGCCTCATTGGCGGCGAGAACCCAGGCCCCGGCGGCCCAGGGGACATCCCCTGCTTCAGGGAGCTCCACCGCGGCACAGCCGCAAAGGACGTGTAGCCCGCACCACTGTGCGGCGCAGAATCGGAGCCGCCCTTGATGTCCAAGCTGCCGCCCTCGCGACGCCAGCCCGACACACCTGGCTCGTTGGATGCCCCGTAGTCGGGGCCTGGGGTGATGACCGCCACCTCATCGCTGCTGTCGGCTGCCGGTAGAGGGTCCATGGGGAGCCCTGGCATGGCGGGGCTGGGCGGCGAGGGCGTGCCGCTGCCGCGGGAGGGCGGCCGGACCACGGGGTCAGCGGGCCCGGGGGACGCGGCGCCCGCGTCCGTGGTCGGGCGGACACGTGGCGACAGCCACGGCCGGCGCGTCAGCACGTCCTGTAGCATGCCGCCATTGGTGCTGGTGCCGCGGCGGGGCACGTGCACGCCATGCGAGTGCTGCTGTGCGTGGCCGCTGCCGCTGAGCACGACTTGCGCCCGGCTGGCAGCAGCTGCACAGCTGTTCGGCAGGTGCGCGCTGTGCATGTTGGCGCTGTGGAGCGGGTCGGTGCTGAATGACCCATTACCAGAGGAGGCACCTGGGGCCCCCTGTTGAGGATCCTCTTCACTCGTGAACGCCCGACGGCTCTGGCTGGACGGCAGCTGGAGAGGCGAGGGCATTTTCCGCCCAGTGGTGCTTGCAACAGCGGGCTCATCACTGTAACCCGTGCTGTGCTGGTGCGCAGCGGGGCAGGCAACACGGGCCGCCTGCAGGGCCGCCGGGGCGGGCGGCGGGAATACCTCTACGCTGGGCGGCGAGCGGAAGTCGGGCGTGGCAAAGTCCTGGTACTCCTGCAGCAGCATGGCGGCGCGGCCCTTGGCCGGCTGCGCACCGCCGACCCGTGGGTCAGCGCCACGTGGCGGCGTGCCCGACGCGTTCTGCAGCGGCGCCGGCGGCTGTGCGGGCACCACGTGGTACGGCACCACGGGCACGGAGGAGTCGTTGGAGCGCTCGACAGAGAACGATGGCAGCCGAGACGGCGGGCTGGGCGGGCCATAGCGCTCGATGGCATCTTGTGCCGCCGCCTGCCACGTCAGCACGCGCTCCATCTGCGCGGGCGTCAGCTGCGTGGGCTGCTGCGGGTCGACCCAGTTGCTGTCCTCCTCCTCGTCGTCGCATGCACGGGCGTCCAGGGCAGCGGCCGCACGACCGTTGCTGGTGCGTCCGATGGCCCCACCACGCCCGGCCCAGCCGCCGCGGCTGGCACGCGCCTGGTTGCGTGGACCACCCGTCGTGGCGAGCAACACGTCCGCGAGCGACTCCATCGCGTCAAGCTTCAGATGATTGGCCATTCGGGCTCTGCTGGGCCCATGTGGCCCCGAGCCGTCCACGCGCCTGCTGCCTGCGTACCCGTACCCGTACCCGTACGCGCCCTGCACGGTGGGGGAGGGCTGGCACCCGGGCGAGCTGTACCCTGTGCGCACGCCGGCGCCGTTAGTCAGCAACCGTTCCCAACGGTTGCGCCTGGCGGCACGTGCCGCAGCTCCGTTGAGCCGGTCGCGGCCGTTTGAGCCCATCTCTTCACCGTCGCTCTTGGCGTGCCCCCTTGGCGACGAGAAGTAGTGTATGTCCTGCCGCATCGCGCCGCTCGTCGCCCCACGGGACGTGCGATCGAGGTCCACGCCGGAGTCGCCCTCATCAGTGTCCCACCCGCCCGAACTGCGGCCCAGGGCCCCGACAGACGACCGTGTGAGCGCCTGCGACGTGCCCTGGTTTGCACCCTCGGACAGCACAATCGTACTGACCGCGGACCGGCTCTTGAAGCTGTCGCCGCGCACCAGCCCGTTTGCAGGCTTTTGCTTCTTGTTCGCGAGGATGGTTTCAGGTCCGAAGCGCACGTGCGTGCGCTTGGGCGCGCCGCCTTTCAAGCCCCCACGCACAGCGCCCGCCGCCTCGGCCGGGTGGCCAATGGTGTGCCGGTGCAGAGGCCGAGCATCGTCGCCGTCCGCCCTCGCGTCACCGCCGCTGCCGCTCTTGCGTCCCAGCTGGAAATGCAGCAGCCCACCGCGCCTGCCACCGCTACCGCCGTCTGCAACGCTTCGCGGTGACTCTTCGTCACTGCCGACGCCGCCATCGCGCCAGCGTGTGGTCAGCGCACGCGGGGCGCCCCAGCGCCATCCGCCGCGAGCGCCACCGCGGCTGCCATCGGCCGATCCCGCAGCAGCGCCAGCTGCGCCGGCAGCCGCAAACGCGTTCCCAGCCGCGCCAGCTGCAGCAACACCATCGTCGCTCCAGCGTTCCTGCAATAAATGGTCCAATATGCCCAATATGTCTCAGCGAACAGCAGGTAGCCCAAAAAAGGGGATCAGCATGAAGGCAACCACTATTGATGCTACATGTACCTGAATAACCAGCGATAAAAAGTCTAGGGGTCGCAGCCCTCCATAGCCGGGTTGGTTACCCACCTCTCCCTTGGCCGTCTCCTCCGCCCACGCCTGGCGGCGCCGCCGGCGCACGACAACGCCCGCCACCGCCACCACCAGCACCGCCGCCACGCCCGCCGCAACGACGGCGGCGATGATGACGGTGCCGGCGGACCGGGAGCCGCCCGAGCCGCCGCCACCGCCGCTGCTGGCGACCCCACCCCTGCTGGCCGGCCCGCTGTCCGGGTTGTCACGCAGCACGGACCCAGCGCCCTGCACACACAAGTCGGACAACATGAGCTTTGCGTGGCACGGGTGCATCAGCCCAAAACCGACCGCACCCACTGTCACTATCGTGAACACGCTGGATAGCACGGAGGGCTGGGGGGAACGTACCACATACGGAGGTAAGCCCAGATCAGGATGCGCACGCAAGGACAAGCGGGGCAGTGCACCCACCGCATCCGCTGCCGGCACCACCGCGCACGCGCCCTCCTGCCCCGGCAGCAGCAGCAGGCTGCCCAGCGCCCCCGCGCCGCCCTCCGCCGCGCACGTGGCCGCCAGCGCCGCCGCGCCCTGGCTGGACAGCGGCACCTTGTAGGAGGCGCGCACCAGGGTGGACACCGCCACCTGCATGGAGGGAAGCAGAGCGCTGTTAGCAAGTACACATACCGCACTATGCGTCGACCAGGACAACTGTGACGCAGGTAGTGTAGTAGCCGGGTGTCGTGCGAGCATGGAAAGGCCTACCCACCTGTGCGGGGGAGGCTGGGCCGCACACTTGCACGCCGAGGGGCAGCACGGCCGGGCCGTCGCCCTCCTGCCACGCGCGCACGGACTTGAACGCCTGCTGCCGCACCGAGCTGGCATTGGCAGGGGTGGTGCTCTTGGTGGTCGTCGTGTTGCTGCTGCTGCTGCTGCTGCCGCCAGTGCCGTTGGCGGAGGGACTGCTGCTGCACGTGCCCGCGGTGCAGTTGGCGGTTGGCTCCAGCGGAACACGTGCCGTGATCTGCATCTGCACGCCGCCGGAGGCGGAGTCCGTGTTGCCGCAGGCGTCAACCTCGCTGGGCCCTGCTGTCGTGTCCTGCGTGCTCCTGCGGTTTGTGGACACTCCTGGGGGGTCCAGGGACAGGGTGGCTTGCTGGCTGCGGCGGCGCTGCGCCGGGGCTGTGGCCGCTGGGAGGGGCTGTGCGGAGGGCTCAGGGCCCACCTCCGAGCAGGTGCCCTGGGAGGGTGAGTCTGCACTGAGGCCTGCCAGCAGTGCGAAGGAGGTGCTGAGGGCGGCCACGAAGCTGCTGTCGCACGTGACCTGGGTGTGCAGGGCGTGAGCAGGGCGGGGGCAGGAAGGGGGGCAAACAGGGGCGGGGAGAAAAGGGATTGGGATCAAAGGTCGCATACCGCACGGTGAACCAGCAGCAGCATACGACGCGTGATGCGAGCACCCATGCGCTGTCTATGCAAAGCACTAGTCATCTATTCAGAGCGCACCTGCACTCGAAGACCAATCGACTTCCGTGCGTGCAGGTGGGGTGCAGCCACAGGTTCCTGTGCAGGTTGCGCACCAACGACCCATGACTGCGCACGTGCTACGTGTGTCGGCAGCGCACCTGCACCGGTGCGGCGCCGTCTGGTACGGCCTCGGGCTCGGGGTTGAGGCTGAGCGGCACCACCAGCACCACAGCCACAGGCGCCACGCTTGCGGCCTGCATGCAATAACAGCAGACATGAGGCATGCTTGTACACTTGGTGGGCGACGATTTGGGATTGTTAGACCCAGATGGCCAATCCTACTGCCCCGCGGTGGCTGTATCGCCCCCGCCTCGTGTGTTGTCAAAGTCGAATAAGGACGGTCTGAGCCAGCCTGAAAAGGTATAGGTCCGATGCCGCATAAGGTAGCGAACGAGAGAAATGCACGTGTCCTGTGACGTGAGTTCGCCACCGCGAGTTGTCAACCAATCCCTTGATCCCTCACAACCCGGCCCCACCTGCGGGAACATGGCCTTGAGGGTGTCCTGGTCCATGGCGTCGCTGCCCTCCACGGCCACCTCCTGCTCAACCTGCGGGGGCCGCGCGGGGGTTCCGGGGGTGCGGTTGGGGGCCTAGGGCGCATGGGGGATGCCCGTATCTCAAGAGGACATGACGGGTACCTTGCACTTTGCAGAAAGAGTGCAGCTTCGGGACCCAGATCATGCAATAGAGGGCGTGCATGCAAGCGGGGCTGTCTAGTAGTGGCTGGGCGGGGACCATCCATCTGCTCACCTGCAGGAACCCAGCAGGGCTAGTGGTGTTGATGTAATTATCTGGAAGGGAAAGGGTGTAGACAGGGAGGGCCGGCTGGGGTGACGGCGGCGGCTGGGGACTGTCGGGTCGGGGCGCTGTAGGGGAGCCGGCGGGTGCGGGAGGTGGGGGTGAGGATGAGGGTGGTGAGGGCGTGGGCGTAACGGGTGGCGTGTTGGGCTGTGCTGGGGCGGCAGGAGGCGAGGGTGGGCGCGGAGGTGGGGAAGGAGGCGGTGGGGGCT
>VFQN01005975.1_pt1 | contig 14379 bp, 13 predicted proteins | sample 3512371 | NCBI WGS metagenome assembly VFQN01 (sample SAMN10412370, study PRJNA504923) | tailings metagenome | isolation source: Replicate 2 from Balatoc abandoned mine | place: Philippines: Itogon, Benguet | collected 2017-08-28
TGACAACGTTCTCCTGCAAGAACTCCTGGGCCCTGAAAAACAGATCGTTCTCAATAATCTGCAAGTGGGGCCGATGCCGTACCCAATGGGCGCATTCGTCATCCGGACGCGGCTCCTGATGGATGTCTCCGGTCTCGGGATCACGCACATTCCTGTTTTCACCCCAGGCCCAGATTCCGATGTACTTCCGGTTCTGCAGGAGTCCTGCCACCAGCGGATGGTCCCAGTCCGCCGTCGTCGAGCGATGATCCTTGGGTGCCTTGAGCCGGTTCAATTCGCGGACGATCCAACGAATGGATCGCCGCTCTTCCGCAAACCAGTGGAATATCTGTCGTACCAAGGTGCTGGTCTCAGGGTCAATCAGGTACCGCATCCGAGGCCTGACATCACGACCGCGTCGTGTTCGTTCTGTCCCAGGGACTGCCTCGGATCGGTATCCGAAGCACCAGTCGCCCACGGAGTAATCCTCCAGAAGGTTTCCCTCCTGTCCGCGCAGGACATTAGCACCGAGTTCCTTGATGTACTGCTCATGAATAATGGCTACCACTGCCGCCGATAGCTCCCAGCCATCGCGTGCGGTGTCGATTCCTTCAGTAACGCTGATAAACCGGACGTGATGCGTGTGCACCAGTTTCTTCAGGAGAGGCATCGTGATAATGGACTCACGAGCTAAACGGCTCAGGCTGTAGACATACAGAATGTTGAATTCGCCACCTTCAGCGGCGTGGATCAGAGCGTTCAGGCCCTCGCGATTGCGTTTGGTTCCTGACACGCTCGCGTCGGCAAATTCGAGGTCGGGCAGCAGACTCTGACCATTACGTTCCGCGGCATCGCGACACCGGCGCTGTTGATCCGCCAGGCTTTCCTCGCGCTGCAGTTCTGAGCTGTAACGCGCATAACTCGCGGCACGCTCCTGGGGAGTCCGTGCCTCGCGCGACTCCAGTCGCCGCTGCCGTCGCCGCCCTGTTGGAACGGCAGGAACGCCCAGCGGAAGGGACGCCAGAAGAGGCGAAACGCCCCCATCCGACTGTGCTAAAACTGTGCTGAAAGTAATCCCCAGCAATGCCAAACAACCACAAACATTCACCAGCAACCAGGCAGGCTCATCCTTAAGCCCGGAAAGAGCTTGCGACATAAAGTCCTGTTGAATAGCAGCTTGCGGAAACCGGGGGCGGAGTCTCCCGCCCTCTCCGCTTCAATGTCTTGGTTGATGCGTTAAGTTGTTTCTCAGAAGCAACTTAACGCATTTTTTATGCGACGGATCGAATCTTCTGGTGCACAGTTGGTGCACGGTGCGTGCACCGGGAGGTTCGGATGGCACGTCGCCGTCAGGCGCACGGTCGCAAACGGATCGGGCGCGTTTCTTACTACGCTCATCACGGGGCGTGGTACATCTACTATCGCGAAGGCGGTCGCCCTGTTCGTCGTCGGGTGGGGGAGACTGAGGCTGCCGCGGAGCAAGTGGCGGCGCGGGTGAATGCCCAGCTTGCCGCCGACAGCCCGACCCAGTTTGACTTCACGCCGGTCGCGGTCTCTGAATTGCGGCGGCGATTTCTCAGCAGTCACGAAGAGGTCCGTCGCTCGTCGTTGTCGACGGTGCGTCGCTACCGGGCTGCCACCCAGCATCTCGAAAACTTTGTTGAACTCCAGAAACGACCGACAGCGGCGCATGAGTTAGACGCCGAACGGTTCGTCGCCTGGCTGCGGCAGCAACTGGTCTCTCCCAACGGGCACGCCCACACTCCTCGTCGTCGGCTGCGCGACAAGGGGTTGCGGTACATCCTGGAAGTCTGCCGCTCGATGTACGCCTACGCCCGGAAACGGCGGCATCTCCCCCCTGACGTTGAGAATCCGTTCAGCCAGATCGACATCGAACGGATGCCCATTGAGGACGCGAAACCGATCTTCGTCTTTGATGCGGGCACGGAACTCTCCTTTCTCCAGGCGGCCGATCCGTGGACTCTGGCCGTGCATTTCACCCTGGCCAAAACGGGACTTCGCCCTGGCGAACTTGCTCATCTGTTAATTGAAGACCTCGATCTCGACGGCGGCTGGCTGCGAGTTCGTAACAAGCCGGAACTGGGCTGGCGGATCAAGACCCGGCGGGAGCGGTCGGTGCCTCTGCTCGGCGAAGTCGTCACCCTCTTGCGAGCGGTGATTGGTCACCGCACCGCCGGACCGGTGTTTCTGCGTCAGAAATTCGATCCCGTCCGGTCCCCGCTAAGGCCTGCGAACGATTGCATCTACCGCCTCCTCTGCCGGGGCGTCATCGGCTGTTCAATACGGAGGCCGAGGGTTTAGGCGTCCAACTGACCGATTGGCGATATCCGGTCGTCTGTTCAACGGACGACGGACAGCTGCGGTACGACAACTTTGGCGAGCGCTGGGGAAAACAGTTCCAGCTGGATCGCTTCCTGCAGGCATACGCGGTGGAGATGGCCAAGATTGCCGCCCGCCGGCAAGGGCATTCCTGCACCGAGCAGTCTCTGGCAGACGGCAGCATCAAGCTGACGATCCAGGTGGGAGGTGTGGTTTGAACAAAGTTATCAAAATCATCGTGGCTCCGAATGGACAGAGTCATGTGGAAACGAAAGGTTTCATCGGGAGCGAGTGCCGACAGGCCAGCCGGTTCGTCGAGCTGGCACTGGGCCAGCAAACTCAGGAGCAACTCACGTCCGAGTTCCACCAGCAGATCGCCCAGGAGGCCCATCAACAGCAACAGCACGGAAAGGGTTTGCCTTGAACCTGCGCCAGCGACTCACGGAATACATCCGGGCCTGCTTCACGGGCCTGTGGATCGAATCACACGAACATCAGGAAGCCTTCACCGAAATCTCCCGGCTTTGCCGCGACGAACACTGGCAATTGGCCACCTGGGACATCGAGAGCGGGTTGAGTATTGCGGGGCAGACCGAGACCGACACGATCGGCTCCGATCCACTGGCCGCCATCCGCTCGGTCCATGCCCTGGCTACTTCGGACGGCACAGCCATTCTCGTGCTGCAGAATTTCCATCGGTTCCTGTCATCGGCGGAAATCATCCAGGCGGTGGCGCGGCAGATCATCGCTGGCAAGCAGACTCGCACCATTCGGGTGATTCTTGCACCGTTGGTGCAGATACCGACCGAACTCGAAAAGTTGTTCGTGGTCATTGAACACGAGTTGCCGAATCGCGAGCAACTGGCAGAGATCGCGCGTGGCATTGCGGTCGAGGACGGTGAACTGCCCGCTGGATCGGAGTTACAGACCGTGCTGGACGCTGCGGCAGGACTCACGCGTCTGGAAGCCGAAAACGCCTTCAGCCTGAGTCTGGTCCGCCATCAACGGATCACCGCCGACGCGGTCTGGGAACTCAAGACCCAGGGGCTCAAGAAAAGCGGTCTGCTCGCGTTGCATCGCGGATCCGAGAATTTCAGCAGCCTTGGGGGGCTTCAGGCCTTGAAGGCGTTCTGCAAACGGGCGCTGCTCCATCCCCAGCGGGACAATCCTCTCAAACGGCCGCGCGGCGTCCTGCTGTTATCCCCGCCCGGATGCGGAAAATCCGCTTTCTGCAAAGCCCTCGGCAATGAAGTCAGCCGTCCGGTACTGACGCTCGACGTCGGGAATCTGATGGGCTCCCTCGTGGGCCAGTCGGAGGAGCGAACGCGGCAGGCGCTGCGGATCATCGACGCGATGGCTCCCTGCGTGGCCATGCTGGACGAGGTTGAAAAAGCCTTCGCCGGGATGAATGGCAATGGCGATTCCGGCGTGGCTTCACGGATGTTCGGCCAGTTCCTGAGCTGGCTCAACGACCACGACTCTGATGTGTTCGTCGTCTGCACCGCCAACGACGTTTCGAAGCTGCCGCCGGAGTTCGGACGTTCGGAACGCTTCGACGGGATTTTCTACCTCGATCTGCCCGGTCGCGCGGAGAAGGACGCGATCTGGGATTTGTATCTGTCCCTGTTTGAACTCGATCCGGCGCAGCGCCGGCCCGAGGATCCCGACTGGACGGGCGCTGAGATCCGGGCCTGTTGCCGCCTGGCGGCTCTCCTAGATCTGCCACTGGTACAGGCGGCGCGGAACATCGTCCCGGTCGCTGTAACGGCCGCAGAAGCGGTGGATCGACTGCGGACCTGGGCCAACGGACGTTGCCTGTCGGCGCACCAGCCTGGCATTTACCAATCGGTGAAGAGTCCGGCCAAATCCCGTCGCTCGGTGCAGCGGGATCCTTCATCGAATTGATGGGTGAATTGACAGTTTCTGAGTTGCAGCCGGACGGTGACCCTTGGGGTGACCGCCCGGCTGCTTGCTTTTCTGGAGGGATTTTTCAATGGATTCACTACTGGATGAACCGCATCCCACAACGTCAACCTCGCCCAGTCAGCGCCTGCAGGCCACGATGGCCGCAGCCCGCCTCAGTTTCACCTGGCTGGGCGTCCGCAAGTCCCTGACCCCCGTACAGAAGAATCAGGCAGCCGATTCGTTCGGGGCCGAGGGCAAGTTTCTGTCGGCGGGCAAGAAACTGCTCGACACGTCCCATCCCGCCTTCAAGGCGGTGAATGCGATTCGTGGTCGCGCCATTGCCTATTGGAAAGCCGTGTCGTTGCCGTATCCCGAACCCGGCATTCGGCTCATCCGGCAGGACAAGCTCAGCCGCTTTGACAGCCTGATCGGCGAAATCCGGGATGAGCTGGGAGACGCAGTCGCCGAACTGGATCGGCACTACTGGGAACTGCGCTCTCAGGCCCGCGTCCGGCTGGGCGATCTGTTTGATCCCACCGATTACCCGGTGTCACTCATCGGCCTGTTCGCCATCGAGCACGATTTTCCGTCGATCGAACCGCCCGACTTTCTGCGGCAACTGCATCCCGAACTGTACCAGCAGGAATGCCAGCGAGTGCAGGCCCGCTTCGAGGAAGCCGTGCAACTGGCTGAAGCGGCCTTCACCGAGGAATTCGCCCGGCTGGTCGACCATCTCAGCGAACGCCTCTCTGGTGAAACAGACGGCAAGCCCAAGGTGTTCCGGGATTCCGCGGTTGAGAATCTGACCGAATTCTTCGAGCGGTTTCGCCAGTTGAGCATCGGCTCCAACGACCAGCTGGAGGAACTGGTCACCCGGGTGCAGAAGGTCGTTCGGGGCATTGGCCCGCAGCAACTCCGCGACAGTCAGACCCTACGCCAACAAGTCGGCACCCGCCTGACCAGCGTGCAGTCGGCGCTCGACGGCCTGCTGGTCGATCGCCCCCGCCGCAACATCCAGCGCCGCCCCCGTTAGGAGACTCTGATGGAATTGCTCATCACCCCGATCGGTGAGGTGCGGTGTGTGTATGACGAAACGATCGATCTCACCAGCCTGGGCCCATTGACCATTCGCCGCGGCAGTCATGTAGAGCCGACAGCGGACGGTCAGTGGACGGCCGATCTGTCGCCGGTTGCCGGTCCGGTGCTCGGACCGTTTCCCCGCTGGTCGGAAGCCATTACTGCGGAACGCCAGTGGCTGGACCAGCACTGGCTGACACCGGGTCTGCCAGAAACGCCCGCCTGATTCGGCGGTCGTCAAACGTCTTTTCAATCACCGGCACCCCGCGCTGAGCCTGTTCAGGGCGGGGTCTTTTTCATTTTCTCAGGGAGCAACCTGCATGAACTTGACCGATCTGCATCGTGCCGTGGCCGACGTCACCGGCGAAACCCTGACTGTCATCCGCTGCCGCGGCTTTCAACCGCTGCAACTCGAACCCAGGCGGATTGATCCGGAAGACCTGATCATCGACTGGGACGACCTGGAACTGCAGCGGAATGTTGCTTTCATCGAGCAGCGATTTCCAATGGTCATCGCTTGACCGAAGTCCCAATTTCTGCCGGGACCATTCGCTGTCGCCCTGCATGAGAAATCCGAGGAGACCCGCTTGACCCGAAATTCGCGAGATAAATTGAACGCTTACCATCTGTCAGGCAGCATCGGCATCGCCGCCTTGCTGGCGTTTCTTGGTAATAGCCTACCGCTGTTCTTTCTGATCGCCGGCGTCTTGGTCGTCACCAGTCTGTTCACCGGCGAGGTGCGTTTTCCTCACAAGCCGAAAGGCAAACGGTCGCAGTAACCCCTTGAAACGCAAATTCGATTCCCCACTCCCGCCCGTCCGCGAACTGCTGGCATGCCGGCAATCGCGGGTGGGCGATAGAGGATAGAGATGGATTCCTGAATTGTCGTTTTGTTTAGCTATCAGAATTCTATTGAAAACCAGGGTACTGCTCTGCAGCCGCGGTTTTGGCTGGCTGCAGCTCATTTTCAAGTTGCAGCGAATTCGGCGGTCCATAGATTCTTAACTGGATGCGTGCGTAGTTCGCATCATCCAGGAGGGTCAGGCGGTTGGCCTGATGCGGAGATTCAGGCAGCCGGTTTGATGCAATGTATTCTGCCGTGCCGAAATTCTGGAATTTCCGCATGTTCATATCATCAATGAAGGCCTTACCCAAAAGAACAGCAACGTCATCGACTGTCGGAACCAGCAGCGGCTTCATGGCGGGTGCATAGAGTGAGCCGGCATGCAGGATGCAATAACCTGCGACTCGACAACCGGTCATCACCCGCTGCTCTTCCTCCGGAGTCATACGAATGTCATCGAGCAGGTTGAACACGATCGTGTCATTGGAATTGACTTCAAACGGTAGCTGAACGAAGCGGGTTCTGCAGCCGGCAAAGTCGCCCACGTTGACAGGTAAAATCACCCAGGTCTCTGCGGGGAAGCGGCTGGACTGAACTGCGACATAAAGCTTTGCCGTCGAAAACCAGCCCCGGCTCGCGTCGAGAATGTCCACCTGAATCGCAGGCCGATGAGCTGATTCGCCGGACACGAAGGTATGAAAGACAGGGTGCACAACCAGTGCGGGACGTGACGTAACAACTGGCGAAGTCGCCGGCGAGTCTGAACCGCAGCCGCAGACAATGACGGCGAGCAGAACAACCGAAAAATCAGCAGCGTTTCTCATCAGGACAGCCCTTACCATTCAGGCATTAACACCCATTTGTCAGCTAATTTGAGAATTCATTCGTCGGACGTGGCTACTACGTTTTTGTTGCGATCAATTCGGTACAACCGCAGATTCCGGACGCCGTAAAAAAAGATCGCGGACGACTGACAACAGTTCGCTGGCGCCGGCAGGCTTCGGAGGCACCGGCCGACATTGCTGTTTCACCGCTTCCGCCAGACGCAGGATGAGAGCCCCGTTAACAATGCCTTCCGAAGCACGTCGGGCCAGCTTTTGAAAGATGGTTTCGAGCCCGCTTTCCAGTAATGATGTCGAAACCGATTCCATCACACCAGAGAGCCCCAGTCCGAAGTACCAACCGGGCGGAGTCCGTCGCGTCAAAACGATGGAACTGATCTGATCGGAGACCGAGCGGATCGTGTGTGGTGTGCGTGTGGCGACGGGAGGAGACTCACTCATGTCGTCTCCTCTTGCCGCTGTTCGCGATGAGTCGATACCGCCAATGCCGGATTCGGATTGTGAACCGCCGCCTGATATGTTGTCCGCGGACGGGTATTCAGTTCTTCCAGCAAACCGTAGTTGCGCTCACTCGCGCGGGCGTGCGTCACGCGGCTGTTCTTGTCTGCCAGATTGCCGAAGACGATGGCACCAGTTGGACAAGCGGCCTGGCAGGCCGTGACGATGTCACCGTCTTTCAACTCCCGATCTTCAAGCTGGGCCGCGATACCCGCATTGCGAATCCGCTGGACGCAGTACGTGCATTTTTCCATCACGCCCCGGCTGCGAACCGTGACTTCCGGATTAGGCTGCAGTTGCAGCACCGGCAGCGTCTTCAACTCCTGATGATAGTCCAGGAAGTTGAACCGCCGGACTTTGTAGGGGCAGCTGTTGGAGCAATACCGCGTGCCAATGCAGCGGTTGTAGGTCATTTCGTTCAAGCCGTCGGGACTGTGGGTCGTCGCCGCGACAGGACAGACCGGTTCGCAGGGAGCGTGCTCGCAGTGCATGCACATCACCGGCTGATGATAGACCTCAGGCGCAGATGGCTCGCCAGAGTAATAGGTATCCACCCGCAACCAGTGCATCCGCCGACCAATATTCACTTGCTCGGCTCCGACCGACGGGATGTTGTTCTCCGCCTGACAGGCGACCGTACAGGCACTGCAGCCCAGGCAACTTGCCAGATCGATCACCATGCCCCACTGTGGCCCGTCCTGCTCGCGAGGAGGAAACAAGGTTGGTGGATGCCCATCAGATCCCCGCTCGTCATGATGCCCTGCGTGGTCTTCCTGCACACGCGCTCAGGCGATGACCGGTGCTTCACCATGAGCCAGAGCCGCGAACGTGGTCGTGCGAATCAGATCGCGGTTTTCCATCAGCTGATGCGGTTGCGCGATCGCCAGGGTTTTTCGCTCGCCGACGGGTGTCAACGTGGCGCCGCTGATGTTCCACGATTGATCCGACGTCATGACCGGCGTGATGTCGACCCCTACGTTCTGACCATGTCGCCCGCTGCGACGTCTCCCATATCCCAGATGCAGCGTGCAGACTCGTCGCGCCTGACCGGGCACAATCAGCAAGGGAATGCGGATCGATCCCGCGCTGGTTTTGATCTCCAGAACGTCGCCGTTCTGCCAGCCGGCCCGGGCGGCATCGTCGGGACTCACGAGAGCTGCATTCCCCCAGGTTAAATTCGTCCAGGGCTTTGGCAACTCCTGCAGCCATGAATTATTGGCCTGCAGTCCCGAATCCAGATAAGGGTCGGGACGGATCGCGAGCGTCCAGGTCGCTTCCTGTTCAGAGCTTGCCGCAGGAACCGTGATACGTCCGACTTTCGATTCATCGAACCCGGGAACCGCTCCGGTGACGGACATCGCGGAGACGGGTTCAGTGATCACACCATCGAGTAACGAGCGTCGCCAGAAGGCTTCAAATCCGCTCGGGTGCCGACGCTGCCAGGAATCGCGGACAATGTCATAAGGCTGTCGCGGATTGGACTGATTCAGGAATTCCAGCAGCGTGTGTAGCGACTGCGAGTTGAACAGGGGAGCAATCAACGGCTGGATCAGGCTCGCGGTGCCATCCCGATGCCGACAGTCGGACCAGGTTTCCAGGACGTGCGGCGTCGGGACATGCCAAGTGCAAAGCACAGCGGTTTCATCGAAGTACTGTCCGGCATGCAGCGACCAGTCGACGTTCTCCAGAGCCCGGGCGAACCGCACAGCACTGGCAGATGCATAAGCCGGGTTAGCCTCCAGCACGATCAGCGTTTCAACGTCGTCGGTCTCCATCGCCGTCAGGAGATCCTCGAAGGATTCCGGCCCATGTTCGCCTGCGAAGTGCTGTGGTTTGACGAGTTCGAGCGTGTTTGCCAGCGTGCCCAATCGAGCATTCACGGCATACGCCAGCCGATGCAGTTCCACAGGCAACACCGGTCCGACAGCAATCAGGCTACGTCGACCGGCGGCCTGCAGATCGGTAGCAACCGCTGCGATCCACTTGTGGCGTGCGTCACTTACGTCAGCCGAAACATCGGCCTCCACGTTCATTCCCAGAAGCCGGGCGATTTCGGTCAGCAACGCCGGGAGTTCAGCGGGCGTCAGGATCAGTCGATGATCGGCCGCGGCTCCGGTGATGCTCAGCGTCGGTTCGGCGGCGTATAGCCGCAACGGTAGGCCAGCGGACGGACCGTCGTCGGCAAGGGATCGCTCAGCCCATCATCAATGGCAATGACCGCGTCGAACTCTCCGGGTCGAATCCGCTCGACTTGCGTTGGCAACAGGTGCTCCACGCCGACCAGTTCGGCCAGCGCCCGCCGACAATACACCCCGGTCGTCTCCGGTCGTCGTGTGTTGTCAAAGACAATCGCTACTCGCTTTAAGGATTTCACAGGGCAGCGCCTCCTGTTCGCACCGGACGAATCGGCCCGCCCAGCAGCGGGCGATAATCCCGCTCCAGAATCACCGGCCAGGTGTAATGCGTCTCAAATCGCTGCCGGCCTGCGGCCCCCATCCGTTGACGTAACCCGGCATCGTCCAGCAACCGGGCCAGTTGCCGCGCCAGATCCGCAGGATCACCCGGTTTGCAAAGCAGTCCAGTGCCTTCATCAATGACCGTATACGGCAAACCGCCGATCTGACTGGCGACGACCGGCCGACCCGCGGCCATACCTTCGACAGCCGTCCGCCCCAGCGCTTCTTCCGCGATCGTCGGGCACACCACCACATCACACTGTTGCATCAACCGGGGCAGATCCGCCTGGCTCTGCCAGCCCACGAACTCAGTGAACTCGTCGATCGTTCCTGGCGGATCGGCCGTGGCTACCAGCCAAAAATCCTGCCTGACTGAATAGAGCTGTTGACACGCTTCGTGCAGGACCGAAAACCCTTTCATCGGTTCCTGCACCAGTCCGGCAAACAGCAACCGCAGTCTCCCGTCCACTGCGGGGGCCGGCGGTCGGGGTGGCGGAAAGCGATCCGGATCGAACCCGCTGGGAATCACATGCACCTGGCGTGCATAGGGACGGACTTGCTCTGCGATCTCCGGATTCACCACCAGTACGCCGGCCGCGCCGGCGAATGCTTGCTGGAGACAGGTCTCATAATCCGCTTCCAGAAAGCCGGCAAGTTCCCGCTCTGCCCGATGCAAGCCGCCGGAGTGACGGCCCTGTTGCTGGACGCAGTTCCGACAGACGTCCGGTGAGGCCAACTGCTGATGAGGACAGCTGTGAAATCCCTGCTGCTGTTCCCACAGCAACCGTACGTTATTCAACGGGCACAGGCATTCCTGCGCTGCCAGTCGCAGATAGCACGGCCACTCCTGCAGCGCCGCCGCCAGCCGTGGTTTCAGGTTCCAGCTGTCGGTCACAATCACCGCATCCGGAGCAAACGCTGCCACCTGTTGCCGCAGTCGTTGTTCGATTCTCTCCCGACGCCAGTCAACGTCAGCAAATGTCAGCAATTCCATGGGCCAGTCCACCGGCTCACTGACCTGTCCCACGCCCCACCCGGCATGCTGCAAGACAAAATGCCGCACGTCATATCCGGCCCGTGACAGGAACCGCGCCGCTTCCGCCGTATGCACGGTCCCGCCACCCGTGGAAGGCCAGTTGAAGAGCGCACTGACGAGTGCCACCCGGGTCTGCCGTTCACCTGGAATCGCTGACTCTCCGGGCATGGGCGCGGCCACTACCGCGCAGACCACCGTCGTGCGTCGTCCTTCCGCGGTCATCACCTGTTGCAGCTGTTCATGCCATTGTGCCGTCAACCGCGTCAGCGACAGTTCTGCCGTCAGCCAGGCTCCGAACTGGCGAGTTGCGGCTGCATAGTCCGCTGAGAACCAGCGATCCGGATCATCCGGGCTGACGATCTCGAACCCCTTCTGCCGCACTGCCTCCACGCTGCTGGCGTCCGGATTCATCGCCAGGGGAATGCCGGACGCCAGATAATCCAGCGCCTTGGCGGCCGGTTTATGCCGGGCACGAAAGTCATCCCCCTTGATATCGATGGCCGCCCGGGAGCGCTGCAGCCACAACAGGTGAGCTTCCGGACTCCAGCTCTCGACACGAACTTCATTCCGCGAATGGAATCCATAATCGGCAGCAGTGAGTGGCCCGCGCGCAGACTCCGGATTCGTCAACACCACCAGCGGTGCCGGCAATGTCTGACGATTCACATAGTCCACCAGGGGAGCCAGGTTCGACCGCACCCCGACCCATAAGATCGGGCCGTCGTCAGGAAGCGCAGGGCCGGCCGGGATAACAAACTTCAGATGATGATCGAAACAAACCGTGGACGTATAGCTCTGGAAATACGGCAGTAGCCGCGGAGCGTGAACGACTACGGCATGACAAAGAGCGAGTCGTTCATGATCATGTTCAATCTCACTCACATCTGTGTAAAAATCAACAGGACAATAGACAATCCTTGAGCGGCTGGCGATGTCCTGGAGTTCCGCCAGCGCTGGCAGAAACTTGATAAATAACACGACCTCGGCCAGATCCGGAGTTCGATCAAAGACGGAAACTGTCCAGGGTTCCTTCAGGCTGTCCGCAAGGTCGGCTCCCAGCCAGTTCCACGAGCCAAAACTGGTATTTCGGGGACCAATCGCCAGCCGCCAGCAACTTTTTCCTGGCAAACCATCATCCATCGCCATCCCTCAATCGGGGGAAGACTCAACAAGTGGACCGCAACCGTCGCGGCCTGTCACCTGTAGAAATGATGTTGCGCAGAATTTATTGCCAGGAGGGCTATGCGATCCTGGAACGCATGTTGGCGGATGATTCGATTCAGGTATCAGGGACCACTTGAAGAAGACCTCTGCGACAGATCCTGATCACCATCGATCCAGGCTGGCAGAGCACTGTCGCGACCTTCGCCTTTCAAGCCGCCGCATGCCAGTCAAAACAACCGGGACCTCGAAACGGCTCTTGGCGATTCCTGGCCAGATATGCTCTTGCCCAAAATCGATGATCTCGCCCGGGTAGCCGCAAATCGAATTCCCGCAGATGGTGCCGATATAAACCCGGTCGCAGTAGCCGTGGGGTTTTGAACAACTCGATCGCAACACGGTTATCCTCGATCGGATACCAGTTAGACCGGCCCTTGAAGTAATCCCGCCACGGTCCTTATGGACTTGACGGGTGTGACAGGGTCTGGCCTCGTCGGAGGTGAGAGATCATTCAATGGGGCGGGCTATGGTGATGGGTCGCCAGAAGTCAGAACGGCAGGATGTGTTATTCGGGACGGCAGATGCCCTGCGAAATCGCTGGGGCGTCTGCTTTATCGGGCGCTCATCGCAATCGCAAAGCCCACCGCACAGTGCCATCGTGACGATTTTCAAAACGGAGATGTCGAATCATAACGGCGCGGATCTGTCAACTCAGCAAAATAATCTTCGATCCGTCCGGAGAACGGGCGATCTTCCGGAAGTTTCTTGCGAGGTCCGCGTCTCGTCCGCCAAGCCTCCGCTCTGCCATCCTCACGAGACACCATCACCCGATTCTTGTAAATCACCAAGGGCGATGAACAAAATAAATTGTCCTGATTCCGCTCAGATCCGTAAGAACGTCAGACATTCTCTGTCGAGCGATTCACGCGAATAGACCCGTGGTGTGCACTTCTGGCTGTTCAGATAACACTACTGGCGTCTGCCATGTTTTTGTTTTTCAGTCGACCTGTCCGGCACCGGCGTTATGGCATGGCGACAGATCGTTACGCCATGGCGATGTTCTCCGCATGGTCCCTGGCAATCTTGATCGCCAAATGGTTCAGACTCCGTTTGCTGCAGCAGGCTCTCACGATGGCTACCATAAGTGACGATTGAGCGTTCATACTTTCGACGCGCTCTCTCGATGAAGGTAGGTCATTGGGAGCGGCATTTCCTGTTATTCAGCAGAAATACCCGGGAATGAAGTTCGGGGTAGTTCAACAGTGCCTCCTGGAGTGTTTTGGCTTCTTAAAATGAACACGGACATTTCTGCTCAGACGTTATCGGCTCCGGTTGCGGTCTGTCCTTTGCCTGCGCTGTCTCCCTGTTCCGACCAGGACCAGTTCAGGATTTCCGGCTGGTCGATGCCGTGGGCTTCAATGTATTCCTTGTGATCGATCAGCCGCTCGCGCAGCTCCTGTTTGACGTAGGCGGCACTGGACCCCAGCGCCGGCAGACGGTCAATTACGTCGCCTGCGAGATGAAAACGATCAATCTCGTTCAGGACGCACATATCGAACGGCGTGGTCGTAGTCCCTTCTTCCTTGTAGCCACGCACGTGCAGATTCGTGTGATTCGTCCGGCGATAACACAACCGGTGAATCAGCCACGGATAGCCGTGGAAGGCGAAGATGATCGGCTTGTCTTTGGTGAACAGGACATCGAATTCGCGGTCGGACAAACCGTGTGGATGTTCGGACTGCGGTTGCAGCTTCATCAGATTGACGACGTTGATGACGCGGATCTTCAACTCCGGGAAATGCTGCCGCAGGATCTTCACTGCGGCCAGAGTTTCCAGCGTCGGTACATCACCACAGCAGGCCATGACGACATCCGGTTCCGAACCGCGGTCGTTACTGGCCCATTCCCAGATGCCGATGCCGGCGGTGCAATGTTTGACGGCCTGGTCCATCGTCAGCCATTGCGGGGCCGGTTGTTTACCTGCCACTACGACATTGATGTAGTTCCTGCTGCGCAGACAGTGATCGGTCACGGACAGCAGGCAGTTTGCATCCGGCGGCAGATAGACCCGGATCACCTCGGCCTTCTTGTTGACGACGTGATCGATAAATCCGGGATCCTGATGGCTGAACCCGTTGTGATCCTGTCGCCAGACGTGACTCGACAACAGATAGTTCAGCGAAGCGATCGGGCGTCGCCACGGGATGTGATTGCAGACTTTCAGCCATTTCGCGTGCTGGT
>VFQN01005976.1_pt1 | contig 14377 bp, 14 predicted proteins | sample 3512371 | NCBI WGS metagenome assembly VFQN01 (sample SAMN10412370, study PRJNA504923) | tailings metagenome | isolation source: Replicate 2 from Balatoc abandoned mine | place: Philippines: Itogon, Benguet | collected 2017-08-28
GCACAATTTCGGCATGGCGCGGCCGGAGGGCTATCGCAAGGCGCAGCGCCTGATGCGGCTCGCCGACCGGTTCAGGTTGCCGGTGCTGACCCTGGTCGATACGCCCGGCGCCTATCCCGGCATCGACGCGGAGGCGCGCGGCCAGGCGGAAGCGATCGCCAGCTCGATCGAGACCTGTCTCGGACTCGGTGTGCCGCTGGTCAGCGTCGTGATCGGCGAGGGCGGCTCGGGCGGTGCGCTGGCCATCGCCTCGTCCGATCGCGTCTACATGCTGGAGAACTCGGTCTATTCGGTGATCACGCCGGAGGGCTGCGCCTCGATCCTGTGGCGCAACAATGCCAATGCCCAGGATGCCGCCGAGGCGATGAAGGTCACGGCCGCCGACCTCAGGAAGCTGGAGGTGATCGACGACGTGATCCCCGAGCCGATGGGCGGCGCACATCGCGCGCCCGAGGAGACGATCGACGTGGTGGGCAGGGTCGTGGCCGAAGCGATCGCCGACCTCTCCAAGCTCGACGCCGACACGTTGCGCGAGCGCCGCCAGGACAAGTTCCTGGCGATGGGCAAGAAGGGTCTCTGACTTCCTTGTCGCTGCGTCTCAGCGTTCTCGACCAGTCGCCGATCCGCAAGGGTGGCACCCCGGCCGAAGCCGTGCGCGATACGCTGGAGCTGGCGCAACTCTGCGACCGGCTGGGCTACACGCGCTACTGGCTGGCCGAGCACCATAGCAGCGAGGCGCTGGCCGGCTCGACGCCCGAGGTGCTGATCACGCGGGTGGCGGGCCTCACCGAGCGCATCCGGGTCGGATCGGGCGGGGTGATGCTGCCGCATTACAGCGCCTACAAGGTGGCGGAGAATTTCCGCATGCTGGAGACGCTGTTCCCCGGCCGCATCGACGTCGGCATCGGCCGCGCCCCGGGCAGCGACCAGCACACGATGCGCATCCTGGCCGACGGCAAGCCCAACTGGAGCAACCCCGAGAAATATCCCTACCAGGTGCGCGACCTCGTCGCCTGGCTGCACGACGCGCTGCCGCTGAACCACGAAGGCACCGGCGTCGTGGCGCAGCCGACCGGCGACACCGCGCCCGCCGTCTGGTTGCTGGGATCGAGCGACGACAGTGCCGCGCTCGCCGCCCATTTCGGCCTGCCGTTCTGCTTCGCGCATTTCATCAATCCCGACGGCGGCGACGGCGTCACGCGCGCCTACCGCGCCCACTTCAAGCCGTCCTCGCTGCATTCCAGGCCGATGCCGATGATGGCGATCTCGGTGCTGTGCGCCGAGACCGACGAGGAGGCCGATCTTCTTTCGCGCAGCCGCGAGGTGTGGGCGATGCGCCTGCGCACGCTCGGCAATCCCGGTCCCGTACCCTCTGTCGAGGAGGCACTGGAGGCCGCGAAGCAGCCCGGCGCGGAACGCTGGCTGCCGGCGCTGCGCCGCCGCTCGGTGGTGGGCTCGCCCAAGACGGTGCGCGCCGGCCTCGAACGGCACGCCGCCGCCTACGAGGTCGACGAGATCATGGCCGTGACGATCTGCTACGACTTCGAGAAGCGGAAGCGCTCGTACGAGCTGCTGGCGGAAGAGTTCGGGCTTTCTTCAAGCTCCTCTCCCCCGCCAGGGGGAGAGGCTGGGTGAGGGGGCGACGCACCCCCTGTAACCCCCTCACCTAACCTCTCCCCCGATCGGGGGAGAGGAATATGAATCTAAAGTCCCGCCAGCGGGAATCCCTTGCCCTTGCCGTTCTGCGGGCGGCGCTTCTCGATCATGGCGCGCGCCTCCGCGGCGCGGCCGGCTTTCACCATGGCGGACGTCACGACGTACTCGAGCAGGTCGCGTTGCGCGCGGCTGCCGCCCAAGCGCTCGTGCGTGGCGAGCAGGGGTTCGATCGCTTCGATGGCAAGGGTCCAGTCGCCCTGCGCATAGGCCTCGAAGCCGCGTGCCAGCGCCGGCAGCATGTCGGCCGTGGCGCCGCGCGGGCTTTCCGTGAACTTGGCCAGCGCCTCGCCGTCGCCGGCCATCGCGTAGGCCAGCACCGTGTGCATGTCGACGAAGCCGAGGCCCGGCCGGCCGAACCACGTGGTTACGTAGTCGGCGAGTTCGCGCCACCGCGCGGCCTGCCGCGGTTCGCCCGCCATCTCCGCGCGCAGGAGGAACGCCGGGCAGTCGGTCGCGACGTTGATCTGCGGCCCCCAGGCGACGGAAGGGCTCAGCGCCGCGTCATAGATGCGCCAGGCGTCTTCCATGCGGCCGGTCTCCATCGACCATAGCGCAAGATGCCAGTTGTTGTGGACGTGCATGAGACCGTCGCGCGAATAGTCCTTCATCCAGTCCGTCAGGAAGGCGAGCCCGGCCTCGCGCTCGCCCAGCTCGTAGAACAGATGGCCGCGGATGTGCGCGGCGTGGGCGCTCCGGGGATAGGCGTCGAGCGCGGCATCGATGTTGCGCCGGCCCTCGTCGAGCTTCTGCAGCTCGATCTGCGCGAAGGCGAGCTGCGTGCGGTACCACCAGTCGTCGCCATAGTGCTTCTCGAAGGGTTCGAGCAGCGCCAGCTGGTCGACCTCGCGGCCGACCTGGCCGGAGAAGCCGATCAGCCCGAACACGCTGGTCGCCGGCGCGAGCGCCATGGCGTCGCGCGGCCATTCCTTCATGTGTTCGCGGATCGCCTCGAGGGCGGCGGCGCCCTGGCCGGTCAGGATCTTCTCGAAGATGGCGATCTGGCTCTGCTCGCGCGGGGATGCGCCGCCGGCCAGCTCCTTCGCGCGTGCGAGCGGCGCCTTGGCCTCGTGGCCGCGGCCCAGCAGCTGCTTGGCGCGGGCCAGCGAGATGTGGCCGAGGGCGAAGCTCTCGTCGGCCTCGACGGATTTCTCGAAGGCCGTGTCCATGCCGGGCGTCGCGGCCATCAGGCTGTCGACGCCGGCGAGATAGGCGTCGCGCGCCGCGACCGACTGCGTGCCGAGTTCGTTGCCGTAGCGATCCTGCAGGCTGCTCATGACTTCTCCTTCCCCGCCGTGGGATCCCACATCGGCGAGGCCATGGCCTCGGTGAAATTCTTGAACATCAGGTTGAACGAGATGCTGATGCGCTCGCTCTCCCCATCGTTGGCCGGCACCGTGTGTTTCAGCCAGGAGGGGAAGATCACCATGCGGCCTTCCCGGCTCGGCGCATTGGCGCCGTTCGCGGTGAGGCGGGTGTACTGACGGGGTCGGGGCATGATCATCGAGGCCTGGCCGCGCGGATCCTGGAACAGGATCTGCGAACCGCCGGCCGGGATCGACACGTAGTAGACGCCGCTCAGGTAATTGTTCGGGTGATGATGCATCGGATGGTAGGCGCCGGGCGGGTTGATGTTCGCCCAGCAGCCTGTGATCACCATCGGATACTGGTCGACCTGGAGGAAGCGGGCGACGCCGCGGCCTGCGGTCTCGACCAGCTTCACGAACTCGGCGAAGGCCGGTCGCGTGTGCAGATCCTGCGGTGTCTGCCAGTTGCTGCCGGCCGGCACCTTGGGACGCGGCGCGATCAGCCGTTCGATCTCGGTCTTGAGTTTCGCATTGAGGCTCGCCGCCGCGACCGGCTGGAGGTCCACGATCCACAACGGGGTCGGGAAGATCTCCTGCACTTCCTGCTTCTCGATCATGGCTGAAAGTATATCCCGCGATTGCCGGATTGTCCGTTAGGTGGTCCAATCCGCCGCATAAGCAAGAGCGAGGAGGAAGCCCGGTGACCGTGTCGATCCATGCCGTGACGCCCGACTTCGTGGCCGAAGTCGGCGACGTCGCCCTGAACCAGGTCTCGCCCGAGGACCTCGCCGCGATCCGCGAAGCCTTCACCAAGTATGCGGTCCTGGTCTTTCCCGACCAGGAGTTCGACGACGAGAGCCAGCTCGCCTTCGCGCGCCATTTCGGTCCGCTCGAGACCACGGTGTTCAAGGCGCGCAAGGATCACAAGCTGCGCCTGCACGAGAACATGGCCGACGTCGGCAATCTCGACGCCGAGAACCGCATCCTGGAAAGCAACGACCGCCAGCGTCTCTACAATCTCGGCAACCGGCTCTGGCACACCGACTCGTCGTTCAAGCGCCTGCCGGCCTACTGCTCGATGCTGCATGCGCGCTCGATCCCGCCGATCGGCGGCCATACCGAGTTCGCCGACATGCGCGCGGCCTACGATGCGCTACCCGAGGCGACGAAGCAGCGCATCGCGGGTCTGGTCGCCGAACATTCGATCATGACGTCGCGCGCCAAGCTGGGTTTCAAGGATTTCGACGAGAGCGAACGGCAGGCCTTCGCGCCGGTACCGCAGGTGCTGGTCCGCCGCCTGCCCGACTCGGGCCGCATGAGCCTCTACATCGCCAGCCACGCCGGCGCGATCCGAGGCATGGCGGACGACGAGGCGCGCCAGCTGATCGACGAACTCACCGCGCATGCGACGCAGCGTCAGTTCGTCCATGCCCATCGCTGGCGCCAGAAGGACCTCGTGATGTGGGACAATCGCTGCACCATGCATCGCGGCATGGCGTTCGACGACCAGCGCTACAAGCGCGACATGCGCCGCGCCACGGTCTCCGACGTCGCCCCGACCTGCGAGCAGATGGGCCTGGCCGTCGCCGCGGAGTAGGCGCTCAGAGTGACCGCCGCATGATCGTCCGCCGCCACGGCGGATGGCCCTGCCGGTTCGCCTTCATCAGCTGCAGCCGGAAGACGTGCGGCCAGTCTCCGCGTGGCATCTCCCCGAAGCCACGGCGCGCGTAGTAAGGCGCGTTCCACGGAACGTCGCGATAGGTGGAGAGATAGAGAGCGCGATGGCCGAGGCCGCAGGCGGCTGCCGCAGTTTGTTCGATCAATGCAGTGCCGAACCCATTTCCCTGCCAGCGCTGCAGCACCGAGAGCTGGTCGAGCCACGCCGTACTGCCCGCGAACTTCATCAGGGCGAAGCCGATGGGCCGGTTGAGCGGTGAGACCGCGACCCAGAGCCGGCACTCGCGCCGGCCCGCTTCGAGCGAGGCGAGGCTGGCGGGCGGCATGTCGACGACGCGGCCGAGGCCCACGCGGCGATAGCGCAGGTCGGCCTCGTTTTCGATCTGCGGCAGCAGCTTGATTTCATGCGGGTGCGGGCGGCGAATCATGGCAGGGGATTGGTTAGGCTGGCTGAAAGCCCGGAGGAAGCACGCATGACCATCGACATCGAACCGCTCAAGAAGGAACTCGGCCGCAGGATCGAGGACGAGGACGTCGTCACCCAGGCGCCGCTCAAGGCGATGATCGCGACCTTCGACCGCGACGACAAGGTGCCGGAAGAGGGCGAGGCGATCGCGCCGGGCTGGCATCTCTGCTTCCTGCATTCCTATGCCCGCCGCAACGTGCTGGCCGAGGACGGGCTGCCGACCCAGGGCGGCGTGCTGCCGAAGATCCCGTTGCCGCGCCGCATGTATGCCGGCTCGACCTTCACGTTCGACGGCGACATCCGGGTCGGCGACAGGCTGCGCCGCGAGACCGAATTCTCCGACGTGCAGTTGCGCGGCGGCGGCACCGGCAGCCTGATCGTCACCAGCCAGACGCGGCGCATCTACACGCCGCGCGGGCTCGCCGTCACCGAGGTGGCGAACACCGTGTTCCGCGAGGAGGTGAAGGCCGGCGAGAAGAGCGGCGTGCCGGTGCGCGAGGCGGCCCCCACCGACGTGCCGTGGCGGCGCACGATCACCGTCGATCCGGTGATGCTGTTCCGCTACTCCGCCATCACCTTCAACCCGCATCGCATCCACTACGACCGGACCTACTGCATCGAGACCGAGGGCTATCCCGGCCTCGTCGTGCACGGTCCCTTCGCCCAGCAGTGCCTGTTCGACCTGCTGCGCGATTCCAACCCGGGCCGGACGATCAAGACCTTCGCCATCCGCGCCCGAGCGCCGCTGTTCGACACCGCGCCGTTCGACGCGATCGGACGGCCGACCGCGGACGGCAAAGGCGCGGAGCTGTGGACGGTGACGCCGAAGGGCACCATCGCGGCGCAGGCCACGGCGACCTTCGCCTAGACGAGGATGCAGGCACCGCCCCTGCCGCGGTTCCTGATCCCGCGGCTGCCGTTCTTCTACGGCTGGGTGGTGCTGGGCTGCATCTGCCTCGCGGGATTCGCGCGGCAGGGGCCGGCGGTGGCCGTGCTCTCGATCTTCGTCGTGCCGATGACCGAGGCCTTCTCCTGGTCGCGCACGGAGATGTCGGGCGCGGTGTCGCTGGGCGGCGTGCTGGCGGCGGTCCTGTCGCCGCTGATCGGGCCGTTCGTCGACCGGCGCGGCGCGCGTCTCGTGCTCTGCCTCGCGGTGGCGGGCACGGGCATCGCCTGCATGGCGCTTTCGCTGATCCAGTCGCTGCTGCTGTTCTACGTGTTGTTCTGCTTCGCCCGCATGATCTGGGCGGGGCCGTTCGACCTCGGCCTCTACGGCGCGCTCAACAACTGGTTCGTGGCGCGCCGTGGCATCGCGGCCTCGTTCGCCACCCTGGCGCAGATGTCCGGATTGGTCGGGCTGCCGCTGATCGCGCAGTTCGCCATCGGCGGCGCCGACTGGCGGGCCGGCTGGATCGCCGTCGGCGCAACCGTGCTGCTGGTCGGCTTCGTGCCATGCTGGCTCCTGCTGGTGCGGCGGCCCGAGGATGTCGGCCTGCAGCCCGACCGGCTGGCTGACGGCAAGGCAGCGCCCTTGGTCGAGCCGCGCTGGAGCCGGGCGCAGGCGATGCGGACGCCGGCCTTCTGGCTGCTCTCGCTCTACACCGTCCTGCTGTTTCCGGTGCAGGCCGGCGTCAGCCTGCACAATGCGCCACACCTGATCGAGCGCGGCCTGTCGCCGGTCGCGGCGGCCGCGGTGATCGCCTTCGTCGCGATGCTGTCGGGGGCGGCGAGCTTCGGCATTGGCTTCCTGCCGCGCCGCTGGCCGGTGCGCTACCAGATGGCGTTGTGTGCGGCGAGCATGGCGCTCGGCAGCTACGGTCTGATCTTCGTCTCCGGAGTCGAGAGCGCGATGGCGGCGGCCGGCCTGTTCGGCATCGGCATCGGCGGAATCATGCTGCTGCTGCCCGTGGCCTGGGCCGACTATTTCGGTCGTGAAAGCTATGGCGCCATCCGCGGCGTCGCCCTGTCGCTGCAGGTCACGGCGCAGGCCGCCGGACCGCTCGCCTCCGGGATGCTGCGCGACTGGAGCGGCACTTATACCGATTCGCTGCTGCTGTTCGGTACGCTGGCAACGCTCGCGGTGATCGCCGCGCTCATGGCGCAGCGGCCGCATCCAACAATGACCTCACCCTGAGGGCGAACGCAGTGAGCGTCTCGAAGGGTGGGCACGAGCACCCCCGTCTGTTGCCCATCCTTCGAGACGGCGCGCTGCGCGCACCTCCTCAGGATTAGGTAGGGCGAGTGTACTCCAAGCGAAGCGTCTAATCGTTCGCCGCGCCGTAGCGCAGGGGGCGGAAGAAGGCGCGGATGTCTTCGACCAGCAGGTCCGGTTCCTCGAGCGCCGCGAAGTGGCCGCCACTCGGCATGATCGTGTGACGGCGGAGGTTGAAGGCGCGCTCGATCCACTCCTTGGGCGGGGCGGGCGCGAGGTCGGCGGGGAAGGCGGCGAAGCCGGTCGGCGTCTCCACCCTGGCGCCCGCGGGCAGCGTGCGCGGCTTCTGCTCGGTGACACCGCGATAGAGCCAGGTCGCGGTGCCGGCCGTGCCGGTCAGCCAGTAGACCATGACGTTGTCGAGCAACGTGTCCATCGAGAACCGCTTGAGCGGATCACCGCCGCAATCGCTCCACGCCTGGAACTTCTCGACGATCCAAGCGGCGAGTCCCACCGGCGAATCGGCCAGTGCTACGCCGAGCGTCTGCGGCCGTGTCGCCTGGATGCGCTGGTAGGCGGTCTTGTCGTCGAGGGCATTGCCCATCTGCGCAAGCCAGGCTTTCTCGTCGGTGCTCAGGGTGGTGGTCGCGAGATCGATGCCCGGTCGCAGGCCCATCATGTTGAGATGCAGGCCGAGCACGCCCGACTCGTCCTTCTGCGGATGGTCGAAAGCGAGCCACGACGAGACGACGGCGCCCCAGTCGCCGCCCTGCACGCCGTAGGGACGGTCGTAGTTGAGCTTCTCGGTAACGAGCCTGTGCCACAGGCCCGCAACGGCGCGCGGTCCGATCGGGCCCGTCGTGCCGTCCTCGCGGATCGGCGGGCCGGAGAAGCCGTAGCCCGGCAGCGACGGCACGATCACGTCGAAGGCGTCGAGCGGATCGCCGCCGTGGTCCTCGGGATGGGCGAGGACGTCGATCAGGTCGAGGAACTCGACGATCGATCCCGGCCAGCCATGCGTCAGCACCAGAGGCAGCGGCCGCGGCGCGTCCTCGACCTCGGTGCCGGGCTCGCGGATGAAGTGGATCCGCTGCGGACCGAAATCGACCAGGTAGTTGGGCCACTGGTTGATGGCCTCCTGGCAGCGCTGCCAGTCATAGCCGTGGCGCCAGTAGTCGACCAGCTCGGCGAGGAAGACGGGATCGGTGCCGGAGGCCCAGGAGCCGCCGTCGGCAATCGCCACCGGCGGGCGCCAGCGGCGCAGGCGCTCGTCTAGGTCGATCAGCGCCCGTTCCGGAATGTCGACCTTGAACGGCTCGGGGGTATCGTAGCGCGTGTCGGACATGCCGGCAGGCGTACCGCGGAAATCACCCTTCCAGCAAATCCGCCTTCAGCCGTTCGCGTGCCGCGGCGTCGAGGCCGAGCGCCTTTTCCGCGAAGTCCTCCGGTGTGCCGAAGTCGCCGCGGAGCACCTCGAAGGCGGCTTCGAGGTAGGGCGTGCGGGCCTCGATGATGGCGGCGCGGGTGTCGATGTCGAGTTCGGGATAGCGGCCGATATGGCCTGTCCACAGTTCGTTGGTGCGGAGATAGTCCTCCAGCACGGTCTCCCAGGGCACGCCGAGCAGCGAGAGCAGCAGGGCCGAGGCGAAGCCGGTGCGGTCCTTGCCGGCGGTGCAGTGGAACACCAGCGGGCGATGTTCGCCGTCGCTCAGGGTCGAGAACAGGGTGCGGAAGCCCGGGGCGCAGCGGCGCGGGTAGTCGCGATAATGGTCCGTGAGGAACCCCATCATGATGTGCGGATTGGCCGTGCCGTCGGCCACGGCGCCGCGGATCTTGTCGCCGACACCGGGCTCGATGTGCGCGCCGACGATGCGGCAGGCGAGACCCTCGATCAGGTGCGGCGTCTCGGCCGCCTCGCTCACGCCGCGCAGGTCGACGATGGTGCGGACGCCGAGGCGGCCGAGCGCGCTGCGATCCTCGGCGGTCAGGCCGCCGAGATGGGCCGAGCGGAACACCGCGTTGCGCCGAACGATGCGGCCGTCCTCGGTCTTGTAGCCGCCGAGGTCGCGGAAGTTGGAGCCGCCCTGAAGGGTCAGGACGAAGGGAAGGCTGGTGTCAGGCATGGCGTTTTCTACCACGCCCGGCCTCCCCGCATCATGTCGTTTGCGAGTCAGAATTTTTGCGCGAGCGTCACGAAGAAGGCCCGCCGCATTCCGTATTGCGGTGCGCCGACGCCGACACCTTCGCCGGTGCGCAGCTCGTACACGCCGTCCGTGACGTTGATCGCGTCGAGACGGATCTGCGTGCCCTTGCTGCCGGCGATCGGAATCTTCTGCGTCACCGACAGGTTGAGCGTGGCGTAGGCCGGCAGCGACGTGTCGTTGGGCGTCACGATGCTGGTGCGCAGGCCGCTGCCGAACAGCACATCCGCCGACACGCGGGTGGCATGGTCGCTGCCCTGGTTGAAGACGTAGGCGGCGCCGGCCGAGCCGGTCCAGCCCTGGTCGTGGTCGGCGGCGATCCAGTAGCTGCCGATATAGGCCAGATCCTCGGGGGAGAAATTGTACTGGGCGGAGTTGATCCGGGTGGCGCTGACCTTCGACCAGGCGAGGTTGCCGTACACCGACCACGGGCCCTGGTCGTAGTTGGCGTAGAGTTCGAAGCCCTTCACCTGCGCGTTCGCATAGTTGAAGGAAGCGAGCTGGATCGGCGCGCCGAACTGACCCTTGTCGAGATAGTTCTCCGCAAACTTGTAGTAGCCGGCGAAGCCGATGGTCAGGCCGTCGATGGGCTTCACGGTGAGGCCGACATCGAAATAGTCGGACCGTTCGGCCCTCACCGGATCGTTGGTGAAGTTCTCGGGCTCGGCCGTCGTGCCCAGTCGGGCGGCGAGGGAGGCGAAGCCGACCTGGTTGAGCGGCGCCGGCACGAAGTAGCGCGAGTAGCCGGCCCGCAGGCTGATCTGCGGCGTCGGCTCCCAGACGACGTTGATGCGCGGGCTGACCTGGTTTTCCGAGATCTGTCCGGAGATGGCGTCGAAGCGCGCGCCGAAGTTCACCGTGACGGTCGGGGTGACCTTCCATTCGTCCTGCAGGTAGACGCTGTAGGTCCAGCCGACGAGGGTGGACCCGTCGCTGAAGCCGACGGGGCTGTCGCCGGGGATCAGGGCCGACGGATCGCTGGGGTCGGGGATCAGCCCCAGCGCGTTGTTCTGGCTGAAGCTCGAGACCTGCTCGCGCTGGACGAGAAAGCCGCCGCGCAGCGTGTGGTTGGACGCGACCTTCCAGCTGGCATCGCCCTGGACGCCGAATGCGAAGCTCGAGCGCTGCGACCAGGGTGCGACGCCGTTGTACAGGAGGTCGCCGAGCGCGTCGGGCTGGTAGGAGAGCTTCGAATAGCGGCCGAAGCCCGAGAGCTGCATGTTGAAGTTCTGGTAGCTCTTCTGCAGCGAGGCGATGCCGAAATAGGTGTCCTCCCACTGGCGCTGGTCGAGCACCGCGCTGTTCCAGTCGGTGATGCCGTTGACCGCAAACTCCGGCGTCTGCCCCGGCACGTTGGGGATCTGGTAGCGCGCGCTGGCACCGCCGGCGATGAAGCTGAGCCGCGTATTCTCGTCGGCCACGGCGCTGAGTTTGGTCAGTGCGTACCATTGCGCGGTCGAGTCGTGGAGGGGGGCAGTGCTGGGCGTCGGATTCTCGATGCCGATGTTGTTGCTGACATACTGGCCGACCGCGAAATAGTCGAAGTTGCCGGAGCGGCCGCCATATTCCAGGGACGGCTGCACCCAGTTGTAGGATCCCACCATCGCCGAAGCCTCGCCCCCGGGATTGGTCGTGCCCGACTTCACCGTGATGTCGACCACGCCGGCGGTGCGCAGGCCGTACTGGGCGGGGAGAGAGCCGGTGATCAGCGAGATCTGGTCGGCGAAGCGCGGCGAGAGGATGCTGCTGAACAGCGCCAGCCCCTCGGGCAGCTGCACGCCGTCCAGGCGGTATTGCAGGCTGCCATGGTCGCCGCGCACGTGGATCTGGCCGAACCCGTCCTGCACGACGCCGGGGGCGCGCAACAGCACCTGGTTGAGCGTGGCGTTCTCGCCCAGCGGCGTGTTGGCGATCGCGGTCTTGCTGAAATCGTAGCGCGTGGCGCCGAGGCTCGGCTGGATCTCGCTGCGCTCGCGGTCGAGCCGCTTGGCGACCACTTCGATCGCCAGCCCGTCCGATGGCGCCGGCTGAGGCTGGCTCTCGGGCGCGGTCTGCGCCTGTACCGGGTGGGCCGCGGAAAGACCCGCTGCGAGGGCCAATGCCGATACGCCGATCCGCTGCATCCGGGACTCCTTTGATCACGCCAAAAAATGTTATAGTGTATCTTGTTATGATATAACAACACTCGACGTCAATCATCTGTGCCAGGAGCAGGTATTCCGGTCGAGGAGGTGGGGATCAGGCGTCTCGTGGCCCGGCGCGGCGCCCTGCAGTCACTATTGCTTGGTGCAGGGCCAAGTCTGTTCCAGGGCCTCGCCCGCCAGGTCGATGAAGTTCTCGTGCAGGCGCGCCGGATTGTTGTTGATGTAGGTGACGACCCCCCGCACCAGCAGCCGTCGCGTCGAGATGCCGGGCAGGCAGATGTTCGGCTTGATCGCCTGCAGCGTGTCGATGATTCCGGCGCAGACTCCGGCGATCAGCAGCTTGGAGGTCGGAATCGGGTCGAGGAGGAAAGCCTCGCAGCCGACCATGATGTAGTTGGCCGAATTGGTGTCCTGCTGCGCCCGGGCCCCCTGGGATGACAGGGGAGCGGCAAGGACGATGGTCAATGCGACAACCAGATGACGAGCCCGCTTCATCCGTCCGTCCTCTTCCGTTTCAATGCGATGATAGCGTGCAGCGCAGGCCTGCGAACAGGTTCTGGCACGATTCAATCCCGCCCGTGATAGGCTCGACACACGGGGAGCTGCTGGAGAACCAAACGATGCCGCTGCGCTGGGAGATCAATCACTCTGAGAAGCTCATCCATGTGGTCGCCGAGGGCGAGGTCACGCTGAAGGAGATGGAGGAGCATTTCGACGCCCTCGTCGTGGCCAATGCGCTCGCCTACTCGAAGCTGTTCGATGCGACCCTTCTCAAGCCGGTCTACGACGATGCCGACGTGATGGCGATGGGCGCGCGGCTGAGCGCCTACACGTCCCATTTCCCGAGCGGACCGTTGGCCGTGGTGGGGCGCGACGACTCAGTCGTCCAGGCCTTCAAGCGCTTCGTCAACATTTCGCCGTCGAAGCGGCCGGCGGCCATTTTCAAGACCGAGAAAAAGGCGCGTGCCTGGCTGGCGACGCAAGCCGGAGTCTGAAGTCGCATGGACCGGTTGCGGCACGACATGCCGCGCCGCTATCCTTTGCCGGTGTTCTCGAAAGGGTTGCTTACCATGAAAAGCTGGATCTTCGCGGCGGCGCTGCTTGTCGTTCTTCCCGTCGCGGCGCATGCGGACCAGGCGGCCGCGAATGCCTGTGCGGCCAATCTGTCGCCGAACGGGCAGATGCTCTACAACAAGACTGCGCCGACGATGAAGCCGACGAGCGACATCAAGGACGCGCTTACCGCGCAGGCCCGTCCCCTGGTGATGAACGGCACCCTGTCCCGCGACGCCGCGCGCGCGGCCGCCGAAGCGGCCGGGGAGTGCCTCAAGCTTCTGAAGTAGGCTCGGCCGAGCCCGCCGCGCGGTCCCTTGCCGGTCCGCGCAGCGGGCCGGACGAGCGCCCGATCGGACGCGGCTCCGTTCGAGCGGCGTTCAGCCGGCTGGACGGCGGAACACGGCGAGCCAGACGGTCGGCGCGTCGGGATCGGTCCAGTCGACGCGGTGGCGGACATGCGCCGGTATCTCCACCCAGTCGCCCGCGGCGAGTGCGATGCGGCGATCATCGGCCTCGAAGTGCAGCACCGCCGCACCGCTCAGCAACAGCACGAACTCATGCTCGGCCTGGTCGTACCAGTAGCCCTCGGGCGTGACCTGGCCCGTGGACACGATGCGCTCGATGCGCACGCCCGGATCGTCGACCAGTGACTCGACGAGCTCTCGATCAACCGCTGCTGGCAGCGCCGCGAAGACATTCCCTCGCGCGTGACGGCCAGTCATGCGACTCGAGTTTCTCGCCGTGCTCGTTCTAGACCCGTCCGTGGCAGTGCTTGAACTTCTTGCCCGAGCCGCAGGGGCAGAGGGCGTTGCGTGAGACCTTGCCCCAGGTCGAGGGATCGTTGGGGTCGACCGGGCCCCTGGCCACGGGGCGCGGGCGATGCAGCGTCGCCACGCCACCGCCGTCCGGATCGGCCGGATCGTAGGCCGGGTCGTCGCTCATCGAGGCGGCCAGCGCCGGATCCTCGTGCACCTCGTGCATGTTGGACGGCATCTCGGGCATCGGCGGCGGCTCCATGCGGATCTGCAGCGTCGCCAGCAGCGTCACCACCTGTTCGCGCATGTTGGTCAGCAGGTCACTGAAGAGGTTGAAGGCCTCGCGCTTGTACTCGTTCAGCGGATCCTTCTGCCCATAGGCCCGCAGGCCGATGCCCTGGCGCAGATGGTCGAGATGCAGCAGATGATCCTTCCAGTTCTGGTCGAAGATCTGCATCAGCACGCTCTTCTCGACCTGGCGCCAGACGTCGGGCCCGTATTGCGCGGCCTTCTGTGCGAACACGCGCTCGACCGCATCGTTCAGGCGGACCTTGATCTCCTCGTCGGCGATCCCTTCTTCCCGGGCCCATTCGTCGACCGGCAGGTCGAGGCCGAAGATGCGCTGCACGTCGTCCTTGAGCTCCCCGACCTTCCACTGCTCGGCGTAGACACCCTCGGGAATGGTCCGGCGGATGAGCGCGTCGACCACGTCGCGGCGCATGCCGGCCACCGTGTCGGACACGTCCTCGGTGCCCATCAGCTCGATGCGCTCCTTGTAGATCTCCTGGCGCTGGGCGTTCATCACGTCGTCGAAGCGCAGCAGGTTCTTGCGGATCTCGAAGTTGCGCGCCTCGACCTTGCCCTGCGCCGTCTCGAGCGCCTTGTTGAGCCAGCGATGGGTCAGCG
>VFQN01005979.1_pt1 | contig 14371 bp, 16 predicted proteins | sample 3512371 | NCBI WGS metagenome assembly VFQN01 (sample SAMN10412370, study PRJNA504923) | tailings metagenome | isolation source: Replicate 2 from Balatoc abandoned mine | place: Philippines: Itogon, Benguet | collected 2017-08-28
AGAGAGAGAGAGAGAGAGAGAGAGAGAGAGAGAGAGAGAGAGAGAGAGAGAGAGTCAAACACACACAACCAAGCCGCGCAGTGAAGCAAAAAACAATTTTAAAAAGGGTTAATAACATGATATAAAACAAATAAATTCTTCAACCAGCAATAATTGTGACCTCTTATTCTTTTTACATGAGCCGATAAAAGACGAAAAGCTCGATAGTTTTTTTTCGGCGCGAGAGGGATGATAGGACATTTGACACTTTTGTGAAAGACAAGAATAGTAATTGAAAGTAAGAGAGAACTGGGCGACTCATAAAGTGTTTGAATGAACGACATATCACACACATTTGATTAGCAGAACAACTGTACGAATATGGAAAGGAAATGCATGCATATAGAAGAATAAACAAAACATGAAACCATCGCTAAATTAACACTTGAGCAAATAGTTTCTGTATGATTCAAGAACAGAAACCACAGAAGGAAATAAAATGGAAAGGAAAGAAAAAGAATACCTCAACCTTGACCAAGCCGCGGAAATGACCACAGATTTCTGGATACTACATAACAACTTAAACAGCTAAATGAGGCAAAAAGAAAGAATATAAAAAAAGAAAAAATCAATCACAAAACACACAATAAGAAAAACAAGTTATATGTGAGTGAGAAAAAATTGATAGAGAGGGAATGTGCGTAGTAGTTAGAAGAAAGATAGAGATAATAGGAAAGTCAAACACCAAGAGACCGAGAACATCCACATACACTGGGAAACAACATACCCGAATTTTTAAAACGAAAAGCCAAATATTTCAACGAGACTAGAGTGAGACATTAACTCATTCAAATCTAAGAAAATTCTTAGAGAATAAACTTTCTTTTTCTTTCGAATTGTTGCTATCTAAAATAAGAGTTGCTCATGTTGACAACAATATAACTCTAATTTTTCAATAAAACCTAACTTGTTAACATAGAAAACAAGAGAGCCTGATAATTCAATAATTTCTGGATATTTACTTTGATCTAAATGATTTTTAAAGATTTCTGGTAAAGAATGATAATAAGTGTGGAGATGATCATGTAATATATCAACACCTTTTATAATCTTTTGACCAGTAAAATGTAAATTTGATATAAAGAGAAATGTTGGAGGATTTGCAATACAGGTTCGATGAAATGAAGTTTCAAAGACACCATCAGGTAGAAACATATTCCATACTTCCATAAAATAACAAAATTCTTCTAAACTATTAAACACCATCTCTTCGACACCTTTTTCTTCAGCATCTGAAGCGGTGAGTGAATAAACTTTCTTACTAATCTTTATCCCTGGTTTTGACAGAGATTTTAAGCATTGGTAAAGATCATTTATATCATGGGAATTTAGTGCCATCGTAACCCGTTCAGCGTAAAATCGAGGCGACTGCACAGGAGATTTAGCCAGCGGTGGTTTGGATGGTACAACTTTGCCATGAGCTCCTCGACTCTGACTTTGATGTGTAGAAACACTGGTAATAGTTTCTTGCGTGTTTGATGGAGCAAGTGAGAGAAATTGCGCGAAACTCGGAGAGTCTCTTCCGTAAGTGTCCGTACTTGCAGAACCATCACTCATCTCAGAACCAAAGCAAGATGTGAGATGACGCAAAAAATTAGGTGTGTTAAAGATGTCATCGTCAAGGTCTGTCACAATTCCACCTTTTAGCTTTCAAAATTCAGCAACAAGTCAAAAAAACAAACTCACCTGATGCCATCATATCACAAATCGACTCGTCAATGCCGAGATCTCTCAGTGCAACGGACATTTCAGAGACAGAGAGATAAACTCAGGGATGCAAAGACGTAGATAAGAAAGTTGCCAATCAAAAAATGACTGTTATTGTTGATGATAAATATGATTGCAAGTTACCGTAATCTTGATAGCTTTCTCGAACACAATTTTTTTGTTGCCCTTAATCTACCCCCGCTGCGGGGCTAAAAGGGCAATTACCTATGAGGTCCGCCCAGGTGGACCCCTTTCAAGTCTTACGGAATTTTAGTGACACGTCACCACAAAATTTGGGACATGAAGAAAATGAATGCCCCAGCTGTTTCAGGTTCCTCAAGTACAATTAAGAAGGCAGGGAATGATGTTTGGTGATGGTGTGATAACTGTAACTTTCAAAAGAATTGAAGTTGTGTAACAAGGATCGAATCATTTTTATTTTCTATAGAAACATAATAAAAGAATTTTCAAAAAGAGTGTAATCAATTAATAAGTCCAAGATAATAAAATAATATAATTGTTACTTTTCGAGAAATGGAGAGACCTGCAAGGTCATCTTTTTCAATCTTTGTTTCTCTATTTTCATTTTTTAAATCCTTACATCTACAAAATTCCTACGAAGTATACAAAATAATTTGATATCCGCAGAATAAGATTCATATACAAAAGGTGGAAAAAACGGAAATTTCTTTCTTTCTGCATTTATTTCATCTGTTAAATCAAAGGAAAGAAGATCTTCCTTACTTTTGACACAAAATAAAAAATGTTGAAAAGTATCAGGATTTCTAACAGTACAAGCAATTAAAACAAAAGGAATATTTTCTTCTAAAAGGCGAAGAGGTAAAAAAATACGATCTTCTACAGTCTCAATAGAGAGTTGCTTTTTCGTGGAATCAAGGTTTAGCACATTATTTTTTAAATAGTCTTCAAATACATCAACAATTGAAAGATTTAGATCCTCAGAATAAGTGCAATCAGCAGCAAAGAGGCAATTAGTAGGAATTTGATGAAATTCTTCTGATGAATAATCTTTCCAATTAAAAACTTTCCCCTTTAACGTCATTTGCTTATTTTGTTCAGCTAATAATTCACTAATTGTTTGATTTTTGCAACTCCTTTTGATGTTGGGAACAGCCCCTACGCCGGCATAGTCTACTAACTTTGATATATCAAAAGATGGGGAATAATTTGAAAGTTCTATGTTTTTATTAATAGATTCGGCGATCTCTTCACTATAATCTGTAAGATAAAATTTTGGAAATAATAACGAGTTATGAAATTCCTCTTTTTGACATAACGAGGAAAGGTATGCGGACAAAGGTAGAAACAAACCTCTCTGAGCTATAATTCCAGTCATCCCAATACCACTACCTAATTCAAAGAATATCTTGCCCTTTTTTAAGTTCGGCACGTTGTTTGAGAACCAGAGATCTCGCAAATAGTTCACTTGACAAGCAATTTCCCCATTTGATTTTTCAATGGATTGTTGGATAAGACAGTAGAAGACTTCAATTAAATACAATCCTGCATTCCAAACTTTCATTCCGACCTCATTATGTCCTCTTTGAACAAAGAAAGGTATTCTTAAAGGACTAATCAAAGGAGTGGTATAACTATAGCATCCATTATTCACCTCCTCAACAGGAGTGTTTTGGTCCTCCTCTAAGACAGACAGATAATCCTCCATAAATTCATCATGGAAATCTTCGTTATCATTTTCTATAGATTTGACTAAGATCTTGTACAGGGCTTTCCGATAAACTATAGGAGGCAAAAGCTCATGAGACGATACAACATTCGATTGAAAGTGAAATTTTGGATCAAATTGAAGTAATTTCCTCAATTTCTCTTGACTTTCCACATGTGGCCAATGTTTTACTTCTTTATCAATCATTGGTTTCAGCATTTGAGTTATTGGTGCACATTGGCAATACAGATTTGTAACCTCCATCTCCTCCATAAATCAACACAACGCTCTTTCTTTTATTTAGGCGCTAGGGTGGTTCGTTGCGAGGCCCGGTGTGTGTTTTACAGTTCAAGCATCGTCAATCTCCCTTTGAAGCGTCTGTCTGTCTGAGTCTGCTCAATTGGTAATGTGGGAAAATTGAATCTCTCCATAGAAGAAAATGAAAAGAAGTCAGGAAGAAAGAGGGAGGAAGACAGAGAAGATTGTTAAAGAAGAGGATAATGCTGAGGAGATTAGTAGTATTAGTGAATTAACATGTAGTGATGATAATATGAGAGTACAACCAAAGAAAAAATTGAAAAAAATTGAAAAAAATGAAATAACAAATGAATTTACTATTCATTTAAATGAACCTGATACACTAAGGACGAATCTTTATAATAAATTTGTGACTTATCATGCGAAGATCTTTAATATTGGTGATGTAGTGAAATTAAAGGAATCCATATTACTTCCACATGCTGTCCCTGACCTTGTGACTGTACAAAGACATTGGTCACGTCCTAGTAAGAACGGTCCAGCACCAGCGAATCCTATGGGTCAATTCAACTATGCTCAGTTTATTGGTATTGAGGATTCTCTTCTCTATTGTACATCATTCTTTGCTTTAGTACCAGATTTTTTGCTAAAAGTATCAACTCCCCAGATTGTTGTGAAGGAAGAGGTGACAAAAGTTATTTGCACGTATACCTTTACTGGAACACTCATCACTACAGCGACACTTCCACCACCAGTAGTGGAAGATCCAAATAATCACATTGATGAAGCAAGAGAAGCTGTGATAAAAGCCGATCCATGGGCTCCACCACCTGGAAAAACTTTTCAAAGTGAAAAAACTATCAGAAAAAAGAATGCAGATGATATCACTACAGTTAGTGCCGCAACAACTTCAGCATCTTCATCAGGTTGGTATAATACAAAAGGTAAAGAAAAGTGAAAAATTATTTTCTTAATAAATCTTTGACTAAATTCTTCTTTCTTTTCATAGATGAAACAAGTGTGATGACAGAGAAACAACTGATTCGAATGAATATTAACATTAAAGGTGTTATGGTATATCATTTTGAAAATAAAAATAATAAATTCATTCGTTTAGAATATCACTATTATGAATAATAATATTAATATTATTACTAATCAAGAAAATGTAGAAGAAATAGAGGAAACAAACGAATAATCAATTTATTTTTCATACTGTTACAATGGTTCAGAAGGAAGAGGAAAACGTAGTTTCATTTCAATTTCATTTCATCGATTCATTCACTTCATCCCCGCCGTTCATTGTTATTATTGTTTTTTTTATTGAATATTCAAAAAGAGGTGGAATTTAATAACTTACCCCTTTCATGCTACTATTTGAATCCTCATCTCTCGGGAAGCTGGAGTTTAAAGACAGGAAAAGAAAATCCTCATCACGAGTTAGGGAAGGACTCTTTTACCGAATCGACTTCTCTTCCTACATTGGGAGTTATATTCTTTGCGCTATATAATGTTTCATTTCTGAAGGTTTTTTTTTGTGTCTATCTGCATCCTTGTTGTTGGTCAAAGTTTGATTGTTTGGTTCTTTGTTTGATTTTTGGTTTTCAAATGTAGCGTCTCTTGATATTATAATTTGATTCATTCCTTCTTTCGTTCTTTCACCCCTCTGTATTGATCAAAGCGAATGTTGTTTTTCCCGAACTCGTAAAAGATAATGAAAAAAAGAAAATACTAACCACCATTCTATTCTCATTTGCATTGCTTATTCTTTTTGGTTTTGTACATATACACACATACAATGATAAAAAAAAGTTTGCTTCGCGCACTTTTTTATCACAAATATTTCGGCCTTCGCACGCTCTAGCCTTTGGTTGAGGGCACTTTAGTCATAGTAAGTCATTGGGCTTTTTGTATATGGCTTTTGAGTCTATTTCTCGTTTAACCTATGCCTTAAAATGCTATAGTTTTTATTACAATTCTATTAGCGGATTAAGGCACGAACCGATTGGTCTTTCGTTTTTCATCTTTTGGTAGTTACTGATACTAAGAGTCAATTGACGTTTTTTAAGTGATGTTTGTTGGTTGTTGCATTTTTTGTTGGTTCGTTTGGTGAGGTTTGTTTGGTGTTACGATGAGGCACGGGTGAGTGAGACTATTTTGATTCCATAAATTGGCGTCACGAGGATTCGAAATTTCGCCTCTTGTTAAATCGTTGTGTTGTCCAATATCTTCGGCCTTTTTAAATGTAGAAAGGCTCTAAGTTCAGCTGAGGTAGGAATTAATTCCAATCCTTTTATTTGGTTTGATTATTGTTCTCGAAGCAGAATGGGTGACGTTGCTGATGTTAAAGATAAAATTGCTGAAGTGAAAGCTAAATTAAAAGAAGCCGAAGATGGTGGTCGTCCAGTTGAGTATATTGTTGCTCTTACCAATCAATTTACTGCTCTCATCAACCAGTTAAATTTATTACAAGAGAAAGAAAATAAATTAATCGGATCATCTTCCCAAGGTAATTATTGTATTGATTATTAGAATCATTTTGAATATTCTGTCTCTAAAGGCGATATTAATGAACTTAAGAGAATGATTGCTCCTGTTGTTATGATTGTCCCTATTGTTTGCAACATGGCGATTGAGAGCAATAACCTTTGGACTAATACACAGCAGACGGATGCCATTACAGAGGTTGACGAAGAGCAAAAGGATCGTTTTCTCGAACATTTAGGATATGATGTTCAATATCATCAATCAGTAAAGCGGAAGCGTTTGACTTGCACGTGTATGGTTACGAATGAGGATGGTGATTCTGATTATCAAGTTGTAATGGCTCACATTGCTCCAAAAAGATCGAAAATCCGATTGCTTAATTCAATCGGAATGAATGAAGGTGATCTTCAAGATGTTCGAAACTGTTTGTTGCTGGCACATGGAATCGAAAAAGGGTTTGACAAGCTACGCCTATCATTCATTAAGTCAAACCCTCTACAGAATCGATTATATATGAAGATTTGGGATGACAGCATTAGATCAGAGTCCATCTTTGAAGGATCATCGAGGACGATTGGTGAGTTCGATGGAGCAAGATTAAAGCTTGGCGAAGCCTCTGGAGATACCTTCACTCACAATCCGTTCCGAAGAGCTTTATCCTATCAAGCATACATTGCGTACCTTAGATTCAAACACATTGAAGGAAACATTGAACCAGCAGAATTTGGGAGTGACGAAGAGACGAACTATGCAGTTCAATGTCGTTTAATGAAACAATCAGTAATTCAAAGTGTTGAAGAAGAACTTGAAAGTGAAAGCTAAAGTAATCTTTTTAAGACTGTTGCATTTTGGCACTTGTTTTTTCGGCCGGGGTCTGTTTCTAAAACTTTCACAAAAGAAGGATCTACTTCTTCCTTTCAATACTATAACACGAAGAGATGAAGAGCAAAGAATATCATAACACTTTAACTCTACAATTGATCTTGGAAGACATCTCTCTAGAGCTTTACAAGCAACATTCTCTTTGCTATTTTGCAGTATCACATTTTTAGCTTCTTTAATCACTTTCACTTGCCATTGATTGCAGGTGAAATGATACTTCATTTGATTCAAGACCATCTCGAAGAAGAAGACCAAAAGCCAATTTATGCATGAATCAATGAACGATTTCCTGTGGGAAGAGGAACAGAAAGAAGATGATGGCTTTGATAATTTCTCCGTTCATTCTCAAGTGACAGATTATTCAAAAGCGTATTCTTCCTCTTATCCTATGCAGTTATGTTATCCCTCCTCTCCTGCTTCTTCACTTCCTTAAGAAATGATGTCAAAACAACAGTTTAAAGCTCGTTTGCCTCATGTTCCTATTACTGATTACTTTGATTATGTTGAAGAATTTATGAAAATGTCTCTTAGTCATCACCGTGTTGTTGATTCAAAGCCTTCTTCTTCCTCTTCTTCAAATAATGTGATTGGTTAATCTCCTTTCTTTTGTATTTCTCCTCTCACTCTGATTCGTTTGTAAGATCTCTTTTTCCGATTATCCTCTCCCTGATATCAATGCTTAGCTTGTAAGATCTTTTTTCATTTTGTATATATTGTAAATAAACAAAAACAACAAAAACAAGTGAAAGGATCAGTGTCTTGGTGCACTTTACTGACATGATTCTCAAGAATTTTCTTTCGTTGTTTCTCTGTTGTTGATTCAAGCACTTTTGTACGACAACCAATATAAGGACAACAGTAATGACGGAAAGGAAAATCTAAGTCATAATGAGGCCCTTTAACACGACAATATTTCTCATCTTCCTTATCGAAAAGAGGATAGAAGTCATTCACTTTCTTTTTCTCCACTACTTGGTTGAGAGGATGGTGGTTGAGAGGTTGACCAAAGGCTAGAGCGCGCGAAAGGCCGAAATACTTGTGATAAAAAAGTGCGCGTTTTTTATCATTGTGTGGGTGTGTCATTTATTTTTTATTTTTTCTCAAAATGAAAAGAAAAAGGGAAAAGAAAAGAAAAGAAAAGAAAAGAAAGAGAGATAAAAACATATTCCGATAAAGTGAGAGAAGGGTGGATTGAGGTATTTCAAACATTCTCTATGATTGTTATAACATGTAATTTGAGAGAGAATCTTCTTCACTTTTTCATTCTAATATCATGTGGTAAGTGGGCGGTAGGTTAATTATTCAGTTCTCTAATGACAACAAAAAAACCAGTTAACATGCACGTTAGCATAGAAGTATATAACTCTGAGCATAAGAGAGCACGTCTTCAAAGCATTTTTCATTCTCTTTCAATAATAATTACTAAAGCAAGGATGAAAACAACAATAATAACAGCAACAAACCAAATATAAAGATATATGAAATTCAATGGAAATCAAAAGAAACATCCAACATAGGCAAGTGGGGAAGGGGATTGATAGTAAATCACAAAAATGATGAAACAGACTTTTCAAAGTTCACTGACAAATTTATGATGATATTCCATACATATAATTTTACCAAGATCATTAAATAATAAAACCATTGTACCAATACAACGAAAAGGTAAAAGAGTTGAGTGTGTAGAGTTTTCTTTGTTTATTGCGCCTTTAACATGATTCAACGATGATGATTTCTTCTTCATAGGATCTTCACTTAGATTACATAAATATTCTCCAATACCTTTCATATCATCTATGTGTGGAGATGAAAAAGAATCTTCGGAAAGTGGTGGAGAAGAAGAAGACGAGGAGTTATGAAGGTTTGGAATATGTTCTGTTGGGTATTGGAAAGTAATTTGAGAACTAAAATAACCAGGAGTCCATTCATCTATAGACATAACACGTTCTTGTAATAAATGCTCATTCACTAACATCGGTTTCTCTTGACAATTATTCTCTTCGAATTTTTTGATTTTCACATTTTCTTTATCTTCATATACCTTCTCAAGGGATTGAGGAGAAGTGATTAAAGTTCCTCGATAGATGAAAGTTCCAACAATTGCTGTGGTACCACACTTAGTAGGAATGTAAGTTTGTGAAGTAATTTCCATGATTCCATCAGGGCAGATGGGTAGGTAAGCTTCACAATACTGATAGAAACTTGGTGCCCCAAGAAACTCGAGTCGATTATAATTTCCTCACGGATTTTCAAAATTTATCTTTGATTTCGTTCGACAATCCTCAGCACTTCCATAAATATTATAGATCACTCGAAAGTTTTCTTCATTTGAAGTAAGCATCTGAACCATTCTTTTCAAATAGTTTAAATCACTGAAATTCATCATATACGAAATAAATCGTGTATACTTATAAGGAGCATCAAGGGGCAATGAATTTATTTGTCGATAAAGCTTGATTTTTCCATTTTGATCAGGAATAGGTTGTTTCTTCCTCATCATGCTAGATTGCGTATGGATGATAATTAATAAGCATTTCTTTGTTCGATCGTTTTGATCGTTTTGATCGTTTTGATAGTAGATTTTGAAAAGACAAAGTTGGATTACTTAATTAATTTTGAAAAGACTCATATTCCAAATGTAATCAAACTTCTGATTTCATTAAACTCCATTAGAAGTTTCAATCCCTTCTTATATTGATTTAACATGATGATATTTGGCTGTTTCAGGCGAATCTACCGATAAAGTACCGTTTTGTTGTCGGTGCTTTATCGGCACTTCAAGTGACAATTCGGTTGGATTGATCAATCAGAACTTCTTATTACCTTTCCGCGATTTAATTACATATGGAGACTTTTATTGCTGGATTTGCTTATGGGGCAACTACTGTAGTTGTAGGTCAACCCTTAGATACTATCAAGACAAGAATGCAAGCGACCAGCGGTCATCGAAGTTCAATTACAGTCTTTCGAGAAATTTGGCAACGTGAAGGAATCTTTGGCTTATACCGAGGTGGATTACCTTTATTTATTGGTGGAGCACTCATAAGATCTGCTCAATTTGGTGTCTATAATAACGTAATTGGTCTAATGCGAGAAAAATGGGGAGAAACAAGGAAAGAAGATCGAATCTTTGGTGCTTTTGATCCACAAGTCATTGGTGCAGGATTTTTCGGTGGCTTTGCTCGAGGAATCGTTGAAACCCCATTTGAATATTTGAAAACGCGAAGACAGGTTGAAAATTCTTGGAAATTTAAAGAGATCTTATCAGGATCAGGTGCAACAATGACAAGAAATTCAATATTATTCAGTGCCTTTGTGATCTATATTGATTTAAGTAAACTTTGGATTGAAGGTGGATTAAGTCCTTTCTGGACTGGTGCAATATGCGCTAATTTAGCATGGTTAACTATATGGCCATTAGATGTTGTTAAATCACAAATTCAATCAGGTAATTATCAGGGAAAATCAATTCTAGAATTATTAAAGATTAATATGAAAAATGGATTAATGTTTCGTGGTTTATTACCTGGTTTAGTTAGATCTTTTATATCGAATGGGAGTTCTATGGTTGTTTATAATGAAGTGCTAAAAATATTAAATGAAAGGAAAGAGAAGGTGTAGGACCTCTATAAGCGACATATTTACTGTTTTCAAATGAAACAGCACGCATCCATGATAAATTCATTAGATGGTAGATTGATATAGTTTCTTTTGTGAGGGTAGAGGAACAGCCACGGGAATTTTCTGATTTAATTGTAATTATAGATAGTTTTCACGATCATAAATCGAAAATAAATTGATAAATAAAGTTAAAAAAAAAAAAAAAAAAAAAACAATACTCATTGATCGATCGTCCAGTTCGGTCGTACTTCATTCACAACGCGCAAACGTAACTTTACGAAGAATAAATAAGAAGTCAGAAGAAGAAAAAGTCATGATTACTATGGCGACTGATTGTGTTCTACCTGGCCCTCCAGATCAGATTGAAGGTAATTCGAATTAATTCATTGTTTATCCTTGATTCTGATTCGATTCGGTTGTTGTAGATCGAGCTTTTAAGAGCTACATTCAAGAAACCATTCAGATTCAAAAACCAGTTTTGAGCATTCAAGCACAAAATCCTCCTCCACCTCCACCTCCACCTCCACCTCCACCTCCACCTCCACCTCCCCTAATAACTTTTGTACTTCAAACCCAAAATGTCTTAACTAATGTGAAACGTGAAAAGAAGAAATCATCACAAAAGAATCAATCAACTCCAACAATCCCTACTGATACAGGAATTAATCCGAACTTAAGAAAATTAGCTGGAAGAAGTCGTTTAGTGGATATTACCCTTCTTCCAAAGTTAAGAATTGTGAAAAAAGACTTTAGAAGACGTTATATTGATATGTATAACAACGTGATTAATTATCATGACCCAGAATTACTTTATCGTTTCTTAACTGATTTCTGTGCTCCAGGCTGTCAATTTATCATTAATACTGGTACGGATCGTTCACCTCCGATAAGTCATGGAATATTAGATATTGTACGATATGTAACCATTACTGCAATGAGGATGCCTGACAACTATCAGGCATTAACGAATGCAAGGATTCATGTTTCATTAGATCAACCGGGTAGTCGTATCATATGTAGTATCTTATTTAAAGGGACAGTATTATTAGAATTACATCCTGATCAAATGAAAGCTCTGTTTGCATCACAATCTTTACCCTCTTCATCTTCTAATTCGTCCCTTAGTGATAGTCTAGATGTCGAGAAAAGCTCAACCACTGATAATGATGAAGAAAGTATTCAGAGTGAAAGGAATTCAAAACTACCTTTAGAGATGTTAAAAGGTTTTCAATCTCTTCAACTCCTCCCCTCTGATGATCCAAGAGAGGTTGTAGTGGAAGGAAGTTTTACCATTCATCTTGATGATTGCAATAGAATTGCGAAGTTTTTACTTCAAGCATGTCAAGTCTCCACCAATAACATAAATCACTTCAAATGAGTGATCAGAGATATGTGTATGTGACCGTTGTAGTGGAAATGTTTACTCTTCTCTTGTCTCTCGATCTTATCTTTCCCTTTATTTTTCTTTGATTAATAAACAATTTCTTTCTTTCGCTTCGTTCATCCTATTATCTGTTTATTTTAGCTTCCATTAACAATATTCTTTTGTTTTCTTTCTTTCTCTCTCACACTCTCGTCTTGAACTTTGGATTCTGAAAAAGAAATGAAAAAGATTTAACACAATAGAATAAAAATATTATTATTTAGTGTATTTTTATCATAGTATATTTTTTTGTGTGTCTGTGTTCAAACAAAAGTATTATCCCTTTAATATGTATTTTGTTTCATGGAAAAGAGGATTATCTAACTTCGAAACACAACGATTAAAAAAGAGAAACGAAGTTTACGTTATGGAATAATTTTCAAATTTGTCAACATTAATCAAAAGAAAAGGAGATTTGCTCGCTCATTCATTCGATTTATTTTCTTTCGTTCCCTTTTCCCCTTTCTTTCTTTTTTCTTTTGTGATATTTGAATTGGTGAGGGAGGTTTTGTTTCTCATCTCCAGGGCTTCATTAAGGTCAAATTAATTAATTCATCATAGCTAACAATCGAACTAATTTCTTTTCCTGTTAACGTAGTCAGAATGAAACATTTTCTATCCTAATACTAATCTAATAATATTATCAATATGAAAAGAAAACAAAAAAAAATTTGAATTCAAAAGTTAGTTAATAATCGATTATTCGATCGTACAGAACGTAACTTTACAACAAGAAGTTTATCATTTAACTATGGCAACTGATTGTTCTCTACCATGCCTTCCTGATCAAGTTGAAGGTAATTGAAAGTAGCTCATTCCTGGTTCTCTAATTTTTAACTTGATTCAGTTGTTGTAGATCGAGCTTTGAAGAATTACATTCTAATGCAGAATTCTGTTTTGAGTATACCTCCTCGAACGATAACATTTGCACTTCAAAGTCAAAATATCTCAAACAATGTGAAACGTGAAAAGAAGAAATCAACCCCACCTGAGATAGGTATTAACCCTAACTTAAGAAAATTAGCTGGAAGAAGTCGTTTAGTGGATATTACACTAGTTCCAAAGTTAAGAATTATGAAAAGTGATTTTAGAAGACGTTATATTGATATGTATAACAATGTGATTAATTACCATGATCCTGAGCTCCTTTATCGTTTCTTAACTGAGTTCTGTACTCCTAACTGTCAGTTCATCGTTAGGAGTGATAAAGGTCTTCCGCCTCCTATAAGTCATGGAATAGTAGATATTCTTCGATATATAACAATCACTGCAATGCAGATGCCTGACCATTATCAGGCATTAACCAATGTAAGGATTCATGTTCCGTTTGATCAACCGGGCAGTCGCATTATCTGTAATCTCTTGTTTAAAGGTACAGAATTATTAGAATTACATCATGATCAAATGAAAGCTCTATTTGCATCACAATCTTTACCCTCTTCTGATTCATCAACATCTTCCTCTTCTGATTCGTCTACGAATGATTTCAGTGCTAATAATGATGAAGGAAGTATTCAGAGTGAAAGTAGTTCAAAACTTCCTTCAGAGCTAATAAAAGCATTTAAATCTCTTCAATTCCTTCCTTCTGATCATCCAAGAGAGTTTATAGCTGAAGGAACCTTTACCATTTATCTTGATGATGCTAATAGAGTTGAGAAGTTTAGATCTCAAATATGTCAAGTTTCCACAAATAATGTTAATCACTTCAAATGAGTGATCATAGTGACCATTACAGTGGATATATCTACTCTACTCTTCTTTTGTCATGTCTTTATCTCTTCCTTCTTAGTATTCGTGAGTAGATCCACAATTTCTTCCCTTTTCGTTCGTATCCTATTATTATCTGTTTATTCTTTGCCTTCTTCCATTAACAAATATTCTTAGTTTCTTTTTCACTCATCCTCGTCTTGAACTTTGAAATTCTTAGTAAGAAATGAATATAATAAAGTTGAATAATCGTGTTATTATATAAGTAAAGATTTGTACTGTTTCCAGTTCTCTTTTTTTCCTGTTCTTTCTTGTTTTGTATTTACTTGAAAAGAGAAAGGGCAAAGATAAAATCTTTAAATGGTAGTACTCATTTTTAATTTGTCAAAAGAAGAAGAGAAGAGGTTGCTATTCATTCATTCGTATTTGTTGTTTTTTTCTTCTTTTTTTCTCTTGTTCTTTTTTTTTTTTTTTTTTTTTTTTTTTTTTTTTTTTTTTTTTTTTTTTTTTTTTTCTTTTTTTTTTTTTTTTTTTTTTTTTTTTTTTTTTTTTTTTTTTTT
>VFQN01005980.1_pt1 | contig 14371 bp, 16 predicted proteins | sample 3512371 | NCBI WGS metagenome assembly VFQN01 (sample SAMN10412370, study PRJNA504923) | tailings metagenome | isolation source: Replicate 2 from Balatoc abandoned mine | place: Philippines: Itogon, Benguet | collected 2017-08-28
TTTTACTATTGGGATAAGATCTAAATCCAACAACAAATGCAAAATCTTTATGGGGCCTTGCTATTAAATCAAAACCGTCTGAGGCTACTTTTACATAATATTCTTCCCCAAAAATATCATTAATGACTTTTTTCAATAGTTCCATTTTTAAAAATCAGTTGTTATGTCAGTGATTGCATTTCCTACACCTGCATCATACGCTTTTATCCACTTGATTGTGCCGTCTTTAAAAGTTGCTGTCCCTGAAACGCCTAATTTTGACCCCCGTATCGAATATTTATTCAACCCCTTAGCAATTCGTTGGTTGGGTGTAAGACTCGTTGACTAGGATAATTTGGTTTCTTAGCAAGTCTGTTAATGACTCCATCGTTTTTGGTAGCAAAAATACTGCGGTTAACTCTTATCCTGACGGTTATGGTGAAGACACAGACCACGGGTTTGTGTATGTTTTCACTCACTTGGCCGTAAGCCATGAAAAAACTCTTGTAATGAATCTGCTAATTTGAAAGTTTCAAAATCAGTTTCATTAATTGGATTACCTGTATCTAGCCAAAAAATCTTACCCAAATCCTCGCCTGCATAACCAATGCAAATAAAGGCTCTGCCAATATCTGAAAATGGAATAAAACGATTCGTTCCAAAATCCCCTAAGCCGTCTTTCTCACACAATTTAAAATCATCAAATACACTTTTTACAGTTTCAATACTATAAATATACATAAAATTGCCCAAAGGCTCATCGTTGTGGTATATTGTGTGAACAATGTCCTGCATTTGATTTAAGTGACAGCCATTTGATAGTTTGTAAAACTTTCTCAGAGATGAAGGTATTATTATACCCATTTCTGATTCGATTTCACATAGTTCTTTTTCATCAATAGGGGGCTTAGTTATTGAGAAAAAATCATTAAATGTTTTCATTTTAATTACAGTTAAATTTAGTAGGTGATGGAAATGATTTTTTAAGATTATTCCAAACTAATGACCTACACCGTGGCCTCAGGCCTGTGGAGAAACGGATTACAGATTGAGGCTGTCATAAACTTGAAGGAGGAAGAAAACTAACGGTAAAACCACCGAACTCCTCATACCAAATACCTGAAATATTGGCTTGCTCTAAGGCTTCTTTCATTGGACTACTGATAATAACATCCCCACCAAGCATAGCCAAATCGGGTAATTCGTTGATTACTTTTTCGAAAAAAAGCAATTCTTGATTACTTTCCCTGCATTCCTTTATTTTTACAAAAAAAGAGGCTCTATCTAATATTCCAATCTCACTACCTACATGTATGCTTGCGGGCTCTTCTACAGGCTCTTTTTTATCGCCTTTATATTTCATTGTGTATTTACTGCGGGCATAATCTATCGGTAAGTGACTCCCTAATTGAAAAAGGTAGTAGTCTAAAAAATTGTTTTTATACAATAATTTAGCTGGGTAAAACTGATGAGGTTGATAAATAGCAAACTTTTCCATAATGCTTTTCAATTTTGGCGATACCAAATAGCCAATAACCGTAGTCAATTCACGCGATAAGTAATATAAATCGAGTAAATCCCAGTTGTATCTATAATTGCGCATCAATATATCACTTAAGATAAAATGGTCAAACACAGGGGGATTGTCAAACATAGCAAACTGAGGCCAACTACTGACAGGGAATCTTCCGGTGCGATAGGTATGGGCGGCAATTGAGCCGGGAGCAGCTTGGGCATAAGGATGGGCTCGTCTTTTCTTCCCTTTAGTTTGCCAACTAGCGGCTGAGAATTTGTAATATTTCATGAGAGAATAGTTATTGGGACTTAATAGATAGCGTGCTTAAAGATCGATTTTTTTTAATACAATCGTCCACGATTTCGTCTTTTACCTTTTCGACAAATTCCTTAATAGCTTTTAACGCTTCTCCCTTCTTGGCCTCGTCTTTTAAATCGTATTTGTCCATTATATCATTTATCTTCTTATTGATCTGCTTTGCATAGGTAGGAGAATTTGAATGATGCCCTATTCTATTATGGACGGGGAGCATCATCAAGCCATTGTCACCACCGATAAAATTAAAGATTTTTCCTTTATCCCACTCTATAAGATCAGCTAGGCGTGTATTTGTTCCTAGGATACTTTCTGGTATAATATGGTGAGCTTCGCTTGTATTTACGAAAACCATATCCGACCAACCTTTGGTATCGGCTCCTCCCTCTAATTTTACATCATTCTGCATTTCACCGCACGGCTTTTGAAGTCATTCTGTTTTTTAGGGTTTTTATGTACTTTTGTCAAATTATCATTCCGCCTTCTCATCTGATTGATTGACAAATGAATTACATCAAAGCTTTTGCCCCAGCTACCGTGGCCAACGTAGCTTGTGGGTTTGATATTTTTGGTTTTGCGCTTGACCAACCCGGCGACATCGTAGAGCTGCGTAAACTTGATACTCCAGGGGTCATTATCAAAGACATTATCGGCGACGACGGTCGCCTTCCACGAGAGCCTGAACGCAATGCCGTAACGGTCGTGATGCTCAAATTCTTGGCACATATCGGCGCCACGCAAGGCGTAGAGGTGATTCTTCACAAAAACATGCCGCTTGGTAGCGGAATGGGCTCAAGTTCAGCGAGTTCGGTAGTAGGTATTTTTGCCATCAATGAGCTTTTTGGTCGCCCACTTACCCAAACTCAGCTCCTTCCTTTTGCCATGGAAGGCGAGCGTATCGCTTGTGGTGCTGCCCATGCCGACAACGTAGGCCCGGCACTTTTGGGAGGTTTTGTCGTCATTAGGAGCTACGCCCCTTTGGATGTTTTCAAAGTCAAAGTCCCCGACGAGCTGTATTGTACCCTTGTTCATCCCGATGTAGAAGTCAATACCAAAGACGCCCGTTATATCTTGCGCAACGAGGTATCCCTCAAAAATACCATTTCTCAAATGGGCAACGTCGCCGGACTTATCGCGGGCTTGATGCAAGAAGATTATGATTTGGTGAGTCGTTCGATGGTCGATGTCATTATTGAGCCTGTGCGCTCTATTCTTATTCCCGAATTTGACCACGTAAAACAAGCCGCTCTCAACAGCGGCGCATTGGGCTGTAGCATTTCTGGGGCAGGGCCATCCATGTTTGCCTTGAGTCGTGGGCAAGAAACCGCCAGCAGAGTGGCACAAGCCATGAGCGAAGCCTTTGGAAGCGTGGGCATTACGACCAAAAGCTATGTTTCGCAAATCAATCAGCAAGGCCCAAAAATCCTTGAAACTGCCTAAAATCACTTCATCATGTTGAAATACTCCCCAAAGTCACTATTTACAGCCGCTCTCATCACTACTTGTTTGGGATTGTCGGCGGCTGCCCAATCTCCCAAAAAACTCCCTGAATCACAGATTCAAAAAGCCGAAGTCGAACTAAACATGCGTTTTCTGGCCTCCGACGAGCTGCAAGGCCGACGCACAGGCGAGCAGGGCAATTTAGTAGCAGCTCGCTACTTGGCTGAGCAGTTTCGCTTTTTGGGTGTCAAGCCAGTGGCAGCACAGGCTGATTATTTGCAGCCGGTGCCGTTTGTACTTCAGAAAATGGCCAAAGAAGGGGTATTGATTGCCAACGGTGATACCTTACACGTAGGAAAAGAATTTGTGATTTTGGGTAGTGATGCCGTCAATTTTAGCGCCGATGTAGTATTTGTAGGATACGGTCAAGCAGCCGACTACACCAAAGACGTCAAAGGCAAAATCGTAGTAGCGCAAGTAGGCACGCCCGAATCCAAAACACCCCAAGAGATATTTGCCGCCTCCAACGAAAAACGCAAGCTTGCCACTGAAAAAGGGGCTGCTTTGTTGATTGAATTGTTTACGGCCCAAATTCCCTGGGGTTTTGCGTCTCGCTATTTTGGAAACGAAAAACTGAGCTTAGGCACTGCTGCCACCGGTACGCCTCACATTTGGGTCAATGGCCAGCAAAAAAAGTACGTGGATTTGTTTAAAAATGGGGCAACTTCGGCTACCTTCTACACTACTGGTCGCGCCCAGCAAAATGTAATGTCTTACAATGTAGTAGGAGTAATAGAAGGCACCGACCCTGTGCTCAAAAATGAGTATATTGTGGTAAGTGCTCACTTCGACCACGTGGGAATGGGTAAAAAAGGAGGCAATACCTACACCGCTGCCGATAGTATTTTCAACGGTGCCCGCGACAATGCCTTCGGTACGGTAGCTATGCTTACCGCCGCCAAAACCCTCACGCTAAAACCCACCAAACGCTCGATTCTTTTGATAGGATATACCGCCGAGGAGGTTGGTCTTTTGGGAAGTAAATACTATTCAGAACACCCGCTTGTACCTCTCAAACAATGCGTATTCAATCTCAACAGCGACGGCGCAGGCGTAGGCGACCGTTCGATAGTATCGGTGATTGGGCTCAACCGTACCAACTGCAACACCGAAATCGAAGCCGCTTGTAAAGCTTTCGGGCTTGGTGTTTTTGCCGACCCTGCTCCCGAACAAAACCTTTTTGACCGCTCCGACAATGTCAACTTAGCAGCCAAGGGTATTCCAGCTCCTGATTTTGCGCCAGGCTTCAAAAGCTTCGACGGCGAGATTGCCCAATATTACCACCAAGCCGCTGACAACCCACAGTCGGTAGATTTTGATTATTTGCTCAAGTTTTGTCAATCTTTCGCCTATGCGGCCCGCCTTATCGCCAACAAGCCCATTACGCCTTATTGGGTAGCAGGCGACAAATATGAGCCAGCCGCTAAAGCATTGTATGGAAAATAAACGGTGTTTTTTTATTAGCTTTGTCCTAAAACATACACTAGTATGCTAGAAACATCCACCAGAAAAAAAGCCCACGAATTAATAGATAGTGTAGAAGACGAATCTATTTTAGAAATAATAGTGGCTTTATTAAAACGAGAATTAGAGCGCGAGTACACCGCTAATGATTACCGAAAAGCCGCAGTCCTCAACGGCAATCGCCTATTGGCTAAATCACTCAAAAACTATGAAGGGTAAAGTATCTCAATGGGAAGTTGTCGAAGTAAATTTTCAAATGCCTGATGGACGCTTTTTACCTCACCCAGCCTTAGTAGTGTCAAACGATGAACTGTTATTTTTTTTATGCCGTCTTAATGACCACTAAAAATTATTTTCCAAAATACACGATTGAAATCAAACCTGAAATGCTCACTAAAGCATCTTCTCGTAACGGATACTTCGCTACCCATATTGTCGGTATGTTTAATATGGATAGTGTTATGAAAAAACAAAATACTTTTTTAAAACCTGAATATTATGATTTCGTAAAACACAAAATCATAAATTCTATTTTTTAATTTCCCACATGATTCGTAAAGCCGTTATACCCGCTGCAGGTCTAGGTACTCGTTTCTTACCTGCTACCAAATCTCAACCTAAAGAGATGCTCCCTATCATCGACACGCCCACTATTCAGTACGTAGTGCAAGAAGCGGTGGATTCGGGCATCGAAGATATTTTGATTATTACTGGCCGTGGCAAACGTGCCATCGAAGACCATTTTGACCGTAACGTCGAACTCGAAGCTAAGCTAGAAGAAAAACATGACGAACTTCTCTGGAATGAAATGCGTCGCTTGTCAGACATGGCCAACATCCATTATGTTCGTCAACGCGAAACCAATGGCCTCGGCGATGCCATTTACTATGCCAAGCAACACGTTGGTAACGAGCCATTTGCAGTACTTCTAGGAGACACTATCATGGATTCGGTGATTCCGGTGACTCAACAACTCATCGATACCTACGAGCAATACCAAAGCACCGTGATTGCGGTCGAAACCGTACCGCGCGAGAAAGTAAATCGCTACGGAATTGTAGGGGGTACTGCTTTGAGCGATACAATCATGCAATTGGATGCGCTTATCGAAAAGCCTTCTATCGAGTCTGCCCCTTCTAATTTGGCAATCGCTGGACGCTATATTTTATCGCCCGAAATTTTTACGGCTATTGAGCAAACTGGCAAAGGAAAAGGCGGCGAAATTCAGCTAACGGATTCATTCCAAATCCTGCTCCGCCGCGAAAGTATCTACGCCCACCGCATCGAAGGAGAGCGTCATGATATTGGCAACAAACTCGATTTCTTGAAAACTACTGTGAAGTTTGCCCTCAAACGCAAAGAGTTTTCTGCTCCTTTCTTGAAGTTTTTGAAAGAGACATTGGCAGAATATGACGTAAAGTAAAAGTGAATCGTTATCCGAAGTTAAGTAACTAAGCAATGTTAACTGTATTGAATATCAAAAACTTAATGACATAATTATTAGGATTTTGTTACAACCTTATCAAACCCCAGACCGCATCGGTGTTCAGACTTTAGGCTAGGGACAAGAACCAACAACTACAGTAATGGCTTTAGCCCTGATTTTTGACCTTATACTTGAAAAATCAGGGCTAAAGCCCTCGTTATATCCTTCTTATTTACAGGCCCCCGCCTAAAGGCTAGGGTTAGAAGATGACACTTAGTATATCAATTAATTTTGATAACAAACGCTCCATGGCAAACCTCCTCCTCATTGATGATGAAATTAAGCTGCGCGGGTTGCTCAAGCGCATCTTGGAGTTGGAAGGATATCACGTCAATGAGGCTAGCGACGCCCGTTCGGCCTTTCATATTTTAGAAAAACAAGATATTCAAGTAGTAATTTGTGACGTAAAACTGCCCGACGCGCACGGTGTAGCCCTTACCCAACAAATCAAAACTCAGTTTCCTCTCCTAGAAATCATCCTGCTGACCGCCTATGGCACGATCGCCGATGGTGTGCAAGCCGTCAAAAATGGGGCTTTTGACTATCTTACTAAAGGTGACGACAATGACCGCATTGTACCGCTCGTAGCGCGTGCAGTAGAAAAAGCCGAACTCCAGCAAAAAGTAAAACGACTCGAAGAAAAAGTAAGTCAGAAGTTTGGGTTTGGAAGTGTCATTGGCTCTTCTCAGGTAATCAAAGAAGCCCTCCACCTCGCCCAAAAAGTGGCGCTGACGGATACTACGGTTTTGTTGTTGGGCGAAACAGGCACGGGCAAAGAGGTTTTTGCCCAAGCGATTCACCAAGAAAGCCCAAGGCGCGAAAAATCTTTTGTGGCGCTCAACTGTAGTGCTTTTAGCCGTGAGATTTTAGAAAGCGAATTGTTTGGTCACCGGGCCGGTGCTTTTACGGGCGCGCTTAAAGACAAAAAAGGGTTGTTGGAAGAAGCTCACGGAGGCACTTTGTTTTTGGATGAGATTGGTGAAATGACACTCGAACTCCAAGCCAAACTTTTGCGGGTTTTGGAAACCAATTCTTTTTACAAAGTGGGCGATACCAAACCCACCCAAGTCAATGTACGCTTTGTGGCCGCCACCAATCGCAACCTCAAAGCCGAAGCCGAAAAAGGTCTTTTTCGCCTAGATTTATATTATAGATTGTCGGTTTTTGAAATCAATCTTCCTCCTCTTCGCCAACGCCCCGACGACATTCCTGCGATAGCTCAACATTTTGCTCAAATATATGCAGCCAAAATGAATCGCCCTATGCCTAAGTTATCAACAGGCTTTGTGGATAAACTCCGCCAAAATCAATGGAAAGGAAATATCCGCGAACTCAAAAATATCATCGAACGAGCCGTTATTTTAGCCAACAATAACGAGCTAACCCCGCAAGAACTTCCCTTTGAGCTACAGTTTGGTTTTGAGAATGCGATTCAAGGAGTGGCTACTTTGGCTGAAGTAGAAAAAAGGCATATTCAATGGATGCTCGCTCATACTCAACACAACAAAACCGCAACTGCCCGTTTGCTAGGCATTGGTCTTACTACTCTTTACCGTAAAATCGAGGAATACGGATTATGATTTTTGGTCAATTTTTCAAAATGAAAACATAGCCTTCCAAAATGGAAGGCTTTTTTATGGCCCTTTCAACACTCCAATTCCATAAAACACTGTTTTACAGACACTTTCATCTTTTTTCTTTTTGGTGGCACAGCTTTGGCATCTATCATCAGCAATTCACCAAAACAGTATTCATTATGATTATGCTCCTCTCTCTTTTGCTCACAGGTGTTGGGTTTTTTGCCTTATTTTTTGGTTCGATTCGCTTTTTTGAAAAAATCTAAAACTATGTTTCTTATCCTATTTGTGCTCGCTCTGGCCGTTTTAGGCTATTTGGTTTATGTCTTACTCAAACCCGAAAAGTTTTAAATCCGTAACACTATCATGTTAGAAGAAATCTTAGGCATCGCTTTTATCTTCGTCATTACTGTACTGTTGGCAGTTCCCTTAGGAAAATACATAGCGAAGGTATATTCAGGCCAATCTACTTGGCTTGATTTCATGTCGCCACTCGAAAAAATAATCTACAAAATTTGCCGCATCAATCCCAAAAAAGAGATGACTTGGCAAGAGCACCTTACGGCGCTTCTTACGATCAATCTGATTTGGTTTTTGTGGATGATGTTTATATTGATGAATCAAGGGTGGCTTCCCCTCAACCCCGACGGCAATCCCTCTATGAGTGCTGACTTGGCTTTCAATACCGCGATTTCATTTTTGGTCAACTGCAACTTACAACATTATTCGGGCGAAACGGGGGTCACTTATCTATCCCAATTGGGTGGGCTGATGTTTATGCAATTTGTGACGGCGGCTACGGGTATGGCAGCCGGAGCCATTGTTTTTAAAGCCATGAAAGAGCACCAAACCACTCAGCTCGGCAATTTTTATGATTACTTCCTAAAATCCTGCACCCGAATTTTATTGCCTATTTCGCTCGTATCAGCCATTATTTTGGTATTCAACGGTACTCCAATGAACTGGGAAGGTAAGGCCGCTATCACTACGCTGCAAGGCGATTCGGTACAGGTATCACGCGGGCCAGCGGCGGCGATGATTGCTATCAAGCAAGCCGGAACCAACGGTGGCGGGTATTTTGGGGTTAACTCTGCCCACCCTCTCGAAAACCCCAACTATCTTACCAATATCGTCGAAAACATCCTCATCATTCTTATTCCGATTGCTTTTGTGTTTGCATTGGGTTTTTATCTCAACCGAAAAAAATTGGCTTGGATGATTTTTGGAGTCATGACGCTTGGTTTTTTATTACTTCTCAGTACGTCGGTTTATTTTGAAATGCAAGGCAATCCTGCCCTTACTAAAATGGGAATTCATCAGAGTCTTGGAAGTATGGAAGGCAAAGAAATTCGTTTTGGGGCGGCGGCTTCTGCGTTTTGGGGTATTACGACTACCACTACTTCCAATGGCTCCGTCAATGCCATGCACGACAGCATGACTCCCCTATCGGGCGCGATGCAGATGATTGATATGATGATCAACGCCCTCTATGGTGGTGTAGGTGTAGGTTTTCTTAATTTTTACGTATTTATCATCATTGCGGTATTCATTTCAGGGCTGATGGTGGGACGTACACCCGAATTTTTGGGTAAAAAAATTGAAGCCAAAGAAATGAAAATTGCTACGTTGGTAGCCCTGCTGCATACGTTCTTGATTTTGTGCTTTACGGCATTGGCGAGCTACGTATTTACCAAAGATACGAGCGTAGGATGGCTCAACAACCCTAGCTTCCACGGATTTTCGGAGATGCTCTACGAATACACCTCTTCCTCGGCCAACAACGGTTCGGGATTTGAGGGCCTTGCCGACAACAATCCTTTTTGGAATATTACCTGTGGTATTGTACTGATTTTGAGCCGCTACTTACCTATCATTGGTCCCGTGGCGATTGCGGGGATATTGGCTAACAAAAAATACATCCCCGAATCAGAAGGCACACTCAAAACCGATACTACCACTTTTGGTTTTATGGTTTTTGCCGTGATTTTCATTATTGCAGCCTTGTCATTTTTTCCAGCGCTTGCGTTGGGTCCTTTGGCGGAGTTTTTTACAATGTAGCCAGATGAGTATTAATATAAGTAAAAACTTTGTCGATGGTCATTGGAGAAGAAGATAATACATTTCTTTCATCACCTACATGTTTGTGAAAAGGAGAAGTATCCAAATTGGGATAGTCGTGTGCATTGTCCCAGCGAATAAGCAGCTTAGAGTCTCGTTGTTGCCATTGATAAGCATAGTCTATCTTATTTTCGGGAATTATTTTGACTTCCTTGGCATATAAAATACTCCCATTCACTAGCTCAATTTTATATTTTAAAATCTCAACCCGCGGAGTAATTAACTCTTTGATTAAAATGGATTGGGTAATGATATTTTCAAAAGAACTAAGATTTGGTAAAGGCATTATTCGCTCAGCGTTTTCAACTTATTTTCCACTAGTTCGATTCCCTTTAAACACGCGTTCCACTCCATTTTGTCATCTTCTTTTTCAAATAATCCAAAGGTTGAGATTACATCAAAATTAGTTTGAAATGTCTGAAAATCCATTCCATACTTACTCTCATACTCAGCTACTTCGTGCTGATAGAGTTCTATTTCTGCTTGGAGTGCTTCTCTTGCTTTTACCAAAGCAAAAGATTCAACTGAGTCATACCCTAACTCATGGATAGTAGCAGCCAATGCTTCTGTTTGTTGAAGAGACATAATTTTTAAATTTTCCCAAAATTACAAAAAATATGAAACGTTCTCAATCGGTTTCTCTCTTTCAGTGGGACATGACCAAAACGGCTATGATAGAGTCGTTTATCAAATTAAATCCTGCTACTATGTTTCGTAATCCTGTCATGTTTACGGTCGAAATCGGCACAGTAGTGATGTTTTTTGTGTGCCTTCAAGTAGCTTTTGGAGGGGATACTTCCCAAGGTAGCCTGGCGTACAATATCGCCATTTTTGTGGTTCTTTTACTCACCCTTCTTTTTGCCAATTTTGCCGAAGCGTTGGCCGAAGCCCGTGGCAAAGCCCAAGCTGATAGTCTCCGCAAAACCCGCGAAGATACCCCGGCCAAGGTAATCAGAGCCGTAGGTCAATTGAAAGTAAATGAGCTACAAATCATGCCTTCGTCTCAGCTCGAAAAAGGAGATATCTTTATTTGTGAAGCAGGAGACATTATCCCCTCCGACGGCGAAATCATTGAAGGATTGGCGACCATCGACGAGTCGGCCATCACCGGCGAATCTGCGCCCGTGATTCGGGAAGCGGGCGGCGACAAATCTTCCGTAACAGGTGGTACCAAGGTCCTTTCTGACCATATCAAGGTCAAGGTTACTACGCAGCCGGGCGAGAGTTTTTTAGATAAAATGATTGCTTTAGTGGAAGGAGCTTCTCGCCAAAAAACACCCAACGAAATTGCACTCACTATTTTGTTAGCAGGCTTTACGCTCATCTTCGTGATAGTGTGTGTCACGCTCAAGCCTTTTGCCGACTACGCCAATACCCCCATCGCTATCTCTGCTTTTATCGCGCTCTTTGTATGTCTTATCCCTACTACCATTGGTGGGCTTCTTTCGGCCATCGGTATTGCGGGTATGGACAGAGCGCTACGCGCCAATGTCATTACAAAATCTGGCAAAGCCGTCGAAACGGCGGGCGACATTGATACCCTCCTGCTCGATAAGACAGGTACTATCACCATAGGCAATCGCAAAGCGACGCATTTTTGGCCTACCGCAGGAGTGACTGAAGAGCAATTTACCTTAGCAGCCATGTATTCTTCCTTGGCCGACGAGACGCCCGAGGGCAAGTCTATTATCGAATTAGGCTTACAAAAAGGCACCAAACTACCCACCATGCCTGCCAATGCCGAAATGATAAAATTTACGGCCGAAACACGCTCTTCGGGAGTCAATTTACCCAAAAACATCAAAATCCGTAAAGGGGCGCAAGACGCGATTCGGATGATGGTGGAGCGCGCTAGCAACGCCTTTCCCAAAGATACAAGTGATAAAGTGCGCGAAATTGCCACCAACGGCGGCACGCCACTGGTGGTGTCTGAAAATGATAAGGTACTGGGTGTGATTGAATTGCAAGACGTAATCAAACCCGGTATCCAAGAACGATTTGAAAGACTACGAAAAATGGGCGTAAAAACTGTGATGGTAACGGGCGACAACCCTCTCACTGCCAAGTACATTGCCACGGTAGCGGGGGTGGATGATTTTATTGCGGAGGCCAAACCCGAAGACAAAATGAACTACATCAAAGCCGAGCAAGCCAACGGCAAACTCGTAGCTATGATGGGCGATGGTACCAACGATGCCCCTGCCCTTGCCCAAGCCGATGTAGGTGTAGCCATGAATAGTGGCACGCAAGCGGCCAAAGAAGCCGGAAACATGGTAGATTTGGACAACGACCCTACCAAGTTGATTGAAATTGTCGAAATCGGCAAACAGCTCCTCATGACGCGTGGTACGCTTACCACCTTCTCTATCGCCAACGACGTAGCCAAGTACTTTGCCATCGTACCAGCTTTGTTTGTGACTTCGATTCCGGCCCTGCAATCCCTCAACATCATGCAGCTTGGCAGCCCTCAAAGTGCCATTTTGTCGGCGGTGATTTTCAATGCCATCATTATTCCTTTGTTGATTCCTCTGGCACTCAGAGGAGTAGCTTATAAGCCTATCGGTGCTAGTGCACTCCTACGCCGCAATCTCCTCCTTTATGGGGTAGGTGGGCTTATTGTGCCTTTTCTTGGTATCAAACTCATCGATTTGCTAGTAGGAGTCTGGTTATAAACAAAATATTGACCTTCTAATTTATTTCCCAATGAAAACACACCTCGTATCCGCCCTCTGGATGACCCTTGCGACCTTTGTTTTGCTAGTGGTCATTTATCCTCTTCTTGTTTGGGGTTTCGCGCAGTTTGCCCCCGAAAAAGGCCGTGGCGAAACCGTCTCTGTCAATGGAAAAATCGTCGGTTTTGCTAAAGTGGGTCAAAAATTTTCGGAAGACAAGTATTTTTGGTCGCGCCCATCGGCAGTAGAATACAACGCCGCTGGCTCAGGTGGCTCCAACAAAGCCCCTTCTAATCCCGAGTATCTGGCTCAAGTGCAGGCCCGAATTGATACATTTTTGGTACACAATCCTACTGTAGCGCAGTCAGAAATTCCTTCCGAACTTGTCACCGCCTCTGGTAGTGGACTCGACCCCCACTTGTCTCCCCAAGCCGCCAACATCCAAATAGCACGGATTGCTAAAGTACGCAACCTCCCCGAAGCTGAAATCAAGGCCTTGGTAGATGCCCACACAGAGCCACCACTTTGGGGATTGTTTGGCCCCACAAAAATCAATACATTGGCATTAAACATTGCCCTAGATAAACTCTAACACACGACAACCCAAGTTTGGGGCAATTAGGTCATTCAAATACGAAAGGCTTTCTAAGTTCCATATTATTTGCCTCGTTAAGTAAAAAATTTCAATTTTTACCCGCAGAAACTCGCTGAATAATACAAACGCAGATTTTGGCAGAAAAAGAGTTTTATGTAATCTCCCATCTACATTTATCGGTGGATTTCAATGGGCGGGTAAAATTTTAAGTGTCGTATTAAAATGTCTCCAATTTCAAAAATCAGGTTTACATGAATCAGTTATTAAAAATAGTGCTCATGGCTCTCTTGCTTTCACCTTCCTTGGCTCAGACTACCGATTCAACTTCCCGAATCTCCGTCAGTGGCTATATAGAAGCCTATTACAGCTATGATTTCAATCAACCGTCTACCAATGAGCGCCCCTCGTTTGTATACAGTCACAATCGGCATAATGAATTCAATATCAATTTAGGATTTGTGAAAGCATCGTATAGTACCAATCAAGTACGCGGAAATTTAGCGCTTATGGCAGGCACATACGCCAACGCCAATTTGGCCGCCGAGCCTGCTACTTTACGACATATTTATGAAGCTAATGTGGGTTTCAAGATTTCGACAGCCAAAAACCTGTGGATAGATGCGGGGGTTTTTAGTTCGCACATTGGTTTTGAAAGCGCTATTTCAAAAGACTGCTGGACACTTACTCGTAGCCTCATGGCCGACAATACGCCCTATTATGAAACGGGTGCCAAAATCGGCTATACCTCCGACAATGGCCGCTGGTTTTTATCAGGATTAGTACTAAATGGCTGGCAGCAAATCCGCCGTCCTGATGGCAATACAAGATTGGCAATAGGCACCCAGGTTACCTTCAAGCCTAGCAGCAGGGTGACGTTAAATTCTAGTACTTTTTTGGGTGGTCGGCCCGATGCCTCCAATCGCAATCGTTTTTTTCATAATCTCTATGGTATTTTCCAACTTACTGATAAATGGGGCCTTACTGCCGATTTTGACTACGGCATTGATCAGCGGCAAGCTGGTGCCTCCCAATACGACGCATGGAGTAGCTGGGCAGGGATTCTAAAGTATCAATTTTCTCCCAAAATAAGCCTAGCGGGCCGCTTAGAAAAATATACCGATAAAACAGGGCTAATCATCTCCACCAATA
>VFQN01005981.1_pt1 | contig 14368 bp, 15 predicted proteins | sample 3512371 | NCBI WGS metagenome assembly VFQN01 (sample SAMN10412370, study PRJNA504923) | tailings metagenome | isolation source: Replicate 2 from Balatoc abandoned mine | place: Philippines: Itogon, Benguet | collected 2017-08-28
CTATGCTCCAAGAAGCGAAGCGTCTTGCTAGCGAGGCTCCATAGGACGCGTCTCAAGCAGACACCCTTAGCTACGTCGCCCGCGCAGCTTCCTGGAAGGCAAGGCCACCGGCAGCAGCTCCACGCCACCTTAAAGACCAGCGCGGCTGAAAGCCGCTACGCCGCCGTCGGCTCGCTCGACAGTGCCCGCTGCCTGCCCCTATGATGCTTGGGCAGTTCTGGCCAACTCCAGAACGGACCTCGTCAGGGCAGTATGGGTGCTGGGCTTGCTTCTTCCATCTTGTGGCTTCTGCTTGCCGGTCAAATGGCCGGGTGCATGGCCTCGGATCGAAATGCTGCGGAGTGGTCAGACTACTTCGATCAGCCGGAAACCCGTGAGCTGGCGATGGCGGCTTGTCAGGGGGACGCGGCGACAATAACTCGACTGGTGGAAAGCGGCGTCTCACCGAATGTGGCTGGGCGCGAAGGCTATACGCCACTGCACGTGGCAGTTGCGTGCCAATCCAAGCAAGGGGTTTCGTCGCTGCTCGAGGTGGGCGCAGATCCGAATATGCGGACAAATGAGGGGGAGAATTCCGTTTGGATTGCAGCAGGAAAAGAAAGTACAGAAATACTTGGCCAATTGATTGACCACGGCGGGGATATGCATGTGATGGTGGATGGTTATGAGACTCCGCTGATCAGATCGCTAAGCCCCTCTGCGCTTTACCCCAACTTTCGCTTGCTATTGGCGCGTGGAGTAAACGTGAATCAGGCGAATTCATTCGGCCGCACTGCTGCGACATCTGCGATCGCCTATGGCCGCCCTGAACTGGCCATAGAGCTCATGGAGGCTGGCTACGATTACGATCTCGTCGGCTTGGCTTTTCTTGCGGAGAACCGGGCTGTTAGCAGCGATGGCGAGCCGTACGTGAGCATGCTTCGGAGAATCCTCGCCGACCGTGGCGTTGCGTGGCCCCTTCCTGATCTCCTGAATGACGAAGGACGGATTGGCTACATGAAGGCGAATCCTGCCTATGCGTTGGCCCACCCAGAGAGTTGGCCGGTTGGACACAAACTGCATCCAGGAATTCCCGGGGCGATGACACGGGGAGAGTGACTCCACGGAGGCCATTCCGGACCTGGTGCTGGTGGATTTCCATCTGGACGGGGGCGGACGGGGCTGGAGCTGCGGGAGCAGTTGTCGGCAGTGATGCCGGCGCGGCCGTGCGTGGTGATCACCGCCGACCACGGGGCGGAGGTGCGTGAGGCGGTGGCCGCGGCCGGCTGCGTGCTGCTGCACAAGCCGCTCAAGCCGCTCGCCCTCAAGTCCGTGATGTCCCGCCTGCTCACGACGCGCGGCTGAGCGCCGTGCGAACGGCCGGGGCCGATGGGCCTGCGGGTGGAGGCGACGTGCGGGCGCTTCGGCCGACACGCGCGTGAATACGTCCATGTAGGCTCCTCGACGGCGTCCTTGCCGCCGAGGGTCGACCGAAGCGCCCGCACGCCGCCTCCTGCACGTCCATCGCGAAGCCTGCATACAGCAAGAGCACGCAGTCGTTCGTCGCGGCGTAGTTTCGGAGGGCCCGTCGGAGGATCGGGCCTGCGTCGCCCGGCGCGTCGATGTCGTCGCGACGAGTCCACCGAATTCCTTGAGCTCGCTGCGTTCGCGGCGCTCGCCCGGGCTTTCCCGCCGGCCTCGAGGATCTTGCAGGGAGGCGGCGTGTGGGTCCTTCGGCCGACCTTCAGCGACATGGATGTCGCTGAAGAGCCTACATGGACGTATTCACGCGCGTGTCGGACGAAGGACCCACACGTCGCCTCCACCCGCAAACCTCCCGGCCGCGGCTGTTCCTGGCGGCACGCCAGGCCGCGTCAGGGCAGGGCGAGGTGACGGGGTTCCAGTGCGGGCACCGCGCCGTTGGCGAAGCCGCGCGGCACCGGCGTGATCACCGCGTCCGCCGGCATCGGCGCGCCGGACTCGAGATGCGCCCAGGTCGCGTCGAGCGCGCGATAGCCATAGGCCAGCATCGGCACGTAGCGCGCCCCGAGGAAGGGCAGGCCGAGGAAGCCGTCGAAGTGCTGCGCATGCGCCACCGACCAGTAGCTCACCGGCCGGCCCGAGGCATCGGCCCAGCGCGCATACGCCGCGCCGCTGAAGGCCTCCGGCACCAGGCCGTCGTCGGCGCCGTGCACCACCATCACCGGCAGGCCCGCGCGCGGCAGCGACGCCTGGGTGCGCAGCACGCCGGTGCGCACCGGACCTTCGCTCCACTGGCCGCGCAGGCAGCGCAGGCCGGGCAGGGGCGGATCGGCGCCGTCGGCCAGGCCATCAACGAGGCCGATGCCGTTGCCCGGCGGAATGCCGCTGCCGTCGGCCCACCAGGCGATGCGTTCGGCGGCGGTGGGCGCGCGCGGCTGGCCGTCGGGGCCTAGCGTGGCGAACGCGTAGTGGCAGGGCATCGCGCCGGGGCCGGTGCCGGCGTAGGCCGAGGCGTAGGTGACGGCGACCGAACGCCACAAATCGAAGGCGGTGCTGAGCGTGGCCGCGCGCAGGGCGGCGTCGCTCCAGCCGGCGGCGCGCAGGTGGGCCAGCGCCTCGTCGGCCTGCGCGCGCGGCGCCGTGGCCCGCAGCAGGCCCTCGTCGGCCAGCGACGCGCAGCGCTGCAGGCCGGCGGGCGCGGGCGCACCGTTCGGACGCACCAGCGGCTCGGCGTCGAAGGCGGCGGCGGTCATCGCGCAGGGCATCCACAGCGCCGCTTCCGTGCCGTAGTCGTACAGCGCGCGGCCGCCGTCGGCGGGCCAGATGTTGGGCGAGATCGCCACCACGGCGTCGATCTCCGGGCCGGTGAGTTCGGCCGCGCGCAGCACGGCGCCGCCGCCGTTGGACACGCCCGTCGCGATGACGCGTGTCGTGTCCCAGGTCCACGGGCCGTCGTCGGGGCGCGCCAGCGCCAGCACCTGCAGCGCGACGCGCGCGGCCTGCTGCACGTGGCGGCCCCAGTCGGCTTCCGGGTTGTCGCCCGAATGCGCATGCTTGACCGCGATGCCGCTGGCGCCGGCCGCGGGCATGAATTCGACGACCTCGCCCGCGTCCGCGGGCAGGCCGTTGAGGCCCGTGCCCTGGCCGGTGGCGAGGTCCACGTAGCCCGTGCCCGCGCCCTTGTCGGTGTAGGCCACGGCGCAGCCGCGCGGCAGGCCCCAGGCGCCGGCCAGGGCGATCGCGCCATAGATGCCGCGCGAACCCGAGGACGCGGCCACGACCACGCAGCGCTTGGTCGCGTCGAACCCGTCCGGCACCTGCACCATCACGCGGTGCGGCTGCTTCGCGCCGGGCAGGGTGACCAGGGCGTGGTATTCGCGGCCGGGCACGGGCTGCAGCGAGCCGTAGACCTCGCCATAACCACCGCCCGGCGCGAGGTCGGCGATGCCGCGCCAATTGGTCCACACGGCGCGACGGCGCAGTTCGGCGCGGGTCGGCGCCTCCGGGTCGGCGAAGGCGGGCGGGGCGGCGCTGCGCAGGCCCTCGGCGCCGAGGCCGGCGGTGAGCAGGTCGTCGTTTTCGCGGTAGGTCGCGAGGTCGAAGCCGGCGTCCACGTCCACCGTGCCGGGCGTGCCGGCACAGCCGGCGAGCAGCGCGGCGGCGAGCAGGGCGAGGGGCAGGCGCGGCCTGGGCCGGCGATCGAAGCGGGGTAGGGTCGGGGTCTTCATCGGGCGACCATAACAAGGCACCGGGCGGCGGGCATCGTACCTTGGTACGACGCGCCCGCCCGCGCGCGGTTGCTAAGGTGCAGGCCTGACGAATCCGAGGGTTTCCCCATGAGCGAACGCTTCCTCGCCGGCCGCCGCGCCCTGGTCACCGGCTCGACCTCGGGTATCGGCCTGGCCATCGCCGAGGCCCTGGGCGCCGCGGGCGCCCATGTCGCCATCAACGGCCTGGGCAGCGCGGAGCAGGTCGCCGGCGCGATGGCGAAGGTTCGCGCGGCGGGCGCCGCCGACGTCGCCTATTTCGACGCCAACCTCGCCGACGCCGCCGCGGTGGAATCGATGATGGCGGGCGCCGGCGCGCTCGACGTGCTGGTGAACTGCGCCGGCGTGCAGCACACCGCGCCGATCGGCGAGATGCCGGCGGCGACCTGGGACAAACTCATCGCCATCAACCTCAGCGCCGCCTTCCACACCATGCGCCTGGCGATGCCGGGCATGGTGGCGCGCGGCTTCGGCCGCGTGGTCAACATCGCCTCGGTGCACGGCCTGGTTGCGTCGGTGCAGAAGTCGCCCTACGTGGCCAGCAAGTTCGGCCTGGTCGGCCTGAGCAAGGTGGCGGCGCTCGAGGCTGCGGCCGCCGGCTCGCGCGACAGCGGCGGCGTCACCGTCAACTGCGTTTGCCCGGGCTGGGTGGAGACGCCGCTGATCGAACCGCAGATCGCCGCGCGCGCCCAGGCCGCCGGCGGCGACCGCGACGCCGGCGTGCGCGAGCTGCTGAAGGAAAAGCAGCCCAGCCAGCGCATGTCGCTGCCGCAGGACATCGCCGCGACGGTGCTGTTCCTCTGCCGCCGCGAAGCCCACAACCTCACCGGCGCCGCCATCCCCGTCGACGGCGGCTGGACGTCCCAGTAGGAGCGGCTTCAGCCGCGAACCCGCAGGAGCGCCTTCAGGCGCTCCTGCCTGGCGGGCGGGGCTAGAATCGACGCCATGCCGCGCCTGCTGATCGCCGACGACCACCCGCTCTACCGCCTCGCCCTGGTGCAGGCGGTGCGCGGGCTTCTGCCTGATGCGGAGATCGCCGAGGCCGGGGATTTCCCCGGCGTGCAGTCGCACCTGGCCGCCCATCCGGACACCGACCTGGTGCTGCTCGACCTGCACATGCCCGGCAGCCACGGCCTGGTCGGCCTGGCCGCGCTGCGCGCCGAACATCCCGGCGTGGCCGTGGCGATGATCAGCGCGCACGAGGACCCGGCCACGGTGCGCCGCGCGCTGGCGCACGGCGCCGCCGGCTACCTCACCAAGCGCGCCGGCCTCGACGAGCTCCGGCAGGGCATCCGCGCCGTGCTCGACTGCGAGCAGTGGCTGCCGCCGGCGCTGCGCGAGGCGGTGGCGCGCGCGCCCGAGGACGCCGCCGACCGCGACATCGCCGCGCGCCTGGCCACGCTCAGCCCGCAACAGTTCAAGGTGCTCACGCGCGTGGCCGAAGGCCGGCTCAACAAGCAGATCGCCGACGAACTCGGCATCCAGGAGCGCACGGTGAAGGCGCACATGAGCGCCATCTTCGAGAAGCTCGGCGTGCGCAACCGCACCCAGGCCGGCGTGCTGCTCGGCGGCCTGGACCTGCCGGATCCGGCGCGCGAGGCCTAGCGCCAGAACAGGATGCGGAAGGGGCGGTTCGCCTCCTCCTCGTCCAGCCGGTCGGGGTGCACCGCGGGCTTGACCTGCAGTTCGTGCCGGCCGGGGGCCAGGTCGCGCATCGGGATCATGGCCACGAGGCCGCGGTGGCCCGTGGCCGGATCCTCGCCGGCGTCGAAGGGCACGTACACCGGCTGGCCGTCGATGGACAGCGCATGCAGTCGGGCCAGGCAGTCCAGGCGCGCGCGCGGCCCGGCATCGCTGTCGTCGGCGAGCGCCTTCGGGCAGGTGCGCCTGAGGGCCGGGTTGTGGCGCTGCGGCAGGTAGGGGATGAACAGGCGCAGGTAGGGCCCGCGTACGACCGGGTCAGGGATGTAGGGCGGCGGCATCAGCAGCGCAGCGTCGCCGCGCTGGCTCGCGTAATGCAGCGGATGGATCACGTTGCTGCGGGCCGCGCGGTCCTCGGGCAGGCCGCGGTAGTCACCGATGTCCAGGCCCAGGCGCGGCCCGACCGCCTGCACGCCCAGCACCACCATCATTACCAAACCGGCCATCAAAGCCAGAAGGAAGGTGCGCAGCCCGCCCTCCTGGCTCGAATACAGCGTGAGCAGGGGATTGAGCGCGCGGCTGAACCCGAACCGGGAATAGAAGCGGTAAGCCCCGGCCAGGCGCCGGCCCGCCGGGCTGTCGGGCCGCGTGTTCGCCCCGTGCTTCTTGTCCCAGGCGATCAGCGCGCCGAAGGGCAGCATGATCACCAGGAACGCGACGCCAAGCAGCAGCAGGCTCAAGTCGCCCAGCTCGACGCCCAGCGCGCTGGTGAGCAGCAAGACCAACAGGGTGGCCGAGACCAGCACGATCGGCGGCACCATGACCCCGGCCAGCGCGAAGCCGAGGCCGAACACCTTGGTCGCGCGGTTGTCGGCGGCTTCCACCACCGTGTCCATCGACGGGATCTCGTCGCGTGCCTGCCGGGCCTGGTAGGCCGGCAGCTTGGCCAGCAGGCGGTCCCAGCGCACGCCCTGCGGATACACCGAGTGCATGCCCACCAGCGCCACCCAGTAGCCGCGCAGGCAGAGATGCAGGATGAAGGTCGCGATCAGCACGTAGAGCACGAACTGGATGTAGAACCACAGCGGCAGGGCCAGCCCGGCCATCTCGACCGGGCCCACGTTGAACAGCCCGAACAGGTAGCGGTCCACGAGCGCCGGCAGCTGCATCAGGCCGAAGACGGTGGCGCCGGAGACCAGCAGCTCCATTTCCCAGGTGGGCGTGGTGCGCGCCGGCAGCGTGGGCGTGCCGGGGGGTGGGGTCGAATCCATGCGAAGCCTCCGGGGAATTGCGGCAAGATTCCCAGACGCGCCGGGGCGCGACAAGGTGACGCGATGCCGGACGGTGTGAACGCAGGACGGATCGGACGTGGGCTGGCGACGGTGCTGGCCCTGGCCTGGTCCGCGCCCAATTCGCTGGCCGGCCTGCTGTTGGCGCTGCCGGGCCTGTTTGCCGGGGCCCGGTTCGCACTCGCCGACGGATCGCTGCAGGTCCTGCGCTATCCCTGGGGCCCCGGCGGCGCCCTGGCCCTGGGCCACGTGGTGATCTGGGTCCGCGCCACGCCCGAGACCCGGGTGCTGTCCTACGCCGACCATGCCGCCGGCCGCCGCGACGGCCCGCGCCTGCGCCTGGGCGACCATGAACGCGCCCACGTGCTGCAGGCGGCGGTGCTCGGGCCCCTCTACCTGCCGCTCTACCTCGCCTGCGGCGGGGTCAGCGCCCGCAACCGCTTCGAGCAGGCCGCCGACCGCTACGCCCGTACCGGCCGGGGCTGGTGGCCCTGGCCGCGGCCCGCCGCCGATTGACCGGGCGCAATTCACGGCCCCTGCACGCTGGTAGACTGGCGACCATCCGAATCCACGGGTGACGCCATGTTGGCCCTGCAATTCCCCGGCAGCGAGCGCCTGCTCGCGATGATCGACGAGGCGGTCGCGCTCGGCTGCGAACGCGCCACCACCGATGCCATCCGCAACGGCCTGTGCCGGCTGATCCGCGACAAATCGGTCACCCTGCCGGCCTGCGTGTTCGAGCCGGTGCAGGACCACTACGCGCGCCGCGAGCTCTACCGCTGCGAGGAGCTCGGCTACAGCGTGGTCGCCATGACCTGGGGCCCGGGCCAGGGCACGCCCATCCACGACCATTCCGGGCTGTGGTGCGTCGAGGGCGTCTGGGACGGCCAGCTGGAGATCACCCAGTACGAACTGCGAAAGCAGGACGGCGAGCGCTTCCTGTTCGAGCCGGTGGGCACGCACCTGGCCGGCGTCGGCTCGGCCGGCAGCCTGATCCCGCCGCACGAGTACCACACCATCCGCAACCCCAGCGCCGACGCGGTCGCGGTGTCGCTGCACATCTACAAGCAGGCCCTGACCTGCTGCTCGATGTTCCAGCCCGCCGCCGACGGCTGGCACGAGCGCCAGGCCCGCGCGCTGGGCCTGGACGAAGCGGCCTGAGCTATACTCGCGCCGCCCACGGGCCGGTGTGGCGGAATGGTAGACGCGGCTGACTCAAAATCAGCTGCCAGCAATGGCGTGTAGGTTCGAGTCCTATCACCGGTACCAAAAACCCCGCTTCTGCGGGGTTTGTTTTTTGACGCGGATAAACGCGGATAAAGCCAAACCTTCGATCAAGGGGATCCTCGCCCATTGATTCTCGCCGGCCGACGAATTCATCCTGGCGAGGGGTGCTTCGTTCGAAATGCTCTTGATCTATCCGCGTGTATCCGCGTCGATCCGCATCAAAAAAGGTTTACAGCCCGGCGAGGAAGCCGCCGATGGCGGGGGAGAAGCGGGGGATGTCGACGAGGAAGGCGTCGTGGCCCTGGGGCGAGGGCAGGGGCAGGAAGCTGGACTCGGCACCGCCGGCGCGCAGGCCTTCGGCCACCTGCTCCTGTTGCTGCAGCGGGAACAGGATGTCGGTGTGCACGCCGATGGCCAGCGCCTTCTCGAGGCGGATCGAGGCCAGGCCGGCCATCACGTCGCCGCCGCCGTATTCGGCCACGTCGAACCAGTCCATCGAGCGGCTCAGGTACAGGTAACAATTCGGGTCGAAGGTGCGCACGAAGCGGTTGGCGTGGCCTTGCAGGTAGCGCTCGACCTCGAACTCCAGGCCGAAGGGATCGTCCTCGCGGCATTCGCTGTCGAGCTTCACGCGGCCGAAGCGGCCGTCCCACTCCATCGCCGAGCGGTAGGTCACCACGCCCAGCTTGCGGGCGATGCGCATGCCGTTTTCCGGATACGCGTGCTCGTCGTAGTGGCCCTGGTTCCAGTTCGGGTCCAGGCGGATCGCCTCGCGCTGCAGCGAGCGGATCGCGATCGAGAAGGGCAGGGCCTGGGCGCTGCCGCTGACGTTGACGTGCGAACGCGCCATGCCCGGGTGCAGCAGCAGGTAGGCCAGCGACACCATGCCGCCCATCGAGCAGCCGATCACGCAGGCCAGGCGGTCGAGGCCCAGCGCCTTCACCACCTCGTGGGCGGCGCGCGCGCAGTCCTCGATGGACAGGTCGGGATAGGCGAGGCGGTACGGCTGGCCCGTGGCCGGATCCACCGAGGCCGCGCCGGTGCTGCCCTTGCAGCTGCCCAGCGTGTTGACGCAGACCACGAACCAGCGGTCGGTGTCGATCGCCTTGCCCGGGCCGAGCATCGCTTCCCACCAGCCCGGTTCCGGGTTGCCTTCATTCGAGGCGGCATGCGCGTTCGGCGACAGGCCGGTCAGGATGAGGATGGCGTTGTCGCGCGCCGGCGACAGCGTGCCCCAGGTCTCGTAGGCCATGCGCGCGCCGCGCAGTTCGCCGCCGCGCTTGAAGGCGAAGGGCGAGGGCAGTTCGGCCCAGCGCGTGCCCGGCGGGATGAACTCGCTCACGGCCGCACCGTCGCGATGCGCAGCGTGGCGCGGGCGCCATCGGCCACGTCGAGCTCGATGGCCTCGGCCTCGAGGTCGCCCGCGGCGGCCGCGGCGTCGCCGCTGCGCGAGATGCGCGCCAGCAGGCGCACGCGCGACTGCATCGAGAGCTTCTGCGCCGGCATCAGGCCGTCGGCGTCGGACAGTTCGACCGCGAGCGGGAAGCCGGTGGCGGGCAGGCGCTCGACCGCGACCGGCAGACCGGCGCCGTCGGCGGTGCGGGCGAACACGTACAGCACGTCGCCCTCGCGTACCTGGCCGGCGAGCGCCGGGTCGAGCTCGACGCGCACGCGCAGCACCGGGCCGGCGGCGGGTGCGGCCTCGAACACCGGCGGCGGCAGGCCGGCCTGTTCGCGCGCCATGGCGATCTGCGGCTTGAGCGCTTCCGCGGTCTCGCCCTGCAGCAGCGGCAGCAGCCGCTCCCACAGCGCGGCGGCTTCGGCCGGCTGGCCGGCCTGCAGGCGCTGGGCACCGAGGTAGAACAGGCCACGCTGGTGGGTCGGCTGGCCTTCGACCACGCGCTCGAGCAGGGCGGTGGCTTCGGCCGGGAAGCGGCCATCGGGCGCGGCGCGCATCAGCGCGTCGGCGTATTCGACCATCAGGTCCGGTTCGTCAGGCAGCAGGGCCTGCGCCCTGGCGAAGGCGTCGCGGGCCGCGGCCCACTGGCCCTGCGACGAGCGGGCGCGGCCCAGCAGCACCCAGCCCTCGACGCTGGCGGGTTCGTCGGCGAGGCGGCGTTCGAGCTGGGCGATGGCGTCGTCGAGCGTCTCGGGCGTGCGCAGGTTGGCCGGGTCCAGGGCCTCGGGCGTGCCGAGCAGGGCGTAGAGGCCGGCGGTGCCACCGCCGAGCAGCAGCACCAGGGCCAGGGCCAGGCCGCGGGCGGGGCGCAGCAGCGGCCACAGGCCCCAGGCCAGGGCCAGCAGCACCAGGGCGGCGGCGATCGCGAGGAAGGAGGAGCTCACCATTCCTGGTCCTCCGGCGCGGGTGCGGTGGCCGGCGCGGCCGCGGCGCGCTTGCGCACGATGCCGACCACGACCGCGGCGCCGCCGAGCAGCAGCAGGGCCGGGCCGAACCACAGCAGCCAGGTGCGCGGGCCGACCGGCGGCTTGTACAGCACGAACTCGCTGTAGCGCTGCACCAGGTACTCCTTGATCTCGGCGTCGGACTTGCCTTCGCGCATCAGGTCCAGCACCTGCATGCGCAAATCGCGGGCGATCTGGGCGTCGGAGTCGGCCAGGGACTGGTTCTGGCACATCACGCAGCGCAGCTCGGCGGTGAGGGCGCGGAAGCGCGCCTCTTCGGCGGCGTCGCGGTATTCGATCGGCTCGATGGCCGCGGCCGCGCCGGCCAGGGCCAGCACCAGCGAGAACAGCAGCGCCTTCATCGCAGGGCCTCCAGCGCCGGATCGAGCTGGTCGCGCACGACCTCGGGCGTCAGCGGGCCGACGAACTTCCAGCGGATCACGCCCTGCGCGTCCACCAGGAAGGTCTCGGGCGCGCCGTAGATGCCCCAGTCCAGCGCGGCCTTGCCCTCGGCGTCCTCGAGGATCAGGGCGTAGGGATTGCCGAACTGCTGCAGCCAGCGCTGCGCGTCCTCCGGCGTGTCCTTGTAGTCATAGCCGATGACGCGGATGTCGCCGCGGCGCGCCAGCTCGGTGATCACCGGGTGCTCGTCGCGGCAGGCCGGGCACCAGCTGCCCCACACGTTCAGCAGGTAGGGCTGGCCCAGCAGGTCGGCCTTGGACACCACCCGGCCGGGTTCGCCCAGCACCGGCAGCGCGAAGTCAGGCGCCGGCTTGCCGACCAGCGGCGAAGGGATGGCCGAGGTGTCCTTGCCGGAATTCATCAGCACGCCGGCGCCGAGCAGCACGGCGAGCGCGGCGAAGGCCAGCAGCGGCAGCAGTCGCTTGATCATGCGGCGGGCCTCGCGGCGACGGGACGGCGGAAGCGGCGGTCGAACACGACCACGAAGGCGCCGATCGCCATCAGGACCGCGCCCAGCCAGATCAGGCGGATCCAGGGCTTCACGTACAGGCGCAGGGCCCAGGTGCCCTGCTGGTCGAGCGGCTCGCCCAGCGCCACGTAGATGTCGCGGTGCAGGCCACCGTGCAGGGCGGCCTCGGTCATCACCTGGCCGCCGGCGGCATAGGCGCGTTTTTCCGGATGCATCACTTCGATCTCGCGGCCGTCGCGCGTCACCACCACGGTGCCGCGGTCGGCCAGGTAGTTCGGGCCGGGCTGCTTGGCCACGCCCTGGAACGCGAACTCATACCCGCGCAGCTCGAAGCGCTGGCCCGGGGCCGCGGCCACGTCGCGCTCGATGCTGGTCGATTCGGTGATGAACACGCCGGCCACGAACACCGCGATGCCCGCGTGCGCCAGCAGCATGCCGGTCATCTCGGCGGTGAAGCGCTGGCCCTTGCTCGTCGACTTCAGGCGCTGCCAGGCGAAGCGCGCCGTGCCGGCCAGCACCCAGGCCGCGGCAGCCAGGCCGACCGCGGTCTTGGCGGTGCCGTGCGGCCAGGCGAACCAGGCCAGCACGCCCACGGCCAGGGCCAGCGCCGCCCAGGGCGCCAGCCAGCGCAGCGGCTGCCGGAGGTCCTCGCGCTGCCAGCGGCTGAGCGGGCCGAACGGGACCAGCGCCACCAGCGGCGCCATCAGCAGGATGAAGAGCAGGCCGAAGTAGGGCGGGCCGACCGAGATCTTGCCCAGGTCCAGGGCTTCGGCCAGCAGCGGGTAGAGCGTGCCCAGCAGGATCATGCCGGCCGCCGCGGTGAGCAGCAGGTTGTTGGCCAGCAGGAAGGTCTCGCGCGAGGCCGCGGCGAAGGGCGCGCCGGTGTCGTCGCGCGGCGCGCGCAGCGCGTACAGCAGCAGCGAGCCGCCGATCACGAGGGCCAGGAAGGCCAGGATGAACATGCCGCGCTCCGGGTCGGAGGCGAAGGCATGCACGCTGGTCAGCACGCCCGAGCGCACCAGGAAGGTGCCCAGCAGCGAGAGCGAGAAGGCGGCGATGGCCAGCAGCAGGGTCCAGCCGCGGAAGCTGCCGCGCTTTTCCGTGACCGCCTGCGAGTGCAGCAGGGCCGCGCCGACCAGCCAGGGCATGAAGCTGGCGTTTTCGACCGGGTCCCAGAACCACCAGCCGCCCCAGCCCAGCTCGTAATAGGCCCAGAAGCTGCCCAGCGCGATGCCCAGCGTGAGGAAGGCCCAGGCGATGTTGGTCCACGGCCGCGACCAGCGCACCCACTGCGCGTCCACCTTGCCGTCGATGAGCGCGGCCACGGCGAAGGCGAAGGCCACCGCGAAGCCCACGTAGCCCATGTACAGCAGGGGCGGGTGGAAGATCATGCCCGGGTCCTGCAGCAGCGGGTTCATGTCGCGGCCCTCGGCCGCGGCCGGCAGCAGGCGCTCGAAGGGATTGGAGGTGAACAGGGTGAAGGCGATGAAGCCCAGCGACACCATGCCCATCACCGCCAGCACGCGCGCCACCACCGCCGCCGGCAGCGCCTTCGAGTAGCGCGCCACCAGCGCCGTCCACAGCACCAGGAACAGCAGCCACAGCAGCAGCGAGCCCTCGTGCGCGCTCCACACCGCGGTGATCTGGTATTCGCGCGGCAGCAGCGAGTTGCTGTTTTGGGCGACGTAGGCCACCGAGAAGTCCTGCGCCAGGAAAGCCCAGGTCAGCAGCAGGTAGGAGGCCAGGATCACGGTGAACAGCGCATAGGACAGCGGCCGCGCTGTCGCCATCCACGCGGCCTGGCCGCGCTGGGCGCCGACCAGCGGCAGGACGGAGAGCGCCAGCGCCAGCATCAGCGACAGCGCCAGCAGGACCAGGCCGAGTTCGGGCAGCACTCAGTAGCCTCCGGTCGCGTCGGCGGCGGGCTTGTCCGCGTCGACCTTGTGCTTCTGGTGCGCCTTGCCCATGGCCTCGGCGACCTCGCGCGGCATGTACTGCTCGTCGTGCTTGGCCAGCACCTGGGTGGCGACGAACTCGTCGCCTTCGCGGCGGCCGGTGGCGATCACCGCCTGGTTCTCGCGGAACAGGTCCGGCAGGATGCCCTCGAAGCGCACGGTCATCACCGCGTCGCCGTCGGTGACGCCGAAGCTCACCTTCAGCGTGCCGTCCTCGCGGCGCAGCGTGTCCCGGGCGACCATGCCGCCGAGCCGGAACACGGCCTGGTCGGCCGCCTCGCCGGCGTAGACCTGGCTGGGCGTGTAGAGGTAGGTGATGTTCTCGCGCAGGGCGAGCGCGACCAGGCCGGCGGCGACGCCGGAGGCCAGCACCAGGCCCAGCACCATCAGCAGGCGGCGTTTGCGGATCGGGTTCATGCGTTGGTTTCCGTCTTGCCGGCGCGCGCGGCCTCGCGGCGGGCGCGGGCGGCGATCTCGCGGCGGGTGCGGGACAGGCGCAGGCGCGGCGCCCAGAAATCCCAGGCCAGGTAGATCGCGAACACGGCGTAGGCGCCGACGACGTACTCGAGGTAGCTCACCGGCCCACCCCCGCGGCGGCGCGTGCCCAGTCCTTGCCGGCCTCGCGGGCCAGGTTGTCGGCGCGGGCGCGCTGCAGCAGCGAGCCCGCGAACCAGAACTTGGTGGCCAGGACCATGACCCACAGCGGCCAGGCCATCGAGCTGTCCATCGAATCCTCGGCGAAGAGCTTGATCGTCGCGCCCTGGTGCAGCGAGTTCCACCACTCCACCGAGTAGCGGATGATCGGCAGCAGCACCACGCCGACGATGGCGAGGAAGCCCGCGGCACGCGCGGCGGCGCGGCGGTCCTCGATGGCGGCGTTGAGGCCGATCACGCCCAGGTAGAGGAAGAGCAGCACCAGTTCCGAGGTCAGGCGCGGATCCCAGTCCCACCAGGTGCCCCACATCGGCTTGCCCCAGATCGAACCGGTGGCCAGCGTGACCGCGGTGAACCAGGCGCCGATCGGCGCGCAGGCCATGGCCAGCACCTCGCACAGCTTGATGTGCCAGACCAGGGCGATGGTCGCGTAGACGGCCATCAGCGCGTACACGGCCAGGCTCATCCAGGCCGCCGGCACGTGGATGTAGAGGATGCGGAAGCTGTCGCCCTGCTGGTAGTCGGCCGGCACCACGAACA
>VFQN01005982.1_pt1 | contig 14367 bp, 28 predicted proteins | sample 3512371 | NCBI WGS metagenome assembly VFQN01 (sample SAMN10412370, study PRJNA504923) | tailings metagenome | isolation source: Replicate 2 from Balatoc abandoned mine | place: Philippines: Itogon, Benguet | collected 2017-08-28
ATCCACAGAACACAAGCAGGCCCCCTGTCGGGGCTCCCCACCACCCTCATGCCCATGACCAGGCTGTGCCCTGTGGTAGGGAGAACTGAAGGCCCGCTCGTCGTGGCCTGTCCTTTGACGGAGCTAGTTGCTCCTTTCCGTACAGCGAGAGGGGTGGGAAACCCCGTGTCCTTGATTGCCGGGACCAGCTCTGTTTCCCGAGCGGGACAGGGCTGGGCTCTGGAATGGGACCAAAACTGTAAATTCATACATACATACCGTGCGCAAGTGAGATACCTGGGCAGGGCTCTTCTTCCCTGCTGCTCACCTGGTGCCTCACCTGGCGTCGTCCTACCTGGGACTGAGACCAACGCACCCGCCAGTACAGCTGGAACGCTCTAGTGGGGGCGTTCACACACACCCCTCATGTAGCCCCCGCTCTTGATTGCGTCTGTGTACCTGTCTCCCGGCGCCCGGGTGGGCCCATGGACCCGGACTCGTTGGTTGGGCAGGTGGTTTGGGGTTTGGTACTACCGGGTGAATGGCCAAGCGCACACTCACTAACACTGAACCTGCATACAGCGTTTCTGATTAGGTGCAACAGGCACTGAGTGAAGGGACTCGAGGGGTCTGTCGCGCACTTTGCCTCTTACAGCTCCAGCGAACTCCCTTCAGTCACAGCATGAGGCGACTGTAGAGCTCACTAGTAGCGTATCAAAAGAACACAAAAAGGAAAGGGCTGGGGTGAATCCTAGGACGGCACGATGGTGCGTGCTCTGGGCGTGGCAGGGATCGCTGTCGTGTCAAGGCCCGCGGACGAAACTCAGCACTTCTCCGCCACCATGTGATGCCCCTCAGGATACAATATCTTTTCCGTCCGCGGATGAGCAGCAACGCATCCTTAATGAGGCCAGTTTGGCCATAAAGCGGAGCGCATTCCAAATGCGCAAGGCTATAGTAAGTCTGGGCCATGCCTAGATACTGACAAGGCCATTATAGGCACCCCATGACTGTCGGTCGCCAGTACACTACTTCCCACCTAAGCGCTACACTGCGCACGCGTTAAGCAGGAGCGGGGGCGGAGGCAGGGGCTGAGGGGCCCCTCGGCACGGCACCCTTCCGAAGCGCACGAACGGCCCACTCACAGAAGCCCATACAGCATATCACCAGACCATACCTCCTCCATGTACAGCCCCTACTCTTGAGCAGGCCGCCTACCCCGCATACTCGCCAGCCCACAAGATGCCCTCGCTGCACCTCGTCTTGCCCGCACCTTTGGCCTGGACAAGCCTTCCCGTAACCCTCAATGCCTCAACTTGCAGGAGGAGGACAACATGCGTGAGGCGCTCAAACACGCCTCGGCCATGCTGGGCGAGCTGCGCACGTCCCAGCTGCAGCCCCAGAAGTACTACGAGCTGTACATGCTGGCCTTCGACCAGCTGGCGTACCTGGAGGTGCGGCGGAACAGCGAGGCCGGGGAGGGGTGGACGGGGCAGCGGGCGTGTTGGTTCAGGTTGCAGGGATTACACTAGCACGGAAAAAGGAGGGACTTGGGTGACGAGGTACGGTACCAGTAGTACTGGCACGATAGAACAAGGCTAGCAGCTGGGAGGGAGGGTGTGCAAGGCACAGCGTCTTAATACGACCTGGGCAGGGTGCGCTCTGATGGAGCTGGTCATGGGTTCGCTGGGGCACACGTTAAGGGCGGCGGGCAGGCAGGGCGGCCTGGGTGGTACAGGGGAGGGCCAGGCACGCGGTGCAGACGGTGCGCTGTCCAGTACGTTGCGTCGCCGGGTGGCGGCGGGGACCATGCCTTGCGCAACGCTCGCCTCCCTTCCGGGAGTGCATGTCAGCAGACTTCCGCCCGTGCGCCCACACGACCACCAAGGGCCTTGGCAAGGGCCTGGGTGGTGGCCTGGGTTGGGGTAGAGCGTGTGCCCCAAGTCACCGACTGCGTTGCCCCACAGTCTCCCGTCCCATTGTCTTGATGGGCCATCCCGCTGTGGCCCGTCCCGCCCTTCCGGACTTCGTCTGTCTCCATGTCCCTCTATCCCGCCCAAAAACTCCCGCCTCCCCGCAGTCCTTCTTCGCGGACGAGCGCGGCAAGGGCCGCTCCTACGCCGAGCTGTACGAGCTGGTGCAGCACGCGGGCAACGTGCTGCCGCGCCTGTGAGTGCGCTGGTGTGTGTCTTAACCGTGCGGCGTGTGCGAGGTGCCTTGGCGGCAGCCTTTACACACCTGTCTGTCTGTCTCCGTGGTGCAGTGTGCATCAGGAGGTTGGGGCATGCACAAGGCAGCGGCGCAGGGCACCTGAAACGCGCGGTTCATGATGTTGCAGGTTCTGTTCGGTCCAGAGGCGACTCGCACCCTGTGCCTGCCTTACCCGCTGCCCTCCCTGACCTCCCAACGAGCCCACCTGCCCGCCCCCTCCTCCCCCAGCTACCTGATGGTGGCTGTGGGCTGCCTGTACATCAAGTCCCGCGAGGCGCCCCCCCAGGACGTGCTCAAGGACCTGGTGGAGATGTGCAAGGTGCGGGGGCGCCAGGGAGGGGCATGCCTGGACTACCTGTTGAGGGCATGGTGTGTGCAAGTGTGCCGGTGGGGGCATGAGCACCTTGAAAGACGCTCTTGCATACTCGGGAGGTGTGCATGGTATGTGCACAACATGGCCAGGTGTGCATGCACGTGCTTGCGGCCAGAGCAGGACCTGTAAGGGCAGTGGTCCGGGCAGTTAGGCGCGTGGGCACGAGGTGGCGGCCGTCAAGCCCACACGGCCAACGGTACAACGGTACAGCCGCACAGCGCTCAAACGCCCTGACCCCACTTTACTTCGCGGCTACCTTCCTCCCCTCACCCATTCCTTACACGGTACTCTCGCATGTCGCGCGTACCCCCCACTCGTGCGCTCCCACAGGGCGTGCAGCACCCCACCCGCGGGCTGTTCCTCCGCGCCTACCTGTGCCAGCGCGCCAAGGGCCTGCTGCCGGACACGGGCAGCGAGTACGAGGCGGGCGCGGCGGCGGCGGGCGCGGACGGCGTGGCGGCGGCGCCCGGGGGCACCATCCACGACGCGCTGGACTTCCTGATGACCAACTTCATAGAGATGAACAAGCTGTGGGTGCGGCTGCAGCACCAGGGCAGCGCGCGGTGAGTGCGGGGGAGGAAGGGCCAGCACGGCCTGGGATGGAGGGTGCTGTGGTGGGGCGTCAGCGCTCAGGGCCGGGGTGCGGATGGAGCCGTAAGGCCAGGGAGCTGAGGTCGGGTTGTACAGCAAGGACGGAGCACTGAAGGTGAAGCGAGCAGGGCGCAAGCAAAGGGCGGGGCGGTATGTGCCGCAGGGAAGGCAGACGGAAAGCCATGGCCACAACTTGCACTCGTGTCAGTAGCATGTTGCTCCCCTGGCCATGGCCCCCCTGCCTCATCCTCCTTTGCCCACGCTGCCCACCTCCCTGCTGGCCCCTCCCTGCTGGCCCCTCCTGGCCCTTCCTGCCTCCCGCCCCGCGCCCGCCCCGCAGTGACAAGGACAAGCGCGAACGCGAGCGGCAGCAGCTGCAGGACCTGGTGGGCAAGAACCTGACGTACCTCAGCCAGCTGGACGGACTCAGCTTCGAGCTTTACCGGGACCTGGTGGGTGGGGGTCGGTGGCAGCCACACACTCACTTACCACTGTGCCGTTCAGGACACTACGCTATGGCCAACTGGTGTGCTTTTGGTTTGGCACTCGCGATTCGGTTGTGCCAGGCATCCCGGTGGGTGTGGGTTACTGGCAGCTGCGAAGCAGACTGTAGGTGGCCATGGGGAGGTGACCTGATGAGTACCCGCTATTGCTGCATACTGATATCCTACACCCTCATGGCCCCCGGCAAACAGGAATCCGACAGCATGCTCCCTCGCCCTCTCCTACCACCTGAAACCCCCAGGTGCTCCCCCGCGTGCTGGACCAGATCACCAGCTGCCGGGACGACCTGGCTCAGCTGTACCTCATGCAGGCGCTCATCCAGGGCTTCCCCGACCGCTTCCACCTGGGCACCCTGGAGACGCTGCTGGGCGTGCTGCCGCAGCTGCAGCCGGGGGTCAAGGTGCGGGGCAGGGGCAGGGGCCGGCCGGGGGCGGGGCGCGGGGTTTGGTGGTATGAAGCCACAGGGCAGGCGGAGTCTGTAGGGGCCGGGGGTTGGGGGCTGAGGGAGCAGGGTTGCAGGGTTACATGGGGGTTATGGCGGTTGTGGCTCGGAGGGTGCGGCGTGCTGCCAGGGCTAGTAGTGCGGGGGCGCCGTGGCGCGCGCGGCATGTTTGGGTTGTGGAAGGATGGCCTGGGCACGCGGACGGAGCAAGGCACCCGAAGGGTCACAGGAAAGGCTGAGCACCAGCGGCCAGCATGAGGATTCCCTGCGTCCTAGCTCCCAACAACGCACGGCCCCTGCTCCTCCCCCAGGTGCACAGCGTAATGGCGGCGCTGATGGACCGCCTGGCGAGGTACGCCGGCGCGCCCGCCGCGGGGCCCTCCGCGGGTGGCGCCGCCGCGGGCGGCTCCGGAGCCGGCGGCCGCGGCGGCGCCCCCGACCCGCGGGTCGTGGAGCAGCTGGCGGCCATCGGGGCGTTCGACAAGTTTAAGCAGGCCATCTCACAGGTGGGGAGCTGCAGGAAGCGGGGGCTTCGGGGATCAGCGCGGACGGGTTGGTGGGTCTGGCGTCGGCCAACACGACGAGAGGGGGGGCTGCGATAATGGAGGCGCCCTGGTGCCCACGCCACACGTGTCTCTCTGTCGTCGCGCACCCGACATTTCCCGTAAAGTACTACAAGTCCCGCTGACGCACCTCTCGGTAGCTCATCAGCGACACCAGTGCGATAGCGCCCCAGCATGTCCTGTCCCGCGCTTTGCTCGTGTCCGACCTCCCGTCCCACCTGCCACCTGCCACCTCGCTTTTTACGCGTACCACCTGCCATGTGCTGCCCCTCAGATCATCTCCTCGCAGCCCTCCCTGGCCGCCGCCGACGCCGTCGAGATGTACACCGCGCTCATGGGCTACGTGGGCGCAGTGCACTGCGGCGACCTGGCGGCGGTGAACGAGGTGCTGGCGGCGGCGCAGGCGGCGCTGGGCGCCATGGGCCGCGGCCCGGGGCTGGGCGGGGACGCGAGGGCGGAGCGGCAGCTGGTGGCGCTGCTCACCATCCCCATCGCCAGGTGGGGGCTGACCCAGGGGGGTCTTCTCAAGGGGCATAGCCGGAGAGTTATAGGGTCAGATGGAAGGACGAATGCTGATGGAGAGCAGATGTCGGGTCCTGGTGCTACCAGGGGCTGTCGGCGTCCCCGTCGGCGCAAGGGCTGGGAGCTGGTATAGGCACAGAGGCCGGGAACGAGGAGCAAGCGCAATGCTGCGTCTGGCTACTATAAGTGCCATGCACGTGGACGTCGCTGTGGGTAACGCGACAGCCGAGTTCCCGGCCATCCACAGCAAAGCGCACGCTGCGGTAAGCACGCACGTTCTCCATGGTCTTGCCGAAGGTGCTGTTGTTCAGCAGCTTGTATAACGACTTCTCGGACTCGTTGGCAGCACCCGGCACAGGGGCGTTGCCGGGGTGCTGCCAACTGAGTTCAACTAGTCGTTTTACAAGCTGCTGAACAACAGCATCTTCGGCAAGGCGATGGTGAATCGTACCTGTGGGCAGGGGCAGCAGGGCGTGCGGGTGCGTGTGGAGGACAGCACCTGAAACAACGCCCCGTATCATGCTCTCCTCCGTCATGCCACACGGTCACGCAGACAATAAGGTCGGCTTCCTAGCAATGCCTGCAAGTGCCGCGCAGTCCCCCGGGCCCTGCCGCATAAACACGCCGCATGCAGAACTCACACGTACCCCGTACGCCCCATGGCCCTTATCAGGTTCGGCGTGGACGTGGCCCTGGGTCTGGACCAGTACCCCTCCCTGGCCCGCCTGCTGCGCTACACCACGCACAAGGAGCTGGCGGTCAAGATCGTGCAGCGCGTGCTCGAGCAGCAGCAGCAGCAGGCAGGGGCAGATCAGGCGGGCACTAGCAGCAGCGGGGAGGCGGCGGCCGCGGGCGGCGCGGCGGCATCGGCCGCGGCGGCGGGCCCGGGTGTGTGTGTTATCAGCAGCGTGGACAAGGTGCGCATGCTGTTCAGGTTCATCGCGCCGCTGGTGGCGGACCCGGAGGCGCCCGGGGAGGCGGGCGGGGCGGCGGAGCTGGATGACGAGGTGAGGAGGTTGGGCAGTTGGCGGTTGGACGGTTGGGGTTCGCGGGGGTGAGGTGGAAACGTGGCATCGCGGTTGGGCGAGATTTGGCTCTGGGTCAGGGGTTGGGGCCATCGCAACGTGTCGGGTTTACGGCGCGTGGCCATGTGAACACATGCGACAGTGGGCCGCAGCGGAGGGGGGCGCGGGCCTGAAACTGTTTGGACTTGACGGTACATGTCGGGAACGCAAAGTTGAGCAAGAATCAGGAATTGCTCGTTCCCATACCTGCAAGGACCCCAGGACCCAAGTGCTTACGGACCAGATGCTAATTTTGTTCAGCACACCCACACCCACACCCACACCTGCACCCACACCCCCGCCCGCACAGGACCTGGACGAGGAGCAGGTGCTGGTGGCCCGCCTGCTGCACCACCTGCGCTCCGACGACCCCGACACGCACTTCGCCATCCTGGGGGCCGTGCGGCAGCAGCTGCTGGTCGGCGGCCCGCTGCGCATGCGCACCACACTGCCCGCGCTGGTGTTCTGTGGTCTGGCACTGCACAGGCGCATCGCGGAGAGGGCGGGCGTAGGCAGCAGCAGCAGCAGCAGCAGCGGGGGTAGCAAGGGGCAGGTGGATGGTGGGAAGCAGGAGGAGGAGGGGGAGAAGCAGGAGCAGGAGGGGGAGGAGGATGGGGAAGGGGAGGGGCAGGAGGCGAAGGGCAAGGAGGAGGAGGGGAGCGGGAAGGCGGCGGCGAAGGAGGCGGATGCTCCTCCAAAGGTGAGTTGGGGAGCGAGGGAGAGGGGAGGGGGAAGGAGGGTGGGATGGGGGAACAAAGTACTAGCAACACGAGGTGGTGGTAGTGGTAGTAGTAAAGGTGTACGGTAAGGGGAAATTGGGATGGGGGAAGGAAAGGATGGGCAAACTGTGCGTGGACCGGGTCAAAGGGCGACAGCGGTGTTTGATTGGGGCTCTTATGGCTCGTGGAGAGGGAGCAGGTCAGCAGGGTTGTACCAGGCAAGGCAAACTAGACGCGTGTTGCATCCCACCGAATGGCGGCATGGCGCCATGCGGGTGAGTGCTTAAGCTTTGCCCGTACAGCATGGTTGGCTGGGTGCGTAGCAAAACGGATTGCTTGTATGTACGGTCGTGCGCTCTGACGCACCGACCTGCGCACGCAGTGAGCTGCAAGCCCTGCTCCGTGCACAACGCCACATGCCTCACCTGCTCTGCTCCTCCGGCTCCCAGGTGACGTGCGAGGCGCTGCTGCAGTTCCTATTGGCAGCCATCGACCCGCTGACGGGCGGCCCGGCGGCGCAGCCCCTGACGGCTCTTCGGCTGCTGCTGGCGTGCGCTCACGCAGCCAGCGAGGAGGCGGGTCTGGAGGTGCTGGGGGCCACGCTGCTGGAGGAGGTGAGGCGCGTGGGACAGACCCCAGGGGAGGGGCAACGGGGAGGTGGCTGTGCTTCACCGGGCGCGTGCGGGGGCGGCGACGGGGTCAAGGGAGGAGCCTCGCCGGAGACGCATCCCCCAGCCTCGGCGCTCCTGTGGCCGGCCGGCGGTCATGTGACGTGAAGGTCTATGCCTGCAAAGCCTCGCACGTGCCTGCCGTTCGGCCTTCCGGATGGTGCAGCGTGGGCAAGCCGTCTTGCCTGTAAGCAACCCCCAGCTGCGGCCTCGGAAACACGCACGCCGTGCATTCATCCGTACTGCCTCCCGTACCCCGCCCCCCAGGCCCTGGTGCTGTACGACCAGGCGCTGCCCGACCAGCGGCAGCGCGCCACGGCGCTGTACGAGCTGGTGGGCGTGCTGCAGCGCTGCCGCGCCTTCAGCCCAGACACGCGCGAGGCGCTCACCTCCGCCGCCACCACCGCCTGCCTGCGCCTGCTCACGCGGCGGGAGCAGTGCCGCGCGCTGTGCGCCGCGGCCTACCTGTGGTGGCAGCAGCAGCAGCCGGCGGACGCGGCGGCGCTGCCGGGGGCGTACCCGCCCGTGCGGGACGGAGCCAAGGTGAGCAGGCAGCGCTGGGGGAGTGCGGCGTGGGAGTGCTGTGGGGGTCCGACAGTGACGGGGGATGGGGGTGATCACAGCTGAGGTCGAGGGTGCCTTACGCCCAGGGACCGCAGGGCGGCGTGCCAGGGATTGGACGTGGGCCTGAGGGTGCAGTACGCCATGGTAGGGCCTAGGGACTGCGCAGCGTGGAGTATGCGCGGAGTCCGGAGTGGAGTAGGAGTGCAGGGAAGAGGACCGTGGGAACGCTGCGGACCTGCGGTGCTTGTTTGTGCCGAGACGCCTGTCCTCGTTTATTGCATTTCCTCTCGCCCGCGCGCCCCACCGCCTGCAGGTGGTGTACATGCTGGACTGGGCCGCCAAGGTGGCCCGCCAGGCCAAGGGGCAGTACGGCGCCACGGGCCGTGTACGGGACGCCACGTACGTCAGCGCGTACGCCGACGTGCTGGACGCCGCGCTGCGGTTCTGGGACGCGGACGTGCCGGGCGTGGACCAGGCCAAGGTGGGGGCGGGTGTGTCATGTGGCGTGTGTGCGGTGTACGGTGGGGTGTAATTGGGATAAGTGTGCGTGTGGGCAAGTGTAGAATAGGGGGAGAGGTAGGGGCGACCATGTTGGGCGTGGGCGAGGTCAACAGGAGGGGGGTACGTGAAGCGCGAGGGAACCGTCTGGTATCGCGTCAGGGAAGCACGGAAACGCTGAGGCGAACGTGGGGCGGGGACGGGGGCATCGTGGTGTAGTCAGTCGTGAAAGGATGCAGCGGTCTAGTTCCGTACCCGGATTCAGGTTCAACTTGTCAGGCAAATCCAGCACTTGGGAGCGAGGTACATAGTATCATAGCGGGAGGTGGGGGGTTGATAGGATGTTGGGGGTTCACTGGTCGTCGTTGACGCCTGTGGCTGGTGGTAGCTTCCGGCCGTTGCTGCTCTGGGCCGCCGTCGCGGCGTCAAAATGCGCATGCAGCATTGTCATGTTGCCGGTTGTCGTTGGGTTGGGTTGTTTCCTCGTCAGGGCGATACGACACGGCATGTGGGGGCAGCTAAGGCAAGGGCACAATGCCGTGTGCTGCAGGGTGTAGCAATGCAGTTGCGGGGACATGGTGGCATACTGTCAAGTAGGTATTAGTGAGGGGCGATGCAAATCCAGCCTTAAAGATCAAACAACGAGGCAGGCTACGGCTGCGAGGTGTGCGGGTGTGTGCTGCAGGGTGTACATGAATACGGTATCTCTGCTGCTTTCGTTTCTATAATCTTGATCGGTACGCTATGTTCTATGCGCTGCAGGTCCAAGCGCTCATTGACGAGGTGGCCGCCGACTTGGCGGCAGGCGTTGTGCCCGACGCCGCCAGCGCCCGCCGCTGGGCAACCACCCTGTCGTACATCCAGCAGCAGGCGGCGGGCGCGGGGCCCGCCAAGGAGCGGTACGGCAAGCTGAAGGTGCCGCCGGCGGCGGCGGCGCCCGCCGCGGCCCCAGAGGTGTCATGAGCGGGAGGCATGGGACGGGATGGGCCGTAGGGATCATGCAAGGGAAGCACCACATGGGTTGGGTTCGGGGCTGGGGTTGTAAAGGTGGCTTGAGGGTGGCCGTAGGGGTACTGAGTACTGAGGCAGCGATGGAGTTGGTCATTGCATGCAAGCTGTAACCCTGTGGTCCAGGTTTGGGTTTGCGGCTGGTTTGTCATACGCCTGCCAGGGCACATAGTTGCAATAGTGCATGGGCGGGGGTGCTGTGGCGCGGGTTGACATGGTGGTTAGCGCCAACGATAACTGACCAGGTTGGGTTGACGGTAAGGCTCGTGAGTCCGCGCAGAAAGGCAGGAAGTGCACTGCGGTGACCAAGCTTGCTGGCGTAAAGTGAAAGGTACCGGTTTTACACGATGCCCCTGCAACAATGAAGCTGTAGCGGGAGTACGGTACGTTGCAAGCAGTCGGGAGGGCGAATGGCTTGCCGTATTGCAAGGGGTCTCCACCCAGCGCGTCATGGCACTTCGGACAGCAAAAGGAGCTCCGCGTGTACACTAAGGCAGCCAGGCAAACGGCGCGTTACTCACGCAGCACTTAGCAGCTATTCTGAATACTATATAACTCATCTGGCTTATCCAAGACAAACCATTGACCGGCTCTTGACCCGCGGGTCACATCACCGCGCATCGGTCCCAAAGAACCCTTTCCCAGCATCGCATCACCAGTCTTGAACACATTTCCAAAATCCCAACCACGCATCCATCAGGACATAGGCACGCTGTCGCCACTTTCTGCTAGAAATGGTGCGGAACCCTTTTAAGCGCCGCAGCGGCCGCGCCACACCTTCGACCTCATCTGCCGCAGTTTCCGAAGGCCCTTCGACACCTCTCGGGTCGCACAGCCCGCGAACGCTCTCTTCTCACGCGCTTCCGGCACTTGATACCACAAGCGCGATCGCGGAGGCCTCTACCCCCGACGTGTCCGACGCCGAACCGGCACGAAGCGGCCAGGGCCGGGGCATGCTCGGCAACAGCAAACAGGGCAACAGGGGCGGGGACGCAGCGTACTTGGCTCACGCAGCCGCTCCCCTGGGCGTGCTGCCTCCCGGCGGTCTTGGGCCCGCGGTTGACAGCTCCTCAGGCGGTGCCGCGGCCGCATCATCGTCAGCCGGCCGCTCCAAAGCTGCCAGGGACCCGCTAGCGTCCAGCCAGCAGCCCTCCACAAAGGGCGTCGCCATGCCAGGGGTCGCGGAAACCGCAGCGGATCTGAGCGCCCTCAAGGAGGGTGGGGCACACAAGGCAGGCGGCAGCAGCAGCACCAGCGCAGTGGACGTGTCAGTGCCGGTGGGTCTGGACCCCTCCCGCTTCACGGCCCCGGAGCAGGACGGCCCCTCCAGCAGTGTGCTCATGCCGCCAGGCGTGACGGGCGGGGGGCTGTGCGCCCCCGCGCCGCCGGACGGGCCGGTGGTTTCGGATATCAACGGGGCGCCGTACACGGTGCACAACCCCGTGCCCAAGGACCTGGACACGTACATGGAACAGCCGGGTGGGGCGGGGAGCGTCTGGGATAGGGGCCGCCGTGTAGGACGTATTGCTCTTCCGCAGTATGCTGCGTAGTGGCTTAGTAAGCCCTGGGTTCCAAAGTCAGATGTCTTGCAGGAAAGTCTGACCCATGATGAAATTGCTCACCTCTCGGCTGCCTATCGCCTTTCTGCACGGCCCCAGGGGACTACCACCCCACCGCCACGCCCGACAAGTTCCACCCCGCGGGTGGCCCCCTGACGCCCCAGGAGGGCGCCGTGTCCTCCCTGCAGCAGCACTTCGCCTTCTTTGACATGTATGTGGGAGCGGGGCGGGAGCTGGGTCAGGGGCGGGTTGAGGGCGGGTCAGGGGCGGGGTGTGAGCAGCGTTCCGACGACAATTGTTACCGGACCGTGCGCGTGGGGCAGCGCCAGAGTGTGAGCAGCGCGCCGCGGGAATGGCATTGGGCTTGCAAGAGTGCATGCAGGCGAGAGGTCAGCGTATGCGCGTTTCGCCACGTATGGTGGCGGCCTGCCGGCACTGCGTGTCAGCCAAGGAGAAGTGCCGTACATGTGCACACCGCAATGCGCTGCTCAAGTTTGCGCCCATTCGGCGTATGCTGAGGCCTGCCCCAGCATGCCGCGGACGCAACCGCCCCCATGCTCCCTTGGCCCACAGCAATAAGGATGGCAAGATCATGCCCCTCGAGATGATCACAGGTGGGTACGGGCTGCACAGGCGTGCGGGGTACGATGGTATCACCGGCTTGCCATGCGATGGCAGGTGGGGCACGGCCCAGCCTGTGGCTCCCCTTGGGAGCACCAAAGCACTGTACCCTCCGGCACATGGCTGAGGTACTGACTCCACCGAGGGCCTGCGCCCGCCTGCACCCGTCTGCACTGTCGTAGGCTTCCGCTACCTGCTGGGTCTGCCCGAGCCGCTCAACACGCTCATCGCCACGCCCGTGGCCCTGGGCGTGCAGCTGCCGCTGGTGTGGCTGACGGGCGACAGCTGGTTCCTGGACCCCACGCTCACGGTGCAGGTCAAGAACGCGCACAAGTGGGTGCTGAGGCGCAGGGGCTGTGGTGCAGGAGGGCCACCACGCGTTGGCCTGGGCCTTGGGGCGGTACGGGACACGGCCAAAAGGCACCGTGGGCTGCTTCGCAGTGGCAGATATATGCTGTATCAGTCGCACTGATGTACGCATGTCAGACCGCTTCCGGCCTGCGTCCGTTTGCATGTGAAGAGGTTTCGGGAGCAGCCGGGTGCTGCTGCTGAAAAAGGTGAAAAGGCGTCCGCCTCTTACACCTATGGATTCCGTTTCTTGCTTCCGCGTTCCGCCAGGGCCGTGCACGGCAGCAACAGCAAGGCGTGGGACCGCGCCGGGCGCTTCAGCCCTGCGCGCTTTGAGGCGCTGCTGTCCAAGTACGACAAGGACGGCAAGGGCGGGCTGAGCCTGTGGGAGGTGCTGGCCATGGTCAGGGGGCAGTCCAACCTGGGGGACATCATGGGCACGTGAGTGCGGGGGCGGGGGCCGCGGCTTGGCCGTACGGGCGCCGGCACGGCTGCACGTACTGCGGCACGTGTTGCCGCCTGTGGTGCAGTGCGTAGTGCGTAGTGCATATACTGGCAGCCGTACTGGCGGGGAAAGTGGAGCTTGTGCCAGGTCGCTACACTCAGTGCATTGTTCGCTGCTGCGCTAGCGATGGCTGTGTTGTAGCGCGCCGTGCGCGGGTTTGGCAGGCCTTGCCACGGGTAGTACGTCGGCCGCCTGAAGGTGTCTTGCGGTACACGCGCGTTGCTGAACATGCAAGCAACCGTGACACGTGCTTATTTGGTACCAGCACACGGCACCAGCGCAGCAGTTTACAGGGCACAGTTTGGCAGCCCTGCTCCTCACATGCATGGGATAAGTATGCTTGCACGCTGCACCAGCAGCTGCCATATCACAAAGGCGCATGGTGCCACCCTTCACATTCCGTTCCAGGTTCGCCACCACCACCGAGTGGCTGTTCACGTGGTGGCTGATGCGGGACGCCAAGGGAGTCCTGCGCCGGGAGGACATGCGCGGCACGTACGACGGTACGGCCTTCTACCGCCTGGCCGAGCGTAACGGCTACAAGCACTACGGCATGACCACGGCGCGCGCGCCTGCCGTACAGAAGGGGTACGCGTAGTGTACGCTGCCGGTTGTTGGGCGAGAGTGTGGGGGGTATGGGGTACGGGCCAGCGAGCAAGGGTACCCCTTGGGACTGCTGCAGAATGTGCAGGACTTGTTGTATGTTGTGTTGTGTTGTGTTGTGCTGGCGGCGGGGGGTGCTGAAAGGTGTAGGACACCGCTAAGTGCAGCGAATGGGCTGTACGCGCGGTTGCGGTTGTACTGGGTTGTATGGTCTACGGGTCGAGGTGCACTCGGAAAGGCCTCCCTCACTCATGAAGCGATGAGGGCACAAATAGGAGCTGCAGTTGCGAAGGCTTGCGGCTTACAGACAGTGGTCCGGCTTTCTCCAGGTGTGGTGGAGTGGTGCTTGGGATTGGTATGGTAATCTTGCCCATGTGCTTGCCCATTTGCAAGTAAGGTGACTGCAGATGTTGACTGGCTGATGATACCAGTTGACTGAATGGGCTAGGTGGTTCGAACTGAGGGGTCCAGTGACGTGCCGCACGCACGGCCTGGCAACGTGGCAGGGCGCGGTAGTTGAGGTACTGGCACACGGATGGATCAGGACAGAGCCATGCAAGCAGTGAGGCGCGGTCTGGGAAATAGCGCTGCTCCCTTTTTGATGTCAAGTGCTCAGGTGACACCCTGGCCTTCAGCAGCTGCTAAGGGACCGGCTCCCCGGTGACCCCTAACAACCGCCATGCCTTGCTTATGGGACAGGTTTGCCACCTTAACATGTGGAAGGCTGCAACGGGCCTCCGCAGCGCACTGGGGACAGCCTGGAAACTGACTAAACTGTGCACTCGGTTGCACCTGGCCGGAGGCCCCAAATACTGACTAATGCAAGGGCGGACACTGCCCAGAAACTAGTGCACGTACTGTGCCTACCCTGCCTTGTTTGCCTGCCTGGTGTGGAGGGATGCTTTTGTGTCGGGGGGCGGCTACGGGACAAGTGGGGCCTGTGTTCGTGGGAGGCCCTTGGGTTTTCGATGGAGGTGCGAATCTGCGAAAGCAGCATCCGGGGGGCCGCTACTGGCTAACTCCCC
>VFQN01005983.1_pt1 | contig 14365 bp, 13 predicted proteins | sample 3512371 | NCBI WGS metagenome assembly VFQN01 (sample SAMN10412370, study PRJNA504923) | tailings metagenome | isolation source: Replicate 2 from Balatoc abandoned mine | place: Philippines: Itogon, Benguet | collected 2017-08-28
AAACAAAACAAAGTAATACCTTTTATTTTAATTGATTATTAATAATATTTCCTACCAATAATAATACAAACAATTATATACTACTTAAAAAAGAAAACAATAAAACTTACACCAAGCAATGTGATAATATATTTATTTCATGTAAAATACTCATTATTACCAATGTTATATTGAATCGATGATAATATTAGAATAATAATATTAATAAGAATGAGAATCCAAAAACAAACAATCCATGATAATAATGAAGAAAATTGAAAAAATTGATCTTTATTAGGATGATAAAAACCTGATTGCCATGTCTTTTGATAATAAATTGATAATTCTTTACGATAATCTTGACCTAATACCGCTGGGATAGGATCTTGATTATCCTTTTGTAACATTATTCTTAGTGCATGAGCATCATACCATTCAGAGACTTTTAAACGATCTAGACTATGCACACAACAAATTGCAACAATTATACCAAGACCAGAAGCAATAATACGTGCAATACTGCACCTAAAGCGATGGTGAGAAGGAAAGATTCTCCTGTTAATGTTAATGCAGGAATTTGCCATACTAATTGATCAAACATTTGTCTTCGTTGTGTTACAAACTGTACTGTATACTCGAAAGTCTTTTCTGACTGATCGATGGATATCGAGCTTGTCGTAGTGAGTGGGGGAGGTTGTTGTTGTGTTGTTGTCATTGTTTTTCTCACTAACTTGATCTGATACTCGGTAGATATTCGGTATACTATCGGTGCATACTACAATAGAGATAGATTGGGAGGTTTCACATGACATTTTTAGAAGAGTTTTAAAATTGATTGAAATGGAGTGGTCGATTTGGTTGATCTGAATATCTTTGTCAAAGAAGAGTATTGTCATTGTCTCTAGTAATTCGTGATAGAACTGGAACGAATTCAGGGTATTTCTATTAATCAATTAACGAGGTTAATCACCAAAGCGTCAATGGTGTAGTGGTAACATGAAACCCTTCCAAGGTTTAGCTGGGGGTTCGATTCCCCCTTGACGCATCTTTTTACCTCTCTCAACCAGATTTCGCAAAACATTACGTCGCATGTTGCACTTACTTCATTTATTCAAACAACGAAGAAAAGAGATGTTTATTAAGGCAAACCTTGAGGAGAGATTGCTCCAAGATATTGAAAGAATTACTAAATATTTATCCTATGAAGTATTTCCTGATGGATTCCGGAGTCAAACCGAGCTTAGCCCATCAGAGAGATTTCAATATCATCTGACTGTTGTTGGACCTATTGATAAACACTTCGGAAGTTCTCGAGATATCGATCAATTTACTGATCAATGGGATGCTTCATTGAATTTAATAGAAATCTTTCCTACTACAACGATTCGTGTGACTGCGAACGGTCGAGTGATTTGGTTGGTTAATACGATGAACTTGAAGGAAGTTGGTTTAGAGATGTTCCATGCGCTCTCAAATCGCCACACCGCTGCTTCCTTACCACGTGTTAATAACTATGTTGGAAGTGATACATTGCATATTACCTTAGGGGAAGTGACACAGGAAGATGATATGAATCGAAACATTGCACTAGATGATCATATGTTCATGTCTTTGCTCCATTCATACCATATCTCTGGATTTGGATGGAACGAGTAATAATTGAGATGTAGATATTGTATAATGAGATGTAGAAAGTTGTTTCATTGTTTTTATTTCTGATATCATGGTCTTTATTCAAGTTGTCCTGTAAATAATAATGTAATAACCTTACTATGAGCCGCAGTCCTTAGCTTCCTCGAGGTTTTATATCTTGACTTCACTAAAGGACCATGTAATTGAGGTATTGATAGCAATGTAGTTGTATTATTTTCTCGATATTTATTGACAAACCTTACCAAGATCTAGGGACTCTTCACTGACAAACAGTAATTTACTGACAAACTTGTAACGAGGATTAACGCTACCACCAAAAAGGTATGCCCTCTCCCATATTCATTGAGAGCAGCTCAATTTTCTTTAGATTCGCAAGAGTAATGCGAGTAGTATGCAGTGAAAAGAGACCAAAGAAAAGCTAAAGGCTTATTCATCAAGAGATTTAGTTGTGGTTCATAAGGTCTAAATAAATCGTCAAGTACCACCCACCTCCTGCCATATCAAAAGGAGAAGTAACAGAAGAAACACCTATATCACAGTATATCTCCTTATTAGGAGAACATGAACTAGCTGAGGTTTATTGATAAGTAATTATTATGGTTAATTATTACGATAATATTGAAGAAAAAAAACGCAACATGCGACGTAATGTTTTGCGAAATCTGGTTGAGAGAGGTAAAAAGATGCGTCAAGGGGGAATCGAACCCCCAGCTAAACCTTGGAAGGGTTTCATGTTACCACTACACCATTGACGCTTGGTGATTGCAGGTAATCAATAGGCAACAGAAACAACCTGATCAGAGAGACAAAAGTGAATTGCACTTCCCTCCCAAAGCATTCAAAGACTCTGCCTCATTCAATTTGATTGTTGACACTGGAAGTAGTGTGTGTCACCATCACTGTTCCAGATTCATCCCAGTAGAGCTTTATAACACTTTTATTTCATGGTGTTTGTTGGTGAACGTCGCTTTCTCGAGGCATTATCTAGCGGCAATGGGATCTATAATGGAGCTGATCCACTGGCTGTGCCTATCTCCTTATTCTTCGTCCAGGCGACAATTATCCTTGGTTTTTCGACTTTTCTTGGCCTTGCAGGTTTCTACCTGCGATCCCCGAAGGTCATTTTTGAAATTATAGCAGGAGTGTTGCTGGGACCATCTGCTTTATGTCGTGATCAATGGTTTAAAGAAGCAGTCTTCCCCTCCTCTTCGCTCGATTACCTCAGCCTAGTTGCTAATATAGGGCTCACTTTCTATCTGTTTATCATTGGGATTGATCTTGATACTAAATTATTAATGACCCATGCCCAAAAGACGATAGGTATAGCTATTGCTGGAATGGCTGTTCCTTTTGCTATAGGAATTGCAATTAGTCAAACGATGATTGATACCCTGCAAAATGACCAAGATACAAGTTTTGTGAGCTTCTTCGTCTTCATTGGTACTGCTATGTCCATTACTGCCTTCCCTGTCTTAGCTCGTATTCTCAAGGAAGGAGGTATGATCTACACCAAGCCAGGTGCCATGACTGTTGGGGCAGCAGCTTTAAACGATGCAATCGCTTGGTGTTTATTAGCTCTTGCAATTTCGATCGCGAATGGAGGCAGTATGAATGAAACGGGCTACATCTTTGGAACGATGGTTGGTATAGCACTTTTTCAGCTCTATGTAATGAGGCCAACCATGGAGATTGTCGTTGAATACGCTGAATCGAATAATGTTATTTTCATTACGAATAATTTATTTGCTGTAACTCTCTGTCTTTTATTTATGAGTGCTTGGTTCACAGGTATGGCGACTCTCTTGTTATTGTAATCCTTTCTTCTCTCTCTAAACTTTGAATTGTCTTTTTATAGAACTTATTGGTTTAGATTCCATCTTTGGTGCTTTTCTCTTTGGTCTTACGATTCCTCGTGGAAGTAGATTATACCGCAATTGCAAGGAATATATCGAACAATTTGTCGTGACGTTTACTCTTCCTCTCTACTTCACTCTTTCAGGTTTGAAGACTGATGTCACTCTCATCGAAACTGGCGAACAAGGTGCTATGATTATCTTGGTTTGCTTCTGTGCTACAGTTGGCAAGTTTTTTGGATGTGGTATGGCGGCAATTCTCACAGGAAATAATCTTCGTGAATCTGCAACAATTGCCGCGTTAATGAATACTCGAGGATTAGTAGAACTAATTGTGTTGAATGTGGGTTTATCAGCTGGCATTTTGAATACTCGTACCTTCTCAGTGATGGTTATTATGTGCTTATTTACCACTTTCATTACCAGTCCACTTGTTTCAATCGTTTACCCTGAATCCATGCGAAAGATGGGCGATCCAGATGCATTAGATTCTGCAGGATATCATTCTGTTCCCCGTACTGCTGTGAATGAAAGAGCCGAAAGAATTGAGTTCTCTGCAATGACAAAGAGGCTCGGAGTTATTGTAGAATCACTTCCTCAGATGCAATCTGCTGTCAATCTCTTATTTTATTTCATACCCCATACGATAGGCTCTGAGTTTGCGGTGACAGCCATGCATTTCATTGAACCAACGAAAACAACACGAGATGAATTCTTGGGATTAAACGCAGAAGGTCGTTTGATCAGAGTAGATGAAGAAGCAACTGACTTCTTTCAAGCTTTTCAATATATGGATGATCCGGGTGCGAAGAAGCCTGAACTATTGCCTATTACCGCTTATTGTAAGGCAAATCACGTCCCTGTTAATGCATTTCGAATTGAAGGGGATGCAATCGAATATCCGATTGAACTTAGCTCATTAGCAACCATTAACGAATGTTCTTTACTCTGTTTTCCGTTTAGATCTCATAATCAATTCGCTCGGCATCTCTTTTGGACATCTCTTTACATGAGCTCATCCCCTGTCCTGCTTCTTTTACCTATTGTAGCAACAAAGTCAATGTCTGAGAAAGATACAAATGAACAGACGAGATCTCGTGAGGGAACTCAAATACCATCTGATCAAGAAGAATCAGATATGATGAGGACTTTATCTTCTCCTCCGTTATTCACCAATTTACATAAAGAGGTCTTACCACGTCATCGAAGAAATACTGTAACTAATCAATTTAATAAGGTAGAAGTCAGTGGATTAGGGGTAAACCAAATTGTTGTGTTGCTGGTTGGGAGAAGAGCTGACTTGACAACAATCTCATTATTACCGCGTTTCATTGAGAATCCCATTAATGAAGTTATCGTTCTCTTCCCAAGTGATTATGCTACGACCTTCCCGCAATCGGTTGTTGATGGATTAAATAGTGCGAGAGAGAGTTTAGGTGCTATCACTCCTCAAACTCCTTCAAATAGTAATGTTAATACTGGGAATATTGTTTGGAGAGAGTTGGAGTCGAGCTCTAACGACTATGAAGGGTTAACAAACGAAGTGAATGAGCTGCCTTTTGATTTATTTGTCTGCAGTTTCATTGAGCCGCCTCCTGTTGATCTCACTGCTGCTGTTTCATCTCGTAGCGCTAGAAATAATCGGACGAATACATTATTGGACTTAGTTCGTTCTAATGAACCCGATCATATTGATCTTCGTCTCCAAGCAGGAATGCCTTTACAATATGTGTACTCGAACCTAATTCATCCTGAATTGGGAATTATTGGCTCCGAGCTATATGAAGCAGCTCATTTTAAGGCTTCTTTGGTACTTATAGTGCATGATCCTTTGCCGATAAATGGTAGATCAGCTTCGATTGTGAGTGATCGAACAGAGCAATCACAGCATACTCAACCAGGAGTTGAATTACCACAAGTCAAACCTGAAATTAAAGTCGAACCATCAACTGGAGTCTCTATTAGTAGTAAAAAGAGTAGAAGAATGGACGCTGTGACTGAAGTCATAGATGAGAAAGATGCAACAACAGACATTTAGTTGGAGGTAATGGTTATGGTAGAGGTAGATTTGTTTTCTTTGTAGATGTGTTTGTTATCTTCGTTTTTCAAACTGGAATTGGAGGGTGAAAAGGGAGCAAAAAGAATTCACTCTGGGTTAGAGTTTGTTAAGAGTATTTATCTGATTCTGACAACTCAGTTTTGACTTTATCTATTAAACGATTCATTTTTCTCATGTAATATAATACTTAGCTCATAAAGAAGGTTTTGAAAAGATATGAAGTGGGAAAAAGTCTAATATTTTCAGCTGCGTTGGTGTAATTTCCATGTTCACTTGATACTGCCTAACGCCTCGCTCCAAAGCGCGTGAAACAGCTTCAACGATTTTAGGATCAGGGTTTGGAGGGACTTGGAAGGGACCTGCATCATACATATAGACTAAACATACGACAGCTGCTGCTCGCTTGTCTTCTTTTTCATTAAGACTATTCGCCAATTCAGTGAAGTGTTTGGTGAGCCGATCGGTGTCAAGTCTCGGACTTTGTATCGCAGTTTTTCTCTTTCCCTTTGTTGACGGACCAAGTGGAGAGGATAAGAGAGGAATATGAGGTGGAATTTCAGCTTTCAATTGATGCAAAAGAAGAGGTGTTTTCAATTCCACATAGGTATTGCCAATGAGAAAATCCAATCTTGATTGTCCTAATGGAACCTCCCTCCTCACATTTTCTCCATTGCACTCTGGTAAAAAGGATGAAAATTCATTTGCTCGCAAGAAGTGCTCAAAGAATGAGTTTACTCGAACTTGATTGATCCCAATGAAGGACTTTTGCTCTGAAAGCACCGAGTCTAGTGATATAGCCTCCACAGTGTAAGAGGTAAGTCTCGGCTTCTTTGCTGATCTCTTGACGGCAGAAATCGGCTCTGATAGCAAGCAAGGGATCCTAGTCGACTGATTAAAGTCAATATCAAGTATTTTTCCCGTAGCTGGACAATGGCAATCAAATTCCTTTCCTTCTAACTCCACCTTCATGATAAAGCGGTTAGGTCTCGATAAGATTACTCCTTGTAATAGAGGTCTATCGAACTCTAGAACTCTCGGAGATACTAACCTCATACTATCACCCTTCAACAGTATCTTCCAAACAAAGCAATGAAATTTTCAATATCTAAGTTGAGTATCCCAATTTTTGTGAAACTTGGGAGTATGTATTTGTTTCAAGTTCTGAGAGATTTTATTTGATTAATGCGTAGATTTCAAGACATAACTACTAGAACCGCCTAACATGCTTGAATGAGGAGGCAGCAACAAATTGGAGAAGCTACAATTATAGAATATAAAATTAAAAAACTAAAAGAGAACGAAGGAATGTAAGAAGAGATCAAGCTCCAGGAATTCTCTTAGGCAAGGTAGCGGTATGTGCTTGGATTATCAGGATCTCGCTCCAAGTACTCACGATCGATTAAACCTTCGATTCTTTTCTTAATAACTCTCGCCTCTGGCTTGAAGAAGGCAAGTTGAGCAAGTACTTCAGCCACCAATTGCTGATGTGCCAAAACTTTTCTTGCCTTCATGATACGGACGATAGAGGCCTCAATTGCTGCAGAACGATCTTCCTCAACTCGCTTTGCCATGTTCGTATCTTCCAAAGAAGCCATAGGAATACGAATCTTACGCACAGGGCAACTATCAAAAAACGAATAAGCATCAATATAGAAATGAGCCTTGGAATAAAATACTTACGTGAATGCTTCGTTGAAAGAGAAGGAGTCTGTCACTTTGATAGCTTTATCATTACCAGCCTCACCACTCTCACTAGCCTTCTTCAAAACTTTAAACTTTCCACAAGATAAAGAATGTAAAACCTTCTTTAAGATATCTTCTGGGATATTTAAGTATTCTTGTAATGATTTAAAAGGGATTGAAGAACGTTGACCTCCCAATGAATCAGGATTAAACGTGAGCAGTACCACAGCTTGCATAGTTGTGCCTTCAATATCAATAGGTTTCTTAAAGTTTCCTTTAATCACAACAGATCCCAAAGAATGAGTCCACGCCAACTTCTTTTTCGAAGTCTTAGCATCATAATACTCTTGAAAGATTTGAGTGCAACGCGACATGACTGGAGGGAGATTGATCTCATTAAGAAGTTTGTACTGTGGCCAGTGTCCAGTGGTTAACACTTGCACAGAGAAGTCGATCTTACCGATTGCTGCTTTGTCAGGATTCTCTTGACAAAAGGTAGCAAAATTGGCGGATTGTTCACCACCAATCGCTAAATCATTCATCATACCTTCAAAACGAGCAGTGTATTGAGCACCACAACGTAACTTTAACTTTGTTACCATTAACCGCTCCATTTCATCAGAAGCAGACTTCTGATTAATCAATCTCTTAGCTAATTGATGACGATAGATCTCAGCGAAGGCATCTTTATCAGTTAAGTAAGAGAATAACTCGACTGTCTTCTCAAGAAATTCTTCAATTTCTGAGTCAGAAAGCTTCTCTGAAGATCCCGACTTCAACAAACGATCACAAAATGATGCAATCAAATCTGTCGTACGTTGTTTTCCAGTCTCTTTATTGACAAGTTCAACAAAAGCATCTTTTAACGCTTTTTGGAATAAAGAATTGGATCCAAATTGTTCATTGACCATCTTTACAAACTTCGCATGAACTTCTAATAAATCCTTAATAAATTGCGGATCATCTTTCTCAGAACTTCCTGATGCCGCAGCGGCTTTACCATCTTCTTTATCACCTTTCGTAGGAGCAGCGGGTGGTGCAGTATTCTCTGCTTCACAGCGTGCAACATATGCTTCAATTTTTTCATTACCAATATTTAAAATATGTTGTTTAAAAATTTCAGCAATAGGATCTAAACCATTATTGATACGTGAAAATAATTTATATAAACGTGATAAATCATCAATCATATCATTAATTAACATGACACGTAATCCAGAATTTTCTTTTTCTAATAATTCTGTTTCACGTTTTTCTAACATTTCTTTTTCTAATGTGATTGTTAATTTTGTTTCTGTTAATGGATTTAAATAATTATTCACACGTGATTTTTCTTCATTTAATAAACGTTCAATTTTCAATAAATAGGATGGTGTTGAATCAGAAATAATCCATGCATCAGCTTTACTACCATAATAGTCTTTTGTTGCTTCTAAGAAATGTAATTCAAAGTCAGCATCGTAGGATTCTGTATTCCCCATACCCATTTGAATATAGATGGCAATACAACGTTTAATTAAATCGCGATCAATTACATTACCTTCACGTTCTTCTTTAATCATACGTAATAATGATGCTGTTACATCACGTTTGACAGAATCATAGACAATTGCTTTATACTTTTTCATACCAGAATCAGCTAAAGTTGGTAATTGTTGATATTTCACATGATAACGATCAAGATACACAAAGAATTTTGTACACCATTTATTCATTAATTGATGATTTTCACCACGTTTCACAAATTCACGAAGTAAAAATTCATCTAACTTGGACTTTAAAGAGAGCAAAACCTTTGTTTGTAAGTAGCTTCCGATTGTCTGCAGGAAAGGAAAAACTCGTGTTAAGAGAAAATTAGTGAGGAACTGAGACATAATTTACCTCTCCGTGACGATGATAAAGTTGCTCGGACCAGTTATAAGGAGTCTTCTGGGTACACATGTCGTAACAAGCACTGAGAAAGGGGAAAGATGAGAATGCAACATACAATAGAAAAGCAATTCAAACTTACGTATAAACTCTCATATAATCATTATTAGAGAATAATTTATTCTTTTTCAATCCTTCATCGAGCATCGTCTGTTAAGAATAATCAATAAATTGATAGTGTAATACAATTTGAAAATTCACTTACCTCTAAAGGATCTAAAGCAATTTGCTTGATCTCTCTCCATCCATCTTCTAATTGAATAATTGGCTTATCTTTACTATCCATTCTCTTATAAATTCAATAATTTCTGATGCAATAAAATCTTTTCACTTAACAAGTAAATAATAATAAAATTACTAGAAAAAAAATCTAAAAATTCGAAACAACAAAAAACCAATTCTTTTTGGGGAAAAAGGATATTCAATTCACTCAAAACTCACTATTGCAAAGAGGATAAAGCAAGTTTCAAAATTCACAAGTCCAATTAGATGATTTAATTCCTAATTATCTTGCTTATTATTGTATCTCTCTTTTCTTCCTTTATCTCTTGCTGCTGATGTGCTTCTTAATAAAATCAGAGGCCGGGGCGAAGGGCAGCAAGGGCATTGGCATCATGGGCTCGGGGCGGAATGGCTTGGGCAGAATGTTAAGGAATTCCTTTGCTCCTACAATTTGTTCCTGTTGTTTTTTTTCATGTTGTTGTTGCGGTCAATTCAAAGTTGAGAAATATTATATTACTTGAAATTAAAGAATGAAGTATTGGATAGCTGTTGTAAGTCGTGATCATGTGGCGAAAGGGGTGGAGGAAGGAATATGTCAAGTTTGTCATGGAAGTCAATCCGCGGTTAGTTCAATGAAAGAAGGAGACTGGATTATTTATGTCTCACCTCATCATCATCACGTTAAAAGTTTGGAAAATAATGAAATTTCACACATCGAAGAGAGTGCATATCAGTTTGTCGCACTTGGAAGAATCAAAGATGAGCACATTTATCAGAAAGAACTATTTCCTGGGTTTTTCCCTTTTTGTCGCGATGCAGAATATGTGGAGAAAATTGGCGAGGTTCCTTTTGATCCTTTGAAGCATGAATTTGATTTCTTTAAGGATAATCGCTCTTTGGAGTTAGTTTTAAGAAGAGGATTATTCGAAGTTTCTTTCCACGATTTCCAGCGAATTCGAGATGCGATGGAGAGAAGAGGTTAAGTTAGGATTGCATATTTCTTTTGTAATATCGCATTTCTAGAGTTAGAAGTGATGTTTAAAGGGATTGGAAGTTCATGTTATTGTAAATATAAGTGAACTTTTGTGTCACATGTTTATCTGTGCCTCTTATCTTTATTCCATAACACCGATAAGATTTTAAGTAAAAGGCGTACTTCAATATCAATAACACGCTTCAAGTTTACGAGTTGAGAAAACTAACAAAAAATTAAAAGAACAAGAGAACAGCCTTGGTTATTTTGGAATTACAGCTTTCTCTAAATATATATTTCAATGGACACAATCCATTAATTGATCACATTTGATGCGTCAAGAAGCACCCAGACTTTGTTTCATTTTGACTCATAGTCTTTTCTTCATCGGAGGTAACTAATTAACTAAATTTAATAAGCCTCTAGAAGCGATATATCGGTATGTTATCAGTATAGTCGGTGAAACTGTTGACTTAACGCATTTTATGATTCGTTAAGGAAAGCGATAGATCCAATGGACTTTAAGTATGAACGATCACCAACACCCGGAGAAAATTTTCGGAAAAGTGTTGAATTTAAACGAGTAAATTCTCAAAATGGTTTTGGATGTCGAACCGAACGGTTTGATTTTGAGGAACTTACACCAACACCAGGTGTCGGAAAATATCAAGTTACTGATCGTTCTTTGGAATTAAGATCGCCAAGTCTATCAAGGAAAGGGTATAGAGTTAATACAGCTCCAAAATTACCTGTTTTTGCTGCTTCTGATGTTCCGGGTCCTTGTGCCTATTCCCCTAAAATGACATCCATTGGTGATGTCGATACTAGCCGTCCGACGACTGCTTTCATCCCATCAGGGATGGGGCGTGTCCCTTTCTCACCACCTAATAAAGTACCAGGTCCTAATTCCTATGAGATAAATCCTGAACCAGGAGTTTCTCCATTACTAAAGAAGAAGAAAAGTTATTACTTTGAAAGTACTGAAAGAAGAAGTAAATTCCTTGATACAAATGATATTCCTCCACCATTATCATATCATAATGCTTTTCCTGCTTTACCTTCACCAAAGCATGATGTTGAATGGTCTAAAAGTTCTTTTAAACGTTTTAGTGAATTAGGAAAGGATAATTTTGTCCCTGGTCCTGATCGATACTTTCAAGAACATCGAGAGGAAGAATATTTTCCTCGAAAGACTTTACGAACTGCTGGTAATTATCGTGGAAGATATATCGGTAAATTACAAGCACAACCTAAAAGACCTCCAACAACGTTTGGTGCTGATAAAGATCGACAGAAAGGAAGATTTCTGGGACGATTAGACTTAAAAGCTCAAATTCCTGGACCTGGACAATATTTTGAGCATTTACATTCTTCTTTTTCACCACCTGTTTCACCTCGGAGATCAATTTCACCGCCTGGTATGAGATCTCCTACTGGGCCTGGTTTATCCGTACTTTCTACAAGTAAGTCAAATAATATTCTTATTCCCTTCTTCTATGTAATCACAATACTTTCTCAGCCCTTTCTCCAAGTACTCATCTACCACCACAAAAGAGCTATGTTGTCCCAAAATCTAGAAATATTCATGCTGATTATGTGTAAGTGTATGTGTGCACAATTATTAGGAAGAGATTTCTTTCCCTCTGTTATGTCCCACGGGCTGTGGCTGCGTTTGTGTTTGTGTCTGTGGTGTATGTATGTGTATGTATGTGCTGAGATGTGTTACTTTGAATTAGATTTGTTTGTTTATACGTGTATCTGCTAAAGTCATCCTATTTCTTTTCTTCTTCTTCTTGTTGGACCATTGCGTAGTATGAGAAAAACAAAATTAAGATATAAATAATAAGAACTCATTCATATTTTCCAGGAAATTACTACAAGAAGATAAATTACGAAAGACCTCAAGAATTATGTCTTTTTTGTTAGGGAAAATCTTCGACAACAGTTATGAAAGAAACAAACACAAAGAAAAGCATAACAAGCAACTCTAAACTACCACACATAATCAATGAAAATCAACGATTCATGAAGTATTTATTCATGTATTTTTTCAATAAAGATCCTTAATCTTTCTAATAATTATAATATCGCTAAAACTGTTATTAGCGATAAAACGTCTTTGACCTATTGACGACGGTATGACACTTCAAATAATATTTGAAGATTATCCAACTTTCTTCCTCTTAGATTTTTGAACCTTCGTCGTGTCCGAATATATTATAGTATGGAGAGGGACGCATAGGTCTTGAAGGCAAGAACAGCCCTTTCGAAATTTTCTTGGTGTACTTTAGGCTACTTAGACGTGGTTCAGAACCAGAGCCCATTGATTGAAAAAGAAAGAAATCTTTCTTTCAAGCATTAATACTATTTGATCGACTTTGTCGCCTACTTCCACTATTTTCATCACCTTCACTATAGTCACCACCACTATCAACGAGAGATCTCGGTGCTTTGGCGTGAGAGAAACTCATTCCAGCAGTTGTTAACCTTCCCCCAAGTTCCTCACTTGAACTAAAACCTAGACTACTACTAGGCCTCATAGATTGTCGCATCGATGAGGATCGACGATTCTCTTCAGATCTTGGTTTTTTCATTTGATAAGCAGGATCACCAGCTACTTGTTTAAAAAGACTAATCACTTGTTGACGACGTTCAAGGTTTTCATATTTTTGTTGTGCTTTCTTTAAAGCTTCAGCTTTTTGATGTTCTAATTCTAATAATTCTTCATATTGTTTCTTAATCGGTGCATCACGAGTAAATAAACCACCTTTATTATAGATAAACACTTTGGAATAATTATCTAAACCATAATCAGCATCCATTTTCTTTGCTAAATCAATTACAAGATCTTCTTCTTTAAATCGAATTAATTGTCTTTCAATTGGTAAACCAGTACGCCGTTCAAATTCTTCACAAAAGTCTTTCCATGTTGAACCAGCAATTTCATAATCTTTTTTCCGAAATCTAGCAATCACTTTAATAATTCTAGGTGGTGGTTCTGTAGCATTTTTAGCATCCTCTACCATTTGATTAAATAATGATGGTTTTTTTCTTTCACGTCTTTCTCTTTTAATTTTTCTTCGAGCAGTTTTTTGATTTTTATTAGGAAAACATAAAAAAGAGAAAAAATAAATCATTGGTAAGCCGAATGCTGCACCAAATCCTACTGCTATATAGTTTGGTGGATCTTCTTTATATGTATCAAATAAAATCGTCATACGTAAACCATAAAAGATTAATATTAATCCTATCATACTACAGACAAGTGCTATCATGAAGAGTTTTAACTTCCCTGTCTCAAATAATTGATCTTGATAGAGTGTCTCTAAACGAGTTTTCACATTTTTAATAACAAATTCTATTTCTTTTTCTGTTCTAGACATGCCACCACTTTTGATAGGTCCTGACATTAATTCCATTCCTGTTGGAAGGACGTAACCCTTCGTACTTTCAGACTTCTTACTCTCTTCATCATCATCATATTGAAATGAAGAATCGTAAGAGTCTCCACTAGGTGATGTTGGATATACCTTCGCCATTACTCAATCCTTGAGTGATTCACTCAATCTCAGCGCGAGACTGGGGACAACAAAGCCAAGACAACAAACCGTGTCGGTATCGACTCGGTTTTTGTCGGTATTGATTTGTGTGCTAACTTGATGTGACTGAGCTTCACCATTGCAGCAGCTACAAAGGTCAGTGGATGACATAGCAGCAGCCATTTGGTCAGTAAAGAATTGGATCAAGAAAGGAGCAGCTAAGTTCAAGGGAGAGATCTTGTTCTCCTCGACAGCAGACGCTAAGTGAAAGTAAGTAATGATTCAACGGAAACATTGAGAACTAGAGATCAACTTGGCCTTGGAAATGGCATCTTGAGCATCAGTTTTCTCACTAATTGATTAAGATGTTTCCACAGGTTCCGATGACAACTTCAGGGTTCTTCTAGTAGATGACGCGGACACCATCCTTGTAAAGCGCAGCGTTCTAAGGTTTGACTGTAGGCATCAGTTCCGA
>VFQN01005984.1_pt1 | contig 14359 bp, 14 predicted proteins | sample 3512371 | NCBI WGS metagenome assembly VFQN01 (sample SAMN10412370, study PRJNA504923) | tailings metagenome | isolation source: Replicate 2 from Balatoc abandoned mine | place: Philippines: Itogon, Benguet | collected 2017-08-28
CAGGTCGCGCACGCCCTGCGTCGGACACGGGAAGCCGGTCTGCAGCTAGCAGTACACGCCAATGGGGACCGCGCCCAGCTCGAAGTCTGCGCCGCGCTGGTGGCGGCCCAGGAGGCCCCGGGGCGGGCGCCGCGAACGCGCGTCGAGCACGCCGGAAACCTGATGCCCAACTACGCTCAGCTCACCTCCGCCTGGCGAGAGGCCGACATCATTCCGGTCCCGCAGCCGGTGTTCATTTACAACTTCGGCGAGTTCGTGCCCGAGTACGTGGGCGATTACGCCGTGGACAAGCAGTTTCCTTTTCGGCGACTGCTGGACGACGGGTGGTCGCTCTCGGGAAGCTCCGATGTCTGGGTCGGCTCGGAGTCCTGCCAGACACAGCCGTTCTTCAGCGTCCGGACATGCGTGCAACGCCAGACGTTCCACGGGCAGAGCCTCTCGCCCGATCAGGCCGTCACCACAGCGGAGGCACTCCGCATGCACACCCTCGGTGGCGCTGCTGCGCTCTCGCTCGAGTCGACCAGGGGCTCCCTGGAACCGGGCAAGTACGCCGACTTCATCGTCCTCGACTCGAACCCCTTGCAGATCGAGGCGAGCAAGTTGGACCGGATCGAGGTGGACGAGGTGTTCGTCGCGGGTGAGTCGGTCCACCGCCGGGTGACCGCTGCGCCGCTCGCAGGGACCGCCCCCACGAGATAGCCCCGACATCCAGCCCCGGGCGGTCCTGACACGCCGTTCCGCCGGAGCCGAGTGCCCGTCGGGCAACCGCCACATCGACGTCGAGGAAAGCCATGAACACTGCAGCAACACCCACGGCCAGCGGCGCCGCGAAGTCGGCGCGTGTGTCTAGTGGGTCGCCGAGCGCACGATCCGAAGCCAGAGGATTCGACACCGGCCTGCTGATCGGAGGCCACTGGCGGCAGAACGGTCGTACTTTCCTAGTCGAAGACCCTGGCCACGGTAGTCCGTTGGCTGAGGTCAGCGACGGAGGTACAGCCGACGCTGTCGCGGCAGTGGCCGCCGCTGATGCCGCCGCCCGGGGCTGGCGCCGTACGGGGTTGCGAGCGCGCTCGGAAGTGTTGCGTCGGACGTTCGAGCTCATGCTGCGCGACACCGACCGGCTGGCAGCGCTGCTGATGGCCGAGAACGGCAAGCCGGAACCTGATGCTCGAGCCGAGGTCCTCTACGCCGCGGACTTCTTTCGCTGGTACGCAGAGGAAGCCGTCCGACCGGATGGGCACTGGGGCGAGTCACCGGCAGGGGGGACGCGCTCCATCGTGACCCAGCGCCCCGTCGGCATCGCTGCACTCATCACACCGTGGAACTTCCCGGCCGCGATGATCGCCCGGAAGGTGGCGCCAGCGCTCGCCGCCGGATGCACCGTGGTCCTGAAGCCAGCGGAGGAGACACCCCTCACCGCCCTCGCGTTGGGGCGACTCATGAGCGAAGCCGGCCTGCCCGACGGCGTGCTCAACCTGGTGCCGACAACCGATGCTCCTGGTGTCGTTTCGACGTGGATGGCCGACGAGCGCGTCCGGGCGGTCTCCTTCACCGGCTCCACCGGTGTGGGGAAGCTGGTGTTGCGTCAGGCCGCCGATCGGGTGGTGGTCCCGTCGATGGAGCTCGGAGGCAATGCCCCCTTCGTCGTCACCGCCGACGCCGACCTTGATGACGCAGTCAGAGGCGCGATGGCCGCCAAGTTCCGAAATGGTGGGCAAGCGTGCACCGCCGCCAACAGGTTCCTGGTACATCAAGCGGTCGTCCAGGAGTTCACGGCACGATTCGGGGCCGCGGTCGAGCGGCTCCGCGTCGGGCCGGCGTCGACCCCTGCCGGCGTCGACGTCGGGCCGCTGATCACCGCAGCCCAGGTGACGCGGGTAAGCCGCGCCGTCCAGGGCGCCGTCGGAGACGGAGCACGCATAGCCCATCGTGCCCCCGTGAGCGATGACCTTCGCGGTCACTTCTTCCCGCCGACCGTTCTGGATCGAGTCGACGCCGACGCGCCGATCGTGCGCGAGGAAATCTTCGGGCCCGTAGCTCCCATCGTCACCTGGTCCAACGTGGACGAGATGCTCACCATCGTCAACCGCTCCGAGTACGGCCTCGCCGCCTACGTCTACGCCGGAGAACTGCGCCACGCGCTCGAGCTGGCGGAAGAGATCGAGGCCGGCATGGTGGGGGTGAACCGCGGCGTCGTCTCGGACCCTTCAGCGCCGTTCGGCGGAGTGAAACAGAGCGGTCTGGGCCGAGAAGGCGCACGCGAGGGGATTCGCGAGTTCACCGAGACGAAGTTCATCAGCGTCGACTGGCCGTGAGTCCCAGCGAAAAGCGGGGGGCGGGACCCGCCGGTGCCATCCGCGTGGAAACGCCGGCCACACGCCCGCCGGTCAAACTTGTCCCCAGCCCCGACGTAAACTCCCCGGCATGGGGGAGCGCGGGCCTGAGTTGCTGGGTCCGCCGGGACACGTCACTCGAGACGAGCCGTCCGCGATGAACCGTTGGACGCTCCTTGCGGCGGCGATCGGCTGTGAAGTGTCTGCCTCCCTCTCGCTCAAGGCCGCTCTGGACCAGCCGCTCTTCCTCCTCGCTGCGGTCATCGGCTACGTGTCCTCCTTCACCTTCCTCGGGCTGGTGCTCCGCGCCGGGATGCCCCTCGGCGTCGCTTATGGCATCTGGGCAGCGCTAGGCGTGGCCAGCACAGCCGTCCTCTCGGCGGTGCTCTTCGACGAGACCATCACCGGCGTCATGGGTCTGGGCATCGCGCTGGTGATCGCCGGCGTGCTTCTCGTCGAGTTCGGCTCACATACCGCCTCACCCGACGTAGCCGTCGTCGAATCATGACGTGGGTCATGCTCGCCTCCGCCATCGCGTGTGGGGTCGCTGGGACCCTCGCCCTGAGGGTCGCCATGACTGGGCAGCGTCGCTTCTTCGCGATAGTCGTCGCGGCGTACCTCGCAGCGTTCGGCTTCCTGGCCCTAGCGCTCGACCGTGGGCTCGGCTTAGGAGTCGCTTACGGCATCTGTGCGGCTACAGGCGTGGCCTTGACCGCAGTGGCCTCGAGGCACCTCTTCGGCGAACCGTGGGCTGTGTTAAGGATTCCGGACACTCGATCGGTCGGTTTCGTAGCTCAGGCCGCGATCGCGGTCTGAGAGGCGGCCAGGGCTGCTGCGGGGGTGCGGTAGCCCAGGGTGCTGTGCGGGCGCTGGACGAGCGTCGACCGAAGCTTGGTTCGAGGCGGATGCGCTCACTCGGGACCGGTGTGGCTTCGATGTGCCCGGCAGACCGAGCCGATTTAGATCGCCCGAGTCTCGGGCGTCTACTGTGGCCATACCGGCTGTCGACGCGGGCTCAACTCAACATTGGCTGGTGCACCCCCCGGGGTGCACGGACCCGGGGTAACTGGAGGGAACCGGAGGCAACGGGACGCCGGTTTCACGCTCAGGACGGCGGTTCCCGCGTGATCGAGCGCGGTGTGCCTACGGTTCAACTCCCCCCTCGCGCACGTGTGACAGGCCCCGGGTCCTCGGATCCGGGGTTTGTCGATTTCGACGGAGATCCTGGGAGCGGTGGCTCAGAGATCCCTCGCCGCACTCGGTCGTCGCCGTTGCTGCGGCGTGACTCCTCCTCCTGTGGGCGTGGATCCTGTTCGTCCTGGACCTGGTCGGGTCGCGAGGCGAGGAGAACGGGAACTCGGGTAGTGGCCTTGATGTGCGCGGCCAGCGAGGGCTCGATGAGGTCGGCCAGCTCGAGCAGCAAGGTGTGCTTGCGCTGCAGGTCCTCGGTCAACAAGGGCTCGTGGTGTGCCACGCGGTTGCGGACCTCATGCAGCTCTCCGACGCGTATGTCCACAGCGGGCCGGGCGGTGCCGGCGGGGAACGCGGGGTGCAGGTAGGGGCGCCACAGCGTGACGTCGTGGGCGCTGGAGCTGAGGTAGCGCCAGAATCCGAACATCAGTTGCGCGACGATCTTGCCAGGTGCGGCCTGGCGTCCGCCGGCCTCGCGGATCGCTCGGTCCAGGTGCACCCGGGGCTTGGTGTTGACGTCGACCTGGACGTTGACTCGCCGCTCCTGCGCCCGGTCCCATCGTCGCTTCGTTCTCCAGACCGACGCGAACACCTGGGGTCCGCACAAGGTCCAGTGCTGCGGGTAGGTGGTGCGCTTGCTCGAGAGGGTGGTGTTGTAGGCGTTGCGCAGTCCGACCTCGACGTGGACGAGGTCGTGGAGAATGGCTGAGCTCGTGTCGGCGTTCCACTCGTACAGCTCGAGCGCAAGGTGTTGGTCACCGCCGGCGACGGTCAGATAGACGCCGAACCGGGCGGGGCTCAGCCAGCGCGTCACCCAGGCGCCGGCTGCGACTGGCTGAGGTGGCTGCGAACTCGTCATCGAAGCCATTGGGTAGTCTTATTCTCGATAAGCCCCAGTGGACCTCTGACCTCCCGGTCATGTCGCTGGGGCTAAGAACGTCTTGAGGGCCGATGTGGCCCGAACCCACTCGCGCCGACGCACGGGTTCCCCAAGAGCGCGCGCCTTCTACCTGGGGTGCACGCGGTACGGCTGGAGGGCCCACCGGCGCACGCGAGCGAGGATCGGGTGGACGGCCGCCACGAGTTCCCTGAGAACGTCGCGGACCCCAGGGTCCTCGGCCGGCGCGTACTCTGCCACCGCTCGCGCGTGGACCAGGGTCTCGCGAGCAATGGGGACGGCGGAGTTCTCATAACAGGTTCAGATCGTTACCTCTCAGGCGAACTGCCAGCCGCCCTGGAGCCCGGGGTCATCCTCGACTGCGGCGGCGTGCGCGTTCGTGGAAGACCACGATCCGCGCGGCGAGGGTGAGCGCTACGAGGAGGACCAATCCGCTGAGGGCGACCCGAACGCCGGTGAGGGCGCCGGATTCGGCGGTCAGCGCCGCGCGGAGTGACCCCCCGGCGGCAATCGCTACCAGGATGAGGATCCAGAACGACCACAGTGCTCGGCGCGCGCTCGGTCCGCTCTCAGACGGCTGGGGCATGGGTCATGCCTCGGGTCACATCTCGCCGAGATGAGTCACCGGCTCGGTGACGGCCATCAGCACGGTGAGTACCACGATGATGAGCAGGACCACCAGGGCGATCCCCATCGCGACCGGTCGGTGCCGCCAGCGGCGGTGCGGGTTGCGGTCCACGAAGGGGAGGGCAACGAGGAGGAGGAACAGGGCGCCGCCGCCGTAGGCGATCGAGGGAAGGCCCCACCAGTTCTCCAGGGTGAACATCCACCAGAAGTTCCAAGGCGGTCGGGTGACCTCGATGCCCTGGACGGGGTCGGGGCCGACCGCGGGCGGGATCAGGACGGCAAGGATGCCCAGAAGGCCGGTCAGGGCGAGGCCGAGCGCGGCGATGCGGCGCAGGTGGTGGGTGAACGGCTCGGTCGGCTCAGCGGGCGGTGCCTGCTCGGCCTCGTCGTCGGCGGTGAGGCTGGGGTGAGGGGAGATGCGGTGCCGTTTGACCAGCAGCGCATGCCAGGTGAACAGGACCAGGATCAGGCCGGGGATGATGACGACGTGAGCGCCGTAGAGCCGGACCAGGATCGAGACCCGGCCGGAGAAGTCGGGGGAGAACCAGATCCCAGCGCCTCCTAGCAAGTCGGCGATCTCCAGGTTGTGGCCCAGCGCCTCGAAGCCTTCCTGGTCCCACTTGAGCACGGTGCCGGTGAACAGCGCGAAGATGACCAGGCCGAACATGGCGACGCCGATGAGCCAGTTGCCTTCGCGTGGGCGCTTGTAGGAGCCGGTGAAGAACACCCGGATCAGGTGCAGGACAGCGGTGACGTACATGGCCTGGGCCGCCCAGAAGTGCAGGCCCCGCACGAAGCGCATGCCCCAGACGTCGGTGACCATGTCGCGAACCGACTCGTTGGCCGACTCCGGGGTCGGGGCGTAGAACTGCGCAAGGAGGACCCCGGTGCCGAGCAGGACGACGAACGACGCGGCGGTGATGCCGCCCAGGCTCCAGGCCAGGTTGTTGGCGTGCTCAGGGACGGGGTACTCGAGGGCGCGGATGCCGAGTCGTTCGTCGACGACATCCATCGCCCGACGTGCTCGGGAGGGACTGCGACGGGGAGTATCGGTGCTGGTCATGCCTGGATGTCCTCCCCGCCGGACTGCTGTGACGTCACGCCCGTCCCGCCGGCCAACTGGGTGCGTAGGGTGCGAATGGAGTCGTGGGGCCGGAACCGCACGGTGAGCCAGGCGCCGAGGAGCAGTGCCCCCACGGAGACGGCGAGAAAGGCCCAGTCTTCGCCGGCCAGTCCGGATCTGCCTTCGAGCTCGGTTCGAACGATGGTGGTGCCCGTGTCCATCCCGACGGCGGGTGGCCGGTTGTGCAGTGCCTCAGCGATGGAGTCCTGCAGGAGTGATCGAGCCTCTTCGACGTCGTCTCCCTCGAGCGCGGCCATGGCCTGTCGGAGTGTCGGTACGTCCACCCCCTCCTGGTCCTCGGTCTCCAGCGCGTCGGCGACCTTCTCCACGACCACCTCGAGGCCCTCTGCGGTGGTGTCGTGGGCGAGATGGCCCAGCGCCTGCTGCACCAGGAGGTAGCCCACGTCGGTTTCGCCTGGTTCGTCGGCCGATGCCGGCGGAGCAGCCAGCACGAACCCCAGGAGGACCAAGGTCACGTAGGCGGCCAGCCGAGCGACGGTGACTCTCATGGGCACATCCTGGCGGGTGAACTACTAAGCCCGCTAGTAGTTCGGTCGACCTGATCTCGGCCCTGGGCTGCGTCCCTCGCTCGGGCTAGGTCAGGCGAGGTAGTTCAGGGTGGTCACCATCCCGGCCCCGGCGTGGCAGATGTTGTGGCAGTGCAGAGCCCACTGACCGGGGTTGTCGGCGACCAACTCGATGGTGACCTCCGACTTGGGCGTGATGACAACGGTGTCCTTGCGCGGCCCGGTCCCGCCCTCGGTGACGACGTGGAACGTGTGTCCGTGCAGGTGGATCGGATGCCACATGTTCGTGTCGTTCCTGAGCACGAGCCGGATCCTTTCGCCGGCCTCGACGGGGAGGGTGGTGCCACCCACCTCGGTGGCAGTGATGCCCCAGTCGAACCTCGCCATGCTTCCGGTCAGGGCCACGCTGTAGGTCCGGTCGGGCGATCCGGCCGGCAGCGCGACCTCCGGGGCGGCTTGCAGTTGGTCGAGCGTGAGCGGCTCACCGTCGAGTGCGGACGGGCGGATGCCGGGTGGCGGCAGCTCTCCGGTGCCGGCACGTAGCACCGCGAGGCCCTGCATGCCCTGCCCTTCGGCCGCGGCCACCACCGGGAAGGATCCGTTGCGGGGGGACGGCGACGTCGACGTCGTACCGCTCGCCCATGCCGATCAGCAACGCGTCGGTCTCGACCGGCTCCACCGGGAAGCCGTCCGTGGCGACCACCGTCATCCTGCCGCCGCCGAACGCGACTCGGAACGGCGTGGCGGAGGCGGCGTTGATCAGCCGCAGCCGCACGGTCTCACCGACGGCGACCGGATACACGCGCGGGGCCGAGGCCGCCCGGCCGTTGACGACGTACAGCGGGTACTGCACGTCGGTGATGTCCGCACCGAGCGGACTGTCGGACGAGACCCCCATGTCCATGCCGGCCATGCCGTCCTCGAGATCCGCCATCACGTCGTCGGGGTCCTGGCCGGTGCGGTCGATCCAGTCGTCGAGGAGCAGCGGGATGTCGGTGTCCGCGGCAGGCCGGTTCGGGCGCGGTGAACTCGTAGGTGAAGCGCCCCCCGGGCGCGATCACCTTCTGGGTGAGGTCGGGCACGCCGTCCATGTCGTTGCGCAGCGCGATGCCGTGCCAGTGAATGGTGAGGTCGGCGGGGAGGTCGTTGACGACCCGGGCGCGGACCAGGTCGCCGGCGATGGCGACGAAGGGGACGAGTACGAGGGGTACGACGAGTCTGGTCCGCATGGCGGGCTTCCCGATGATGAGTGGTCGTCACCCACCTTTGCGCCGGCCGATGTCGGTCAGCCCAGCTTTCAATGAAGTTTTCGGTGGAGGAGCATCCTGAACGCAGCTGTGCCGGATGGCGTAGGTCGGACCGATTGCCCCCGCGAAGCCGGGTCCCCGGTCAAGGCCGGGTGGAGGGTCAGTCGTCTCCGGTGCCCATCTTGTAGCCACTGCGTGCGCCGAGGCGATGCCCGGCACCGCCGGCCCGACGGCTACACCAAACCTTCACCGGGTTCGCATCGGGTCTCCACGAGGATGCCCCAGCCTTGAACTGACGGGCTGGAGAAGCCCGGACATTCAAGGAGGTTCGCGATGTTGGAGTTTCTCAGCACCAATTGGGTGTGGTTCCTGCTCATCGGCGCCATGGTCTTCATGCACCTCGGTCACGGCGGTCACGGCGGTCACGGCGGTCACGGCGGGCAGAGCGACGACCGGGGTCACGGTGGCCGCGGAGGCGGGCACCAGCACGGCCGTTCCGACGAGAGCGCCCGGCCGGCCGGAGACTCACACCAGCAGCACCACCGGTCGTGACGAAGGTGGACCCAGGATGAGCACCCCGATCCGCGCGCACGGTCTCTCCAAGAGCTTCGGCACGGTCACCGCACTGGCCGGCCTCGATCTGGACGTGGCCCAGGGGGAGGTGCTCGGCTACCTCGGCCCCAACGGCGCCGGAAAGACCACCACGCTCCGTTTGTTGATGGGGTTGCTGCGTCCGAGTGCCGGGCGGGCCGAGATCTTCGGGCTCGACGTGCAACGTGACCCGATGGCCGCCCATCGTCGGGTCGGCTACGTGCCCGGGGAGGCGAACCTGTGGCCGTCACTGACCGGCGAGGAGACCCTGCATCTGCTGGGTCGGGTCCATGGCTGGTTCGACCCGGGCTACCGCGACCTGCTGATCGAACGCTTCGCGTTCGATCCGTCCAAGAAGGTGCGCAGCTACTCCAAAGGCAATCGGCAGAAACTCGCCCTGATTGCGGGGTTGATGACCCGGGCGGACCTGCTGCTGCTCGATGAGCCGACCAGCGGTCTGGACCCGCTGATGGAGCGCGAGTTCCGGCACTGCATGCACGAGGCGAAGGAGACCGGGCAGACGGTGTTTCTGTCCTCGCACATCCTCAGCGAGGTCGAGGCACTGTGCGACCGGGTCGCGATCCTGCGCCATGGCCGACTGGTCGAGATCGGCACCCTCGCCGAGATGCGGCACCTGTCCGCGCTAAGAATCGAGGCGACGTTCACCACCACCCCGCCGGACCTGTCACGGGTCGCCGGGGTCAGCGACATCGAGGTCGATGGGAACCGGTTGCGTCTGCAGGTGCGTGGCTCGGTCGAGCCGCTACTGGAACGGCTCGCCCAGTCCCGGGTGACCGAGCTGCTCAGCCGCGAACCGTCACTGGAGGAGCTGTTCCTGGCCCAGTACGGCACCGACACCGCAGTCCCAGCCGATGTCCCTGGCCCGGTCGGGGAGTCTCGTCATGTCGGTGGCTGACCAGATCCACGCCACCCATCGCCAGCGGGCGACCCGCCACCCCGGCCTGGCTCCGGCTGGCCGGGTGGCCCGCCAGGCGGTCCGCGGCGCGGCGATCTGGGGTGTGGTGTTCGGCCTGTTCTGGTGGCTGTTGATCAGCGACTTCACCAGCAACTACCCGACTGCGGCCGACCGCGTCCGCCTGGTCGCCGAGACCCGCGCCAACATCGGCATGCAGGCGTTGTTCGGTCCCATCCACCACATCGACACGGTCGCCGGATACGCCGCCTGGCACGGTGTCGGGTTCTTGGCCATCGTCGGCGCGATCTGGGGTCTGCTGACCGGGACCCGGCTGCTGCGCGGTGAGGAGGAAGCCGGCCGCTGGGAGTGGCTGCTCGCGGGCCAGACCACCCGCCGCCGCGCAACAGTCGGCGCGATGGGCGGCATGGCCGTCGGCGTCGCGGTGCTCTGGGTGGTCAACACGGCCGCGGCCTACGGGTTCGGCCAGGCCGCCGACCCGCCCTGGACACTTGCGGGCAGCGCCTTCCTCTCAGTCGCGGTGGTTGCCCCGGCCGCCATCTTCCTCACCGTCGGGGCCCTGTGTAGCCAGCTGGCAGGATCGCGTCCGCAGGCCGCCTGGCTCGCCGCCACCGTCTTCTTCGTTGCCTACCTGCTGCGCCTGATCGCCTACACCGACACCTCCGTGCGCTGGCTGCGCTGGGCCAGCCCCCTCGCCTGGGTAGACGAGCTTCGGCCCCTCACCGACAACCGGACCTGGCCCCTGGCGCTGATCGGCACCCTCGTCTTCCTCCTGATGGCGCTGACGGTGAGCCTGGCCGGCCAACGTGACCTCGGCGCGGCTGTGTTCCGGTCCCGCGACACCGCGCACGCCCGCTACGGGTTGCTTCGTAGCCCGCTGGGCCTCTCGGCGCGCCTCTCTCGTCCCGGCGCGGTGGGCTGGGCCCTCAGCCTGGCGGTCGCAGGCCTCGCCTTCGGCTGGATGGCCAAGACGTCGGCCGAGATCTTCGCCAGCGCCGGCGGAACCATCGGAGAGCTCGGCGGTGCCAACGGGGGCAAGGCCTACCTCGGCGTGACCTTCCTGATCGCGGCTGTCGTCGTCACTCTCGCCGCCTGCGGACAGGTCACCGCCACTCGCGACGAGGAGACCGAGGGACGCCTCGACACACTCCTGGTCCAACCCGTCGCTCGGCTGCGCTGGCTGGCCGGACGGGTCATGGTCTCCGCGGCGGTACTCCTCGCCGCCGGCGCCGTCACCGGAACGGCGACCTGGATCGGCGCCGTGCTCGGTGGCGCCGACATCGGCCTGGCCACCCTCCTCGCCGCCGGGCTCAACGTCGTCCCCGCGGCCCTGTTCGTCCTCGGCATCAGCACCCTCGCCTACGGCGTGATCCCCCGCCTGGCCGGCGGGATCGTCTACGGACTGGTGGTCTGGTCCTTCACCGCAGAGCTGGTCGGCGTGGAGCTACCCGCCAGCGGATGGCTTCGCAACCTGTCGGTGCTCCACCACATCGCCCGGGCGCCCGCCCAAGACCCGCGCTGGGGCATGGCTACCGTGCTGGTCGGCATCAGCGTGACCGCAGCCGTCCTCGGAATGGCTGCCTTCGCCCGTCGAGACCTCCAAGCCGCCTAGGGAGCGCGCAACGCGGTGCTCGTCCTCGACAAGGGCGCGCCAGCAGTCCGGTCTACATCGAACCTTGACCCGGCCGCCATGGGCTCTCGACGTGCGTCGCACAAGGTGGAAGGCAACGGGCCGGTAGGCCCGAAAGCTGGCAAGCAGCACTCGGGGCGGGATCAGGAGGTTCGTCATGTCGGTATCTGTGACGAGGCAGGAGTCCAAGCCGGATAGGCCCACGGGGTCGCCACCTGGGTCGCGTTCGGGATCGGCGCGCCCCGGGTCCGCGAAGGTGGGCCTCGCGCTACCGGCGCTGGTCGCGCTGGTGGTCGGGTCGATGATCGGCAGCGGCATCTTCGCGCTGCCGTCCCAGATGGCAGCGAGCGCGGCACCCGGGCCGCTGCTGATCGGCTGGTCGATCACCGGTGTCGGGATGCTGATGCTCGCCTTCGTCTTCCAGGGGTTGGCGAAGCGCAAGCCGGAGGTGGACGGCGGCGTCTACGGCTACGCCCGCGCCGGGTTCGGAGAGTACGTGGGATTCACCTCCGCCTGGGGCTACTGGGTCAGCGCTTGGGTGGGCAACGTCGCCTACCTGGTGCTGCTCATGTCGACCCTGGGCTACTGGTTCCCTGACTTGGAGGGAGGCACGACCCCGGTCGCCATCGGCGTCGCCTCGATCTTGTTGTGGGTCGTGCACGGGCTGACCATCAGCGGGGTCCGCAACGCGGCGTTCGTGAACGTGGTCGTGACGATCGCCAAGGTCGTCCCCATCCTGACCTTCGTCGCGATCGCCGCCGTAGGTTTCAGCTCCGGCATCTTCACGGCGGACTTCTGGGGCAGCGATGCCGGCCTCGGCAGCACCGCCGACCAGGTCAAGAACATGATGCTGGTGACGGTCTGGGTGTTCATCGGCATCGAGGGTGCGGCGGTGTACTCCCAGCGTGCCCAGAACCGCAAGGACGTCGGACGCGCGACCGTGCTGGGATTCTTCGGCGTGCTCGCGCTCCGGCTAGCGGTCAACCTGCTGTCCTACGGCCTGATGTCCCAGGCGGACCTCGCCGGCCTCTCCGACCCGTCGATGGCCGGGCTCCTGGAGAACGAGGTCGGCAGTTGGGGCGCCGGATTCATCTCCGCCGGGCTGGTGATCTCCCTGCTGGGTGCCCTGATCGCGTGGGTGCTGCTCGCTGTCGAGATCCTTCGGCTGCCGGCCATGGACCAGGTCCTTCCGGCGGTCTTCGCCAAGGAGAACCGCCGCGGCGCGCCGGCCAGCGCCCTGTGGCTGACCAACCTCAGCGTCCAGGCAATGCTGGTGTGGACGCTGGTCAACGACAGCACCTACACCAAGCTGATCTACCTCGCCACCTCCTTGATCCTGCTGCCGTACCTGTGGTCGGCCGCCTATCAGGTCAAGCTCGCTCTGACCGGCGAGACCTACCAGGGTGACCGGACCCGCGGCCGCGACCTCGTGGTCGGCGTCGTGGCCTTGGGCTACGCCGTGTGGCTCGTGTACGCCGGGGGCTGGCAGTACGTCCTGGTCGCCGGGTTGTTCTACCTGCTCGGCACCGCCCTGTTCGCCTGGGCGCGCGTCGAGAACCACAAGAGGATGTTCACCGCGACCGAAGGCGTGCTCGTCGCGGTCGTCGTGGCCCTCTCGATCGCCGCGGTGATCGGCTTCGTCCAAGGATTCGTGACGGTATGACCACGACAACGATGACGACATCAGTGACCCCACGAGTCGGGGTCTGGTCCGAGGCTGGCCGGCTCCGCCGCGTGATGGTGTGCTCACCCGGCCTGGCGCACCTGCGGCTCACGCCTGACAACTGCGACGCCCTGCTGTTCGACGACGTGCTCTGGGTCAGCCAGGCCCGCCGCGACCACTTCGACTTCGCCGAGAAGATGCGCGACCGCGGCGTCGAGGTGCTCGAGATGTTGGACTGCCTCACCGACGTCGTCCGGCTACCGCAGGGACGGACATGGGTCCTGGACCGGCGCATCACCGAGGCCCAGGTCGGAACCGGACTCGTCGAGCCCGTACGAGCCTGGCTGGACGAGCTGCCCGCCGAGGACCTCGCGCAGCACCTCATCGGTGGCCTGACGTTCTCCGAGGTCCCCGACGCGGCCGGGGGAGCGTTCCTGACCGCCTTCCGCGAACAGGACGACTACCCGTTCCTGCTGCCGCCGCTGCCCAACACCCAGTTCACCCGCGACAACAGCGCCTGGATCTTCGGAGGCGTGACGCTGACCCCGATGTACTGGCCGGCGCGTCGCCCGGAGACGCTGCTCACCGCGGCCATCTACCGCTTCCACCCCGAGTTCGCCCAGGAGGACTTCGCGGTGTGGTTCGGCGATCCCGACCAGGGGCCCGTCGACCACGGCGCCGCGACCCTCGAGGGTGGCGACGTCATGCCCCTGGCGCCGGGAACCCTCTTGGTCGGGATGGGAGAGCGAACGTCGCAGCAGGCGATCACCCAGCTCGCCGGGGCGCTGTTCAAGGCCGACGCCGCCGAGCGGGTGATCGTCGCGGGCCTTCCTCGGTCCCGAGCCGCGATGCACCTGGACACGGTGTTCACGTTCTGCGACCGCGACGTGGTCACCACCTTCGCGCCCGTCGTGGACCGGATCTCGACCTGGACGATCCATCGCGATGACGCCGCACCGTCCGGGATGACGATCCGCCGCGAAGACGCGCCGTTCGTGCAGGTTGTCGGCGCAGCGCTCGGTGTGCCCCTGCGAGTGGTCGAGACCGGCGGTGACCGCTTCGGTGCCCGCCGGGAGCAGTGGGACGACGGCAACAACGTCGTCGCCCTGGAGCCGGGCGTCGTCGTCGGCTACGACCGCAACACCCACACCAACACCCGACTGCGCAAGGAAGGCATCGAGGTGATCACCATCGACGCCAGCGAGCTGGGGCGCGGTCGCGGTGGCGGCCGGTGCATGACCTGCCCGATCCTGCGTGACCCCCTCGACTACTGAGACCACCGAAGGAGAGAGACATGCCCATCAGCCTGCGGGGACGGCACCTGCTGAGCCTTGCGCACCACACCGACAGCGAGATCCGCTACCTCGTCGATCTGGCGCGTGACCTCAAGCGCGCCAAGTACGCCGGAACCGAGCGCCCCTTGCTCGAGCGACGCAGCATCGCGCTGATCTTCGAGAAGACCTCTACCCGCACCCGATGCGCCTTCGAGGTCGCCGCCTACGACCAGGGGGCACGCGTGACCTACCTGGACCCGGTGTCCTCACAGATCGGGCACAAGGAGTCCATCAAGGACACCGCCCGCGTGCTGGGACGGA
>VFQN01005985.1_pt1 | contig 14358 bp, 13 predicted proteins | sample 3512371 | NCBI WGS metagenome assembly VFQN01 (sample SAMN10412370, study PRJNA504923) | tailings metagenome | isolation source: Replicate 2 from Balatoc abandoned mine | place: Philippines: Itogon, Benguet | collected 2017-08-28
AAAAGCAGCCCATGAATGATGGCCGATTTTTTGGTTTTAGCTCCCGAATTGATGTTGGCTGAACTGCGCACAATAACGGCCGTCAGAGGAAGCCCTCCAATCAACCCAGAAATAATATTACCCAATCCTTGGGCTTTTAATTCACGGTTGGTAGGCGTATTACGCTTATAAGGGTCAAGTTTATCGGCTGCTTCTACGCTCAGCAGCGACTCCAAACTTGCCACAATGGCAATGGTAAACGCAATGATATAAACGTTGTAGTTGCTAAACCCTGAAAAGTCGGGCAGGGTAAATTGACCGATAAATTCATTGACAGAGCTTGCTACTGGGAGCTTAACAAGGTGGTCATTTTCCAAAGCGAGTACGGGAAATGCAACTTTAAAGAACTCATTTAATCCAACCCCCAAGGCCACGACGACCAATGCGCCAGGCACAAACTTAAAGAAGGTGTATCTTTTAAAGAATGGCTTATCCCAAGCAATAAGAATGAGGAGCGAAAGAGTAGCAATAATGATGGCCCCAGGCTGAAGAAAATTGAGCGCATTTAGGATTTCAGAAAATGTATTTTCTCCATCTACCTGCACAAACACAAAATCACCTTCGCTGTCCTTGTCGTAGCCAAGAGCATGAGGAATTTGTTTGAAAACAAGAATTAAACCAATTGCCGCCAACATACCTTTGATGACGCTCGAGGGAAAATAATGACCAATAATCCCTGCTTTGAGGTATCCTAAAACAACCTGCATGATACCCGCTATTACCACCGCCAACAAAAACAGCTCATACGAGCCTAACTGTTGGATAGAGTTCAGCACGATAACGGTTAACCCAGCCGCAGGCCCACTCACACTCACGGGTGAACCGCTCGCTATTGCAACCACAATCCCGCCAATAATGCCTGCAATAACTCCAGAAAAAAGAGGCGCCCCCGACGCCAAAGCAATACCTAAACAGAGGGGTAATGCCACTAAGAACACCACTAATCCGGCGGGTAAATCTTGTTTTAAATCATTCAGTAGGTCCTTCATTTTATTAAATTAAGTGGAATCTGTTTTTAGATTATTTTTTATTATAATTGAGAAGATGACTCGTAGCAATAACTGCCAACGATTAAGTACAACACATCACAGCGCAGCAGGTTGTTTTTAGGGCTGTCGAGCAACATAAAAACAAAATCCATTGACAAACTGGGCCAAATAGGGCAATAAGTTTGTTAACCAAGCAAATACGCGACAGAACGGGTCGGAAAGTGTGGATTAAGAACAAAAAAGCACTAAAGGCTTTCGGGAGGAGGAATACAAATCGACGTAAAATGCTCAGGAGCAGGCATTAGATACATGAAATTAAGATGCGATTTGGTCAGCGCCGAGACGTTAAAAACGGGGTAAGATAAGGACTCAAATTCATCCCATCCTTCCTCACCAGTTTCTTCGTCAAAAGGGCAATTGGTCTCAGAATCAGGGCAGGAAGAGTCCGCCATTTTTTCATTCGCAGCTTGTTTCTTAATATCCTTCAAAGTAGGCCTAAGGACTGACACTAGTCCTATAAGAAGACTAAAAAGAATCAACAAGAATACTTTTGCGTAATTCATTGACCAGCTTTATGTTAGATACAATTACGGCTGTAATTCTATGCAAAAATGAAATTATATTTTTATATTCCCAACTATTATTTCAGTGACCAATCTACCTATTTCACCTTGATGAAAAACGCAGACTGGGTAAATTTACAATTATTTCTGCAAATTTAAATCAACAATTAAGCGCTTTCTAGCTCTTTTTGAATGGCTAACTTCGCCAACTCCACCAATTCTTCGGCACTTTTTCCTTTCGGTTCTATGGGCGTTAGGCTTACCCAAGACAACCGCTCTAGACTGTTAAGCGGAAAAATCCCTTTTGGGTTCAATTTACCCGTGTTTTTAATAGCGACAGGTACTACCAAAGCATGGGGGGCTTTTTTGACGAGTATAGCCACCCCCCCCACAGCAAACTGCTTTAACTCGCCCGTTCTTGAACGGGTTCCTTCGGGAAAAATCGCCGCTGAAAACTTCGTTTCTTCAATCAACTTACCCAAACGGGCTATTTCAACGATGGCTTGCTTTCCGTCTTTTCGGTCAATGAGCGCAGCCCCGCTTTTCCGAAGATTATAAGAAATGCTGGGAATACCTTTTGCCAATTCGATTTTGGAGACAAAAATTGGGTAATTTTTGCGCATGTACCAAATCATCCCCACGATGTCAAACATACTCTGATGATTTGCCACAAAGATAACGGGCCGGTCAGTAGGCAGCTCTGTTTTTGCTTCATGGTGCAGGCGGGTCCCCAGTATCCACAATCCGTGCAATAGAAATCCATTGAGCCAATGAACCGATTTTTGGTGCGTTCGGCGGTCAAAAAGATGAAAACAAATGACTTGTATGACGTGAAATATCACCAGTGTCAAACCAAAATAAATCATGTAAACACTGCTGAGGAAGTAATCTAGTATTTTTTTCATGCAATTGGGGGAAATAAATCTATCCAGAGGTAAAATTAATCAAACATTCCTAAAACCACACAGCAACAATTTTCCTAAAATAATGCGTACCTTCGGCCCAATTTCGTGATAGATAAGTTAAACGTTTTACATAATATGCAACTCCCCGCCACCCGCATAGAGGTAATGAAATTCATTGGGCAGAAGATTGATTCTGTCTTTTATGAATTTCTCAAACCCATAGAAGATCTCTGGCAGCCCTCCGATTTTTTACCAGATTCTGCCAACGAAAACTTTCTGTCGGACGTCAAACTCCTTCAGGAAGCCGCTCGTGAACTGCCTTACGACTACATCGCAGTATTGGTTGGTGATACCATCACCGAAGAGGCCCTTCCAACCTACGAATCGTGGCTTATGACCGTTGAAGGCGTTAATCAACAGGACCCACAACAAGGCTGGACCAAATGGATACGCGCTTGGACCGCCGAAGAAAATCGCCACGGTGATTTGCTCAACAAATATTTATACCTTTCAGGACGGGTAAACATGCGCGCCATGGAAGTATCCACTCAGTACTTGATTGCGGATGGATTTGACATAGAAACGGGCACGGACCCCTACCGCAACTTTGTGTATACTTCTTTTCAGGAGTTGGCCACCAACATCTCGCACCGCCGCACGGCTACTTTGGCCAAAAAATACGGAAACACGTTGCTCTCAAAAATGTGCGGAGTCATTGCTGCCGATGAAATGCGCCACGCCAAAGCCTACAAGGCGTTTGTGGAGCGGATTTTTGAGGTTGATTCTTCCGAAATGATGCTGGCGTTTGAAGACATGATGCGCAAAAAAATCGTCATGCCTGCGCACTTCTTACGTGAAACGGGCGTCAAAATAGGCGAAACATTCAGTCATTATTCTGACGCAGCCCAACGAATCGGTGTCTACACTACGTACGATTACATCGAAATCATGGACTCGTTGCTCAAAGACTGGAAGATTGACAAAGTTAGCGGTCTCAACGAAGCTGGTGAAAAAGCTCGCGACTATTTGATGGCCCTACCTACTCGCCTAAAACGCGTAGCAGAACGCACCAAAGTGCCCAATCTGGACTATAATTTTAGCTGGATATCAGCGTATTAGACTTAGTCTTTAATCTATATTTACCAACAAAAAAGCAGCGAACACAGTCGCTGCTTTTTTGTTGGTAAATCGCCTTGTTTTTTGAAAACTTAGGCGATTTCAACCGTATTTTTACGCAAATGCTTAGGCAAACGGCGGGCTGCCAGAGGGTGTTCGGACAGACTTTCGTGTAAATCTAATCCCCGCAAAGTCAACGAACCGCCCTTTGATTCAAAATCTCGACGAAAGTTGTTGAGGTTATCGGCAACGGTATGGTCGACATACGCGGCTTTTGAAAAATCAATCACCAACGAACTACCCGCAGGAACTTTCATCAATAAGCTTTTCAATTTTAAGTAATTGGCAAACACCGCTGCGTTGTTTACATTCAATTGATACACGCCTAGTTCTTTTTCTTGAAGCTCAAAACGTGATTTGACAATGTCGCTCAGTTTTACCCCAAATGCTATCTGAATGATAAACTTGGTCAAGATACCCGCTGCAATACCAATCAATAAATCGGTAGCAATGGTGGTGATAATGGTAATCAGAAATATAGTAAGCTGCTCTTTACCAATGTGATAAATGTGGGCAAACTCCTTGGGGGAGGCCAAGCGAAAGCCAACAAAAATGAGCATAGCCGCCAACGAAGCCACCGGAACCATTTTGATAAGGGGCACCATCATTACGACAAACAAAAGCAGAAAAATACCGTGGAAGAAATTGGCCCAGCGGCTTTTGGCACCGTTATTTATGTTTGCCGAACTACGTGCCACCTCTGAAATCATCGGCAACCCTCCTAACAAACCCGCAATGGTGTTTCCAATTCCGACCGCAGTAAGGTCTTTACTTAAATCTGACTTACGTTTTTCGGGGTCAATCAAATCAATAGCCCGCCCCGTCAACAATGATTCAAGGCTTCCGATAAGCACAAACATCAAAAGGTATTTAAAGAAAATCGGAAGCAGTTCGGGAGTAGTAAGCGCTCCGAAGTTTACGTTCAAATTGAATGAGAAGTCGCCAGGAGTTACGAGTGGCTTAAAATTTTTGTAGGTAGGTTCGGTCAGGTGAAAATATTGTCCTAAAAGCACGCCCACAATCAATACTATAAGAGCTGGCGGCACTTTCTTCAAAGCCTTGATATTTAGGTATTGCCACCCAAACAAAATTACTAAACTGATGGCGCCAATAATGGCAATGTGGTATTCCATGTGCATCAGGCTATGGGGCACCATTTCGAGCAATTCAATCGGCTCTTTTCCTTTCATTTCTGAGGGCGGGATACCTACGGCTAAATGCAATTGCTTCGACATAATGATAATCCCGATCGCCGCCAACATACCATGAACGGCCGAAAGAGGAAAGAAATCGGCGAGTTTGGCTACTTTTAGCACCCCTAAAAGAATTTGAATTAAGCCCGCCACCACAATCACCCCCAACGCCAGTTTCCAGCCTAAATCCATATCGCCTTTGCCGAGTTCGTCTACGGCACCCGCCACGATCACAATCAAACCAGCCGCTGGCCCTTTGATTGTCAATTCGGAACCCGCAAAGAATGCAACAACAATGCCCCCAATGACGGCAGTCATCACGCCCATAATGGGCGGAAAATTACTGGCCCCCGCAATTCCTAAACAAAGCGGTAAGGCAATCAACGACACTAAAAAACCCGACAATAAATCTTTGCTCCAATAGGATTGTAAACTATCAAAAATGCTTTCTTTTGATTTCATGATGCAGAATGCTTGATTTTAACTCCACAAAGCTCCTTCTGCGGCATTAAACGGGTATTAAGGGCAGATTAAAAGGAGATTAAAAGAAACTTATCGCTATTTTAGCCACCCAAAAACAATCCAAAAAAACGTTTTGATAGTACCTTTTTCTTTCGTTAATAACCACAAATGAGTCCTTCTATATCTCTTTCGATGCTTCTTGATTCTCTCCATCGGCAAGGTGCCACCCATGTAGGATTATTTTGTAATCAAACCGCTTTTGTATTTGAAAAAAGAAAATATCTCCTCGAACTGGTGAGTGAGTCAAAGGCTTTAAAAACGGTGTTTGTACCCGAGCACGGTCTTTTTTCCGAGCTTCAAGATCAGGAACCCGTCGAAGCCGTGGAAGCCTACCGCGCCATGGCAGAGAAAGTAGAGTTCATTTCATTGTACGGCCAAAGCGAAGAGAGTGTTCGTATACCAGCGCAGGCATTAACATCGCTCACGGATATTGTGGTAGATATTCAGGATGTCGGATGTCGGTATTTTACCTACACTACCTCCTTGGCCTACCTGATCGCGACCTTGTCGGGAATAGCCTCTCCGCCCCGCCTATGGGTCGTTGACCGCGCCAATCCTGCCGGGCGACAGGTGGAAGGAACGCCGCTGCCCGCCGTATTCAGTTCTTTTATCGGTCATCAGGGATTAGCGCATCGGCACGGCCTGTCAATGGGAGAATTAGCGATTTGGTTAACGCGATTTTATACGGGTACTTTCGAGTTAAGACTTGTATCGCCAACGTCAGAAGATTTTTTCTTTCAAATCTTTCCTTCGCCCAATTTCCCTTCTTTACAAACTGCCCAACTATACAGCGGACAATGCCTATTTGAAGCCACCAACCTCAGCGAAGGGCGCGGCACGACCCGTCCCTTTGAAATTATTGGCGCGCCGTTCTTAGGCTGGGAGAAGTTACAACGCATTAAACATGATTTTGAATTACAAACCGACGCCATTCCGTGGCTCAATTACGTGCTGCGGCCGTTACAATTCATCCCTACCTTTCATAAATATGCCAATCAGCTTTGTGGCGGCTTTCAGGTGCATTTGGCTATGGGCGTTGTTAATCATTCGCTGCTGAACAGTTTGGTTTTACTCCAAATCATGAACGACCACGTCCCTAATCTCTGGCGCGAAGGCCCCTACGAAAAAGGAAATACTCGAACAGCACTAGAAATTTTAGTCGGAGATAAAACATTAATCAATTTTGTAAACGGAAAAGAATCACTGAAAGTGACCATTGATTATCTCAAAAACCAAGAAAATGAATGGATTCAATTGATGGAGGAGGTGACGAAAAAACGGCTTTTTTCGATTTTGAACAATATTTAATTACTTTAATAAAATGGAAGAAACCTTAGAATCAGACTATTCTTATTACAAACATTTACATAATTATGCCGTTTGGACTGCCGCTCGTGCTGCTCAACGAGGCTTCACAACAACTAAAAACATTAAATTTGCCATTGAATCAACTGAATTAAGAAATCTTTTAGAGGGGGATAAAGTAATTTTAGACAGTGAGGCTTTTGATGAATTTCACACTAAATCTTGTGAGCAAATAATCGCCAAACTCAATAACTTATCAGAGATTGATAAATCTAAACTTACCTTCGGTCGCGCAGCTAAAATTGTAAACATTTATATCAAAACGGTCATTGTTATACCAAATCCAGGCTCACCATTGTCCCATATTGCTCATCCACCAATTGATAGAATATTACTGATGGGCTTACAGGATGGTTTAAAAATGAAATTTGACAACATCAGCTGGACAGGGTTTAACCAAGAAGCGTACTCAAAAATCATAGCACAATGCAAAGAATTAGGATACGGAACAACACTGCCTTTTTGGAGCATTGAAAAATATTGGAATCTTGTTCGTGAAACAGATGTAGATACATAAACCCATTTATGAATGAAAAACCTCTCTACTCTTCTCTTCCTCTTTGCTTGCTCACTCACTCTCTTGGCCCAACCCAAAACGGTGGTTTTTCAAACAGATTTTGGCTTGAAAGACGGTGCGGTATCGGCCATGAAAGGCGTAGCAATGGGCGTTAATCCGAATATGCGGCTGTTTGACCTGACGCACGAGATCCCCGCTTACAACATATGGGAAGCCGCCTATCGCCTCGAACGAACCGCACCCTATTGGCCCAAAGGCACCGTTTTTGTGTCGGTGGTCGACCCAGGCGTGGGCACAGAACGCAAGTCGGTAGTACTTAAAACCAAAAGCGGGCATTACTTTGTCGGGCCCGACAACGGCAGTTTTACGCTCATTGCCGAGTCGTTAGGAATTCAAGAAGTTCATGAAATCGACGAGGCCCTCAATCGTCGCCGCAACTCACAGTCTTCCTATACCTTTCACGGGCGTGATGTTTACGCTTACACGGCGGCGCGGTTGGCAGCGGGAGTGATTACCTTAGCGCAAGTCGGGAAGCGACTTCCCAACGAAGTGGTGAAAATCCCATTTCAAAAACCCGTTCTTGAGGGCAACACCATTGTGGGAAATATTCCAATTTTAGACGTTCAATACGGCAATATCTGGACCAATATTTCCGCCGATTTATTTAAAAAACTGAATATCGCCGCAGGACAAAAAGTAAAGATAACGGTGTGGCAAAATGACAAACTCATTTTTAATGGAGAAATGCCTTTTGCCAATACCTTCGGCGAAGTACCCGAAGGGCAACCAGTGGCTTATCTTAACAGCCTGATGAACCTCTCATTTGCCCTAAACATGGGTGATTTTTCATCGAAATACGGCGTAAAAAGCGGCCCAGAATGGAAAGTAAAGGTCGAGAGGTGAGACTTAAAAACGAAACCTAAGGCTTAAGCCCGCTTTCCATCCGCTACCATTGGTGTAATTTTGGGTAGTTTGAAAAGGCTCCTGCCCTTTTCTGTAGCGCACATTGGTTTCATAAAACCGACCGAGTCCCTGTGTATAATTGGCCTGTAACGCGGCCTCAAAATGCTTTGAAACTCTGAACGATGCATCCAATCCTCCCTGCAACGACAACTGATGCTTACGTAATTGTCTGAAAGTCACCTCATAGAAATAATCGCCTTCCTGCGTTGAATATTGATTTCCGTTAACAATAGAATTGGTGGCGTTATCAAATCGAAACACAACGGGCTTTTCCAAATGCCTATACACTATTGCACCACGAGCCGAAAAAGTAAACCTTCCTCGACTGAAGAAATCGTAGCGTAGCCCAACTGGAATGACAAAATTTTGCAGGGAGGAAAATACGCTGTTCCGATAAGCGCTGGGCCACACCCGAAAAACAGCAACCGAACGTGTAAAAAAGAAACCCGTTTCCAGATGCAGGCCGGGACTCACTTCATAACCTAATCTCAGGCCCACCATCGGCATTTTGGTAACACTAGAGTGCGTAGGAAAACCTTCAACCTGAACGCCTTCGTCGCGGGCCAAGGCTTCGAGCCCTATGCTCCATTTTTCCTGCGCGTTTGCGCTCATAAGCAGGCTCAAACACAAAAAACTGAAAGTACTAAGGGTGTATTTTGTTTTCATAATCCGATTCCAATTCTGAAGTTGATGTAAGGAGCAATGCCTGAAAAAGAACTTTCGGGGTCTTTGGTAAACCAGTTGAGGTGCCAATGTCCGCTTGGCAGAGTAGTTGTTACGCCAGCACCCGCATCAAAGTATCCCCACTTACCGAGCCGCCGCTGAATACCCCAGCCCAGCCGGAAACGAACAAACGAAGGCATCCCTTCTGTAATTTGCGGGACACCATGCGGTTCTCTGTATTCTTCGCCATTTTTCCGAATTCCGTGGGCAATCCCTTGGAGATGCTGATACCCGTACAACGGTTTTTCCACCTGAAATTGCAGGTAATTATTGGATAAATTATTAGCGCTTTTTCCCAGTCTCATTCGTTTTTTGATGGAATAATAATACCTCGTCCCTAGCATCAACCCCGTATAATAGCCGTACGAATAGAGATGATTACGTCGATAAATTTGGTTAATACCACCCATTACCGACCACTGTTGTTTGAGCTTGTGTTCAATACTTAGTTCACCATAACCGACACCAGTCATTCCTGATCCTTTAGACCAGCCGAACGTTGGAAGAACACCGATTTTAATCAGTGTTTTTTCCTCAATGTTGGCGTGCGTCAAATACCGAAAAGCTTCTTTCTTCTTAAAATCGGATTGCTCAATGCTTTCTTCGGCATACTCGACCCGCACCGAATCTTTTTGCTGCGCCCAACTCAGAAGGGGAAACAGGACTGTTAAGAAGTAAAATAATGTAGTTTTCATGGGATAAATAAGTAGCTGTTTTGGGGTGTATCAGTCACGTTTGGCGGCGGCGTTGCGCGTAGGTTCAATCAAAATCGGGCTGTAACTGTTGCGAATCACAATCGTACCACGTCGGTTTTTGGCCTGAAAATCAAAAACATATTTGTTAAGTATTTTTTTCAATCGGTCTTGATGAGTATTGGGGACATTGATTTTAGAAAATACAGTTTCGACATCAAACGTAAAGTCGTCCATGCTGCGAGGCTCAACCACAACCTCGGTGCGGGCAGCATTGATTTTGAGGTGATTGAGGTCGTTGTTTGGAACAATACGCAGCTTGCCGTATTTGCTTTGAAGCTGCCCATTTCCTCCTAAATCAATTAAATTCACATTGGCATTTTCGAGGCGTCCGTTCAGCGTTACATTGAGTTTATCGCCCTCTATATCTGCATAATGACTTTCTATGTCTAGCCGGCCTGCCAGATTTTCAAGCGTTATTTTCCCAAATTCTGAGGATACTCTCAGTGAAGCCTGCAACTGTGCCGTAAATGTTTCTCCAAAAGTATTTGTAATGATTACCGGGCACCGAAAAGGCACAAACACTTCGTAATACGCCTTCAGATTGCTTTCCACTTCACCGTACGACTGTGGCACCTTAAACCGATTTTCGGCTTCAAATTGCAGGTTTGTTTTGATGGTATAAAGCATAAAAACGAGCTCTTTTTCGGCCACTTTTCGAGCAGGATGTTTTGCAACCAGACGCAATTTGAAGCTTACCACCGGACGGTTCCAGCCCATAACGCGCACATCGGCTTTTTGGGCACTGATGTTCAGGCTCATACCTTCTCGATAATCTATTTCTTTTTCAATGGTTTTGCTTACGACCTGAATTTTAGTTTGGGCATGTACCGCACCCAAAACAACTGAAATCAAGGAAATAATTATGTAAAATTTTATGCTTAGTCGCGGGGCATATTTCCGTAGCTGTTTCATAACAATTCAGGTTAAATCATTAACTTTTGCACTAACTCTTTGGTAATCTCCGCCCGTTGATTTTCAATTTTGATTTGCGCCTTTACCAAATCAGGCTGCTCCCCAAACATTTTAATTTCATGCTCAATACGCGCTTTCTGCGAATTCAATTCCTGCAATTCCCCTTTTAAATCCCGAAAGTCGGGCGTAGTACAGATAGCGGACTTCCGTTGACAGCTTTCTGCAATAAACGCCTCTACTTCTCTAGGTTGGTTTATTTCTACATCGGTAGATTCCCAATCAGCCACTAACTCAGTGCTGTAAGCAATGGTGACTTTTTGTGTCGGTTGCCCATTCCACCAAATGCCCAAACCGACCGTAAAAATCACAGCAGCAGCTGCCGCCCACGAGGGCCAACGTTGATACCATAACGGCTTCACAACGTCGAGTTGGGGTTCAATCCGACCCCATAATTCATCGTTAGGTTCTAGCTCAAGAAGGCTATTTACCTGCTCAACAAGTTGGTCTTCAAACGCCAACCTTGCCGATAGCTCTTCCCAAGCAGTTGCGCGTGGCTCGACCTCATCCAATTGACTTACGGCTTCTTTCCAGGTTTTCATTTTTTCAAAAGCAGGTAATTTTATACAGTAATTCTAATGTCTTGTCAGCCAAGTTCTCAATTTCTTTTTTGCATAGTTCAGTTGCGACTTTGCTGTTCCTTCGCTGATACCAAGCAGCTCCGCAATCTCGTTGTGTCGGTACCCTTCCACTTCGGCCAGTAGAAATACGGCGCGGCATCCATCGGGCAACCTTCGGATGGCCGTCTCCAACTCTTCGGCAGTAAAATGATCGGGCGGCTCAATCGGGTGGTCGTGGCGTTGTTCGTCGAGAGTTTCCCAACGACGTTCCGCTTTCAGCCTGCGCAGTGCATGATGCAGAACAATCGTCTTAATCCAAGCACCCAACGTGCTTTCAAATCGAAAACGGTGCAAATCTCGAAAAACTTCCACAAACGCATCCTGCAACACATCATGGGCGTGGTCAGCGTCGTTCAGAATCCGAAAGGCCTTGGTATACATAGCTCGTTTGTACCGCTCAAACAACAGGCGTTGGGCTTGGCGGTCTCGGCAGAGACATCTTTCAACAAGTTGCGCTTCGGTTACATCGACTGACAAGGGCACGGCTGTTTGGTTTTCGATACAATGGGTAACGAAACAGGAAGAAGGTTGGAAAGTATCCGAAAATTATTTTTTGGAAGCGCGAACAGTCGACCGCACCATGATGCTGGCAAGTACGGCTTCGCTTTCATTATGCAGGCGGTCGAGGGCCGTTATGGCATACGTATAACGCCGATTACGGAGAGCAGTGCGGTCAAGCGCACGGGTCTGGCCTTCATAACAGGCCGCCAATAGCCTTGGTTTTTCGTTGTCAGAATAGCGATAAACGGCGTAATAATGAGCTTTGTCGCCATCACGGGCGGGCTCTGGTGCATTCCAGCGTAGTTCTACCCCGTTACGGGTGTCGGATACCTGCAAGTTACTGGGTGTTTGCGGCGCCACTCGGTCTTTCCACGGCATCGTAGGTGGAAAAGCAGGCTCTTTATAGAAGTTGGTACGCAACGAATCTGCATGCCCCAATTTATTGTTAATCAAAGATTTAGAGCTAAAAAATACACTTCCCGTAATTTCGGGATTAAGCCGGATAAACCGCATTTGGTTGGAGAATTCAGAAGCATTGGTCCAGGCCCTGTCTTTCTCTTGTACCCCTACTTTATACGCGCCTTGTCCGATGTACAGGTGACGTCCGTAGGTATGCTTCAACCACCATGAAGTCAGGATTTTAAAAGGGACTTTATCGTGTTTTGTAGAAAAATAAATTTGCGGCACCATATAATCAACCCATCCCGCCTTCATCCATTTTTTGGTGTCGGCATACAGGTTATCGTACGATGTTTGGCCACCTTCCGTAGCCGAGCCTGTGGGGTCATCTTTCCGATTTCGCCATACCCCAAAAGGGCTGACACCGAATTTTACGTACGGTTTTTCGGCAATGATGGCATCGCTGATTTGTTTGATGAGTTTGTCGATATTATCGCGCCGCCAATCGTCTTTGCTTCTAAATCGGGCACCGTATTGTCGGAAGGCTTCTTCGTCTTTTAGGGTCTGTCCCGTAACGGTATAAGGATAAAAATAATCGTCAAAATGAATCCCGTCGACATCGTAGTTTTTAACAATATTGGTGGTAATACCCGTAATATACTCCCGCACTTCGGGCAGGCCAAAATTGAACAGTTTATAACCATCATACTCAAAAACCCACTCAGGATGCTGCCGACCGATATTGTCGTTGGAAATACTTTTGCTTACGCGGTGCGATACCCGATTGAGATTGAGCCAAGCGTGAAACTCCATCCCCCGTCGGTGACATTCATCAATCATAAACTCCATCGGGTCATAAAATGGCTCGGGTGCTCGGCCTTGTTTGCCCGTGAGCCATTCCGACCAAGGCTCTTCACTTTTGGCATAAAACGCGTCGGCGGCGGCACGTACTTGAACAAATACCGCATTAATGCCCGTACGCTTGTGCGTGTCTAAAATGCGGATAAATTCCTCGCGTTGGTCTTCGGGAGAAAGATTCTTGCGGCTGGGCCAGTCAATATTATCGACGGTGGCGATCCAAACGGCCCGCATTTCTCGGCGTAAACCCATGGGGCCAAAGTCGCGGAAACCGGCGCGTGGTTTTTGGACAGTTTTACAGCCTTCCAAACCTAAAAAAAGCAACAGACAAAGCCAGGCAAGGTGTTTTTTCACGCAGCAATTGAAATTGAGTTAGGGCAAGACATAATAATTTGTTCGCTATTATCGCCTTAAAAGTAACGTTTTTTATTCTAAAGTATTGGACGAAAGGCTGGTTGATACCTTCACATTTAGAAAATGGGAAGGCAAGAGGTTAATATCTTTTCATACCACCGGCACTTTTTATTTCCCTTTCACCAACGGCACCCGAATCGCCGATGGATACGCCGCAGAATGAAAAATTTGGTTATTGGCAACAACACCCGTTTTTTCATCAAAATTTTTCCCTCCTGTATTGAGATTTCGGTCAAACCGAGGGAAATTACTGCTCGATATTTCTACCCTAAGGCTGTGACCTGGTGCAAAATAATTGGACGTAACCATCGGGCTCAGCGTAAGTTTATACACTTTCCCTTTTTCCATCCATACCTCTTTGTCAAGCCCCTCCCGATAGCGGGCGCCCAAAATCGTCTCATCCAGATTATACGCCCGACCATCAGGGTAAACATCAATGAGTTTTACCGTAAAATCGGTGTCTTTGGCATCCGAGCCTACGTACAACGTCGTTTCAATCGGTCCCGACAACTCCGCCCCGTCTTTAAAGGGGTCGGTCGTATATACTAAAATATCATGCCGCGTTTCCATTTGATGCTGGTCAAACGAGCCTCCTTGCACCGCCGTACCGGTACAGCAGACATTGCCACCGTAAGAAGGAACGGGGAACATAGGGTCATAAGCAAAAACATCTGGCTTAGCTTCTTTGGCAGGGGCTGAAAGCGTGAGTTTTCCATCGCCGTAGAGGCTGTTGGCTTTACCACCGCTCATGAGATAATAAGTGGTCATTTCAACGTTGGCCGGCGGCCACGTATCTGACGACTGCCACTTGTTTGACCCCATCGTAAAATACTGAACCTTAGGCGTTTTCTTTGTAAAATCGTTGGCTTCTCCCTTGAGCCAAAGAT
>VFQN01005986.1_pt1 | contig 14357 bp, 15 predicted proteins | sample 3512371 | NCBI WGS metagenome assembly VFQN01 (sample SAMN10412370, study PRJNA504923) | tailings metagenome | isolation source: Replicate 2 from Balatoc abandoned mine | place: Philippines: Itogon, Benguet | collected 2017-08-28
TTCCGCGTCCGGCGTGCGTTTCGTCCCTAAAAAATTCAAAGAACTAAATTTGACAAAGTAGAGTTACTATGGTTTTATTCATTAAGAGAATTTATCCCTTGTTCTATCAATTTTGCTAATCCCTCTTTCATAGCTTTTAAATGGTCAGGTGCATGTCCCTGCCATAGGGTAACTTCACCAACGACTTTAAAAGCATGCGCAGAACGATATGATTTAGTAGGATTACCCGGGAATTTTTTATCCGTCAAATCAGGATCATCCTCAATTGGACCGGTTGGTTCAACCAAATAAATTCTTTCGTTACCGTCACCTGCGGCCAGTTCAGCACCCCATATAGCAGCATCCAGGGTTGAAGTCAGAAATATGTATTTCGAATGCTGATTATTCCCATAATTCGAATTATATCCTACTTCAACCAATTCACCTATTTTCAAATCGGCTTTAGTACCATGGAAGTAGGTCTGCTGAAAAGGAGTTGGGGTTGAATTCACGACTTGATTCTTTTATTTTTCTTAGTTCTTTTATCGGAATCCTTATTGATTTTCTCCATTACATCCTTTGGAACTACAATAAGGGTATTTGATACACAGTTCCAGATATTCGTATACTTTTCGGAAACAACGATATGCTGTTCCCAGTCTGCAAATTTGGAATACAGCAATAAGGTACAAATATCAGTGGCGGTTATAAACTCTCCGGTTTCAGGTAAATGACTGTGCATGGCTCCTATTACTTTTTTACCATCTTCCTGCTCACCGTAATAAACCGGAATAATATTTTTGTGTAACTGTTTTTTTTCCAGCAACTTATTATCTGCATCGAATCTGAGCAGGTAATCATTACCAAATATGACCACCCCTGAATTTTTGGGACCTGTCAGAATATAAACCTTTTTTTCCTGTCCGGTAATCAAGGGAATCAGATTAAGGTTGGTATTTTCATATACCTTAAAAAGGGTATCGGAGTTTACCTCGGCCAAAGCAAGTTTCCGGATAGCATATAAGTCCTGCTCCGTTTTTGAAAAATCACGTTCACTCATATCAACGATGGCAGTTTGCAAATTATAAGTACTATCGAATGAAATTGTACCTATAACTCTTGGCTTCTCCGTCCGGGAAAAGAATATACACTTTGACAGATCCTGATCCTGATAGGAGAAATACCCGCCAATAGCAGACCGGTCTTTGTATTTTTCCAAAAACAAATCCGTGCCATACCAGGATGCCATTTCAGACTTATACAGAAGTTTTCCCTCTGCTACAATTGGTTGAGCTGCTTCGGTCGGATCGTCCTGGCCAAGAACATGAACAGAAAGAATCGTGAAGATCAGGACCAGGGCCACCATCCTGTTTAGGCTTTTTATCATTCTTAAGAGGTTAGGTATCCAAAATAAAGAATGAAACCGGCTTATGCAATAGCAGCGAAAAATGGATGTAATCAAACCTCGCCTTTATAATTGGGATCAAAATCAACCATCCATTCAATACCATATTTATCTCTGAACATTCCGAAGTAGGAACCCCATGGACTATCACCTATGGGGAATTCTACCTTGCCGCCTGCAGAGAGTCCGTTAAATAAAGTATCCGCTTCTTCCTTCGAGGCCGCGCTAATAGAAATCTTGGACCTGTTTTCATTTTCATTTACCCGACCCATACTTTCAGGAACATCATTACCCATTAAAATATTTTTGCCAATAGGTAAAGCAATATGCATGATTTTATTCGCTTCTTTTTCAGAAAAGGGAGCTTCGGGTATGGACAGGTCTTTGAAACGCATGACCCTAGCAAATTCTCCACCAAATACTGATTTGTAGAAGTTAAATGCCTCTTCAGCATTTCCGTTGAAATTAATGTAAGGATTGATAAGTGCCATAGTTTTAAATTTAGTTAAACCTACACTGATAAAAGTTGATTAACAAGGGGGCGATGCGTCAATTAGAGGGCTTGTTACGCCACTTACCCAGTAATACCCCAAATTGATTCGCCTCCAGCTGATACAACACCTCCATACAACTAAGCTGCCTATCTATTCTTTTTTGCTGCAGGAACTGAATCGCGGCCCAGGTATCATGCCAGGCACCCACCTCCTCCTGCAAATCCTACAAAAGCTCAATTGGCAAATCCAGCTTATTTTTTATCTTATTGGGTAACACCGAGTATACAAAAAGCAGGCTTTTGATTTTCATTCTAAAGGCATGCATTCCGCTCCTGGTATGATTTTCAAACTTTCTAATAGCTTTTCTTTTTTTCTTTGCCAGGTACTTTTCAATTTTATTAAATACGGGCAGAGGAAATGAGAGATCAGCTTCCTTTCTAAATTTCTTCACCCCTTTACTATAACCTGGAATACCCTTTACCAATTTCTCCTGTAAAGCAAATTGCACAAATTCCAATTCCTCTATCAGTGATTCCGGATGGCAATGATGCTTTTTTAACAGCAGCACATTTAACTGCAGCTCCCGAATCTTACCGGCTTTATTGAATAGTTTTTGCAAAATCTTTTTATCATAGTTGACATGATAATTCACTTCCAGTAAGGCCAGGATTGCTTTCACCTTTTTTATAGCTACACGCAAGAGGTGAAGGTGCTCAGGATCTCCATCCGCCTTAAAATCTGCAAGCTGTTGCTCCACCGATTTCAAATGCGTTGAAATAAATGCGGCTGGTTTATCCTGACTCTTTTTCACTTCTTTCGTTTTGGCTTCGCCAGGCTTTGTTGCAATTGTTCAATCAAATCACTGGCGGGTTTTTCTACCCTGGCCTTGGGTGCCGGCAGTTTTTTACCGGTTGCTTTGGTTCTGATCAGTTTTTTCAACTTCGTAGTATAACTATCCTTAAAGTCGGCAATATTGAATTTGCCACTCATGCTTTTTATCAGGCTTCCCGCCATCGTTAACTCATTCCGCTTGGGCGTAACCTTTTTAACTACAAAATCCGAGGGATCACGGATCTCATTTAAAAACCGAAGGGTATGAAGGATCAGTAACCCCTTTGCAGACCTCAATAATACCGGCTTCTCTTTATTTCGCAATACAAAACTACCCACACCTGCTTTTCCAGCTTTCTGCAGGGCAGTCTCCAGCAAACTGAAAGCCCGCTCCCCTCCTTTTGCAGGCGCCAGGTAATAGGCATTGTCGAATAGAATCATATCTACTTCCGCCGGATTCACAAAGGCTTCCATGTTGATGGTTTTGGTTTTCTCCGGACTTGCAGCATCAAAATCCTCATCAGTTAACACCACGTATTTGCCATCCAGATCATATCCCTTTACAATATTCTCCCACAATACTTCCTTGCCGGTTTTTTCATTTACGCGTTTGAACTTAATCGGACTGTGATCTTTTTTATCCAACATATCAAAATCCAGTGCGCGTTCATTTACTGCAGAAAACAATTTCACCGGAATGTTTACCAGTCCGAATGCAATACTGCCTGTCCAGATTGATCTCATAACATTTCGCTTTTATGAGTGAATTTATAGTCGTTGCAGCCGTTTCAAGGCTGCCATCATATCAATTCCTTTTCCCAGTACCGGTTTGAAAAGATCACCCCGCTCATTTAACAAAGCAGGCACATTCCGCAGGTTGAAATCCTGCATCTTCAATCCCTGTTTTACTTCTTCCCAATGCAGCGGCATGGATACGGTAGCACCAGGTTTGGGTCGTACGGAATAGGGAGCAGCCAGTGTGGCCTGCGAACGATTCTGTAAAAAATCAAGGTAGAGCTTTCCCTGCCTTTTACTTACTGTTCGCTCCAGGGAGGTATTCCTGCTTGTTTCCTGCTGTACCAGGGTAACCAATACCCTCGCAAATTCCCGCGATTGTTCATAGGTATATTTCTTACCCAATGGAATATATACATGCATACCGGTTGACCCGGATGTTTTTGGATATGCAGGTATATCAACACTTTCCAGCAAGTCATGAATCACATTAGCAACATCAATGACTTTAGAGAAATCCGTTTTGCTGCCGGGATCCAGATCCAACAAACACCAATCAGGATACTCTGGCTTTTTAACCGTACTGCTCCAGGGATTGATTTCAATGCAACCAAAATTCACCAGGTACAAGAGACTGGCTTCGTCTTTCACTACCAGGTAATTTTTGTCTTTCCGATCAACGTCAGTACGATAGGGAAAACTGGCTGCCCAATTCGGTACTTTACCGGTTATATCTTTCTGGTAAAAACGTTTGCCCTTGTAACCATCGGGGAAGCGGTATAAAGACTGCGGACGATCTTTTATATAAGGTAATATATAGGGTGCGACCTGCGCATAATAATTGAGTAAATCGCGTTTGGTAAGCTTGTCTTCCGGCCAGAATAGTTTATCGAGATTGGTAAAGGTCAGTTCTTTTTGATTGACTTTTTTAATCACTGTTTTGAGGCTGCGATCGGGCAGTAACAAATCCGGCTCTTTCTCCAGTACCACTTCAGTAGCGGCCTTATCATCACGTAGACCCTTAAACGAAGGATGCCGGAATATACCCTGCTCCGTTAGTTCAGTATAACTGATCTCACATAATAGAACCGGTTTCAACCAGGTGATTGGATCCCGTAAAGCAGGCTTCTTAATAGATGCCTGCTTTACAACCAATGGCTTGAATTGTTTCATCAACTCCCTTTGTTGTTTATCTGTAAAACCCGTACCTACTTTCCCTGCATAGTGCAGTTGTCCATTTTTATACAAACCCAATAGGAGTGCACTGAATAATTTGGGTGATTCCTCCTTTTTCGTATAACCTATAATGATAGCTTCCTGCCGGTTCTGTGTTTTAATCTTTAACCAGTCGGGAGATCGTTTGCCCGACTGATAAGTACTACTCAATCGTTTAGCGATGATACCTTCCAATCCCATTTCACGCACACTGTCCAGCAAGTCGGTACCACGCCCTTTAATAGTGAATCCCATCCGGATGGTTGGATGATCGGAAGGAAGTATCTCCTTTAGTAACTGCATGCGTTCAGATAAAGGCAATCCTCTCAAATCCTTTCCATTGTACCAGAGCAGATCAAATACATAATAGATCAGTTCCCCATCCGCCACTGTTTTCCAATGTTGCAATTGTTGAAAGCGCGCGATTCCTTTATCGTCTGTTACTACTAACTCTCCATCCAGTATTGCATTGCATTCCAATTCCTGTAAAGCTTCAGCAATGGGATGATATTTATTTGTGTAGGAACGACCATTTCTTGAAATCAAATCAACCTTGTGTTCATTCATATAAGCCAGTACCCGATACCCATCCCATTTGATCTCAAATTGCCAGTCGTCGTCATTGAAAGGAGCAGCGTGAATGGTTGCCAACATAGGAGAAAAAGGATCAGGAAGTTTTGCCATAGTGGGGGATTCATCCTTATGTTTAATTAATAACCAGGAATTATCCTCCATGCCCTTTGTTTTCACCAGGGCAAATTCGCCTTTCAATTTTTTACCCTTGAGCTGAATTTTTAGTGATCCCTCTTTGAGTTGTTTCAACAGTAGTTTTTCCTGCGCAGCTTTACCTTTAACCGTGTCAATAGGTGTATAAGTACCACTATCCCAGATTTTTACTTTGCCTGCACCATAATTGCCTTTAGGAATGACACCTTCAAAATCCTTGTAATCATAGGGATGATCTTCCGTTATAATCGCCAGCCTCTTATCAGCCGGATTCATAGAGGGCCCCTTCGGCACTGCCCAACTTTTGAGTACGCCTTCCATCTCCAGCCGGAAATCAAAATGGTGCCGGGACGCATGATGTTCCTGCACCACAAAAATTAATTGTTTGGGGTTGGTTTTACCCGATTGAGGTTCGGGACTTTTTCTAAAATCGCGCTTTTTTAGATAGGTTGTTAATCCCATTGCGCAAGGTTTTAGCTATCGGTTGAGATTCTCCAAATGGTATCGCTGGTATCGTCTGTTAACAGCAGTGAACCATCTTGCAGCACAATAATCCCGGTGGGCCTGCCCCTTACTTCATCCTTTTCAGGATCCACAATAAATCCTGTAAGAAATTTCTCGGGCTGGCCGGAAGGCTTTCCATTTCTAAAAGGTACGAATACTACTGCATACCCCGAAAGTTTAGACCGGTTCCAGGAGCCATGCTGCGCAATAAAAGCCCCACCACGATACTTTTCCGGGAATTTGTTATGTGTATAATATGCGAGTCCCAGGGAGGCCGTATGCGGGCCCAGAGAGATATCCGGAATAATTGCTTTTTTCACCAACTCACTGTCCATTTCATCTTCCTTTATACGCGGTTCCGGATGCTGGCCAAAATAACTGTAGGGCCAGCCATAAAATCCGCCTTCCTTAACAGCAGTAAAATAGTCGGGCACCAGGTTATCTCCCAGGCCATCGCGCTCATTCACGGTGACCCATAGGGTCTGCGACTGAGGCTCCCAATCCATACCCACTGGGTTGCGCAATCCGGATGCATAGACTTTAAGCCCAGTTCCATCGGGATTGATTTCCCAGATACGAGCTTTGTCTTTTTCTTCCTCCAATCCCTTTTCACCTACATTGGAGCCGGAGCCAATGGCGATATAGATTTTAGTTCCTTCTTTATTGGTGATGATATTCCGGGTCCAGTGCCGGTTGTGTTTGCCTGCAGGCAAATCAAGGATCTTTTTACCGGGTTGGGTAATCATCAACTGTCCTTCTGTATAAGGATACATCCATAAACCATCTGTATTGGCAACATAGAAATTCCCCTTTAGCAACAGCATACCAAAGGGCAAATGGAGGTTTTCCAAAAATATAGTACGCTGATCAGGAATACCATCCTGATTGGTATCACGTAGCAGGGTAATCCTGTCGGCGCTTTTGCGCATATCATTGGATTTATTGGCACCAACAATAGCCGCACCAATTTTTTCCAGGAAACCATGCGGGGTATTGGATTCGGCCACCAATACATCTCCATTAGGAAGCTGATACAGCCAGCGCGGATTCTGAAAAGCATCCGCATACCGGCTTACCTTAAAACCAGCTGGCGCGATGGGTGTTTTGTTATCCTGCCACCCGATTACATTACTGAAATTCATTGCCGATCGGGTGGCATAAGGAGGAGGAAGGGTATCCTGCGCAACTGCGGCTTGAAAGAGCAAGACGCTAAAAATCAATACTAACTTAGGGGCAAACACTGGCATACCCGGATTCATAAAAAATCATGCCCGATCAGAGCCCGATTTTCTTCAGGTGCCTTACCTGGTCAGAAGGCAATGTTTCAAAGTTAGCTGTTTGGGACAACTGCCCATTGTTGTTATAGCGAATGGAATGAGCAACTTGTAATCTGATTACACCGGCGGTGAGGGTCAGTGAAGTTTCCACCTGACGGAATGTGGGCGCTGAATAATCCCCGGCTGCATATACGGAAAATACCACCTGCCTGTTAACTGGTATTTCTACCGGTTCTACAAGATCTGAATCTTTCGAACATCCTATTGCTGACACAGCCAGTACTAACACAAAAGCTATAATTTTAAGCATTATCCAGTTTTGACGCAAGTTGGATAGCAACTACAAAAACTAAAACAGAAATTGGATTGCTGGTTGTTACTGCGGATATATGGTAGCCAAAAAAAATACAAATACATGAAAAAAGGTTTATTAGCACTAATCGCTTTGCTGACGGGCATGGTGGTTCATGCTCAGGATATCGAGGGGAAATGGGCTGGTACTTTAGAAGTGGGTGCTAGCAAATTAAGAGTGGTGTTTAATATCAGTAAATCAGCAACCGGCTATACAAGTACTATGGATAGTCCGGATCAGGGTGTCAAGGGTATACCTGTAACAAGTACTAGTTTCGAAAACTCCCTGCTAAAAATTTCAATTACCAATGCAGGTATTGAATATAGTGGAGAATTGAAAGGCAATGAAATAACAGGGGAGTTTAAGCAGGTCGGAAGAACTTTCCCCTTAATACTTAAGCAGGACAGTGGGGAAGCAAAACGAAATACACGTCCGCAGGAACCAATTCCTCCATTCCCCTATCATACCGAAGAGGTGGTTTTTGAAAACAAAAAAGCAGGCATACGTCTGGCGGGAACACTTAGCCTTCCCAATAAAGAGGGAAGCTTTCCCGCAGTAATTCTGATCAGTGGCAGCGGTCCACAAAATCGGGATGAAGAAATACTGGGACATAAGCCCTTCCTCGTACTAGCGGATTATCTTACCAAAAAAGGAATTGCTGTTTTGCGATATGATGATCGCGGGGTTGGCGCCTCAACCGGCGATTTTAAAACTGCCACCACTTTTGATTTTGCGGATGATGCAGCCGCTGCCCTAGCCTATTTGCAAACCAGGAAGGAAATCAATCAAAGAAAACTGGGCTTACTGGGACATAGTGAAGGAGGGATTGTTGCTCCCCTGGTAGCATCGCGCTCCAAAGACGTGGACTTTGTGATTATGCTGGCCGGAACAGCCTTACGCGGAGATCGCCTCCTGCTATTGCAACAGGAATTAATTGCTAAGGCAATGGGAGTTACTGAACCAGAAATCGCTAAATCAAGGGAAGTGAACAGCAATATATTTTCTATCCTGATAGACAATGAAAAGGAGGAAGTGGCAAAGGAAAAAGCAAGAACGTATTTAAAGGATTTCATGGGCAAGAACGCTTCTTTACAAAAACCGGCAGGAATGAGTGATGAGGCTTTTATCAATACACAATTGGCACAGCTCTTTAATCCATGGATGCTGAACTTTTTGAAATACGATCCTGCTCCAGCTTTATCAAAGGTAAAATGCCCGGTACTGGCACTCAATGGCGACAAAGATTTACAGGTACCTGCTGATGCCAACTTATCTGTAATTGAGCAACAATTGAAGGCTGCAGGAAACAAAAAAGTGAGCATAAAAAAGTATCCGGGATTAAATCACCTGTTCCAGGAAGCAAAAACAGGCTCTCCTTCTGAATATGGAAGCATTGAACAAACTATTTCACCCGTGGTATTGCAGGATATAGCAGAATGGATACTTAGCCGATCGTTCTAATGATTCTGCAGGGATTACCGGCGGCGATGGTATCTGAAGGGATATCTTTTGTAACCACGCTACCGGCTCCAATAATGCTGCGGTCGCCAATTGTAACACCCGGACAAATCACCACGCTCCCACCTATCCATACATCATCTCCAATGGTAATGGGTTTGCCATATTCCAGTCCTGAGCTTCTTTCTATGTGGTTCAGCGGATGCGTGGCAGCATAGATTTGAACATTCGGTCCAAACATCGTTCTGTTGCCAATTCGCACAGGAGCAACATCCAGGACTACACAATTAAAATTGAAAAAGACCCGTTCACCGATCTGAATATTGTAGCCATAATCACAATAAAATGGAGGCTGCAACCAGAGACCGTCAGACGCATTTGGAAACAGCGATGCAAGGATTCGATTTCTAGCTTCGGGATCATCTTCACGGCTTTCATTCAGCGCTTTCAGAAGCAGTCGTACCTGGATACGATCTTCCACCAATTGTGGATCAAGCGGATCATAAAGCTCTCCCGCAATCATTTTATCTTTTTCAGTTCTCATATCATTATTTCGGAAATGAATTCAAACTCTTGATTTTTTTAATCTGACGCAAATGTCTGTCGGTGTGAGCAAAATGCACAACCATCAATGCATGTATACTGCGTCTCTTTTCATTACCCCATCGGAAGGTATGATGAGCTTTTAAGTCGTAGGTTGTATTTTTAATAAAGCTGATAATATGATTCCGGCCAAATAAAAAGAACTCCAGATTTTCCGAACCATCCATAAACCCGAGTGGTTCAGCATTCCATTCAGCTTTATGCGGACCAGGGTCATCCATCCATTCAATGTATTTTTTGTCGTCCAGCGAAACACTATCCAGTTCAGGATCAGGAACCGTACTAAGCATAATGTCAGCCTCCTGCATGAAGATTCTTTCATACAATCCAAGATGTTCAAGTACCTGGGCAATTGACCAGGAAGTCGAATCCTTTTTATAGGACCACTGCTGCAGCGATAATTTTTGAGTTTCCCGGATAATTTCAAGTTTCGTTCGTTCGAGGTTGCTAACTAAAAAATCACGATCGGAAGCTGTCCAGCGCTTTTCTGACTGACTGTAACTATCCTGTTGTATGCATGAAAATACCAGCAGGAAAATTGCTACAAAATGCTTTTGCATTGTACTGTATTGTTACAGAAAATTACGAAATAAAAGCTGTTAAAAAGGATTATCCCTGATCCAGCCATTCCCTGAAAGAGGCAGTTGTAGCCTGGCTGGTTTTATAATAATCGGGATATCCCTTCAGTTTTACTGCCAGAATGTTTTTGGAGAAACGTTCCACTTTTTCAATAAAGTTCTTATTAATCAACTCACTCCGGTTTAATCGATAAAAATCAGCCGGATTCAATTGTGCTTCCACTTCTCTGAGGGTTGGATAGTTCAGGATATGCTTTTTGCCTTCTTTGTCAAAAGCCAGTACGAGGCCATCCTTTGCTTCAAATAAAACAATCGTATCTACCTCCAGCAGATAGATGCGCTGATTATTTTGTACCGCGAAACGTTTTTTAAACTTCTTTTCGGAGAGATTCTGTTCTATTAATCTGGAGAGATTGGCAAGTTGTATGTCCTTCTCCTTTTCTGATTTGCGGAGCAGTAAAAACTTATTCCAGGCTTTAAGAAACCTGTCTTTTGAAAAGGGTTTAAGGAGATAGTCAATCCCATTGGTTTCAAATGCGTTCATCCAGTACTGATCATAGGCTGTCGTAAAAATAATCGGGCAGTCAACCGAAACCTGTTGATAGATATCAAAAGCAGTCCCATCGTGCAACTGGATATCCGAAATCAGTAAATCGACCGTGGTTGATTGAAGGAACTCAATTGCTTCAGCAATGCTGCCCATCTCCCCCAATACCTCTGTGGGCTCCTCCAATTCTGCAATGAAACGCTTTAGCTTCTGGATAGCAGGGAGTTCATCTTCTATGATGGCAATTCTGATCATGGAGCGCATTGAATTTTGGGAACCCGTACCAAAAATAGTGATTCCGTCTCCTCAATTTCTATTGCCTGTTTCGTTAGCAGCTGGTACTGCTCTCGCAGGTTTTTCAAAGCTTTGCCGGATGTACCAATCTCCTTTCGTTTTGGTTTGCGATTATTCGACACAACAATATCCTCACTGATAGAGATATTGATACGAACCGGATCCGCTGCAGTTCCCAGATTGTGTTTTACAGCATTCTCAATCAGCAGTTGTAATGTCAGTGGAACAATACAACCTTCGGGATCAGGTGCCTCAATTATTAACTGGTAGGATTTTCCGTATTTATGATCAATCAGGTTATAGTATTGCTCAGCAAATCGCAGCTCCTCTGCTATCGGGACGATCTTTTGATTATCTGCCTGCAGCACATACCGGTAAATATCAGCAAATTCATTCAGAAATTCAGAGGCCCTTTCTTTGTCTTCGTAAATAAGCTGGTCCAGCACATTTAGATTATTGAATAAAAAATGTGGGTTTAACTGAGCCTTGAGCTGAGTCATCCTGCTATCGTACAAGGCCTTGTTGTAATCGGCCAGTTGGGCGGACTGCCTTCTGTATTTTTTATAATAGGTGTAGGCAAGAAAAAAACTCCCATAAATAAAACCATCCAACAGGTAGGTGAAGCTAGACAGGATAAAAGTTTCCTGGTTAAAGTTTCTTTCAACATTACCAAACAGAATAGCTATCAATAAACCGATAAGCTGAAGTATTGCGAGGTAAGTAATCAGGGAGAATGCTGCCAGTTTCACCCAATCAACCATCCTGACAACATCCCCTTTTAAAAAGAGGCAGGTAAAATACCGCATTACGGCAAATAGGATCAGGGCATCGAAAAGGGTTGAAATAGCACCCTCTGGAGTGAAAATATACCAACTCAATTCATTCCTGATGAGTATGCGCGTGTATATCGACTGTGCATATGCAAAAAGCACGATAAACAGCAGGAAGAAAAGGTTGGTATATATTCGTTGAAGCATTATTTCTTTTCAGGAAATGAGGCAATAATATTCCCTTTTTCGTCAAAAAAGTCAAGCCTGGCATTGTTTTGTTTATCAACATAAAACATTGCCCTGGGCATACCCTTGTTATCAAACAGGAAGAGGCCATTGCTCTCGCTACCAGATTTTCCCAGCATCATACGTGGAACATCTCCCACCAGTCCGGCTTCCCTATATTGATTGTATTTCTCCTGGCTGGCTTTGGGGTCTTTTTTGCGAAGCTCATCCAGTTCCTTCATGATTTCAGCTGTTTTCAGCTGGCTTTCTTTAGAGGGACGGTCACTAAACCGTAAACTGCTACCCACAAAGCGCCGGTCGCCCTCTTTGTAATCCTCCGTAATAAGCTGGAACACCTGGTCTCCATCATATTGGTCGTAGGTCAGGGAAAGGCCGGCACTGTGGCCATTGGCTGTTTTCTTGCCATCATAAATAAAGCCACCGCATTCAATTCCTTCTTCATTAAAAAACAGCATGCCTGAGCGTTTTTTGCGGTCGGCATTCGTGGGACGGTTATTAATCTGCGTAGTACCATTTGGAAATCGGTCGACATTGGTGATAATCATTTTAACGGTACCATCCTTTTCCACAATATTGATTCGTTCCACATCAATTTCACCGAATTTTTGGTTGCCGAATTTTTTGAAGGCTGTGGTACTGATGAAAACTAATCCAGCCACAGTAGCCACTGCAAAAGCGCGAAGAAAAATTAATTCCCGGTTCATAGTTAAGTCTTTAGTTGTAAACAATTAGGAGTTAAAACTAGGATGCAGAGCATGGAGGTCCATGTCAAAAACAATGAACAGGGGAATAAGCCCAATTAATCAGGGAATTTGAGGAATAAGCTATGGATTTATAATACTGTTGTAAAGCTCTTCTTCCTTATCAATACAGGCAACTGCCTGGATAATGGCAGCCGGATTTTTCACCGTAAAAGGATTTTTAGAAATATAGTTGCGCATACGGCAACCAAATAATGAGATGGTTAGCTTATCCGTTCCCCGCACCTGCATAAAATCAAAGGATTCACCGGTATTGGTTAGCGCGCCATTGTCGCCACTAAAAGCTTCTACATTGGTAAATGAGGTATGCCCCTGCCCTTCTACAATGATGGGATGAATATTTTCCACTACGTTTCCTGCGTTGGCAATGATAGAACCCTGTGCGATTTGCCAGTTCCTGTTCTTGGTATTATTACCTGCTTTGTGAATACCTACTGTGACACAATCCAGGTTGAAATTAGTGAGCTGTCCATAACTTTCATCCCCAAGATAGATACCTCCCCAGGTAGCAAAGGTAAACAGGTCGATGAGCTGGGCATTGTCTGTATTATTGATACTGTATGCAAATGTTTTGTTCTGAATTACTGCATCCACAATGGCTTTGGAAAAACCAAGTCCCATTTGCCGCATGTTGGAAGGATTAACATGACAGTGCAGGAATCTGGGAATATCATAACAGAAGTTAATACGAATAAATTCACCGCTTAAAGGGTAGCCATAACATTGTTCGATCAGAATTAATTCACAGGGAAACTCTTCAACTGCGTTAAAATCCATTGCGATGTATTCGCCATAGAACGTGAGATTCGTCAGCGTAACACCTTCTGTGCGGCTAGTTTTGCTAACCTGTATGGTTGGCGGATATTTGATAATTTTTGCCGGATCCTTTAATTCCTGGTGTGCATACCAGAACTGGATGCCTTTGATCTGGGTGGCTGATTGAACAATAAATAAAGGTTTCTCTGCATCTTCAATTTTAAAAACAGAGCCTACCGGTGCTTTTTTAGTTGGATGCGAAGTAGCACGAGGTACGGGTCCATGTACACCGATAATAGAAACATTGTTCTTAAGGATCAGTCCGCTTGCCAGTGCATACGGTTCATCTGAAGGTTCTACCCAGAGGGCCGCACCATATTTACTGGCCCAATCGATTGCTTTTTGCAGGTTGCGGGTATTGGTTTTGCCATCATTCTTAGGTGATACATTAAAATCCCGGATATTCTTTCCCGGATTTGCAAAAGAGGAATTAACCAAATTCATAAGCAGGGCAACTGCAACAAGCAATGTTTTGAACATAAAAAAAATTAAGATCTGTGAATTAAAACAACTCACAATATCGAAGTAATACAAAAACGAAAACCGTAAATAACAATACAAATTGCGCGGGCACGTTAATACGCTAACTTAAACAACCCAAACCCGAAAAACGAATGAAATCTATATTACATATAAGAATACAGTTTGTATTGCTCCTGATCTTTGCAATGTCGTTGACAGCAGGTGCACAACAAAATCAAACCGGTTTAACTCTATTTTGTCACATTCGTAAATACAGAGATTTTCTTACCAAACGCTTGTCTGG
>VFQN01005987.1_pt1 | contig 14356 bp, 12 predicted proteins | sample 3512371 | NCBI WGS metagenome assembly VFQN01 (sample SAMN10412370, study PRJNA504923) | tailings metagenome | isolation source: Replicate 2 from Balatoc abandoned mine | place: Philippines: Itogon, Benguet | collected 2017-08-28
CCCCGGCCCCAGCACGAACGCGCCGCCCTCCCCTTGGGCCTCGTTCCCCTCCACGATGGAACCGCCCGTGATGGTAAAGCTAGTGACGGTGCCGTTGACCATCAGCGCCCCGCCGCCGCCTATTCCTGCCTTATTGTACGACACCGAGGAGCCGCCGGTCAGCAGGAACGACCCCAGCCGCGTACCGCAGCGGATGGCGCCCCCGCTGCTGCTGGCCTCGTTCCGCGTCACGTTGCTGCCCCCGCTGATGACTACCGACCCCATCGGCCCTTCGGACAGGATGGCGCCCCCGCGCGCGTTTTGGCACGTGCTGGTGGAGTAGGCCGTGTTCCCCACCACGCTGCTGCCGTTGGTCACCGCAACGCGTTCGATGCCAGTCACGACATACAGCGCGCCGCCCACGCACGCGGCGTTCGCCTGCAGGGCGCTGCCGCCGTCGACCACCAGGCTGCCTAGCGACCCTGCCAGCGCCACCGCCCCGCCCAGGTACGGCGCTGTGTTGCCCACCATGCGGCTGCCACTCAGGAGCTCAACACTGCTGGTGACGGCAGGGTTGAAATTGCCCTGGGCGACAATCGCGCCGCCGTAGCTCTCTGCGTTTGTCAGCCTGTTGTAGCTGATGCTGCTGCCCCGGTCCAACACCACGCGCCCCACGTTCCCGGTCGCAAACACCGCACCACCCCAGGTGCTGGCCGTGTTGTTGCTGAGGGAGGCGCCGTTATCCAGCAGCAGCTCGCCCACATTGCCATAGGTGAAGAACGCGCCGCCGTCGCCATCGGCGCCGCCATCACCGCGACCAGCCCAGTTCTGCTCCACAAAGCTGGCATTGATGAGGATGGAGCCGATACCGCCATTGCACATCATGACGCCGCTGGTGACACCCCCGTGGTTGAGGCGCAGCTGGCTGCCAGACTGCACCACCAGCCTGCCCAGGTACCCCGTGCCTGGTATGATTGTGCCATTATCATACTCCTGGCCCACTTTGATCGCCCCGCCCCAGGCCCTTGCAGAGTTGGAGCTCAACGCGCTGCCCTCGGCAATGACGATCTCCGTCGCGTTGTGCGCTATGGACACGGCACCCCCATCCTGTCCAGTGGCGTTGTTCCTGGTCAGGGAGCTGCCGCCCCGCACCAGGAGCTGGCCCACGGAGTCGTGTACGGCAATCGCGCCCCCGAAAGCCCCCGCACTGTTGCCGTCCAGCCTGCTGGCCCCCTCCACCTGCAGCAGCCCCACGCCCCACAGGGAGTACACCGCACCGCCGTCCCACGCCGCGGTGCTGTCGGTCAGGGTGCTGCCGTTGGAGACGGTCAGGGAGGCCTGTGGGAAGCCGTTACCGTCGGCAGGAGCGTTGGCAGCCAGAAGTCAGTCCCGGGCAGTACAGCAGGGTGTTCCACAGGGTTCGCAGTCATGTCAGGCCAACATGAGTATGTCCTTAGTAAGTCCTTTCCGTACGTCGTTTTCAAATCTCGCCCACTGCCACCACTTTCCGCCGGCATGCGTGCAGGTGCTTCGCTGAACCACGGCCTACAGTGCACCTACTTTGCAGCTCTGGTGCCCGGCCTGCACGCCTGCGTTCTGCCGAACCTAAGCCTAGAGTACACCGCAGGGGCAGCAGGCAGGCATGCCTGATCCCTTGCACACTCACCAGTGGGCACGTCGCCGCGAACACGCCACCACAGCCTCCCGTGCACCCGTCTGCACTGCTCGACACCACCCGCACGTTCACAGTGACAGGCGGCGGTGAACTCCCGCCCACGTCCGATGCTGTTTGGTTGGTACGCGGTGTAGAGCCAACCACCACGGCGCCGTACATGCCGCCGCCGCAGCCTCCGCCCGCCACTTGGTTGCGGTTGAGGGCAGCTGCCACTGATGGCAGCAGTGCGGTGCTTTTGAGTACCCTGTCCACTCTGGCTGTTATGTTGGTGTTGCGGAAGCGGCTGTCAGTGATCTCCACTGTGCCTGGGAGTAGGCCTGACTGCTGTTCGCCTTCCCTCCCCTGCTCGTCCTCATCAAAGCTCAGCAGGAAGCACGCCCACGTGTGCGACCCAGCCACCTCCGAGCACTCCACGCCCGACAGGTGGGAGCCCGCCATCAGCCCGCTGGCATGTACGACACCGTAGGCGGGCGCAACGTCCGGGGAGGCCCCCGGTCCCGCCACAAGCCCCGTCAGCGTGACGTTGCGGAACGACACTGCACCGCACCCCACCAGCTGCAGCACCGGCCCGCGTGTGCTGAGCGGCACTTTCCACACCAGCGAATCGTGCAATCGCAGGTGGGTGGTGCCTGGGCCGCACACCAGCGCCAGCCGCCAGTCCCCCGCCTCCTCCCCGCTGCCCCCGCTGCCCCTTCCGGGCCCCTCCTCCGGCGCTCCCGCCACCTCCACACCACTTATCCGGACGTCCGGCAGCCTGTTGCGGTCACGTGTTGCATTCTGGGCTGCTTGGGCAGAGCCGTTGGTCGAGGCTGCTGCTGCGGCCTGCAGCCATGGGCTGAGCTGGAGCTGCACGCCGCCGGGTGAGCCCCGGCACGACACGACCAGGGTGTTGGGGGGTTGTGCTTGTCCGGACGGCGCTGCTGCGCCGACCAGTGATATGCTGCACTCCTGGTCCGGCGCCGTGTCCAACGCAGCCAGCGTTTGTGCCCCTGGCATGCATGGTGCGCAGTTTGGCTTGTGAGTGTAAGGGTAAATAGGGATTCGAAAGCGGAAGTGCGAGGACAAGGTGAAGGGCCTCAGCAAGGGTTATGCAAGGGGGGCGTCCCCTTCGCACGTGTGGGAACAGTCGTTGCACATGTATGCCGGTGGTGAAGTGGCCACCAGTACCAGAACTTCCCTTTATTCTTTTATGCCTTTGTTGAGATGCCGGTATGCCCGCAATGCAACCCAATGTGAGGCCACCTGGGCATGCCCACGGGTGCGACAGAGAGCGTCAGGGCAGGCACAGGAGCGGACCTACATCAGCCTGTGTGCTCCTGGCGTGCGTAGCGCTACTCATGTCACGTTGTGGCACAGTGTATGCGTCACGCAGCCCAACCCAACTGCAGCGTAACATCCCCTTGGCATCTCCTCGGGCCTGGTCCACCTACGTGCGAGGCTGGTTCGGATCAAGATACATGATAGTATCAAGATGTATGAAGCGCCTCGGCGGCATGCTTGGGGTCCTTTGTCCAGGAGCGAGCGCCTGCGAGGGGCGAAGGTAGACCCGCGGCGAAGCCTCCCTAACATACTAGGCTACAGAAGCGCTTCTCCAGTCATAATTGACAGCGTCAGCCATTCCGGGGCTCTTGCCAGGCCGCTTTGTTGCCTAAGGCAGGCAAGTTTGAAAACCAGATGCATTACTGCTTGGTCATGTGGTATCCAGACGCAATTTGACACTTTCTTCAAAAATGCATGCAACGAGCGCCGTGGGAGAGGGTCGTCAGGCAAGTGTTGTACTTCACTCTGGGAAGTTGGTGCGTGGTCGGGTTGCATGTTGGGTTTTCATGTGGTTCGCAACCAGGGTGTCGTGCCTGCGAAACATGTACTCCACAGGTGATTTGGCGGATAGCAATCGCGTGACCCTGCCTGCACCGCTCTCAGGGGGCCGGCGCTGCACCCTCAACCACCCCTGCCTCATGCATGACCTGAATCGTGGAAAACCCCTTACACCAGGCCGGGCTAGGGCCGCTAGGCTGTGGACCGATGTGCACCGCGCATGCAGTTGTCAGACCAAACAGCGCCACCCACACGTGTTGAAACATTTGCGTGGCTTGGGTTAACCAGTGTGGCGGGGGTGTGCTGCCGTACCACCATTTCTACCTCAGTTTAGTTGCTCGTTACGATTGCATGTCGCCTTTGCGCCATGATGACAGGCGGTAGGAAAAGCAAAAACACGGTATGCTATACTGTACCACGTAGCATGCTTCACGGCTTTGTGTTTAGCCGGGTTTATATACCACGTAGCATGCATACTGGCAACTTCAGCGTGCCAGGCATGCGCACAGATGCAGCACTGCACGTGGCAAGTGATACCAACACCGGGCCGCACCGTAATCATTGCCCACCATCCACTACCACATATGCAACACAACGCAACAATGACCGCCATCCTTGGTATTGGAAAGCCGGCACTGTACCACTGTTCAACAGTTTCAGACATGCACAGAACGTGATGATGGTTGCTGCGCCCCCCATGCCCAACAATGCATCAGGTCATGCCGCGCGCCATATATGCCGCCAGCTGCGAACCCTGCGTCAATCCAAAGCCAAGGCAACCGCATAACAAGCCCGCTGCTAACACTGCCGTGTCTTAACGTGCGCCTGGTACACAACCCCCATTGTGGGATACCTGAAACACAACCACTGTGTTCATGCGCCTGGCACGCCAACCACCATAGTGCCTCGCCAAACGCAGTGCTCACCATCCGCCCTCTCCTGGCCACCCTCCTGCTCCTCCTGCATCCGCCATCTCCACATCCCGCGACCCCCCTGGCCCCTCTTGCCGCGGCGCCCAGTGCCGTAACCCACCCTCGGCCCTCCCCTGCTCCAAAGCCGACCCCGGCACAGCGCTCGGGGCCTGCGGCGTCGCCCCCGTCTCCACCACCCTGCCCGGCAAGCGCACAGGCACACCGGGCGCCTGCCCCGCAACCACCGGTAACCCCAGAAGAGGAGGGCCCATAGACCCCGCCATCGCGTGCCCCAGGTCACCCGACAGCTCCCCATGCATCCCGTGCAGTACGTGCACGGGCAAGATGCCCGGCCGTCCCACAACAGGCAGCCCCGCCGGCACCGCCATGCCGTACACATCTTCCGGCGGAGGATGCAGTACGACAGGTACATCGTACGGCACGGGACGCGGGAGCGCATGAACGCCTGGGGGCAGCCGCGGCCCCCCTGGCGCTACCGCCCCTGGACTGCATGGGTGCCCCTCTTGTAGATGCGGGCCGCCCACAGGTAGGTGCACATATAGCTGCTGCTGGTGCTGTTGCTGCTGTTGCTGCTGTTGCTGCTGTTGTTGCTGTTGCTGTTGTTGCTGTTGGTGTTGTTGCTGCTGCTGCTGCTGATGCAGCTGGTGCTGCCGCTGCTGGGGTTGGTGTGAGGTCTGAGGCAGGCGGTGGGGCGGCGCCTCTGCTTCAGAAGGTTGGGCTGCTCCGCCATCCACGCCTCCGGCCCGCTCGTCCGCCATCTCAGCGTCAGGCACCGGCAAGGCCCGCCCGAGGCTGCGTTCCGAGGCCAGCGCAGTGGGGGAGTGCGCCGGCCCAGGCAGCGGCTGCTGCTGCTGCGGAGGCAACGGTGCAAGCGCCGCCACGCCCGGGGCGCCTGGCGCATACCCGCCATCCGGCGCAAACTGCTCCAGGGCCTTGGCCAGGTCGAATATGTCGCCCCTGCCCTTGATGAAGGCCTGCAGCTGCTCCAGGCTCAGCTGGTCCAGGGCGCAGCGCTGGTCGGCTGTGAGGCCCAGGTTGAGGTGGGCGGCTGTGCCGCGCAGCTTATAGTTGTAGTAGTCGGCGGCGGCGGCAGCCTGATCCGGCGTGTCGTAGTACGGGCTGCGGTACATAGGAGAGGAAACACGCATGCCCGGTGTTACGGATGGCCGAGTGCTACGGCATGGAGTGCAGGGAAAAGCGTGTGTAAAAGCTAACCCGATGCGTGCACAGGTGCGTACGTTGCGGTACATGCTGTCTGAACGTACCGTACGCCCCCAAGCGGATTGCCACGTGCCAAGTCGTGGTACAGCCTCTTAGCTAAGCAGCCAAGCATTGCCTTGAGCACCCCACCTGATGATGGCGCTGCCCTGGTGGGTTATCTGTGCGCGGCACATGCCGTTGCGGCGGAAGATGTAGCGGTACTCGGTGCCGCCCGAGCCGCCCCCCGGCACCGGCGGCATGCCGCCAAAGGCGGGATCGGTCAGCTCCCCGACCTCGCTGCTGCGCCGGCTGCTCGCGCGGCTAAGCCCATGCCCGCCGCCCAAACCTGCACCTCCCACGCCCAGGCCGCCGCTGCCTGGACCCACAAGCAGGCCCCCAGGCCCCACCGCCGCCGCAGCCGTTGGGGAGATGACAGGCCCTCCGCTGGTCAGTACCACACCTCCGTCCGACGTGGCAACGGTAAGCCCCGGCGGCACGACCAGCGGCGTACCGCCACCCGCGGCGGCGGAGCTCCGTGGCGTGCGCGTGCGGGAGCCGCCGCCGCCGCCGCCGCCACCGCCGCCCCGCCGGCCGGACGCAGGCTTGGGGATTGGCGGTCGCGAGGTCCACGTTATGGACCGTACTGCTCCGTACACCCGCAGCGTGGCCAGGTCCTCCGCGAAGGTGCCCCACTCCTGGTTGCCGTCGTGGTAGCGCACCAGCCACCTCAGGCGCGGTTTCTTGGCGTCGTACGACAGCACCCGGCCCCTGTGCCGCCCGTCAGTCCCGCGCTCCACCTCCACCTCCATGCCCACCAGGCCCTCGGGGGACGCCGTGGGCGACACGGGCCGGTCCGCCGCCGCCGGGTCATCCGCCCCCGCCCCCGCCGCCGCCGCCGCCCCATCCGCCACAGGTCCTCCAGCACCAGTCCCGCCGTCATCGCCCCCGCCCGCTCCCGGCCCCGGCCCCGTCCCGGCCCCCAAGTGACCAACGCTGCCCACATGCGGCAGAGCGCCGATCGGCCCGGGGCGGACGGCACCCTCTTCGTGCTCTTGCTTGGGCCGCTTCGGCGGTGGCAGCGCTGCTGCCGCGTCCGCTCCGCCATCCCCGCCCCCCGCCGGCGTCACCTCCCTCCCCATCGACTGACGGCCCGCCGGGGCTGCGCCGTCAGCGCTGGTCTCGCCGCGGCCGGCAAGCGCGCCACTGCCGCCAGCGCCGGTGGCATCGTTGACGGAAGCCTGCCGCTGGAGGACAACGGGGACGGTTTCACTACCGCCGCCGCCGCCACCGCCGGCCGCCGCCGCTGGCGGTTTGGGCCCGTCGCGCTTGGGTTTCTTGTTGAGCGTCAGCAGCGCTGACGCCACAGCCTGCTCGTCCAGCACCCCTGGCCGCCGCTTGCGGCCTGGCATTGCCGCCGCCGCCGCCGCGCCCGCAGCGTTGGCGGCGTTTGACAGCGACGCTGGCAGCGGCGGGATGCCGAGCGAGGCCGTGATGTTGCGGCGGTAGCCGTGGCACAGCCACGCCGTACGGTCGTCGCTAAGGGTGCCCCACTCGGCGTCGCCGCCGCCGGGCTCCGGGCTGACCAGCGTAACGCCACCCGTCGGCGTCGGAGCGGTGACGATGGTGCTGCGGTAAGCACTAGCATTCGTAGCAGCGGCGCCGTTGGCCGCGTCTGGGGCTGGCGCGGCGGCGCTGCTGCCAGCGGCACCGTCGGCGGCGGCAGGAGGAGCATCAGAGGCTCCTTCGGGCGCTGCTGCTGCTGGAGGTGCCTCACCCGCGGCCCCGGGTTCTGTCGCCGCCGCAGGGCCGGCTGCCCCTTCAGTGGCTGTAGGAGCTGAGCCACCCTCGGCAGCGCCGGCATCCACAGGAGCAGCAGCGGCGGGAGCCGGGGCCGGTGCTGCGGTCGCCGGCGGCGCTGCGGGCGCGGAGGCTGCAGGTGGTTGCGGCGGGAAGGGCGGCGGCGGTGCGCCGGGCTGTGGGGGCAGGTCGTATATCATGCGCCACTTGTAGCGGGGCCGCATGGGCTCAAAGTCGGTGATGGTGCCGCTACGGCGCTGGCCGCCGCGGCCCACGGTCACCTGCAAATAGGCAGGCGTGGGTCAGCTTATGGCTCGAATAGGGGTATGGACGTCGGTGTACGGCCACCAACATCGCGCACAGCAGGTCCTGTCGGTCCTCACAGCACGCGTTGCTCAGTGCAAGCAAAGCATCGGAGCCGTTGTTACCCGTATGTGCAAACCTGTACCTACGCGTGCTAGCCACACGTACCTGCAGCTTGGCTCCTACAAGGTTGCCTCCAAGCTCCTCGTACTCTTCCTCCTCCTCCTGAGCTTCCACTTCCGCCTCCGCCGCAGCATCAGCCGCGGCAGCGTCCTCCGCCCCGCCTTTGCCCTCCTCGCAGTCCGCTGCCCCATCCAGCCCCTCCGCCGTGCTCTGCTGCCGCGACAGCGCCCCAGGCCCCTCGCCTGCCGCCCCCTCACCACCTGCTGCCTTTAGCTCCGCCCCGTCCTGCGCACCCGTCGCACCATCCCCCGCCCCAGGCTCTGTCTTCACTGCCCCATCCACCTCCATCGCGTCCCTTGCCTTCTCCAGCTCCCCCGCCTGCTGCTGCTGCTGCTCCTCCTTCTCCTTGTCCTCCTTCTCCTTCTTTGCCGCCGCCAGCGCCGCCTTGTCCGGCACCCCCGCCAGCGCGCTGATGTTGCGCTTGTAGCCGTGTGCAAGCCACAGCGACTGGTCCTCAGACAACATGCCCCACTCGGCGCCGCCGCCGTGCGCCATCTCCCCTGGCACGTCAAACGTCAACCGCCAACGGTACTTGGGGCGGTTGCCGTCGTACTCCGAGATGGTGCCCGTGCGCTTGTGGCCCTGGCCGCGACCCACCGTGATCTGTGGGACAAACGCGCATGAAAGCTTTGGCATACTGAATATGAGCATATCAAGCATGTCCATATGTGAGCAGCCTTAAAGCAGCCGGGAGCAGCTGCAGCTTTTATCAACCCCATGCTGCGGACTCCGCAACTGTGCGCAGGCGGTGACACAACCGGCCGCATGCCTACCGTCCCGAACAATTCTCATCCCCGCCCGCACCTCGATCCCCCACCACAACACCCACCGTAATCTTCGCGCCCACCAGCGTCGCCCCGTACTCGTCAGGCACAGGCACCGTAGGCGCCCTAGTCCTCCCAGTGACGCCGCCTCCCAGCCCCTTGCCACCGCCTCCTCCGCCACCGCCGCCGCCACCGCCGCCCTCCGCCGCCACCAGCACCACCGGGCCGCCACGCAGACCCGCCGCTGCCGTCACCGGCGGCCTGAACTTCCCATCTGGCCCCGGTTCACACGCAGACAGCAGGTACAGCAACCCCAGGCCTGTGCGCCCGAAGGGCCGCTTCCTAGGCAGCGACCCGTGCCCGCCGCCGCCGCCCTTCTCCGCCGCAGCTGCAGCGGCCGCCGACGCCGCTGATGCCGCCGAGGCCTTCTGCGGCAGCACTGGCACGGACACCGTACCGCCCACGCCTCCTTCCACGGACAGCACGGGCCGCTTGTAGCCGTGTGTCAGCCACGTGGTGCGCGGGTCGTCCAGGCAGCCCCACTCGCCCACGCCGCCGTACGCGGGCTCGGCGTAGCCCGCGTAGCGGATGTACCACTTGTAGCGCGGGCGGTTGGGGTCGAAGTCGGTGATGGTGCCCACGCGGGTGGAGCCGTCGCGGCCAACCGACACCTGCCGGACGGGAGAGGTCATACGGCAGTGGGCGCGCGTAGGATTACCGGTACATGGGCCAGTGCAGGACGCACGAGTATAGCTTGAGACTGGTGCGCCATGTCTTGCCGGTGAAGTAAATGCAAATAGGACAGGAGGCTGCCTATTACCTTCGATATTGGGCATAATAACATGCAGGATAGCTGCACACACACCTCGATCTCTGCGCCCATCATATTGGGAATGACGGCGGTGGTGGGCGCCGCCGGCGCCGCGGCGGCGGCCGCCTGCCGTGGCGGCGCCGCGCTCGGCTTCGGCACTGGCGCGGGTACGGCGTCCGCCGCCGCCGCCGCCTGGCTGAGCGGGTCGGTTGGCGGCGGCGGCGGCTTGAGCCATGACACGGCCCGCAGCCCGCCGTGCACGCGCCAGCCGGTGCGGTCGTCCGTGACTGCGCCCCACTCCTCGTCTCCGTCCTCGTACAGCATCAGCCAGCAGTAGCGGGAGCGGTGCGGGTCGAAGCGGGTGATGACGCCATGGAAGTTGCCGTCCTTGCCCCAGGACACCTGGGCAGGGGAGGGCGGGGAGAGCGGTAGGGTTCAAAGGTTGAAAGCTCCCAAGCACTTGCCGTTTGCATGAAGCACCGCTGTAATGCCAGCTGCAGCGAAGTGGCAATGCGAAGGTTGAGGTGGCACCACGCCGCTTCTCCCATACGCCAAGCTGCAGCCCCCCATACCCCACAAGACACCCTTGCCATGCCCCATCGACCAGGAATTCAAACTCAGGTTCCCAAACCCGCACCACCACACACGTACCATGCCCTCCAGCCCCACGAACGCCTCTCCCTCCAGGATGGCCGCCGCAATGGCCCTGGCCCGCCGCGTCTCCTCGTCCTCGTCCTCCGCCTCCTGCTCCTCCTGCTCCTCTTGCTCCTGCTTCAACCCCGGCGGCAGCACCAAGTCCTCCTCCTTAAACACAAGGCCGGCCGGAAACCTAACGCCCAGCTCCAGGTCGTTGGGATCCGCCGCCGGGTCGTACGCCTGCTCGTCCAAATCCAAGTGCGCCAGCCGCTCCATGTCGTGCTGTACGGCATCCGGGTTGTCCGGCGGTATGTGGATCGGGGAATAGGTGAACGCGTCCTCGTCTGCCCGGCGCTTGGCGGCGGCGCCAGCGCCGTCGCCGGCCGGGCGGCGGGAGGCAGCGGCCTTGGCGGCGGCCTTGGCGGCGGCGGCGGCCATGGCGGCGGCGACGGCAGGGTCGTCTTCCGGGACTGCCTGCCGCTGGCCATCGCGGCCCACGCGCTCCGTGGCCTGCAGCTGCAGGCGGAAGGGCTGCTGCGGCGCCGGCTGCACAGGGCGCGAGGCGGCCATTGCCAGGTACTCCGCGGGAAGCTGCGTCAGGTGGCGCTGCGAGAGCTGCTGCTGGGGCTGCTGTGTGGCAGCCTGCGGCCCCGCCTTGGAGCGCTGTTGCTGCTGTGGTGTTGCGGCAGGGCCCAGCGGCCGCGCCCGCACAGGCTGCGGCTGCAGCTGCGTCTTAGCGCCAGGCCCAACAGCAACTACCACTGCCGCTGCCGCTGCCGGCGCGGCTTGCTGCCGCTTGGCAGCGGCGTGCTTGTCCCCTGGCTCCTTATTGCTCGCCTTCTTGTCCCGCTGCGGCGCCGGCGCAGGCGGCGGCGACTCCTCCGGCTGCTCCCGCTGCCAGTGGGGCACCTGCCGCGCCCGGCTGGCGCGCTGCTCCCGCTGCGGCGCCTCCCGCTGCTGCCCCTCACCCTCCTCCTTCACCCCCGTCGACGACTGCCTCTGCGGCCGTTTAGACGACGCTCCCTTGCCACTCCCCCCGCGCCTCCTCCGCCTGGGGTCATCCATGCCCAAACTGTAATCCGTATCAGACGTGTCAGAGTTGATCCCCCCGCCCACGCTCTCGTCGCTGTCGCTCAGCTCCGCATCGCTGCTGCCGCCCTCCCCCTCCTCCTCCTCCCCTTCCCCCTCCTCGCTGTCACTTTGGCCCTCGCCGTCGTCATCGCTACTGTCGTACGGGCCCCGCCGCTGCCCGCCGCCGCGATGCGCGCTGCCGTTACCCCCGGAGCTGCCCGAGCCATCCAGCTCCCCGCGCGTCGCATGCGGCTGCCGCCCCACGCCCTTGACCACCCGCATGCAACGAGGGCTGTCTGACTCGTCACCGCTCTCGCCGCCGCTGGGCTGGCCTTCACCATCCTGCTCTTGCTGCTGCTGCTGCGCCGCTGCACCTGCTTCCTCGCCCTCCGATGTCTCCTGGCGGGTGACTTTGGGCGGCTTGCGGGAGCGCTTTTCCGACCGGCCCGGGGGAGGCGGCCCGGTCCGCACAGGTACCGTTCCAGGAGGCGCGGCAGCAGTGGCAGGGGCAGCGGAAGCAGCATGGCGAGCAGCGGGGGTCGTAGCAGCGGCTGCTTTGGGCGTGGGGGCGGGGAAGGGGGCAGTGCCGGCAGGGGCTGCTCCTGCGGGTGCGACCTGGCGCGCCTGTTGGGGGCCGCGGGCTGGTGCCGGGGCAGAGGCAGCGGCGGCGGCGGCGGCCCTGGCGCTAGCGCCGTTGGCCACGGCGGCAGCGGCCGCGGGCATGATGCCTGCGCCTGACGTAGCGACGCGACCCACGCCCTTGACCACCAACACCAGCCGGGGCGCAGGTGCGGTCCCAGCCCCGGCCCCAGCCCCAGCCCCGCCCGGCCCTGCCGCTGGTACCTGGCCGCCGGCCGGCACAGCGGCGGCGCCAGCACCGGTCGGTGAGGTCTGGCCGGCCTCAGCCCCTGCCCCTGCTCCTGATGCCCCGGCCTCCCCCATGTCTGCATCCCCGCCGTTGCCGCCGGACAGGGGGCAGTCTCCCCGACAGCCTGCCCACGGAGCCCAGCCTGTGTCCCCGGCTGGCGGCATGAGGGATCCTGCCCAGTGCCCGAGGTCCTCACGCACGCCTCCGGTTTCGCTGCTGGTTGGTTGTTGACTGTAGTAGGGTGCTAGGGCTCCCTGGCCGGTGCTCCTGCCGCTGGCGCTGCTGCGGTTGGCCTGCCCAGCACTGTCCGTGGCCAGGGGTTCTGGAAGGTACCATCCTCCCCAACTCGCGTGAGCGGGGAGGTGAGGATTACGCTGCATGGTCTAGAGGTTCGAGGTGTGCGTCGAGTGTAGAGACCAATTGGTTGTAGTATCAGTCGGACATCATCGCGGGTCCCTGTAACACCAGCGTTACAGCCTGGGGGTGGTGGGGTCAGGATAGGGAGTAGCACCCTTGTGGTTAGGGCCCGGTAAGACATATATGCATTGCTCATACAGTCTGATGTTGATGCCGTAACCGCCACCCGCCGGCACTGGGCGGTTGAGTTTACAGGTGTCCCCGGGTTGCCCCGCGCTGGTGGGGGGGTGAACTTGTTTCTAGTTAGTATTTCCCAGCAGCTCAGAGCAATCGTAATCACTACCCCTTTGCATAGATCGTATGATATATGCAACGTGGGCTCTCGCGAGCGGTGCCGGTGTGTGTCCCCGGCACCAGTCTTTCCGAGCGCCCCGGGCTTCCCGAACCAGTCCCCGGCCATGCCCTCCCGCGGCGCCCTGTACTCCACCCGATGCTCCCCTATGTTACCCCGGACCTAGAAAGGGTGCGGGGGGTGACCGCATCTCACTTGGTTCAACAGTCGAGAGCTCATGGGGACCGATGATAGGAAGCCTCGCCTAGGGGGAAAGGCCGAAGGGTGGGAGGGGGATTGCTGTGCTACGTATAGCTATTATTGGTGACAAAGGCTAAGTTGCTGTGAGAGCGGGGGGCAAGTCCTAGTTGTGCGCGATGGCGAGGAACGTTTTGCGGGGCCTCACACCTTAAGGTCAGCGTGCACGGCGCCCGCGATGCAGACAAGTTCTCAAGATTATTGTGGTGGAGGGGGAGGGGTATGTCGTGCGGGTTTGGGTGAAAGGGGAGACGATTGTCGGCCGATGTGTGCGGGGACATGGGCATGGGTGGACCGCTTGAACAAGTCACAACCCTGGAAGCGTGGCGCCGGGAGAATGATAACGGTAGTGGTATACTCTTCCATTCTTTCCCTGTGCAGATTGCAAAGTCACAAGCGGGCTGAACGACGGTCGCGTTGTGAGTCGCGGCCTCCCTTGTTTTCCCAGGGCAGCGCAACAGCTGCAAGTACAGTTCTGGAGACAATGTCCATGAAATAATATCAGGCTGCCGAATGTTCGAATTCCTTGTCCATTTCTTGGCGGATCCGTGCAGCAACCGTTGCTCTGGGCCAACAGGACGCCAACCTGACTTGCCGACCGCTTCAACAAGATGCGCTTCGCATTGCGCTTCGCAGTCGCGCCTGGTGTTGGATGGGCGCATCCTTCTCTGCCACGTGCCCGCTTCTCTGCCAGTTTGCGGTCGAAATATGTAGCGGTACTGCCCCAATTTGGTGTGAGATGCATAGTGGGTTGCAGAGTAGTGCAGCAGGCCTGAGACCGAGTGCCACGAATGTCCATAAGTTTCTTCCGCCCGTTGTTCCGACAAGGCATGCCCGTCTACTCAATGGTATGGTATGCTGGAGGCTGCGACCTTATACCGTGCTGTTCATTGTCTTGTCGCCAGGCCGTCACGGCGGTGCAACAAACAAGGCTTCCATCCCCCAGACAGAGGGACATGAATGCCTATGGCTGGAACACATTTGTCCTGATTCCGCCCTGGTTTATGCTGCCTCAACATCGATGCATGACAAGCCATCGTCCTGGCAGAGGGGCCAACAGGCCCATGCAGGGGAGCTCCCTGCGGCCCGTGGGTGCTCCCCCACACAGGCGAGCGGGAGGAACCCTCTCCCCTGGCGCCACCCTGCGCCACCCAGGTTCCTTCCCCTGGCCTGCTTGGCCACTGCCGTTCCAGCGCCTTGGTTACACTCCTGTCTCACACACGGCAGCACATGCATACAACTCAATACCTGAACCACGTCTTGCGCCCGCCCCGCATCTACATTGGTAAGGATCGGGGCGCGAAAGTTGGTTCTTAGACCGACTTTCCCGGGATTTCCAACCCGGGTTCGAATCCTACCTCAGGCGAGATTCC
>VFQN01005988.1_pt1 | contig 14353 bp, 15 predicted proteins | sample 3512371 | NCBI WGS metagenome assembly VFQN01 (sample SAMN10412370, study PRJNA504923) | tailings metagenome | isolation source: Replicate 2 from Balatoc abandoned mine | place: Philippines: Itogon, Benguet | collected 2017-08-28
GGCAAGCCAATGAACGGGCCCAACCCGTCCGGTCCGCGCGGCTGCGGTTCGAGCGTGACCTGCTGGCCGCCGGCGAAGTGCAGCGTCACCGCGCCGTCGCGCAGCATCGATGCCAGTTGCTGCTGCGTTTCGACCTGTTGCCGGCGCTGCGCATCTTCCACGCTCCAGCGCGCCGAGCGGTGCAGCAGGTTGGCATCGGCACGCAGCGAGCGGCCGGCGCTGCCGTCGATGCGTTCCAGGTGCGCGCCCGTCAGGCCCTTGAGCGGCGGCAACGGACTCGCGGCCAGTTCCATCACCGTGCCACCCTCGACGCGCCAGACGGCGTCGATGTAGGGCTGCAGCGCCAGGCTGCGGAGCAATGCGAATAGACCCACGCCGCCGAACAGCGCCAGCAACAACAGCTCGCGCCGCCGCATGCGCGGTTGCTGTCGCCGCGGCGTGCGCTGCGGTGCGGCCTGGCTCATGGCCGCTCAGCCCCTCAGACCAGCCCTTGCTTGCTCGCCAGCACCGCCGCTTCGGCGCGGCTGGAGACGTTGAGCTTCTTGTAGATGGACTTGATGTGGTCGTTGACCGTGAACCACTTGATGCCCATCAGATTCGCGATCTCCTTGATCGTGAAGCCCTTGCTCAGGTAGGTCAGCACCTCGCTCTCGCGCGGCGTGAGGCGCTCGTGATCCAGCGGCGCCCCGCGACCCATGGGCATCGGTCGGCTGCTCTGGAAACCCGAGCTCAGCGGCATCGGGCTGCTCTCGCCGCCCTGGCGGAAGTGCGTCAGCAGGCGCCGCGCGATGGCCGGCGAGAGCGGAGGCTGGCCGCGGACGATCTTCTGCAGTTCCTCGACCAGCACCTCGAATCGGTCTTCCTTCAGCAGGTAGCCGTCGGCGCCGCATTGCAGCGCCGGGAAGAGGTGGTCGTCGTCGGAGTACAGCGTGGTGACGATTTTGGTGGCCGGGTACTTGACCAGCTCGGCCAGCAGCTCCATCCCGTTGCCGTCAGGCAGTTCGAGATCGACGAGGATCAGCTTGAACGGATCGGCGGGCTCGCGGCCGGCCTGCAGCGGGCCGATCTCGCGGCGTGCGCTCTCGAGGTCACCGGCCTCGGTGATCACGATCGCATCGCTGAAGCTCTCCCGCACGACGCGGCACAGGAAGCTGCGCGCCACCGGATTGTCTTCGAGGATGAGGACTCTGATTGCCATGCTCCACCCGTCTCGACCTTGCTTTCGAGGCCTTGTTGTTTGCGCGGCATGTTATCGCACCGGCCTCGGCTCCCCCTCGGTCCGTGACGAAGTTCCCGCTTTCGAGGGGGGCGCCTCAATCGTTGAGCAGCACCAGCTTGCCGCGCACCTGGCGCGTGCCCATGCGGGCGAAGGCTTCCGGCAGGGCGCTCATCGGCAGACGCTGGTCGATCACGGGCTTGACCTTGCCTTGCGCGTACCACTGCGCGAGTTCGCCGAGGGCGCGGGCATTGGCCTGCGGCTCGCGGCGGGCAAACTCGCCCCAGAACACACCGACGATCGATGCGCCCTTGAGCAGCGCCAGGTTCAGCGGCAGGGCCGGGATGCCGCCCTGCGCGAAGCCGACCACCAGGTAGCGGCCGCGCCAGGCGATCGAGCGGAACACCGGCTCGGCGAGATCGCCGCCCACCGGGTCGTAGACCACGTCGGGCCCCTTGCCGCCGGTCAGGCGCTTGATCTCCTCGCGCAGGTTGCCGCTGCTGTAGTTGATCGTCTCGTCGGCCCCGATCTCGCGGCACAGCGCGCACTTCTCGTCGCTGGAGGCGGCGGCGATCACGCGCGCGCCCACCGCCTTGCCGATCTGGATGGCCGCCGTGCCCACGCCGCCGGCGGCACCGAGCACGAGCAGCGTCTCGCCCGCCTTCAGCGCCGCACGATCGACCAGCGCATGATGCGTCGTGCCGTAGGTGAGCACGAAGGCGGCCGCATCGTCGAAGGCGAAGCCGCGCGGCAGCGGCATCACCACCTCGGCCTTCACGCAGGCGTGTGTGGCGAAACCGCCTGTGCCGGAGAATGCCGCCACCGCGTCGCCGGGCTTCACGTGCTTCACGCCGTCGCCCACCGCCTCCACCACGCCCGCGAACTCCGAGCCCGGCACGAACGGAGGCGTCGGCTTCATCTGGTACTTGTTCTGCACCACCAGCAGGTCGGGAAAGTTCAGGCTCGCCGCCTTGATGGCGATGAGCACCTCGCCCGCACCGGGCTGGGGCGTCGGCAGTTCCTTCCAGGCCACGGCATCGACGCCGGTGGGGTTCTCGCACAGCCAGGCATACATGTCGTCGTCTCCATCGTTCGGGTGGCGGCGCATGATAGTCATCAATCACGCAGCGCTCGGTCGCGCAGGCGACGCCTCCCTACAATGCCGCCATGCGCATCCTCATCGCCAACGACGACGGCTACCTCGCCCCCGGCATTGCCGCACTGATCCAGGCCTGCGCGGGGCTGGGCGAGATCGACGTCGTCGCCCCCGAGCAGAACGCCAGCGGCACCTCGAACTCGTTGACCCTGAACCGGCCGCTGTCGGTGTACCCGGCGAGGCATTCGCACGGCGACGCGGTGCAGTCGTTCCGCTATGTCAACGGCACGCCGTCGGACTGCGTGCACGTCGCGCTCACCGGATTGCTGCCGCACCGGCCCGACCTGGTGGTCTCGGGCATCAACAACGGCGCCAACATGGGCGACGACACGCTCTACTCGGGCACGGTGGCCGCGGCGATGGAGGGCTACCTTTTCGGCATCCCGGCGATCGCGTTCTCGCAGGTGGAGAAGGGCTGGGCCCATCTCGATGCCGCCGCGCGGGTGGCGCGCAGCGTGATCGAGCAGGTGCTGCGCCAGCCGCCCGCAGGCGCGGCCTGGCTGCTGAATGTCAACATTCCCAACCGTGCCGACGCCGACGCGCTGCCGCGCGAGATCACCCGGCTCGGTCGCCGCCACGCCAGCGAGCCTGTGATCCGCCAGACCAGCCCGCGCGGCGACACGATCTACTGGATCGGCCCGGCCGGCGACGCGCGGGAGGGCGGGGAGGGCACCGATTTCCATGCCGTGGCGCGCGGTGCGGTGTCGGTCACGCCCTTGCAGGTGGACCTGACCGACCACGCGGCGTTGCCGGCCTGGCGCGCCTGGGCGGCCGGGGCCGCCTAGTGAGCGCAGGCGGCAGGACGCCACGCTTCCCGCTGCGGCTCGATCAGGTCGGCCCCGCGGGCGCGGCGCCGAAGAAGGAGTTGCTGCGCCCGCAAGCGCCGCTGCAGCAGGCCCACCTCGATGCGGCACGCCGCGCAGCGCCGTCGGGCCTCGGGCTGGACTCCGCCGACGTGCGCCGCCGCATGGCGCAGCGCCTGCAGGCGCAAGGTCTGCACCACGAAGGTGTGCTCGACGCGCTCGCCGCGGTGCCGCGGCACGCCTTCGTCGACGCGGCGCTGGCCACGCAGGCCTACGAGGACACCAGTCTGCCGATCGGGCTGGGCCAGACGATCTCCAAGCCTTCGGTGGTCGGTCGCATGCTGGAGTTGCTCATGCACGGCCGCAATGCGCAGGACGCCGCCTCGCTCGGCCGCGCGCTCGAGATCGGCACCGGCTGCGGCTACCAGGCGGCGCTGTTGGCGCGCCTGTCACGCAGCGTCGTGTCGATCGAGCGCCTCAAGCCCCTGCACGACAAGGCCCGCGAGAACCTCGCGCCGTTGCGCATCGCGAATCTGCGTCTGGTGTATGGTGACGGCATGCGGGGACATCCGCCGAATGCGCCCTACGACAGCATTGTCGCTGCGGCCGGCGGTGAAGCCCTGCCGCCCGCCTGGCTCGAACAACTGGCGGTGGGCGGGCGCCTGGTGGCGCCGCTGCAGGAACCTCGAACGAACAGACAGGTCTTGGTCGTGGTCGATCGCCACGACGGCGGTTACGAGCACAGGGTTCACGAGGCCGTGAAGTTCGTACCCCTAAAATCCGGCCTCGGTGGTTGATGAATGAATGAACGCAAGGTGAGTCTCTTCTCGGCACGGCGCCACGGCGGCATTGCTGTGGCGCTCGGTGCTGCGGTTCTGCTGGGGGCCTGCGCCTCTTCCAAGCATCCTGCGCCGGTCGAGGAACGTGTCATCGGTCCGCGGCCCACGCCCAACATCATTGCGCCCGGGGCCATGCCTGCGCAACCTGCCGCCGATGCGAGCAAGCCGCTGCCTGGCGCCGAGAACGCGGGCAAGCCGGGCTACTACACGGTCAAGCCCGGCGACACGATGATCCGCATCGGGCTGGAGAGCGGCCAGAACTGGAAGGATCTGGTGAAGTGGAACGATCTCGAGAACGCCAACGTGATCGAGGTCGGCCAGGTCCTGCGCGTGGTGCCGCCCGGGGAGAACGCCTCCGGTGTCTCGACCCGGCCGGTGACCGTCGCCAAGGCGGAGACGCGTCCGCTCGACGCCAAGCCCGCACCGGCCGCCGCCAGCGGCAGTGCGACGTCCGCACCTGCCGCTGCGCCGGCGGTGGCGCCGGCCGCAGCCGTGGCCAGCCCGGCTGCCCCGCGCACCGGTGACGACGACGTCAACTGGATGTGGCCGGCTGCCGGCCCGGTCAGCAGCGTATTCGAGGAAGGCAAGAGCAAGGGCCTGGGCATCGCCGGCAAGCTCGGCGACCCTGTGCTGGCGGCCGCCGACGGCCGCGTGGTGTATGCCGGCTCCGGCCTGCGCGGCTACGGCAACCTGGTGATCCTCAAGCACAACGCCACCTACTTGACGGCCTACGCGCACAACCAGACGCTGCTGGTCAAGGAAGACCAGACCGTCAAGCGCGGCCAGAAGATCGCCGAGATGGGCAACACCGATTCCGATCGGGTACTGCTGCACTTCGAGATCCGCCGTCAAGGCAAGCCGGTCGATCCGGCCAAGCTGCTGCCGCCGCGCTGACGGCGAACCACGAAAGGCCCGGCCGATGCCCAGGAAGCGCTCATCGCCATCCGGGGCATCGATCAACCCGCCGCCGCCGCTCAACGGCCACGCGCTGGGCGATGGTGACGCCTTCGCGCCGGAAGTCACCGGCCCTGACGGGCATGACGATGGCGGGCCTGCCGAGGCGCGCCCGATCGAACTGCCCGCTGGCGACGGCGAGGTGGGCAATACGCTGCAGACCTACCTGCGAGAGATCCGCAGGGCGCCTCTGCTGACGCCCCAGCAGGAGTACGACACCGCCGTTCGCGCCCGCCAGGGCGACTTCGAAGCGCGCCAGGCGATGATCGAGCACAACCTGCGTCTGGTGGTGAGCATTGCCAAGAACTACCTCGGCCGCGGGTTGCCGATGCCCGACCTGATCGAGGAGGGCAACCTCGGGCTGATGCACGCCATCGGCAAGTTCGAGCCGGAACGCGGCTTCCGCTTCTCGACCTACGCCTCGTGGTGGATCCGCCAGAGCATCGAGCGCGCGATCATGCACCAGGCTCGCCTGGTGCGGCTGCCCGTGCACGTGGTGCGCGAGCTGAACCAGGTGCTCAAGGCGCGGCGCCAGCTGGAATCGCAGTCGCCAGCGAGCATGGACGGCGAGCGCCCGGTGCGGGTGGAGGATGTGGCAGCGCTGGTCGGCCGGCCGGTGCAGGAGGTGAGCGAGCTGCTTCGCTTCGCCGAGCAGCCCACCTCGCTCGACGCGCCGATCGACCGCAACCCGAGCGAGGGCGCCTCCGAGTCGCTGCTCGACAGCGTGGCCGACGACGGCGCCACCGATCCGATGAGCCTGACGCTGTCCAACGAGGTCGAGCGGCTGCTCGAGCATGGTCTGGACGAGCTGAACGAACGCGAGCGCGAGGTGCTCGCCGGTCGCTACGGGCTGCGTGACCGCGAGCCGGAGACGCTCGAAGTGCTGGCCGAACGCCTCGGGCTCACGCGCGAGCGCATCCGGCAGATCCAGCAGGAAGCCCTGGTCAAGCTGAAGCGGCGCATGCTGCGCCACGGCATCGACCGCGATTCGGTCTTCTAGTCCGCCTCCGGATCGCTAGAGCGACGCCTCGAGCATCTGCCGGTAGTCGTCGCGCGTGGCGATGCGCGGATTGGTCTTGTGGCAGTGGTCGGCCATGGCGCCGTCGATGACGCGCTCGAAGAGCTCGGGGCCGACGCCCATCGACCGCAGGCCGCTCGGCAAGCCCAGACGTGCGTTCATGTCGCGGATCGCTTCGGCAATCTCGGTGCCGGCCGCGTCGCAGGAGCCGATGCCCATCGCATGCGCCAGCCGGGCCAGGCGCCGCTCGCGCACCATCGAATCGGCAGTGGCGTTGAAGCGCACCACCGCTGGCAGGAACACCGCGTTGAGCGTGCCGTGATGCAGCTTCGGGTTGACGCCGCCGAGGCTGTGGCTGAGGCTGTGCACGCAGCCCAGGCCCTTCTGGAAAGCCATCGCACCCTGCATGCTGGCGCTCATCATCTGCCAGCGGGCTTCGCGGTCGGCGCCGTTGCACGTGGCCCGCTCGATGTGCGCCCAGCCACGCTCCAGCCCGTCGAGACCGATGCCATCGGCCGGCGGATTCACCGCCGGCGCCATGAAGGTCTCCAGGCAGTGGGCGATGGCGTCCATACCGGTGGCGGCGGTCAGCAGCGGCGGCAGGCCCAGCGTCAGCTCCGGGTCGCAGATGGCCGCCCTGGGCACGAGGTGCCAGCTGTGGAAGCCCAGCTTGCGGCCGTCGTCGACGATCACGATCGCGCCGCGCGCGACCTCGCTGCCGGTGCCGGCGGTGGTGGGCACGGCAATCAGCGGTGCCACGCGCTCGCTGATCTTCGGGCTGCCACCCTCGATGGTGGCGTAGGTCTTCAGCGGGCCGTCGTGCGTGGCCGCGATGGCCACGCCCTTGGCAAGGTCGATGCTCGATCCACCGCCGACGGCGATCAGCCCGTCGCAACCCTGCGCGCGAAAGACCTGCACGGCGGCGCGCACCGCGGCCTCGGTGGGATTGGAAGGGGTCTGGTCGAACACCGCGTGGGGCAGGGCGCCGAGGGCCGAGAGGGCCTTGTCGAGCACGCCCGCGGCGCGCACGCCGGCGTCGGTGACGACCAACGGCTTGCGCATGCCGATGCGTTCGCACTCCTGCGGCAAGAGCGACACGGCGCCGAAGTCGATCTGAATCTGGGTGATGTAGTTGATGAAGGCCATGGCCGCGAGTGTAGGCAGCAAGGCGAGCCGCGCAAGCGGGCGCACCCGCGTGTGGCAGACTGCCGCGCTCCGATGAGCACCCGCCTCCTCTCACCACGCATGGCCAGCGTGCTGGAGCGCATCCAGCGCGCCCGGCGGCCCCCCTTCCACACGATGACGCCGCAGCAGGCGCGTGTCGCCTACGGGACGGCGGCGGAGATCCTCGACCTGCCGCGCGCCGCGCTGCACGCCGTCGAAGACCTGCAGGTGCCCGGCGGCGACGGCACGCTGCTGGCGGCACGGCGCTACAGGCCGACGCCCGAAGCGCGCGGCACGTTGCTGTACCTGCACGGCGGCGGCTTCACCATCGGCGGGCTCGAGACGCACGACAGCCTGTGCCGGCAACTGGCGCTGCGCGCTGACGCGCAGGTGCTCGCGCTCGACTACCGGCTGGCGCCGGAACATCGCTTTCCCGCTGCCGTGGACGACGCCTGGGCGGCACTGCGCTGGCTGCACGACGAGGGCGGGCAGAAGGGCTTCGACCCGGCGCGCATCGCGGTGGGCGGCGACAGCGCCGGCGGCACGCTGGCCGCCGTGGCTGCCATCCTCGCCCGCGACCACGGCCTGGCGCTGCGTGCCCAGGTGCTGATCACGCCGGGCACCACCGCGCATGCCGACACGGCCTCGCACCGACTGTTCGCCAACGGCTTCCTCCTCGACACCACCACCATCGAGTGGTTCTTCGAGCAGTACATCGAGCGCTCGCAGCGCAGCGACTGGCGCTTCGCGCCGCTGAACGCCGACGATCTGGAGGGCGTGGCGCCGGCGCTCGTGCTGCTGGCCGAGTGCGATCCGCTGGTCGACGAAGGCATCGCCTACGCCGACCGCCTGCGCGCCGCGGGCGTGGAAATCGGCATGGACCTGATGAGAGGTATGACCCATGATTTCATCAAGATGGGCCGCGTGCTCGACGAAGCCCGCCACGCGCAGGCCTGGCTGGGCGCCGAACTGAAGAAGGCTTTCGAACCATGAAGAGAAGCGAGTTCCGGTTCTTCGACCACCTGCGCGTGCGCTGGGCGGAGATCGATGCGCAGAAGATCGTCTTCAACGCACACTACCTGATGTACTTCGACACCGCCGTGGCCGGCTACTGGCGCGGCATGGCGCTGCCGTACGCGGAGACGATGGAGTCGCTCGGCGGCGACCTCTACGTGCGCAAGGCCACGGTGGAGTACCACGGCTCGGCGCGCTACGACGACCGGCTCGACGTCGGCATGCGCTGCGCGCGCATCGGCAACTCGTCGATCCAGTTCCTCGGTGCCGTGTTTCGTGGCGAGGAACTGCTGGTCGAGGGCGAACTGATCTACGTGTTCGCCGACCCGCACACTCAGACTTCGCGTCCGGTGCCCGAGGGGCTGCGCGGCGTGCTGCAGGGCTTCGAGGCCGGGCAGGACATGGTCGAGGCGCGCGTGGGCGACTGGGCCGCGCTGGGTGCCCACGCCAGCGCCATCCGCACGTCGGTGTTCGTCGAGGAGCAGCGCATCCCCGCCGAGATGGAGTGGGATGCCGCCGACGCCACCTGCGTCCACGCCGTCGCCTACAACCGATTCGGCCTCCCAGTGGCCACCGGCCGCCTGCTGCAGCATGTGCCGGGCGTGGCCAAGATCGGACGGATGGCGGTGATCCAGTCGGTGCGCGGCAGCGGCGTCGGCCGCGCGGTGCTGGAGGCCCTGATGAAGGCCGCGCGCGCTCGTGGCGACCACGAGGTGCTGCTGCATGCGCAGAGCAGTGCAGCGCCGTTCTATGCGCGCGCGGGCTTCACACCGCGGGGGGCGGAATTCGAGGAGGCGGGCATCCCGCACATCGAGATGGTGCGCGCGCTGTGATGCGCGCGCTGCTCAACCGGCAGCCAGCGAGGCGCGGCGCCGCTTCGGCTCCGGCCTGAGCAGGCTGCGCACACGGGTGCGCTTGGCCGGAACGGCGGCGGAGACGCCTTCGATCTCGGACTCCGACACCGCACCGCCTTCCATCGCCTGCACGGCATCGCCGGCGCTGTAACGCGGCGGCCAGTGGTTCAGCGTGGCGCGGCGCAACAGCGCCATGCCGCCCTGTGCCGAGAACGTCCTCTCGAGCACGTGGGTGACGTTGTGGCGGCCGGCCCGCTCGGTGATCACCAGGGTCGAGCACCGTGTGCCGTACTGCAGGTCGGGCGAGCGGATGAAGGCCGGCGCGAGCATGCGCTCCTTGTCGAGGCCGACGCCGGTGTCGGGCAGGTCTTCATCGGCCGGCAGACGGCAGTCGGCCAAGGCCTCGAAAAGACGATTGGCGAGGTCGTCGACCGAGCCCGCCTGTGCGATCGCATCGCGGGCGCGGGCCTTCAGGGCCGTCACCTTGGGCCAGGGGGTGTCCAGCCCGGCGTTCGACAGGCCGTACACACCGCGCTCGAGGCGCTTCGGGTGCGAACCGTCGTTGCTGGCCCAGTAGCACTCACCCTGCGCGAAGTCGGCGGCGATCAGGTTGAAGCCGTTGTAGCCGGCCAGCGCGGTACGCATCCAGAACTGGTCGACCCGCTCGCGCGCTGCGAGCCACTCGGGCACGATGCGGCCGCGCGAGGGCGCCGCGGGGTCGATGCGCGACGGATCGCGCACGTTGGTCAGCAGGCCGAGCCGCCCTTCGGCGCTCAGGCCCAGCCAGGTGCCGCCCGCGTCCAGGTCACGCCCGCCGAGGATGGGCAGGCCGCCGGGCTCCGGCGTCCACCAGGCCAGGCGGGCCGCCGCGCGCGAGAAGTACTCGTCGCGGTTGGCCGCCACCACCAGCGGGAAGCGCCGGCTCTCGTCGAGCGCCAGCGTCAGCAGGCACATGTCACGAACACCTCGGTGTGACGATCGCCCTCGATGAGGCCCTGCAGCACCCGGGCATGCGATTCGATCTGCCGCTGCAGGTCGTCGTCGAGTTCGGAGGGGGTGGCCATGGGTTCGATCGCGTAGGTTTCCATCCAGGTCAGCAGCCCGTTCTTCACCTCGGGCCGGCGCAGCAGTCGTGCGACCAGAGCGGGGTGGGCTCGGCACAACGCCGCCTGGAACTCGTGGACCCGCGCCTGCACGGCAGCGGCTTGGTCCTCATGCGATCGATAGTAGATGAACAGTTCGCGCATCGGCGCTCCGGCGGTCGAGGGTCGCGCAGCGCCGTGAAATTCGCCCGTGTGGTCTGCCTCGCGGCGCTCAGGCGGCGGACGGCTGCTCGATCGGCACGGCGTAGGGCAGATCCCGCCGAACCAGAGCCGGCCCGTCGGGCGAGCCGAGATGCAGGCCACTGCCATCGAGCGCGGCGAGCTTCACTTCCGCCAGCAGCCGCGATCCGCCACCGGGGGCGGGTGCCGCATTGGCCACGAGGCCGGCCGGCTGGCCGGCGTCGGCATGGTGGAAGATCTCCTGCCCGGCCTGCGCCGCGGCAGCGACATCGAACAGGAACATGCGGCGCTTGAGCGTGCCACGGTACTGGCTGCGCGCCACCACCTCCTGGCCGGGATAGCAGCCCTTCCTGAAATCGACGCCGCCGATCAGTTCGAGGTTGACCATCTGCGGCACGAACTGCTCCACCGTGGCGGCCTGGATGAGAGGCACGCCGCTGCTGACCTCCAGCCAGCGCCAGCGGTCGGGATCGAGGGCGGGCAGGTCAGCAGGTGCCGCGCCCACCAGCAGCGCGCGTGCCACACCCGCTGCGTCCGGCAAACGAATGACGACACCGTCGGCCGTGTCGCGCCTGCTCCAGACGCTGGCCCCGGCCAGCCGAGATGAGGCGGCGTCGCCCGCGAGTCCCTGCAGCGGGATCTCGGCCGAAGCATCGTCGAGCTTGCACTGCGCGCGCAGCACGAACATCGACAGGCGCTTGAGCGTCGGCGCCAGCAGGTCGGCGGCACAGGCCAGCAGGATCTCGTCTTCCGCGGCACGCCACGCGATGAAGCTCGCCTGGAGTCGACCCTTGGCCGAGCAGAAGCCGGCCGGAACGGCACGGTCGGCGCCGAGGTTCAGCATGTCGCTGGTGAGCTGGCCATGGAGGAAGCGTGCGGCATCCGCACCGCGGGCGCGGATCACGCCCCAGTGCGCCAGGCGCACGACACCGTTGGTTGCGAGGTCGGTCGACATGCGCCGATTATCATCAGCCGCCATGGGTCTGATCGCGTCGGGGTCTCGATGAAGTGGCTGTCGCGGCTGGTGCTGCTCGTGCTGCTGGCCGGCGCGGCGGCCGCGGGAGGCGTGGCCTGGTGGCTGAATCAGCCGCTCCCGCTGGCCGGCGAATCGGTGGAGCTCTCCATCGAGCAGGGCGAACTGCCGCGCGACATCGCCCAGGGCTGGGTGAAGGCCGGCGTGCAGGCGCCGCCGTGGGCGCTTTACCAGTGGTTCCGCTGGTCGGGTGACGCCAAGCGCATCCGCGCCGGCAGCTACGAGATCGGCGCCGGCACCACGCCGCGCTCACTGCTCGAGAAGATGGTGCGCGGCGACGAGACGCTGGCCACCGTGCGCCTGATCGAGGGCTGGACCTTCCGCCAGTTCCGCGCCGAACTGGCGAAGGCCGAAGCGCTCAAGCCGACCACCGCCGGCATGACCGACGCGCAGCTGATGGAGGCGATCGGCAGCCCGGGGCTGGCGCCGGAGGGCCGCTTCTATCCCGATACCTATGCCTACAGCAAGGGCAGCGCGGACCTGGCCGTGCTCAAGCGCGCGCACCGCGCCATGAGGCAGCGTGTCGACGAGGCATGGGCCGCTCGCGCGCCCGACCTGCCCCTGCGCACGCCCGACGAGGCGCTGATCCTGGCCTCGATCGTCGAGAAGGAGACCGGCGCCGAAGCCGAGCGCGCGCGCATCGCGGCGGTCTTCGTGAACCGGCTGCGAATCGGCATGCCGCTGCAGACCGACCCGACGGTGATCTACGGGCTGGGCGAGGCCTTCGATGGCAACCTGCGCAAGCGCGACCTGCAGACCGACACGCCGTACAACACCTACACGCGGCCGGGCCTTCCGCCCACGCCGATCGCGATGCCAGGCTCGGCTTCGCTGCGCGCGGCCGTGCGCCCCGAGGCGAGCAAGGCGCTGTATTTCGTGGCGCGCGGAAACGGCACCAGCGAGTTCAGCGAAACGCTCGCCGAGCATAATCGCGCGGTCAACAAGTACCAGCGCGGCCGCTAGGGCCCGAACCCCACGCCGTGAGCGGCCGATTCATCACCTTCGAGGGCATCGACGGCGCCGGCAAGTCCACGCACATCGACGCCTTGGCCGACAGGCTGCGCGAGCGCGGCGCCGAGGTCGTCTGCACGCGCGAACCCGGCGGCACCGCGCTGGCCGAGAAAGTGCGCGAGCTGGTGTTGAACGACTCGATGGATGCGCTGACCGAGGCCTTGCTGGTGTTCGCGGCGCGACGCGACCATGTCCAGCACGTCATCGCCCCGGCCCTGGCGCGCGGCGCCACCGTGGTGTGCGACCGGTTCACCGATGCGACCTTCGCCTACCAGGGCGGCGGCCGCGGCTTCGATGCCGCCGTGCTCGCGCAACTGGAGCAGTGGGTGCACGGCAGCCTGCAGCCCGCGCTGACGCTGTGGCTGGACCTGCCCGCCGAGATGGCCGCCCAGCGCCGCGCGCAGGCCCGCGCCGCCGACCGTTTCGAAAGCGAGGACCTGGCCTTCTTCGAGCGCGTGCGCGCCGGCTACGCCGCTCGCATGGCGGCAAGCCCGCAGCGCTTCGCGCGCATCGATTCCTCGCTCGACAAGGCCGCGGTCAGTGCACAGATCAACGCCGAACTGGAGCGGCGCGGATGGTAGGCCCGGACGGCGCGCTGCCCTTGCCCTGGCTGGCGCCATGGCTGGACGACGCGCTGCGCACGCAGCGCGGCCATGCCGTGCTGATCCACGGCGCGCAGGGCATCGGTCAGTGGCAGCTGTCGCTGACGCTTGCGCAGGCCTGGCTGTGCGAAGGCGGGCAGGGCGAGCGGCGCCCCTGCGGCACGTGCCCTGCGTGCCGCATGGTGCAGGCCCGCTCGCATCCCGACCTGATGGTGCTGGTCCCCGAGGCGCTGCAGGCCTCGCTCGGGTGGCAGGTTGCCGAGACCGAGGGCGATGCGTCCGAGGGAAGCTCGAAGAAGCAGCCGAGCAAGGAGATCAAGGTCGAGGCCGTGCGCGGCGCGGTGGCGTTCGCGCAGACCACGCCGGCGCGGGATGCCGGCAAGGTCGTGGTGCTGCATCCGGCCGAGCGCATGAACGGCATCTCCGCCAACGCGCTGCTCAAGACGCTCGAGGAACCGGCCGGTACGGCGCGCTTCATCCTGAGCTGCGCGGCCCCGGAGGCCTTGCTGCCCACCATCCGCAGTCGCTGCCAGGCGATGTCGCTGCGGCTCCCCCCGGCGAGCGAGGCTGCCGCCTGGCTGGCCGAGCAGGGCGTGGCGCAGTCCGAGGTGGTGCTCGCCGCCTCGGGCGGGCAGCCGCTGGATGCGCTGGAGTGGGTGAGGGAGGGGCTGGACGCGAAGCTCTGGCTGCGCCTGCCCGAGGCCGTGCAGCGCGGCGATGCCTCGCTGCTCTCGGGCTGGACGGTTGCCCGCGCCGTCGACGCGCTGCAGAAGCTCTGTCATGACGTGGCCTGCGTGAGCGTGGGCGCACCGGCACGCTACTTCCCTCCCGAGTGCGTTCCGCGCCAGCCCGATCCGGCCCGCCTCGCCGCCTGGTCGCGCGAGCTGGCTCGGGCGGCCCGCCACGCCGAGCACCCCCTGAACGCCGGTCTGATGATCGAGACGCTGGTCACGCGGGCTCGCCAGGCGCTGGCCACCGGTGCCCCGGCAGGGCCCGGCCGGCGCGGTGTTTCTGTACACTCGACCGCATGAGCGACGGCACCGCACGCAGCACGCTTCCGGCCACACCCGCTTCCGCGGCGGCCAGCCGCCCGAGCGTCATCCAGCTGGTGTTCCGCGAGAAGGGCGCGTTGTATGCCGCCTACATGCCGGTGTTCTCCGATGGCGGGCTGTTCGTGCCGACCACGCGGGAATACCGGCTCGGCGAGGACATCTACCTGCTGCTCTCCCTGCCCGACGACCCGCAGCGCTATCCCGTCGCCGGCAAGGTCGGCTGGATCACGCCAGCCAACGCCTCGGGCGGGCGCACGCAAGGCGTCGGTGTCCGGTTCCCGACCGACGAAAAGACGCGCCTGCTCAAGCTGAAGATCGAAGAGATCCTCGGCACCTCGATCTCCTCGGCCAAGC
>VFQN01005978.1_pt1 | contig 14347 bp, 12 predicted proteins | sample 3512371 | NCBI WGS metagenome assembly VFQN01 (sample SAMN10412370, study PRJNA504923) | tailings metagenome | isolation source: Replicate 2 from Balatoc abandoned mine | place: Philippines: Itogon, Benguet | collected 2017-08-28
CCTACTGCACCTTCCTGATCCCCTATGTGATGTGGCTGATGCGCGGCTTCTTCCTGTCGCTGCCCAAGGAGCTCGAGGAGTCCGCGATGATCGACGGATGCAGCCGCTTCGGCGCGTTCTTCAAGATCATCGTGCCGATCTCCCTGCCCGGGCTGCTGTCGACGATGATCTTCAGCATGATCCTCGCCTGGGAGGAGCTCCTCTTCGCGCTGGTTCTGACCAACCGCAACGCCTCCACGATCCCCGTGGCGATCCAGGGCATCGCGGGCGACACGATCAACGGCGCCAACTGGGCCGCACTGACCGCGGTCGGCACCATCACCGTCCTGCCCGTGGTCGTCTTCGCGATGCTGGTTCAGAAATGGCTCGTCCAGGGAATGGCCGACGGGGCCACCAAGGGCTGACACAAACAAGAGGTTCAACGGCACTGCCGGGGAAATCCATATGACGCCGACACCGCTCTACATGACGAAGTCCGACCTCGCCCGTCGGCATATCCAGGGCATGATCCTGTCCGGCCAGGCCCGACCGGGCGCCCGCATCACGACCCGCGAAGTGTCAGAAGCGCTGGGCATTTCGGAAACCCCGATCCGCGAGGCCATCCGCGCGCTTGCCGCCGATGGCTGGGTCGAGCTGCAGTCGCATGTGGGCGCCATCGTGGCGCAGTTCGGCGGCGAGCAGATCATGGAGATATACGCTCTTCGCAGCCTGATCGGCGCGCTTGCCATGGAACTCAGCGGCCCGACCTACGACGAGGCCCGGCTGGCGAAGATCGACGCCAACATCGAGGCGTCGAAGGCGGCGGTCGCGGAGCGCGACGTCCAGACCTACATGCGCCTCAACAACGAGTTCCACACGCTGCTGTGCGACACGCCCGCCTCGCAGTGGTGCTACAAGATCCTTACCAGCCTTCGCTCGCAGACCGCGATCCACCAGGGCTTCGCCGCCGTTCCCCAGAGGCTGGCGGAATCCCTGGCCGAGCATTGCGGCATCCGCGACGCCGTGCGCGCCCGCGATTTTGCCAGAGCCGCCGAACTCATCAAGGCACATGAGCACGCCGCCGGCGTCGCTCTCATCAACGAGCTCGCCGTCTCGCGACCGGCCGCTCCGTCCGGCGAACGCTGACAGCTCCACCGAACAAGCAGCAAAGGTACATGCAGATGCCAGCCGGCCCCAACAGGAACGAGCGCGAGATCACGCAGCCCGTCGATCTCTGCCTGCCCAATGGCCGGCTCAACCCCGCCGCCGTCGGCTGGACCCGTCGGCCGCTGCATCGCGCCAATCTGAAGGGCTGGGGCCGCAACAAGCGCTTCGAATACTGGTGCGTGACCTCGCCCGACCTCGTCTGCGCGATCAATGTCTCGCATGGCGACTACCGCGTGACGCTGGCGACCTTCTTCCTCGACCTGAAGACAATGCACACCTTCTCGCAGGCCGAGATCCACTGGCTGCCGCGCGAGAAGGTGACGCCGATGCCCGAGCAGTCCGGCAAGGGCGGCGTGACCGGCACCGGCGACAGGATGCGCATCTCCATGCAGGCAGTCGAGGGCGGCACGATGCTCAAGGCCGACACGCCGCGCCTCAACCTAGAGATCATGGCGCATGAGGAGCCCGGCCACGAATCGCTCGGCGTCGTCGTGCCGTGGGACAACAAGCGCTTCCAATACACCCGCAAGGACAACTGCCTGCACGCCACCGGAACGATCGTGGCCGACGGCAGGACCTATGAATTGTCGAACGCCTACGCGGCGCTCGATCATGGGCGTGGCCGCTGGCCCTATTCGATCGTGTGGAACTGGGCGGCCGGCAGCGGCGTCTCGCGTGGCCGCGAAATCGGCCTGCAGTTCGGCGGCAAGTGGACCGAAGGCACGCCTTCGACCGAGAATGCGCTGCGCATCGACGGCCGCATCGAGAAGATCAGCCAGGAACTGGAGTGGATCTACGACCGCCGGAACTTCATGGCACCGTGGAAAATCCGCGGCGACCGCGTCGATCTGACGTTCACGCCCGTCTACAACCGCCAGTCCAATTTCGACCGCCTCATCGTCCGCAGCAAGGAGGACCAGGTCTTCGGCTGGTTCGACGGAACGATCGTCAGCGAGAAGGGCGAAACCATCCCGGTCGAGCGCATCTTCGGATGGGCGGAGGAGGTCTCGCGGCGCTGGTGAGCGTCCGGCTTGAGCCGGCGGCATCGGACCCGAGAGACAGAAAGAGGAAGATCATCATGAGCACCGTCGACATCAGGAACGCGCGCAAGTCGTATGGCGGGCACGAGGTCCTCCACGGCGTCTCGATCCACATCAAGGACGGTGAGTTCGTCGCTCTCGTCGGGCCTTCCGGCTGCGGAAAGTCGACGCTGCTGCGCATGATCGCCGGCCTGGAGGACATCAGCTCGGGCGAGATCGCGATCGGCGACCGCGTAGTGAACGACGTGGTGCCGCGCGACCGCGACATCGCGATGGTGTTCCAGAACTACGCGCTCTATCCGCACATGAACGTGCGCGAGAACATGGGCTTCGCGCTCAAGCAGCGACGCATCCCCCGGGCGCAGATCGAGGAGCGCGTTTTGAACGCGGCCCGCATCCTCGGCCTCGAAAACCTGCTCGACCGCAAGCCGCGCGCTCTGTCCGGCGGCCAGCGCCAGCGCGTCGCGATGGGCCGCGCCATCGTGCGCGATCCGAACGTGTTCCTGTTCGACGAGCCGCTGTCCAATCTCGATGCCAAGCTGCGCGGCGAGATGCGGTCGGAGCTGAAGGAACTGCACCAGCGGCTCCAGACGACGACCGTCTATGTCACGCACGACCAGATCGAGGCGATGACGCTGGCCGATCGTGTCGTGGTCATGAACGGCGGCAATGTCGAACAGGAAGGCCCGCCGCTCGAACTCTACGATCGGCCGCAAAGCCTGTTCGTCGCCGCCTTCATCGGCTCACCGCCGATGAACTTCCTCGAAGGCTTCGTCGCAGGCGGCGCCTTGGCGCTCGACAATGGCGAGCGGTTGGAGCTGCCGGTAACGTTGTCGACCGGCGACCGCATCGTCGCCGGCGTCCGGCCCGAACATTTCGCGATTGCCGCCGAAGGCTGGCCGGCGGTCGTCTCGGTGGTAGAGCCGACCGGTTCCGAGACGCAGATCACCGCACGCATCGCAGGCCATATCGTGCGCGTGCTCATGCGCGGCCGCACCGAGGTGAAGCCCGGCGAGACGATTCATCTCTCCGTTCCGCTGGCGCATCTCCATATCTTCGACCCCGGCACCGGAAAGCGCCGGGAGATCACCGCCTAGGCTCCGGTGCAGAAATGGACAGCGCGCAGAACCCGGAAGCCGCTCTGTTCCGCTTCAGCGGCGGATTGCCCGATCCGCTGCCGGTCTGGGCGGGCCTGCCGCGCTACAATTTCGTCGGCGGTCACAATGATCCCGACAACATCCCGGCCGGTGACCTCGCCGATGCGGCGGTACGCGCGCTGCACGCCCATGCGCGCCATCTCGCGATCTACAATCTCGGCACAGGACCGTTCGGCTTCGAGGGTCTGCGCGACGGCGTCGCGGCTCGCCTGACCAAACGCGGAATGAAGGTCGGGCGCGATCAGGTGTTCGTCACCTCCGGCTCCGGACAGGGCCTCGATCTCGTCAATGCCGCTCTGGTCGAACCGGGCGATACCGTTATCCTCGAAGAGCTCACCTATTCAGGCGCGCTCAACAAGGCACGCAAGCTGGGTGCGAGGGTTGAGGGTGCTCCGCTCGACCCGCACGGGCTCGATGTCTACCGGCTCGGCCAGATGCTCGACACGATGGCCCGGCAGGGCGTGCGGCCGAAATACATCTACACGATCCCGACCGTTCAGAACCCGACCGGCAGCATCCTGTCGACGGACCGCAGGCGCCGCCTGGTCGAGCTGGCGAAGCACTACCGCGTGCCGATCTTCGAGGACGAATGCTACGCCGAACTCACCTTCGCGGCGGAAGCTCCGCCGGCGCTCGCCGCCCTGGCCCCTGACACGGTCATCCACATTGGCTCGTTCTCCAAGACGCTCGCCCCGGCGCTGCGCCTCGGCTACATCGTCGCCGAGCCTCTCGTCCTGCGCCGGATCGGAGCGCTGAAGAGCGATGGCGGCACCGGCGCGATCGACCAGATGGTGGCCGCCGAATACCTCGCCGCCGGCTATTCCAGCCATGTCGAAACGCTGGTCGCCACGCTCCGGCGCAAGCTCGCCGTGATGGTGGAGGCGATCGAGCGCGAATTCGGCACCACCGTCGAGATCATCCGTCCGGAAGGCGGCATCTTCGTCTGGCTGCGCTTTCCCGACGATCTCGACGTGCGCCGCATGATCGCGCCCGCGGCGCGGCGCGGTGTCGTGTTCAATCCGGGTCCCGAGTGGGCCTGCGATCCGGAAAAGGCGAAGAACCTGATGCGGTTGTGTTTCGCGCTCCCCGGCGAGGACGACATCCGCGCCGGCGTGGCCGAGCTGGCGGCGGCCTGCTACGAGGTCGCGGGCTATCCCGAGCGCAGCGCCAATGTGGCGAGGAGCAGCACACCATGATCGACCTCTACACCTGGACCACGCCCAACGGCCGCAAGATCTCGATCGCGCTCGAAGAACTCGGCCTGCCCTACAGGGCGATACCGGTCGACATCACCAGAGACGAGCAGTTCAAGCCGGACTTCCTAGCCATCAGCCCCAACAACAGGATTCCGGCCATCGTCGACCACGACACCGGCCTGTCGCTGATGGAATCGGGTGCGATCCTGGTCTACCTCGCCGAAAAGGCCGGAAAGCTGCTGCCGACCGCAGGCGAGCGCCGCTACCGCTGCCTCGAATGGCTGAACTGGCAGATGGGCGGCTTCGGCCCGATGCTCGGCCAGGCGCATCACTTCCTCAAATACAATCCCGGCATCGCACCCTATGCCGAGGAACGTTTCGCCACCGAGGCCCGCCGTCTCTACGGCGTACTGGACCGCAGGCTCGAAGGCCGCGACTACGTCGCCGACGATTATTCGATCGCCGACATCGCCATCTGGCCCTGGGCGTCGCGCTACGAATGGCAGCGGATCGATCTCGACGCCTATCCGAACGTGAAGCGATGGTATCTCGCACTCGCCGCCCGGCCGGCTGTTCAGCGCGGCTATCACGTCCCGGCGCGGGTCAACGAGATTCCCTTGCCTTCGCCATGACATCCGCAGCTTTCCCACCAGACGTTCGACCGGGCCGGGGTGCCGCACGGCGCCTCCGACGCGTGCTCTCGCTGGACGATTTCGAGACGGTCGCGCGCACCTTCCTGCCGCGCCCGATTTTCGGCTACGTCGCTGGCGGCTCGGAGACCTGCGCCTCACTGCGCGACAACCGCACCGCCTTTGCCGAATGGGCGATGCTGCCGACGACGCTGGTCGACACCTCGACGCGCAGCCAGAAGCGCACGCTGTTCGGGATCGACCATTCCTCGCCCTTCGGCATCTCCCCCGTCGGCTTCAGCGCGCTGTCGGCCTACCGCGGCGATCTCGTCCTCGCATGTGGCGCACGACGCGCAGGCATCCCGATGATCATGAGCGGCGCATCTCTGATCAGGCTCGAGGATGTCGCCGCCGCCGCGCCGGGCATGTGGTTCCAGGCCTATCTTCCCGGTGACGAGCGCACGATCCTGGCGATGCTCGACCGCATCGAACGCGCCGGCATCGGCACGCTGGTGCTGACCGTCGACATGCCCGTCGTCTCGAACCGCGAGAACAACCTCCGCACCGGCTTCTCCGCGCCGCTCAACCCGACTCCGCGCCTCGCCTGGGACGGGCTGGTGCGGCCGCGCTGGACTGTCGGCACGTTCCTGCGCACGATCACCCGCCATGGCATGCCGCATTTCGAGAACTCGACCGTCGAACGCGGGCCAGCGATCGTGGCGCGCAATGTGGCGCGGCACATGCCGAACCGGGACCGGCTCGACTGGAGCCATGTCGATCTTATTCGCAAGCACTGGTCCGGCCGGTTCGTCATCAAGGGCATCCTGACTCCCGGTGACGCCATCAGGGCGCGCGAGAGCGACGTCGACGGCATCATCGTTTCCAACCATGGCGGCCGCCAGATGGATTGCCTGCCGTCGCCGCTGAGAGTCTTGCCGGAAATCGTGAACGCGATCGGCGGCGCGATCCCGGTGATGCTCGACAGCGGCATCCGGCGCGGCACCGACGTGCTGAAGGCGCTGGCGCTGGGCGCCGACTTCGTCTTCCTCGGCCGGCCGTTCATCTACGCGGCGGCGATCGGCGGGGAAGCGGGCGTGGCCCATGCACATCGCCTGCTTGCAGAAGAGATCGATCGCGACATGGCGTTGCTCGGCATCACCTCCCTGTCGCAATTGTCGCGCCGGCACCTGATGCGCATCGCCGGGGAGGCAGGCACCGTATGAAGACCTTCGACTACGTGATCGTCGGCGCAGGCTCCGCCGGCTGCGTCCTCGCCGAGCGGCTCTCCGCCGACGGGCGCAACAGCGTGCTCGTGCTCGAGGCGGGCGGCAGCGACCACAATTTCTGGATCCGCATGCCGCTCGGCTACGCCAAGTGCTTCACCGATCCCGAGGTCAACTGGAACTACAGGCCCGAGCCGGACCCCGGCCTCGGCGGCCGCGTCAACCACTGGCCGCGCGGCAAGGTGCTCGGCGGGTCGAGCTCGATCAACGCGCTGGTCTGGATGCGCGGACATCCCTCCGATTTCGACGACTGGCGCGCAGCCGGAAATCTCGGCTGGGGCTATGACGACGTGCTGCCGGCATTCAGGGCGCTCGAGGACAACGAGGCCGGGGCCGACCGGTGGAGGGCGACAGGCGGACCCGTACACATCGCCGACATGCGCCGGATAGCGCACCCGCTCACCCACCGCTTCCTGGACGCAGGCGTCGAGCTCGGCCTGCCCCGCAATCCGGACTTCAACGGCGCCGGGCAGGAAGGCGTCGGGATCTATCAGCTCAACATAGCCCGCGGTCACCGGGTCTCGGCGGCCGATGCCTTCCTTCGTCCGGCGATGCGACGCCGTAATGTCGAGGTTGCCACGCACGCCATCGCAACGAAGATTCTCGTTGAGGACGGCCGCGCCGTCGGGGTCGAATTCCTGCGCAAGGGTGAAAAGACCGTCGCGCGGGCAAGGCGCGAGGTCGTACTGAGCGCCGGCTCCATCGCCTCGCCGCAACTGCTTCAGCTCTCCGGCATCGGCCCCGGCGAGCTGCTGAGCGGACTTGGCATCCCCGTGATCGCCGACAACCGACATGTCGGTGCCAATCTGCAGGACCATCAGAGCGTCAACTACGCCTGGCGAGCAAACGTGCCGACGCTCAACCGCTTGCTCCGCTCCTGGTGGGGCAAGGCCTTCATCGGCGCTCGCTACGTACTGGCCCACTCGGGCCCGCTGGCGATGAGCGTCAACCAGGGCGGTGGTTTCCTGCGCAGCGATCCGGCTCTTTCGCGGCCGAACCTGCAGATCTACTTCCAGGCGAACTCGGCGGTCCCGCCGCGTCCCGGCGGCAGCGCGATACGCGAGATCGACCCTTGGCCCGGTTTCGCAATGGGCGTCTCCAATTGCAGGCCGAGAAGCACGGGAGAGATCGTCATCGCCTCGCCCGAGCCGGTCCAGCCGCCACGCATCACCGTCAACGCCCTGTCGGACCCGCACGATCAGATGGAGCTGGTGGCCGGCGTGCGCTTCCTGCGCCGCATGGCGGCGACGCAGGCACTGTCGCCTTTCATCGTCGAGGAGATGCGCCCCGGCGCTTCCGTCCAGACCGACGAGCAGCTCCTCGCCGACATCCGCGCCCGCGCCGGCACGGTCTTCCATCCTGTTGCGACCTGCCGCATGTCGCCTGACAAGGAAGGCGGTGTCGTCTCACCACGCCTCGCCGTCCACGGCGTATCAGGGCTCCGCGTGGCCGACGCCTCGGTCTTCCCGTCGATCATTTCCGGTAATACGAACGCGGCGACGATGATGATTGGCTGGAAGGCAGCCGATATGATCCTCGAAGACAATCGGTGACGGCGAGCCAGGGTTACAGGCTCGCCGGCGCGACGGCCACGGTCAGGCGGCGTCGAGCACACCTGGTTCGCAGTAGATGCCGTAGAGCGTCTCCAGGACCCGGCTGACCTCCGACGATGCGAGGCGGTAGTAGATCTGCCTCGCATCGCGGCGGGTATCGACCAGCCTCAGCGCGCGCAGTTTGCCGAGCTGCTGCGACAAGGCCGACTGGGTCATTCCGATTTGTTCGGCCAGTTCGTTTACGCTGACCTCGCCTTCGAGCAGGCGGCACAGGATCCGCAGCCGGTTCTCGTTCGCCATTGCCGCGAGCAGACCCGCGGCTTCGCGTGCGTTCGCATCGAGCTTCTCAGTGTCGATCGTCATCATCTGCGCCATCATCATCACCAGAACAGCCCTTTGCTGATGTCGGTCGTAAGGCCGATCTCGTCAATATGCGTTCCCGCGTCCGGTTTGATCCAGCCCAATGCCGGCCGGCCGCTCGTGCATTATCAGAACCCAAACGTCGTCTTTCGCTCTTGCGTTCTGTTGGATATGTTTATACATGAACACATCATCATATGAAAGGATATTGTGATGGGCCTCGACAGAACCGTTTTCGCATTCGCCGGCATCATGGTGCTGGCCTCCGTGGCGCTCACCCTCTGGGTATCGCCGCTCTTCGTCTGGTTCACCGTCTTCATCGGTCTGAACCTCCTCCAGTCGGCCTTCACCGGCTTCTGCCCGGCCGCCTTCGTGTTCAAGAAGCTCGGCATCAAGCCGGGCTGCGCTTTCTGAGAAAGTACCGCCATGCGCACCCTGCTCGCCCTTATCGCGGCCCTTGCCGCCACTTCCGCCCTTGCCGGCACTTTCGAGGTGGCGCCCGTTTCGACGACGGAGTGGAAGGCCGTCTATGGCCGCATTGAGGCGCGGGACCTCGCCCCGGCGCGGGCGCGTATCGGCGGTACGGTCGTCGAGATGCTCGTGACCGAAGGCGATCCGGTGACGCAGGGACAGAAGATTGCCGTGATCCGGGACGACAAGCTCGCCTTCGAGATCGCGGCGATCGACGCCCAACTGGCAGCGCTTGCCGCTCAGCTCCAACGGGCCGAGGCGGAGCTTACGCGCGGACAGTCCCTGGTCGACAAGGGTGTCGTGACCGCACAGCGTCTTGATCAGTTGAGAACAGACGTCGACGTCACGCGCAACCAGATCGTGGCGGCCGAGGCGCAGAAGTCCGTCATCGTCCAGCGGGAGGCAGAAGGCGACGTGCTTGCGCCGCTCAGCGGACGGGTATTGACGACACCAGTGACGCGCAATGGTGTGGTGATGGCCGGCGAGGCCGTCGCCACGATCGGCGGCGGCGGCTTTTACCTGCGGCTTGCCGTGCCCGAGCGGCACGCGGCCGGGCTTGAGGAGGGCGCTGCCATCCGCGTCACGACCGACACCGGCGAAATGTCCGGGCGCCTCGCGAAGATCTATCCGCAGATCGAAAACGGCCGCGTGGTGGCCGATGTGGAGGTCGCAGATCTCGATACCGCCTTCGTCGACGCGCGCGTTCTGGTCGAACTGCCGATTGGCGAACGCAAGGCGTTGCTCGTCCCGGCGGGTGCCATCGACAGCCGCTTCGGAATCGACTTCGTGCGCGTCGGCACCAGCCGCGGCGAGATCGACCGCGCCATCGTCACAGGTGAGAGGATCGAGAAGGACGGCATCCCGATGATCGAGGTCGTGACCGGCCTCGTTGCAGGAGAACAGGTGGTAATCCCATGAGCGCTCCCGACAAAACCGCCGATGGCATCGCCGGCGCGTTGACGCGCGCCTTCATTACCTCGCCGCTCACACCGCTCTTCCTCATCGCAGCATTTGCCTTCGGCCTCGTGGCCCTCATGTCGCTGCCCCGCGAGGAAGAGCCGCAGATTTCCGTGCCGATGGTCGACATTCGCGTGAACGCCGAAGGTCTGCGCGCCGAGGACGCCGTCAAGCTCATCGCCGAACCGCTCGAGACGATCGTCAAGGGCATCGACGGCGTCGAACACGTTTACTCGCAGACGCAGGACGACGGCGTTCTGGTCACGGCGCGTTTCCTGGTCGGCACATCGGCTGACGCCGCCGTGCTGCGCATCCACGACAAGGTCCGCGCCAATCTCGACCGCATCCCGGTCGGGATAGCCGAGCCGCTCATCGTCGGCCGCGGCATCGACGACGTGGCGATCGTCTCGCTGACCCTCACGCCGAAGCTCGACGCACCGCAGGACATGGATGCGAACACCCTGACCCGGATAGCGCGCGAGCTCAGGACCGAGCTCGCCAAGGTCGATGATGTCGGCCTAACCTATCTCGTCGGCGACGCCAGCGAGCGTATCCGCATCGCCCCGGACCCGAGCAGGCTCGCTCTTTACGGCGTGACGCTGCAGCAGCTCGCTGGCAAAGTGCAGGGCGCGAACAGAGCCTTTCCGACGGGCCGCGTCCGCGACGGCGGGGAACAGGTCATGCTGGTCGCCGGCGAAACGCTGAAGACGCCCACGGAGATCGGCAATCTGCTGCTCACAACGCGCGACGGCCGGCCGGTCTATGTCCGGGACGTCGCAGCTGTCGACTTCGTCACGGATCAGGAGAATATGCTCGTGTCGACCGTGACGCGTGGAACGGATGGTCCGATCCGTCTTCCAGCCGTCACGCTCGCCATCGCCAAGCGCGCAGGCTCGAACGCCGTAACCGTCGCTGAGGCGGTCCTCCATCGCGTTCACGAACTCGAAGGTTCGCTGATCCCCGAGCAGGTGTCGGTCGAGCTCACTCGCGACTATGGCGAGACGGCCAACGAGAAGGCCAACGAGCTGCTCTACCATCTGGGGCTAGCGACCGTTTCGATCATCGCGCTGGTCTGGCTGGCGATCGGCCGCCGCGAAGCGCTCGTCGTCGCCGTCGTCATTCCGGTGACGATCCTGCTTACCCTCTTCGCCTCCTGGATCATGGGTTACACGCTCAACCGGGTCTCGCTGTTCGCGCTGATCTTCTCGATCGGCATCCTCGTGGACGACGCGATCGTCGTCATCGAGAACATCGCGCGGCATTGGGGCATGGCCGATGGCCGCAGCCGCAAGGAGGCCGCGATCGCCGCCGTCGCCGAGGTCGGCAATCCGACCATCGTCGCGACGCTGACCGTGGTCGCCGCTCTACTGCCGATGCTTTTCGTGTCCGGCATGATGGGCCCCTATATGAGCCCGATCCCGGCCAACGCCTCGGCGGCGATGATCTTCTCCTTCTTCGTCGCCGTCACCGTGACCCCGTGGCTGATGCTGAAGGCTGCCGGCAAGGCGCCGGTCGCGCATCACGACAGCCACAGCCATGGCGGCGTTCTTGGCCGCGCCTATGCCTCCGTTGCCCGCCCCATACTGGCCTCGAAGGCGACAAGCTGGACCTTTCTGCTCGCCGTCGGCGTGCTGACGCTCGGCTCCCTGGCGCTGTTCTACACCAAGGACGTGACCGTGAAGCTGCTGCCCTTCGACAACAAGTCGGAGCTGTCGGTGACGATCGACCTGCCGGAAGGCTCGTCCGTCGAGGCGACCGACGCCGTGGCGCAGGCGGTCGCAAGGACCGTCCTGGATTTGGACGAGGTTCGCTCGGTCCAGACCCATGCCGGCACGGCGGCGCCGTTCAACTTCAACGGCCTCGTCCGGCATTCCTACTACCGCGCCGACCCGAACATGGGCGATGTCGCCCTGAACCTGCTGCCGAAGGGCGAACGCGAGCGGTCCAGTCATGAGATCGCGCTCGACATTCGCCAGCGAATCAAGGCCGTCCCCGTTCCCGAGGGCACCAGCCTGAAAGTAGTCGAGCCGCCGCCGGGACCGCCGGTGATGGCGACGCTGCTTGCCGAGATCTACGGTCCCGACGCTGCGACACGGCGGGCAGTCGCGGCAAAGGTCGAGGCGGCCTTCCGTTCGGTGCCGTATATCGTCGATGTCGACAATTCCTACGGCGTCGCCGCGCGGCGGTTGCGGGCGAGGATTTCCCCCGACGACCTCGACTTCTTCAAGGTGAGCGAGAGCGACGTCTTCGACACGCTGGCGATCCTCAATGGCGGCCAGACCGTCGGCTACTCGCATCGCGGGGAAGGCCGGCAGCCGATGCCGATCCGGCTGGAGCGGCCGGTCAGCGAGCGTCGCGTCACCGAGGATTTCCTCACCACGCCGATCCCGGCCGCCCTGCTGCCGGGCGACCGGGGCGTCGTCGAACTGGGCGACGTGGTGCGGATCGAGGACGAGAAGGCCTCCTATCCCGTCTTCCGGCACAATGGCAGACCGGCGGAAATGGTGACCGCCGAACTCGCCGGCGACTTCGAGGCGCCGCTCTACGGCATGCTGGCCGTGCAGCAGGCGCTCGACGCGCAGGACTGGACAGGCCTGCCGCGGCCCGAAATCTCCCTGCATGGCCAGCCGCAGGACGATCGGGCCTCGACTCTGCTCTGGGATGGGGAGTGGGAAGTCACCTGGGTGACCTTCCGCGACATGGGCGCCGCTTTCATGGTGGCGCTGCTCGGCATCTACATCCTTGTCGTCGCGCAGTTCGGCTCGTTCAAGGTGCCGCTGGTCATCCTGACGCCAATTCCGCTGACCTTCATCGGCATTCTCGGCGGCCATTGGCTGTTTGGCGCGCCCTTCTCGGCGACCTCGATGATCGGCTTCATCGCACTTGCCGGCATCATCGGGCGCAACTCGATTCTGCTGGTGGATTTCATCCGGCACGCGCCGCGCGAAGTGCCCTGTGAAGGCGAGGACGATATGGTTGAGACCGAGATGTCGATCGTCGCGCCCGAGATGGAAACGCACGAGCCAGCGCCGGGAGCCCGCATGCGCACGCGTGGCTTGAGCGAGATTCTGATCGAGGCCGGTGCGATCCGCTTCAAGCCGATCCTGCTCACCGCGCTGGCGGCGATGATCGGCGCCGCGGTGATCCTGACGGATCCGATCTTCCAGGGTCTCGCGATCTCGCTGCTCTTCGGCCTTGCCTCGTCGACCTTGCTGACGGTGCTCGTCATCCCGGCGATCTACAGGGTGCTGCGGACCTGATTCGGATCGCTCAACCTTCTGACGGCTAGGCGCGTCGCGGCGACTTCCCTCGCGACGCGCCGACAGCGCGCATCTTGCCCAGATTGACCGGCCGGTTGTCGATGATCGTTTCCATCGCAAAGAAGCCGGTCACCGTGGCAAGATCCTGGCCGTCGACCAGCTTCTGGTAGAAGTCGTCATATCCGCCTATGCCACGCGTGACGACCTTGATCAGATAGTCCCAGTCGCCGCCGATGCGGTAGAAGTCGACGACTTCGGGAATTCGCTCGACATGGTGGCGGAACGCTTCGAGCCATTCCTTCGAGTGATGCCGGGTACGCACCATCACGAACACAGTGAGGTCCAAGCCGATCGCCGCGAGGTCGACCCGCGTCTGCGTGCCCTTGATCAGCCCTTCCGACGTCAGCCGCTGCAGCCGCCGCCAGCAGGCATTCTGCGACAGGCCGACGCGCTCGGCGAGCTCGCGCTGGGAAAGATCGGACGACGACTGAAGAAGGGTGAGAATCTTCAGATCAAACTCATCGATTTCGGTCATTTTTGTTGTCAGGTGATCTGAAAATTGCGGCATTGGCGAGAAATTAGGTGAAATCGATCCGCCTGTAAATCGATAGGCTCGACGCGTTCCCTGAAAGACGGATCGCCATCGATGTCGACGCATACCCCGGCAGAACTGTTCGAGAAATTCCGCGCCAGCCTTGGCGGGCCTGACGGCATCGCTGCGCAGCTCGTCGGCGAAGGCGCCATGATCGACGGGCCTTTCGGTGCGAAGCCGCTGGTCTATGCCGACTACGTCGCCTCGGGCCGTGCCCTGTTTCCGGTCGAGCGCTTCATTCTCGAAGACGTGCTGCCCTACTACGCCAACAGCCACACCGAGGCCTCGTACTGCGGCGGCTTCATGACCAGGTTGCGCAACGCCGCCCGCGCTGTCATCGCCGGGTCGTGCGGCGCGGATGAGCCGCATGCCGTCGTCTTCTCGGGCTCGGGCGCGACATCCGGGCTCAACCGCCTCGTCAACCTCTTCGGCCTCGCCGCGCAGGCCGCCAGCGGACGCCGGCCTTGTGTCATCCTCGGACCCTACGAGCACCATTCCAATATCCTGCCCTGGCGGGAGAGCGGCGCGGAGATCATCGAGATCGGCGAAGCACCGGAAGGCGGGCCGGACATTCAGGCGCTGCGGCACGCTCTCCAGCGCTGCGCGGGCCGGCCGATCGTCTGTACATTCTCGGCGGCATCCAACATCACCGGCATCGTCGCAGACGTCGCCGGCATAACCCGCCTTGTCAAACAGGCCGGCG
>VFQN01005989.1_pt1 | contig 14345 bp, 19 predicted proteins | sample 3512371 | NCBI WGS metagenome assembly VFQN01 (sample SAMN10412370, study PRJNA504923) | tailings metagenome | isolation source: Replicate 2 from Balatoc abandoned mine | place: Philippines: Itogon, Benguet | collected 2017-08-28
ATCTGGGCTGGCGCCCGCCAGGCAACCCCCCATCTCAGCTGGCGCTACGCCCCCATCCTGTGACAAGTTCTTTTTGGCGGAATTTGCCATCGATCACCCTCTGCGGCGACAGGCAACCGCCAACCGAAACACGCCGGATCGGTGCCGTACGTACCTGCAGCGTGGTGCCGCTGACCAGCAGCTCTTGGTCCGAGGGCAGGCAAGCCACGCTGATTGCCAGGCCCGACCAGAAGCCGTTCATGTCACCCTCACAGTCAAGGGACTTGTAGTGGTACTGGGGGGCCATGCGTGCACGCCAAGGGGTGAGCAAGCGACGGCGTCACTGAGGTGGAACAATTTACGGCTGCGGGCTGCCTGTTTCCTATCTGGTAACGGTCAGGGAGTGCACAACACACCGCCAGCGCACTACATACCTACGTGAGTATGCCGGTAGCCGCCGGCTGTTTGATCAAGGGTGCATACACGTTGGGGTATACCGGTATGACAACCATGGCTGGCCAAACCACGCACAGTAAGGCCACAGGTGCTAAAGCAGTGGTGAAGCCGCAGAGGCAGCATGCGGGCGACTCGTGGCAGCAACTGACGGGGCGCACCTGCAGGATGGTGCCGTTGCCGAATATGACTTGTTGGGCGCACACGTCACGGGTGCTCCCGTCTTCCATCTGGTCCGCCACGGTTCCCTGCCAGAAGCCCGCCAGCATGCGCATGGCGCCCGTGGCCCCGGCCGTCAGGTTGATGTCCTGCTTGTCCTGGGCTGCCGTACACGGCACGTGGCAGGAAAGCAGCAGGAGGAGCAGGCAGGAGCCGCAGGCGGCCACGTGCCGTGGCAGGGGCAGCGGCGGCAGCGCAGCAGAAGCGCCGCGCCAGGCAGCAGCTGCGGGGGCGGAATAATGGAGCTGGATGGTAAGGAGCAGCTTAATGGGCCTTGACTTTCACTGGAGGTGCGCTGGTGTTCACCACAACGACGGCATGGGCAGTGTGGGGAAGGCACGTGGCACTGTGCTCATCAGGAGTGGTAACGCACGGTGTGCAGCAGAGCAAACCTAGCACTTGCAAAGTTTACCATGCTGTGGCCATGAATGTTGGGTGCCCACCTGGTCTACGTTGCCCCGCCCCAACCAAGCCTGCCCGTACGAAAGGCATACAAGGCCGTACGAAAGGCCATCGCCCGCATGGTCGTTGATGAGATGTCGGGCACCCACCTGGCCTACGCATTTTGCCGATGACCTGGGACTTGGGGCGTTGGTTGGCTGTGAAGCGTCTATGAGGCAGTTAGACGGGTGCGTGGAAAGCGGGGTGGTTGGCTGCTTGCGTTGTGTGGGGAGCAGGGCGGGAGACCTGCTGAGAGCCTGCTGGTGAGGGGCAAGGAGAAAGCGGGGACAGAAGTTGCAGGACTCTCAGCTTTGCTTCTGGGTACAGTAGCGCACGCCAATTGGTGGCTTGGCGGCTTGCTGCTTAATGACTGGGCACTGCGTGCCACACACAGCAGCGGCGGGCCAGGGCTGGTGCAGTGTGTGGGCTCGGACGCCCGGAGGCCAGTGCGTGCGATGCGCTGTGCGCAGGCTGGTGGGGCAGATTTCGCGCAGCGTCACGGGCCGCGACAGCTTCCCTGCCTTACAGTGGCCCACAAGACTGCTGTTACACTGTGGGCGCACAAGCTGTACACACAGTTACTTCATGGTTACAAGGTCCAGGCAGGCAATGACCAATACACCCGCCGGGCGCAAAAAGCGAGTCCCGTCCGCTGCGCACGCTTGGCCGTAGGATGATTTGTCCACGCATAAGGGATGCACGCAAGGGTGTCGTCTGGGTGCTCGCACGCACACTCCTGCTTGCGCCCTTGCTTTATTTGCAAAGTCGGGCACGTGAATTGCTCGCGGTCAGACGCTCTTGCCTTTATGTTGCATCCCAAGTCGCGTACCTTGAAATAGTATTGCTGTGATAATGCCGACGCTTTAACGTTGCCGTTGTTGCGGCGCCGACCCGACAGCGAGTGGGAAGCCCCCTCCGTCTGACGGTATCGGGGCCCAGCGGCGGTTGGGCTCCGGGGATCGACCCGTGGGTCTGCCTCCTGCGCAGCAGTGGCCACGGCGCGCAGGGGACACGCCGGACCGTTGCAGGACGTCCATGTGCGAATGTGCTTCATAACACAGAGCTGTGGCGCCAAAAGCAGCTTTGCTTACGAGGCTTGCCAAAAGCGCCCGGTTGTCCAACGAACGCGAAAAGCGCAACCAGCGTGGTTGAACAAAAGTAACCTTGTATCTACTGTAGTGATGATGCGCTTCATGGCTCGGAGTCTTGCTCCAGGGCAACCTTTTGGGCGCGTTGGACTCCCAACTCCATCCGAAAGCAGGCGTGCACAGTTCGATCGCAAGCAGGCCGCTAGTGTACGGCCATCCTGAGCAACTCACTTTGTTGTCAACGTGCGTGCGATACGTTAGCGACGGTAAAGATGGACGCTAGACGCTGCGTCGCCTGGGGAGAGGTCCGTTGGGACTCTCCCCTGCAGCTTGCGGTCCCCGCAACAGGAACTGCCTGACCGTGGGGGCATGGGAGACTCCCCCCTGAGCCCCACGCACCCACCTCGCACATTCCAACGCACGTACTGGCCAGCCGCCCTCTGCAACACGCATGCCGCACAGCCTCATTAGGGCAGATGTCAGCCATACATGCGCCTGTGCCAGCGCATGCCGTGCCATGCAAGTCCACGTGCATACGGTGCGGTCTCCCGACCCGCCCCTAACTCGCCCGATTGGCTTGGGGCATACAGCGCCCGTCATAGACAGCTGCTAAAATGCAAGGCATGCGTGCAGAGGCCAAGGAACCATGCTAACGCTACCCCAGGATAACGGAAGTAGATACCCGTTGCACGACGCAGTACGTCGACTCATTATTCAGGTGAGGCATCGCTGCCCCACCATGTGTGGTGTATCTTGCGGTGCATTAGAACATGCATCTGACGGACACGAATGACCGGATCCAACCGAGGGAGTCCTTATGTGGCTCCAATGATCTCCCAAAGCAACGGCCTGAGGAACACGTACCATCCATGCTTTCTTACGCACAATTATCGTGCCGTCCAGCAAACAGCACACTCACCTGCCGCCAAGACGGTAGACACGCACACAACCCAGCCTTCCGCCAGCCGCCTCTATAATACAAATTTGCATGATCCGCACAGTAAGGATGTTACCTGCACAATTGTTAATACACCATGGCCAGCAGCAGCGCCAGCCCGGCAATGAGGAACGTCAGCACCATACTGGGCGACCGGCCAGGCGTGCCGCCGCCTCCGCCCGCTTCTCCATCTGCGGGCACTCCGGGCACCATCTCGTTGCCCCACCACGTTTCGGGGACGGTAGGATCCTGAGACGTCCAAATCGTGGATGGCGTGGTTGTGGCAGGTGCGCCCCAGCTCGGCGGCCTCCGCGGCGGCGGTCGTGGCGGTGAGGAGTGTGGAGGCGGACGCGAGGAAGGCGGAGGCGGAGGAGGAAAGGAGGAGGGGGCGGTGGGGGAAGGAGGCGCAGGAGTAAAGGAGGAGCCAGGGAAGGAAGGGGGGAACGGGAGGGGTGTGGCGGAGGAGGACAATGCGGACGGGGAGATGCTCCAGGTGCTGCAGTCGTCGCAGCAGGAGGAGGCGGGGAAGCCGCTGTCGAGCAGGTCGTGGTTCCCGACGGAATCGGACCCACTGACGTCGTTCCGGGAGGGGGTCACCCTGGGGGCGGACGGAAGGGGATGTGCGGCACGGGTGGTAACGGCCAACAGTCTCAAGGACCAGCCCCGGTCTCTGGTCTCGACCTACCGTACTGAGCTGCACGCATGGCTTTGTATCAAAGAGTGTACCCAGCCATAGCGCTCAATCCGCATGCACACCCATGCCCCTTGCCAACAGCGTTCTGGGCTGTGTGCACGTGTCTGCTGCATGCTCCCAGGTTGTACACGGGGACCCAACCAACACTCCGGGCATGTTGGACGGCGTCTGGCACCCCCTAATTAGGGGTGCCTGAGCTCTGTAAGTGCGCAGGCCACCTGGCGTGTGAACTATGTATCGAGGAGGCAAAGACCCACACGGAGGCACGGCACAACTACAACCGTACTCACGTCGGGCATTTGGCTCCGCTGTCGGAGGTAGCACCCCCGCCTCCGTCCCACCATCGCATGGAGTCACCATTGCGCTGCACCAGCGCACAGTCGTAGTCGTCTCGTGCTGACACCCCGGCGCCCACCTTCTGGGCGACGTACCGGTAGCGCACCTGTAGTGTGCGCAGCAGACCAAGCCCAGCAACCAGTGGATAGCGACTTTACTACACGTACGTCGCTTGCATCAGGCAACTGCAGGGACCTTGCCATTCCTGGGCACAGGCACGATACGTTACAGGAAGCGCCCGGAAATTCAAATGGATGGCTAGCACACGCTGTGACCACACGCTGTGACCAACCATTAACCACCAACCAACCATGCGTACCGGCACGTACCTGCAGCGCAGGGCCGTTGGAAGCTAGCGATTCGTTCGCAGGGAGGCAGGCCACGCTTAGCACCAGCCCCAGCCAGACGCCAAGCGTGTCGCCCTCGCATAAGTAGGATGCGTAGTGGATCTGGGGCGGGCCGAGCAAGCAACGGAGCCATTGCACACGTGTCCACCAACAAGGGCAAACAGCTGCAGACTGCTGGCTGGTTGTCACCACTGGCACTGGCACGTGCGCAGAGTACATACACTTGCAGGAAGGGCGGCGTGTTGCCCGAGTTTGAGTGCTGCAGAGCGAGGGCAAGTAAACAAGGCCTCCCATGACGCAGCGGAAGGCAGGGCGGGCGACGCACGGAAGACCTGGACGTACGGCCCACAATGAGACCGTGCAGCCAGCGTGCAGCCTGCAAGTCATCTCCTCACCTGTACGATTGTGCCGTTGCCGAATATAATCTGTTGTGCGCATACGTAGTCGGCGACTCCGAAGTCCCAGTTGTTAGTCTTCACAGTTCCCTGCCAGACGCCTGTCAGCATGCGCATTGCGCCCGTGGCCCCGGCCGTCAGGTCGATGTCCTGCTCGTCCTGGGCTGCCGTACACGGCACGTGGCAGGACAGCAGCAGGAGGAGCAGGCAGGAGCCGCAGGCGGCCACGTGCCGTAGCAGGGGCAGCGGCGCCGCAGAAGCGCCGCACCAGCAGACTACGTCTGAGGGATTGGTGGAGCAGGCCGCGGGAGCAACGTGTAACAAGTCGGTTCCGGAGATACTGACGCAAGCGTACTGGCGTGTGTTCATAGATGATGTAAATTGAGAGTCTAGTAGGCATGAGACTTCGAGCTACGCTGGCGTAAGGTGCGTCATCATCACCGCATGTCCAGCAGCAGGGTGTACGTTAGCAACAAGTAGGTGCGGTGTCATGCGTGCATCGACCGCTCTACTCAACCGTGCGACAGGGTATCCAGTCATAAGGCAGGGCCCGGACGGTGTCGTGTGTGGGTATGGTGTCGTAATGAGGCGTGTACGGCTCTCACCTGCCTTACGCATGTCCCTTCAACGAACGAAGCTTTGATATCCACAGGCGCTAGTTGGCTGCGAAGCACCCCAGGGCAGCAGCTAGCAGGCCGCTGTGTGGACCTATGTGTAAGGGAGCGGGGCGGGCGCCTTATTACCGACCTGCCGGTGGGGACGCACTGAAAAGGGGTCAGTATGGCGTCTGCTCTGGCAAATTCGGCATGCACAGGTGAGCTAGCACACGCGGCTTGGTGGCTGGCATGGTGCTTGTTGATGACCCGCCTGAAGGTGCAGATAGCGCACAGCATGCAGCCGTGTGCTGTAAAGGCCCCGACGCTCTAAAGTCAGTGCGTTCGGCCATCAAGTGCCGGATATGCCAGTCGCTAGCCGGCTGTCGCGCAGCCTCAAACCTTCATCCCACGTACGGTCCAGTTGCCGATACGACTCAAGCCTCAAACGAGTACATAAAAGTTGCTAATAAGACGTAATGCAAGCAGGTCCGGGAGCATACACACCTGCTGTCAGAAACTACCGACGGCGTCTTGTCCGCTCCTCGCGCAAAAAATGAAGTTGCCTGTGCAGAGGGATGACTCAAGGGGCGCGTGTGGTCGTGCGCTTGCGCTTTGCATGCAGCTGCTGCTTTTCCGGGACGTCGGGCACGTGAGAAACAGCCGAGGAACAAGTTCAGTGCTGCCCTCGCTCTTTGGCTTGTCGTCGTGTACCCCTGCTAGTAGCATACCTTGATATAAGGAATGGCGGTTGTGCCTGGTTTGTGGCTGGTGGGGGGCTTCCACCGTCTGACGGTATCGGGGCCCAGCGGCGGTTAGGTTGGGGTCTGGGGATCGACCCGTGGGTCTGTCTCCTGCGCAGCAAGGGCCAGCGACACGCGGGCGCAGCAGCCACTTCAGATAGGTGATGTGCAGATATCGCTAGATAGGGCAGGTTAGGGCGAAAACTCAGAAAGCAGCTTTGCTTACGATTCTTGGCAAAGCGCCCTGTGCTCAACGCGAAAAGCGCAATCTGCGGGGCTGTGTGCTCAGTAGTACAGAACGCTGCAGATGATTGTCTATGCAGTTGCGTGCTCATAGCTATAAATGCTCAGTGCAGGTTTCCTCACCTTAATCGGAGCCTTCGAGGCTTGGGGCCACCTTTGGACTCGCTCCCAATTCCATCCGATTGCATTTGCGTGCGCAGATTGCTTGCACGCGTGATCCCTGGGAGGCGAAGCTCTTACACTGCCTGAGGAGACTTCTTCCGATGGACTCTCCCCTGCGGGTGCCGCACAGTTAGCGCCCCTACCTAACGCCTAACCTGCCACTGTGCCCCTCGCATTACCCCCTCAACCGTGCATGTCCTGCGTGGGCAGCCATCCACTTGCAACACGCATGCCAAGATGCCATTTACCGGTAGCCTCATGGGGGCAGATGTCGGCCACGCACCCATGTCAACGCGTGCCATGCATCCGGACGATGCCACTGTACAAACCACGTGGTGTGTACAGCTCCCAACGGAACTGGATAGCTCCCAATGAAACTGGGTCGGGAACGCGTCAAACACAGCAATTGCGTAATGCGCTAAGCACGCAACAACTACTAGCGTTGATGTGTATGTTGGCCCGGAAGCACATAGTACTAGGTGCACCTTGCGTGTATGCAGTACGATACCAAGGGACGGCGCCGCTATCAGGGGATCCCCTGGCCGCTATCCTTGCAGCTCCTACCCCAACGTTGTGTCGCATGGCAACGTAAAAACGGACAATAAGAACGGCCGGCTCCCGCACAGCCACCTCCCAGCCACCGCCTTGCTCCAAAGGCCTCTGCAAGGCAGGGCCTGAGAAACACGTGCCATCCAAGCCTTCCACATACGCGCTTCCGACATGGCTTTCAAGTTAGACTGGCCAACAACGAGCGGGCCAGCAAGGCAACTAGTGCACGCCCCCTGTAGGGAGCCGTGCGCCACCGCCGCCGACTTTGTGCTTGTCAGTTACGTACACTCACCAGCCGCCACGCGCTTACACCTACCCCGGCCTGCCGTTGGCCGTCCTCTTGACACCATGCTCCATCGGTACACGGCAGAGGCAGAACCCCAGGGAAGCCACGCTGCATGCAAGGTGCTAGGCCTTTATCCACCTGTGGCCGATGGGGACGATGGCGTCGGTGGCGGGGGCGGGGGCGGCGGTGTGTGCGCCAGTAGGATGGAGGGGGGAGAGGCGCCGGCGGGCAGGTGCCAGGGTGTGCAGTCGGTGCAGCAGGCGGGGGCGGGGAAGCTGCCCATGATCAGCGTGTAGGTGACTGCAGGGCCGACGGCGCCTTGGCGCCTCGAGTTGGAGGGGTCCACCCTGGGGTTTGGCAAGCCCACAGGGACAGGCAGGTACGGCGTTGCCGGGAGCCAACGAAAGCAACATGCATACTACATGAACACCACGAACATCGACGCACGCAAGATGTACGCTATCCTCGGGAGGTAGGCACGATGGCTCAGTAAGGCTAGCTGGCATCCCTGGCGGCGCTTGCATTGGCAGCTGGAGCGGAGCTGGTCAGCCCAGAGCACTGCTACAGGTGACCGTACACCAGTACGGCGCTACATGTACCATACAGCAGTAGTACGGCGCTGCCACGCAACAAGGAGTGCACCCTTGCGCACTCACGTGGGGCAGCTGGAGTTGAGGGGCTGGTGCACACCGCGCCGCTCCACCCAGTCAGGGTGTCGCCCTGGCGCTGCACCAGCGCACAGCGGTATCCAGCACGGGCCGCCGTGTCCGTGCCTAGGCCCTGCTGCGAGACGTACCTGTACCGCACTTGCATGCGTTCCGTTGCATTGCAGTTGTTGTCAAAATCCACAGCGCAAGCACGTAATAGCGTACCGCACCTGCATACGTGCGTGCACACGTGCGCTGATTTGAGCCTCGCTCGCATTGTGCCAGTGCACCATGCCCTTGACACTATGTACGGCATGTACGTCATAAGCCATGCTCCGCGGTACGGGCACGTCTGCTAAGGATAAACCTGTGCCGCATGCACGATGGGCGCTCGGCAGGACCTGGATGTGCCGATCGACACGCACGCACCAGCCCCCCGCCCGCCACCTCACCCGCAGCATGGTGCCGTTGGGCAGCGCCTCAGAGCCTGTCAGGCACTCCACGTCCGTGATCAGGCTCTCCCTGGTGAGCAGGAGATCCGCGAGATCCACGCAGCTGTTTGTCTGGTGGTACACCTGGAAACAGGGAGCGGACCAGAGGCAGACCTTGCTGATACATGACTGACGAAAAGCCTTCAACATGGGTGCCATTGGTTGATACTGCAAAGACAACCCCTCCTGTACGGTACCATGCAGTCCCACCCTCCGAGTGTGAGTGGCAATTGCTGAAGGAGGGACCCGATCTCCTGTTAACCATCAGGACCCACGTCGTCTGTAATGCACCTTCCAGTGCGTACTCCTTGTCCCTTACCCGCCCACATCAAGCGAGCTCCACTGCCTCAAAAGCGCATGCTACACTCTGTGTCATCGGCGTGAATGTACTGAACTCGCCCCTGAATCCTAGCTAGCCTCGCCGGCGAACGCAGGGGGACACACACCCACCTGTAGCGTCTGACCGGTGCCAAACAGCAACGTCTGAGCGCACACGCTGGCACGTGTCCCGTTGCCGAAAGTCGTACGGCACGTCATACGCAATCCACACGCCCGCCAGCGCACACATGGCGCCCGTTGCCTTCGCCAGCAGCTCGCTCGCCTCGCCTTCGGGCGCAACGCTCTGCACCGAGCGCCCGACACCATGCGTAGCGGCCGCTGCTGCTAATTGGCTCATGTGCAGGAGAAAGGCGCAGCAGAAGAACGTGACAGCAACGTGAAGGCGTGGGCTTGGGCGGCGCCGGGGCGAGCCGCCGGGAGCGGCGGTGGCTGTGGAGGTTTTGCGAGGATATATGGCGGATTGGATATGGTGGGGTGGCAAACAACAGGGCAACATGCGGACGGCAAGCCATGTGATTATGTAATGCACACACGATGCAGAGGCCTGTGCGTGGGCGAAAGCATGGCAGACGCCCGCATACCTATCGGTGCCAGTAGCGCACACAGCTCCCTCATGTTAACATGGATGCAAGCTATGCCGGTGTGGGTCCAAACGGCACCTGGACCTTGCCTGGTGGGTTAAGAAGCATGCTCGTGAGCCTTGCCAAGAGGTGTTGATGGTAGCCTCCCACCCACCTAGACCGGTAGTATGCTTCGCAGACCTGCATAAAGTTGCGGACACCCAGCATGGGAGCTAAGGGGCAAGGCAGGGAACACCGCTACCGGTTAAAGGAGGCGACCAATGGTCAAGGACCCACCGCGCACCAGAAGCCGCGCACACTTGTCGCTTGAGCGAAAACAGTTAACCCCGCTCAGCTTAAGAAACAGCTTCAGGGTATGGAGCAGCAGAACTGCTGAGGAAGTTCCTGGTCAACAGGATTGGCAACGGACCTTTCCGCTGCTCCGACATGGTTTTGTGAGGGGCTGCTGCCTGCTGACGCCGCCCATGCGGCCCATCGCTGCCGCGACAACGAACCGTGGGTCGCCTTGCCGAGATAGACGAACTGGGTGGAAACGACAAACGGAGAGATGCACAGGGGAAGCCATTGAAAGTTACTGCACCTTCACTTTTCGTTGCATCGTGGCATGGCAGTGCAAGCCTATCTTGCTGCCTGGCACTGGCAGCAGGGTCCCTGCAGGACAGCGCAAGCTTGCACCTGTGCGCTGTGCCCTCACCTTATGACCAGCTTATGGTCTGAAGTTTGCTCACTTGCTGTAGAGCTTAAGCACGTATCAGTGCTTAGAGTGCTTACGTTCAGTCCAGGACGAGGGTAGGGCCAGGCTCAACACCCCGCAATAGGGCTGTCCAGCAAACGGCGAACGGTGGGCCGCAAAACCGCATGACTGTCGCGTCAGTCATTGCAGGCGGCTTTTGAGGACTAAAAGGAAGGGATGCCGCAAAGGGAAAAGGAAGGGCGGTTCGGCGCAAGGGTTCCCACGGCGCGGCGATAACCTAATTAGATAGGTGTGTAGGCAGCATTTTGACATGAGATAGGAAGGGATCGTATAGCAGTGTACGCAGGATACGTCTGTGCTGCTTCAATAGCCTCGGTACTTGGTTTGGTTGACTTTTGTCTCCAGCCACGTCTCAGCCTCTACTACGATATAGTAATCAACTCCAACGCAGTACATAATGCTGATTGGTACGTCGCAGGTTTTGCGCTACCGTCGAATTGCGGGCTGGTTTCGGAGCATCATGGGCCCTAGGGGCGCTAGGGCACCTGGCTCACCCGACGGGATGATCCGGGACGGGACAATGGTTTTACACCCACTGAGGACTTGATACTTCTGTAGGAAAAAGCTTCCAATGGTCACACGACGATCGTACTACCGGTCTAGCATGTGATACCGTGAACGTGCCCAAGGGGACGTCCCCTGGCGTGCATGGACGTCAACGAATGACTTTCGCAAACTCCCATGGATACAGCGATGCACCCTCGCTTTGTACGGTACAGTAGTCCTTGACACTTCCCCTGGAAACGACCTGTACACTGACAGTCCACACAGGAAGCACTGGGAAACAGCTGCACAGCATGGTCCTCATCCTGAAACGCTTAAGCATGTATGTCTTGGCATGCGCCTGGAGATCCATGACCACTGTAAGGGCACTCCCAGCCAACTTAGGCGCAACCTGATGCAATCTTTAGAGAAACACGTGTGCTACCGACTTGCCCACAGCAGGGCATGTCTGTTTCCCCTGGCCCCTCTGTAACATACATCTGCTATCTCCCCTGGTCTGTGTCTCATGTCCACGTTGATCAAAAACAACCAACAACCCGCAACCTGCCACCAGCTGGCTCCCAGCGCCACGCCCCACTTCTGTAGCAACTCAGGTCATCCCGCATACCGGTACGACAGGACCTTGCCAAGCAAGGGCAGTGCGCAGGCACGGCTTCACCCTTCGGGCGACAGCTGCGCTTGCGGTGGCGGCGGCGGCGGCGGCGGTGGAGGTCCTCGTGCGGGGATAGAGGGAGGCGGGTCAGCGGCGGCGGCGGCGGTGGTGGCAGCGGCCGCAGCGGCGGTGGCAGCGGCGGCGGCGGCAGCAGGCAGGTGCCAGGGGATACAGTCGCCGCAGCAGGTGGGGGCGGGGAAGCCACCCGCGATGAGCGTGAGGGACTCCGGGTTGTCGGCACCTCGGACCAGTGTCCCGGAGGAGTCAACCCTGGGGCCTAAAAGCAAGCAAGCAAGGTGGTAAGTAAGCTTGCAGGAGGTTGCGCAAAGATTGTAAATGGTTCAGGTGACAGCGCCCCCATGCCAGTTCTGGCATAGCACTGCGCGCCATGCAGCAGGGGCCTTTCGCACAGCACATATGCCCCCTGCTAGCGTACAGAAAAAGCTCGAGGCTTAGGCATTGCTGTGCGCTGCACCTTGCACATGCGTCGTTTCCTCATGTCAGGGCCCCAGCCTCCTGGGCCGGGAAGCGGCCAGCCCGCTTGCTGGCGTAGAAGGCGTGCTGTGCCGTGGCGGTGCATGCATTGCCCTAGCATGGGCGACCCATCCAGCAAGCAGTGCAAGCAAGCAAACGCTCAAACAACTGCTTTGTATGAAAGCAAGTGGCTGCACAGCCCTTGCTTGCTACTGGTACTCACGTGGGGCAGTTGGCCTCCGTGTCGAAAACCGCCGCCGTTGCATTCTTTGCGTCCCACCAGGTCAGCAGGGCGTTGCCCTGGCGCTGCACCAGCGCGCAGCCCGAGTACGGTGGCAATTCATCAAAGTCTTGGTTGATGATAGCGGCCAGGGGATTGGTAGGCAACTCGGCTGCCGACTGCCTTAAACGCTGGATAGAGGTATACTGGTACCGGACCTGTGGTCAGTGGGTGTGTGCACCGTTGATGCACAGTACCGGTAGGTTGGCGCGGTCGTGGCGTGACTCGTACGAGTGCGCATTTAAAGTGCCTGGATTATATTACCGGACGGAAATCATTACATGGAGGCTCATTACGGACATGTGGACCAGGGGAGATGTGGATTAGCTTCCCCTCCCCTGATGTGGGCTATCCCCGCCCTCCCGGGAGGGGCCCCCGATGTGGGCTAGCTATCCCCTCCCTTGATGTGGGCTACCTATCCCCTCCCGGTGGAGGTGTTCCCGAGTAGCTAGGTGTAACGTCAAAGCCATGCAGCCAACAAAAACTTTGAAGCTACTGCACTCGCACATCGGTTCAAGCCCTGCTGTGATCGACATGCTATGGTGGCGTCCCGACATATGTACAGCCGGTGATGCATAGGTGCCGGACAGGAAGAATTCAAGGGCTGCTTCGAGGGGCGTGGTGGCAGGACCAGCCGTAACCGGGGCGCCGTACGTGGTGGTTGGCCATATAACTACCGTATGGCTAAGCCCTGCGCGCCATGCTCACCTTGTATGTGGTGCCACCAGGGAGCGAGTCGGGAGCGGGCAGGCACTCCACGTCCGTGACCACGCCCACGTATATGGCCTGGTACGTCCATAAGCCACACTCGCGAGCCGTATGGCGCGCCTGCGGATACCGTAATGCAGCTTTCTGGGCGCACAACAGGCTCCACAACCGAGCATGCACCCGCGCGCGGTACTACTCGACTATCAGCCTGCCTAGCTTGTGAGGATGAACATGCGCTTGCGGTCGCAAGTGGTGTACACAGCAACGCCCCGCATGGCTTTCTCTGACACTGTATGCAACAAGTAGCTGGCCGTTGGGTTCCCCGCCTCCCGATGCCGCTTAGATGCTGGCCAACACTGCCCTTGCACGCTCCACTTGTCCCTTTGGACGCGTTGGCACAAACGCACCCCCTGTTACCGGTACTCGTTGCGGCTACCACCCCGCCGTAGACCATACAGGCGTTAGGCCTTATCTTTGTGACGCACACGCGCGCGCAGCTACGGCCATGGCCGCGCCGGTTTCCTCTGCAGGTCGCACGCACATACAACGTACGTTCGCATGCAGCCTGCTGCACTGTCACAAGCGCGCGCACCGCCCCTGTGGGTTGCACACCACGCAAGCCACCAACCTTATACACGGTGCCATTGCCAAAGACGCCGGTCTGCACGCCAAGCTCCATAGAGGTGCCGTTGCCAGGGTCGTACATGACGGTGCCCTCCCAGATGCCCGCCAGTGCGCCCAATGCACCGTACGCGCCATTCACGGTAGGGTCGAGGAACGCCTCCTGCGCCAACGTGCTGTACGTGGCTTGGCCGAACTTCTGGGCCGACGCGCTTGTCGCAAAGTAGCCAGGGAGGAGGATTGATATGGGGCCGAGGAAGCAGCAGATGGCGGTGGCCGCCAGCAGGGGCCTCGGCAGCTGTTGGGTGCGGGTTCCAGCAGCAGCAAAGAGGTGGAAGCTGCCCATCGTGTGGGACCTGCATACAGGCGGTGCCCACAGTAGTACCGGTAATTGCAGTACGCCGCTATGTGCATGCTTGCTTTGTTTACACACCCGGATTGAATACCAAGCCCCCTGTAACCTTTTGATCAAGTACAAAAACAGGAGCCAGGGGCAGCACGCACGGCGGCATGCAGACACGTGACACGAGGGAGTCCCACATGTTTGCAGCACGTTGTCATTCGACATGGATAACCATGACAGAATACGTAGTCCATAAACACTATGGTAGGCAGATGGCTGGGCGTCCTGTGCTACGCATGTCGCCCATACGCTGGCTGCTCGTCAGGCCTCCACTATGGTGCCCACGCGGCCATGATCGTGGCGGTACACGGTTCAACAGAGAGTGTTTGGTGGTGACGGTGATGCTTGCCCACCTCTCTACGGTATGTGGACCACACCAGCTAGGAGTCTCTCAACGGTACCGTGTGCCTCCTGCGATGATGGTTG
>VFQN01005990.1_pt1 | contig 14339 bp, 24 predicted proteins | sample 3512371 | NCBI WGS metagenome assembly VFQN01 (sample SAMN10412370, study PRJNA504923) | tailings metagenome | isolation source: Replicate 2 from Balatoc abandoned mine | place: Philippines: Itogon, Benguet | collected 2017-08-28
CGCACGTGCCTCAACCCACAGGTACCCTGCCTGGCTCCTTGCCGCGCTGCTGGTTACGTCCTACCTGCCATGTCGGCTAACGCACACGCTAACACACGTGCCTCAACCCCCAGGTACCCCGCCTGGCTGCTTGCCACGCTGCTGGTTACGTCCTACCTGCCATGTCGGCTAACACACATGCTAACGCACGTGCCTCAACCCACAGGTACCCTGCCTGGCTCCTTGCCGCGCTGCTGGTTGCGTCCTACCTGCTGCTCTTCCACTACGGCCGCGCCATCGAGTGGAGCACTGTGGTGGTGGACTGCGTGGAGGACCCCACCGACTGCCTGGGGCGCTCAGTGGGGCGGCTGTACCGCTCTGTGGCACGCAGGTTCGACCGGGACAGCCAGGTGAGGACCGCTATGAGGAGATCGGGCTAGGCATAATGCATAATGCATATTGCACGGCAGCGAGCGCTGTGGTAGTGCGCATACCGCGTGAGTGCAGCGTTTACAGGCAACGCAAGCCGATTTTTTAGCGCGTGCGCTTGCACACTACCTTCCCCCGGCGTACAGGTGACGCTGCGCGACACGCTCGGCGACCTGATGGCCTCCAGAGCCGCGGCGAACCAGCTCCTGGCACAGGCTATGAACGTGACGGTGAGTGAAAATACCTGTAGATTTATCCCTCCTTCGAGCAACAGCTTGGTGCCCTGTTTACATCCGCGGAGCTCCAGCACGGAAACCAACTCACGCAGTTGGATTACAGCCCAACCTCCGCTGACCTCGCTCCTTTCGTGGCCACTCTTTCCCGCAGACCCAGCTCACCACCCTGGTCCGCGACAGTGCCGACACCAGCGACCCAGCCACCAGGGTGGTGCTGCAGCAGCAGCGGCAGCTTGCGGCGCAGCAGCTGAACGCCATGCGGGTGCTCAACGGCACCATTGGCACGTTGTACGGCAGCATCAACACCACCCAGCGCTTCATGACACGTGCCATGGAGGTCGACGACAAGGTGCGCGTGCAATGCGGGCTTCACTGTGCCTGCTGGCTGGTCTAAGACACGGCCGTGGCAACACGTCTTCGTTCCATGTGGCCGAGTGGCCCTATGTAACTCCCGCTGGTGCTTGACACGTGTGCAGATGGACGCATGGAGGGAAGACTTCCGCGGCATTTTTGAGTGGACGTCGGTGGTGGGCTTCACGCTGGGCCTGCTGGTCAGCCTGTGGTCCCTCTTGCAGGTACGGTAGGCGCACAGTTGCATGCCTACCTGTTACCGTACCCAACTGACACGAGACGCTCTGCACAGTCATGATCACCACCCTGGCTTGCCTCACCATCACGCCATGCGCTCTCAGCAGCTGCTCAAGCGGCTGGCCCTTCCCGTGCCCTCTGCGCACAGACCGCCATCTCCTTCCGCCGGGCTGTCCGTAAGGCACGCCGTGTGCTGTTCGCACAAAAGCTAATGCAGCGCGTGGAGGCGGCGCGTGCATCTGGGGGCGCCGAGGGCGGCAACGGCAGCAACAGAGGCGGCGCCCCTGCGTCCCCCGACGCGCAGCTGCTGAGCGCGAAGGACCAGTTGCTGGTCACACGCGCCATGCAAATGCCAGTGGCTAACGTCGTGTTCTTCTTCGGTGTGCTGCTTTCCACCGTCGTCATCCAGCTCTACATCGTGAGTGCGGAATGCCGCGTGTGCACCGCAAATTGTCGAACATTACCATAACAGCGGCCAAGGGCGTGCCCGGCGCTCCGTTTTGCTCATAGCACGCAGCTGCTACCGCCGCTTCTTCCTGGCGGCCGCACGATATGCCGCTCCGCCTACACCGCCCGTGTATACCGCATACCAGCGAGCTAAGCCACACACTGCCACCCATGCCCCTGCAGGTTGGAACACTGCTGGGCCTCGCGTTTGCGCTGCTGTTCCACCCCTGGACATGGACCACCGCCCTGCCCAACTACGGCCTGTACGTGCTGGGGGCGATCGGTGTCATCATTCTAAACAAGGTGAGGGTGTCCCCTGTATAGATCCAAATTGTAAGCTCCAGGCCCGCCCGCGTCGACGGCCTTTCAGCACAGCAGGTCCTGCCTATCCAGCTGTGCCTCCTGCTACCATGTCACATCTGTAATCAGGGAGGAGTTATCTAGTGGTCACGGACGATTCTGTCCTGCCCACTTCCACGGGAAGGTCGGATACCGGTACAATGTCACCGGGCACATGCTGTATGTACCGTAGGCCTGTGCACATGGAGTGGAGTAAACCTGCTACCCGTCGGCTCCCTATTGCGTGCAGGCTATCCTGGTGTCGTACGTCGGCAACCACTTCCTGTCGGACGGCAACCGCATCCACCACCCCGCCGCCTGGCTGGCCTTCGTCATCATCATGTCCGTCACCAACCTCATCGTGGGCCTGCTCATTGCGCTGTTCCGCATCCTGCTGCTGCTGGTCACCTCGGTGCTGTCCATCGGCAAGCTCGAGGTACGTGCGCGCTGTGTGGGTTAGCGCGTGGTGCACGTGTATTAGCCTTGGGCGGGTGGCGGGTGGTGGCTCTCCCCGCTGTTCTCCGTCGGTGCAGTCCATCGGAAAGCTGGAGGTACGAGAGGGACCAGGTAGCAGGTCCACGTGCTAGCGCGTCACGCGTGCATGGTTGCTCCAGCAGGGCGCAGGTACCGCTACCAGGCGCTTGTGCCCTGACTCTGCCGCCAATTAAGTACTCAACCCATGCCCTTTATCCTGCCTGCAGTTGACCATCTTCACCTTCTTTACGCGCTTCGACCTCGCCCACAACTCCTTCCTGGCCGGCCTCCACATGCACGTGAGTACCATGGCGTGGCAGCTGCAGAGCCTTCAGTGCCACGGGGCGCCCGCAGGCCCCTGGCACCATGGCACCACTACGGAGTTGCACGCAAGCGGGCAGACACGTGTTACAGACCAGAGCGCGCATGAGGCCCCTCCCCTGGCCGCCGGCACAGGACACCTACGCGCGCATTGCGAGGCCTGGCCACGTGCCCAGCCGCTCTGCAACAAGGCCCCAGCCTGCATGTACCCGTTCCTTACCTGCCCCCTTCCTTACCGGTATGGTATGCACACGTGCTCCCCTTCCCCCAGGACGCCTTGTCCCGCGTGTCCGACCCAGTCTACCTGCCGGGGCCCAGGGGCCGTGCGCACAGGAGGTGGAGGAAGCTGCGGGAGGTGGTCCAGGGGATGTCCTCCGAGCAGCTCCAGCAGCTGGGGCAGCTAGAGGTCGTGGTGGTGGCAGACCAGGAGCAGTAGGTATAAGATCAAATTGGGGCCAAAGCTGTGTATGCAACACTGGCGTTACATGCCGAGCAATAGTTCAGCCTGGTCCAAAATGCAAGGGGGCACAGAGGTGTGCTGCGCGGCGTTTGGGCTCGCCGTTTGGTGCCGGCGGCGCGCCCCTGCGCGCAGGTATGGTGTTGCGGAGCCGGAAGAGCAGGCAGGCATGTGGTCACGTGATAGTGTCTTACGCATCAGCATGGCATTATATGTGGGTCGGGTCCAGACCTACCTCGGAAGTCACCTCACTTGCTCGTATGTGTGGTTGCGCGGACGGGTGCCATTCAACCGTTCGCTGCCGTTTGTACAGTGTACTACGCTTGTGTGCTCGTGACTGTTAGCCCAGCATGCTTACTCCAGCAAGAAATACATTGTGGCGCGAGTGGCTCCAACTGTGAACTGTGAGTGTCAGACTGCGCAAATTACCAGAGCGGGTTGGGCAGCCATCGTGAGGCTGCAATATAGCCTGTGTGGCCGTCTCGGTGGACTTAACGCACATAGCCTGTGGATAGCATTTACTCACTCCTCGATATCATTATTTTAATTGGTGTTCTCCTCCCGGAGCGTTCTCCATTTGAAGTTTTACGGGGTTTTGTTAGGAGTCTCACCGTAACACGTAGTACTTGCACACTGTGGCGGACTCGAGGTCGCAGCTCGCAGGTTGTTATGCCTTCAGCTGTAGACTGCTGCAGATGCTCTGCTGTAGGACGGCGCCGTATGGGGCTGTGGTGTTTGGGGCGTCATGATGTGGTAACGTGCGTGCTGCCAAGTGCACGTGGAGGCGTTGCATACCGGTATCTGGGCCATCTGGCGTACATGGCAGTCGAGCTGCTCCCTGAGGCCTGCCCCGTAAGAATACACAGTATCACACTATTACAAGTACGGTAAAGCTGAGACCTGAGACCATCTATCCTGGTCAAACTCGCGGCACTCGAGTGGTGCTGAACAGTAACTCGGGTCTTGTGGGGCCCGCAGTCAGCCACCAGCGATTGGTTGCTGGACCAGTAAGGATTGTGTGGCCACACCACATGGATTGTCACACAAACTGCCAAAACAATACATGTACCGTACTGTTCCGTAACGGAGAGCCCTTACGAATCCCTGCCTGTCCGGCACTCCACACTGGAGTATGCAGGGACACTGGAGCGTGAATGCCGGATGGTTGCGGACACACACGAAACCATTTCAGCAATGCGCGAAGCCTAACTAGCTTGATGGATGGGCATCTGCAACCCTGGGCATGGCCAGCAGGGAACACACACGGTCCCACTGCATGCACGCGCGAGCAAGCCAGGATGGCCTCGGGCATACAACTTCTACGTCGACCATCGATGGACAACCCACAAGCCGGAAGCCGCACTCCGAGCATGATAATCCTTCAGCAATAGCACCAAGGTACATCTGCCCGTAGCTAGCCACCGTAGAGAAGGCTGGCGGGGTACTGCATTGGCCGTCCGACGACGTATCAGGCGCCAGCAGCGCGCGTGCTGCCTGTGCGGGCGCTGCGGCGCTGCTGCAGCTCCACGCTGGGGTGTGTGCTGGTGCTGGTGGGGAAGCTGGACAGCTCCTGCTGCTCGCTCTCTGTGGCGGCGGGCAAGGCACACACAGGGGCCACGCACGCACGGCATGAGGTGGGTGAGAGGCAGTTGCGAGGCCAGGAGTGGCGCCCACAAGCAACGCAGCGGATACCGCCATTTACTTTGCCGTGAACTGCGCTTAACCGTACGAGGCAGGCAGATGCGACGCGAGTGTCGCCTGCTGCACGCAAAACCCTATGCCACACCCGAAACCCCAAGAGATACATTCGTACCCCGTGCGCCACGCACCTGCATCCACCACAATCTCCACCTCGCTCAGCTTCTTGAGCTGCTGGGGGGACAGCTTGTACACCCGGTCCCGCAGCTTCCTCCACCTCCTGTGCGCACGCCCCCTGGCGCCCGGCAGGTAGGCTGGGTCGGACACGCGGGACAGGGCGTCCTGCGGGGCAAAACAGCAACGCAAACGCCGTCAGCAAAGGCATATGCTGTACTGAGGGCGTGCGCGACGCAGCGGTTGTAGGCGTGCGCAGCGCAGCGATTACCGGTACCACACCGGTACATAGCATTGAGCTATGGACAACACAGCTTGCTACCCAGCACACAGCAGTGCCCTGCTGGCAAGCTAGGCCATCCACTGTGCCGAGGGAGCACCCCATGGGCTAGGGGTAGCCAGGGGAGAGCCCCATGGGCTGCCGGCATGTACGGCACTACCGGTGGCCAGCAGGAAGCGGCTGCCCCGCACAGCCCGCCGCCCTTGCCTGCGGCATGCTGCATACCAGCCCCATTGCCCCATCGCCCGCATCCCATGTCGCCCCATGTCCGTTCATACCGGCATTTAAGAGTCAATCGCTCTGCCTGTAGCTATCGGGCTAGCTGCGGTACTGTGGATGCTCACGTGCATGTGGAGCCCGGCCAGGAAGGAGTTGTGGGCGGCATCGAGGTTCTGGAAGAAGGTGAAGATGGTCACCTGCACGCATGCAATCGTCGAGCATATGAGCGTTGTAACGAAGCGTTGCATGTTAACGGGCGTGCGTCACGACGTATACCGGTAGGTTCAGTTGCACTGTGACGGGTACAAAGCAGGACGCGTGACAGAACGACAGCACAGCGTACCAGTAGCCATCGCATGTCGTTACTGCATGCACGTTACGCACTGCCCTGTAGCCCGCAAACTGACTTTGTGCTGCGTCTAGTGCAGCACCCTAGGCTACGCACCCACAACCCACCCTTCAGCCTGCCGATGTGCAACGCGGAGATCACCGGGGAAGGGATGCTACCGAGCACCTGCCTGTTGCTCATACACGTGCACCAGCCCGCGCGCTAACCCACACAGCACGCACCCACCTCCAGCTTGCCGATGGGCAGCACCGAGGTGACCAGCAGCTGCAGGATGCAAAACAGCCACCTGCCCAAGGCTAATAACACATGCACCCAGGCGCTAACCCACGCACCCACCTCCAGCTTGCCGATGGACAGCACCGAGGTGACCAGCAGCAACACGATGCGGGTAAGCGCAATCAGCAGGCCCACGATGAGGTTGGTGACGGACATGATGATGACGAAGGCCAGCCAGGCGGCGGGGTGGTGGATGCGGTTGCCGTCCGACAGGAAGTGGTTGGCAATGTACGACACCAGCACGACCTTAAAGGGACGGTGGGGTACAAGGTGGCCAGTTTGTGGATCGGCCAGCTTGCTGTTCAAGGTGAGATCAGCGGCGGCAGCGCATGCGGCAGTGCAGGCCGTGACAGTTGGTGTCACAGGGTAGTGGCTGCTGCACCGTGTGCATCTCGCCAATCAATCACACCTGGTTGATAACGATGACCATGACTGCCCCGGATATGTACAGGCCGTAGTTGGGCAGCGCCGTGGTCCACGTCCAGGGATGGACCAGCAGCGCCAGCGCCAGGGACAGCAGCGTGCCAACCTGTGCGGCACGTGTATTAACGGTGCGAGAAGGTATGCATGCGTGTCAACAGGCACGGTGGGCCACGCTTAGGGGTGCAACAGCAGGGCCAGCGCCAGGGACAGCAGCGTGCCCGCTTGCAGGGGGAGATAGAGGAGGGTTAGCGTGTAATGTCCTGGGCTGGTACAGCACTCAGGACTGCCCTTAACCTTTGGGGCAACGAAACGTGTTGTTAGCAGATTTGAAACGCAGGGCGTGCAGAGCCGGCTTAGAACGCCCGGCAAAACAGTCACGGCACTGAATTTTAGTCAGTGCGGGGCACACCGCGGCGCGCACGCAGCACCCACAATGTACAGCTGCAAGACGGCCGTTGACAGCAGCACACCGAAGAAGATGACCACGTTGCCCAGCGGCATCTGCAGGGCACGTGTGACCAGCAGCTGGTCCTTGGCGCTTAGCAGCTGGGCGTCGGGGGACGCAGGGGCGTCACCACCTGCATCCCCGGGTACGTTGCTGCCGCCGGCCTTGTCGGGTAGGGCGTCTGAGCGCTTGAGGGTCGGCGTGCGCCGGGCCATCGTCATTGCGTGGACTAGGGCCATTGACGCCGACCGTAGAGAAGCAGAGGCGGGAAGAGGAGGTGCGGGAGCAGTGGAGGATGTGGCCACTGCTGCTGCTTCTGTGGATGCTGCCCGCGCAGCCTCCATGCGTGTGAAGAGCTGTTGTGCGAACAGGAACCGCCGTGCCTTGCGGACGGCCCGGCGGAAGGAGATGGCGGTCTGTGGGTTGGGTAAGTAGTGGGTCGGCGGTGGGGGCGTAAGTTAAGCTACGGTAGGTGCAGCAAGGGTCCTTGTGGGAGCCAGTGGGATGCTGGGGAGCTCACAGACAGCTTCACGGAAAGGCCTTCCGTTCGGACACGTGTTGCGCCCCAGTCTCTGCACGTGCACACACCTGCAGCAGCGACCCCAGGCCGACCAGCAGGCCCAGCGTGAAGCCCAGCACAGACGTCCACTCAAAGCGCTTCCGGAAGTCGTCCTTCCACGTCTCCACCTGCACGCGGGGGGGCGGCGCACGCAGCCTCACTATCCGGACAGGCCTTCAGTCACGCAAGCCCGCAGCCAAGCCCACAGCCCCTGCAGCAGTCCAGCCCAGAACGGTACTATCCTAACCCACATCAACAGAACATACCCCACCCGCATCGCTTTCTTCCAGCTCCAGGTACCGGGCCCCCACACACGCACCTTGTAGTCCACCTCCATGGCACGTGTCACGAAGCGCTGCGTGGTGCCGATGCCGCCGTACAGCGTGTTGATGGCGCCGCTCAGCGCCCGCACCGCGTTCTGCTGCAGCCGCCGCTGCTGCTCCGCCGCCGCCGCCACGGCGCCCTCCGCAGCAGTGGGTTGCTGAGCCACCCGCTCCTGCACCCTGGCGTCCACACGCTTCTGCATGCCCGTGTTCACGCCTGTGGTACGTAATGCAGTGTGGTGTGGTGCACACAGCGCGTGAATGGGGCAACATGGGCAGGATGGATGAAGGGGCCCGCACGCTGCCGCATGCCCGTGCACCACTGCAGAAGAAGTAAAGGGCAAGCCGATGAGGTGCTCCTTTCCCACCGCGCCCACTTGGCCCCAGGCACTGTTCACCCTGTAAACCCCGTGCGTAAACCCTGTGCACGAGCAAATATCAGCGCCGTAGCAACGGGCCCATGCCAGGCTGAGGTCCCATCGCAGGACGCTCCCCATCGCCGTGTCGCCAACCTGGCCCCAGGCGCCGCACGAGCATCGGAGCCCCGTTCCCCTACACGTGGGAGTGCTGTTGCAAACGGGCAACGGTCCCAACCTCCGCCCTGTCGCCCGCACCTGGCCCCAGGCGCTGCACCAGCGCCGCCGCCTGCTCCGCCTCCTGCGGCGCCGAGGCCGCCACCTCCTGCAGCAGCAGGTCCAGGTAGTTGGTGCCCTGCAGCGCAGCGCCCAGCGCGCGGGCCTGCTGGCCGGCGGTGGTGAAGACCTGGTCGGTCAGCTGGGCCTGGGGGGATGCAGGTGGGTGGGCACACGGGCGGCGGGGGCGGGATGGGCCGGACGGAGAGGAAGCGGGCGCAAGTGGGCAGGGACAAGGGGCGGGAGGGCCGGGGGCAGCCGAGGAGGTGGGTTGAAGGTGCAAGAATGGTTGTTACTGCAAAAGCACGTAGCGGCACGTGGTGGAGCTGTAACTGGAGAAATGAATGCTCCAAAGAAGGGGCGATGATGAAGGGCAGCGGCAGGTGGGAGGTGCTTGTGCAGCGTAGGGCGCGGCAAACGGACTGTACCAATATGTTGCAAGGCTGGCTCGCCAAGGTAAGGGACTTACCGACACGTTGGCGGCCTGGGACAGCAGCTGGTCTGCCACGGTCCTGGTGGCCGCCAGGTTGCCCAGCGTGTCCAGGAGGGTCACCTGCATGGCACGTGGCACGTGGCACGTGTGCGCACTGACCGCATGCGGCTATGTGTTGCTTCCAAGCTGTGCACGAGCTAAAGAATATGCTTATAGGCGCTCAAGGTATGTGTGGACGCGGAACCGCACCCATGAGTGCAACCCGAAGACATGTCGGTAAGTGCATGTCCTCAAGCGACGGTACCGGTAGGGCCTCAAAATGTGCACAACACTGTACCGCGGCACGTACCTGGCGATCCCTGTCGAAGCTGCGTGCGGAGCGGTACAGGCTGCCCACGCTGTTGCCCAGGCAGTCGGTGGGGTCCTCCACGCAGTCCACCACCACAGTACTCCACTCGATGGCACGGCCATAGTAAAACAGCAGCAGGTAGGACGCAACCAGGAGCGCGGCAAGGAGCCAGGCGGGGTACCTGGGGGTTGAGGAACGTGTGTTAGCATGTGTGTGTTAGCCGGCATGGCAGGTAGGACGCAACCAGCAGCGCCGCCAGCAGCCAGGCGGGGTACCTGGGGACGCTGAAAGGCGTGTACAGGGCTACAGGCAGGTCAGGGCGCGGGAGAGGGGGGAGCTACAAGTAGGCATGAGCCCTTGCCTGCAAGGGTTCAGGAGTACGGCCGAGCGCAGCAAATTCCAAAGCAGGCCCATGTGGACCGGTAAGGCAGCACTGCCACTCTTGGCGACACTTGGAACCAACGGCGTGCTGTCCGCGGAGCCGCCTTACTTGAAGTCGTCAGTCTCCCGGACGGTATTCCAGAAGCGGCCCCACAGCGCCTTGACGCCGCCCGCCTTGGCCTCCTCCGCACCACCGCCGTCCCCATCCTCGTCCCCTTCCGTCTCGTCGGACGACGAATCGGGGTCCCCCTTCTTGACACCACCATCCAGCATCCAGCAGCGACCCCAGGCCGACCAGCAGGCCCAGCGTGAAGCCCAGCACAGACGTGCACTCAAAGCGCTTCCGGAAGTCGTCCTTCCACGTCTCCACCTGCACGCCAGGGGCCGGCGCACGCAGCCTCACCATCCGGACGTGCTTCCATGCACGCAAGCCCGCAGCCACGCCCACAGTCTCTGCAGCAGTCCAGCCCAGAACGGTAGTATCCTAACCCACATCGACAGAACTTACCCCCCCTCCCCCCCTTTCGCTTTCTTCCGGCTCCAGGTACCGGGACACCCACACGCACCTTGTAGCCCACCTCCATGGCACGTGTCACGGCGCATGTAGCCATCCAATACGTTATTCCTTGGCCCCCTAACTGAAACATCGTGTTCCAGGCACGCCAGCTTGCAGCTGAGGTAAGAGCACCTGCACCAGCCGAGCCCAAAGCGCCGACGCCGAGGCCCCAGCACACATCACCAGTGCATGCCGGTACCCTAAGCAGTTTGCCCCAGCAGCTTTCACCGGGCCCAACACGCGCACCTTGTAGTCCACCTCCATGGCACGTGTCACGAAGCGCTGCGTGGTGCCGATGCCGCCGTACAGCGTGTTGATGGCGCCGCTCAGCGCCCGCACCGCGTTCTGCTGCAGCCGCCGCTGCTGCTCCGCCGCCGCCGCCACGGCGCCCTCGGCAGCAGTGGGCTGCTGAGCCACGCGCTCCTGCACTCTGGCGTCCACACGCCGCTGCATGCCCGTGTTCACGCCTATGACGTGGATTGATGGGCACACAGCAGATGTTCAGAGGCCCATATATGGAACCAGGCGTCCATGCGCCGCTGCGTGCCCGTGTTCATGCCTGTGTGCCCATAGCGAACACATTAGGATGCATGGGCAGGATGGATGAAGGGGTCCGCACGCCGCCGCATGGCCGTGCACCACTGCAGAAGGAGCCAAGGGCGAGCTGAGGTGCTCCTTTCCCACATGGCCCCAGGCGCTGCACCATTCCGTTCCCCTGAAACCGTACACGTGGGCAGTGGGAGTACCGTTGCAAACGGGCAACGGTCCCAACCTCCGCCCTGTCACCCACCTTGCCCCAGGCGCTGCACCAGCGCCGCCGCCTGCTCCGCCTCCTGCGGCGCCGACGCCGCCACCTCCTGCAGCAGCAGCAGCTCCAGGTAGTTGGTGCCCTGCAGCGCAACACCCAGCGCGCGGGCCTGCTGGCCGGCGGTGGTGAAGACTTGGTCGGTCAGCTGGGCCTGGGGGGGACAGGTAGGTGGGTGGGGACGGGCGCAGGAGGGGCGGGAGGGGCGGGGCCAGCGGAGGAGGTTAGCTGGAGGTGCATCAGCAAGCATTGACATGCCATGGAACGGAGTGGAGCGGTCACGTGGGGTGGGTTGAAGGTGCAAGCATGTAGCGGCACGGGCCGGGAAACGTGGTGGAGCCGTAGCAGGCGAAGTGCATGCTACGGGGCAGGGGCAGTGAGAAAGGGCGGCGGCCGGTGGAAGTGCTTATGCAGCGGAGGGCACGGCGAATGGAGAGTTTGTGGGGAACGCTGGGTGGCCAAAGTCTGTGACCTACCGACACGTTTGCGGCCTGGGACAGCAGCTGGTCCGCCACGGTCCTGGTGGCCGCCAGGTTGTCCAGCGTGTCCAGGAGGGTCACCTGCGTGGCACGTGGCACGTGTCACGTGTGCGCACTGACCGTGTGTGGCTATGTTGCTGCTCCCAAGCGGTTGCATGAACCAAGAAGTAAGCTGACGGACGCTCAAGGTACATGTGGACTCGGAACCGCACCCATGAGTGCAACCCGCAGACATGTCGGTAAGTGCATGTCCTCAAGCGACGGTACCGGTAGGGCCTCAGAATGTGCAAAACACTGCACTGCGCGGCTGGTACGGAACGTACCTGGCGATCCCTGTCGAAGCTGCGTGCGGAGCGGTACAGGCTGCCCACGCTGTTGCCCAGGCAGTCGGTGGGGTCCTCCACGCAGTCCACCACCACAGTACTCCACTCGATGGCACGGCCATAGTAAAACAGCAGCAGATAGGACGCAACCAGCAGCGCGGCAAGGAGCCAGGCGGGGTACCTGGGGGTTGAGGAACGTGTGTTAGCGTGTGTGTTAGCCTACATGGCAGGTAGGCGCCACCAGCAGCGCGGCGAGCAGCCAGGCGGGGTACCTAGGGACGTTAAAAGGCAAGTACGGGCAGGTCAGGGCGCGGGGGAGGGGGCAGCTACAAGTAGGCCGAGGAGTACGGCCGAGCGCAGCAAATTCCAAAGCAGGCCCATGGACCGGTGATGGCAGCACTGCCACTCTTGGCGGCACCTGGACCCAACGGCGTGCTGTCCGGGGAGCCGCCTTACTTGAAATCGTCAGTCTCCCGGACGGTGTTCCAGAAGCGGCCCCACAGCGCCTTGACGCCGCCCGCCTTGGCCTCCTCCGCACCACCGCCGTCCCCATCCTCGTCCCCTTCCGCCTCGTCGGACGACGAATCGGGGTCCCCCCCCTTGACACCACCATCCACGTCCTCCTCGACCTGCGGCCCTCGCTGCTGTTCGTCCTCTTGCGGCGCCGCCCCACCGCTGCCCGCTGCGTTCAGCTCCCCGTCCGACCGGTGCACATGCGAGGTCATCAGCGCAGCAGCGGCCGCTGTGCGCTTCAAGCTCCGCTTGGCGCTGCCCAGTGGGCTTAGCCCCAGGGCCACGGGAGCGGCGCCACTGGAGCTGCCGCCCTCTCGCAGCACATCCTCATTCCCCTCGGCAGGCTCCTCCTCGTTCGCTTCGGTGCTGTCGTCAGCGGGCTGTGCCGCTGCGCCCCCAAGGGCGGTCCGTCGGGGCCTCAGGAAAATGATGTCAAACTGCAAATGCATGAAGGGCGACGTTCAAAGCGCTGGTGGAGACAGCGTTGGAGGAAGATCTGCGGGTGCCGCACAAGCCCGCCAAAAGAGCACGACAGGCCAGCTTTGCAGACTGCGCCTGACTGCGTGAGTCGTGCCGATACGCGTTTGACAACGTGGACAACTATCGGCAGATCTGCCCACGTGCCCCTTACGCAGCAGCTGCTCGAGCCCACGGCTCGCGTGGACGTGAAGACACGTCAGCTCTCGGGCCTGCCCTCCCGTGCCCCGCACCTGCATGGCCAGAACTGCGGCCAGGTTGGCGCACTGGAAGAAGACCAGCGGGAAGTATGGCCACCTGGGGTACAGGTGGTCCCACACCGACAGCAGCGTGCCCAGCTGCATCAGCATCAGCAGCACCAGCACCACGCTGCACACGCCGGACACAGCGCACTGCGTGCGGTAGCGCCTGGTGGGGGTGGCGGGCGGGAGGATGTGAGTGGCGCGGAAGTGGGCTGCTGTTGCGACTCGTCGCCGGACTCGCCAACGTTTACCGCTAAGAAGGGCCCGCCAGCAGGGCGCTTCAAGCTGAACCGCAGCGGCAAGCCGTGACGCCCTTTCCGTCATGCGGTCCAGTTACCGCAGCCTCACGTATACTCACGGGTTGCTTGGCGAGTTGAGGTTGGCCACCAGCGCCAGGAAGGACAGCGTGCCCAGGAAGGCGGAGAAGAACACGACGTCGCTGCGGAGTGGGAAAAGGTGGTGCGGTCGGTTGGAGGGCAACGGTTGAACGACGCAAATCGGGTGTATGCAGGCAATTAGGGAGGCGCACCTACCCCGTGGCTACCTGAACAAAGCATGCACGTCAGGCACCTACATCCCAGAGGCAGCAGGTGCACGAGGCGTGGGCGAGGTACTGTCCCAGCCCACCCCAAGTCGCAGAAGCACAATGCGTGAACTGGGTCACAATGCATGGAACGTGATGGCATTAACCCAGTCCGCCCTCCAACGCGGGTACCCTAAGCGGCCTCTCGGCTTACGTAAAGAACACCAGGCCCGCCAACGGACCCGTAGTCCTGACGATTTGCAGGGCCAGGAGGGGCACGAAGTTCTGCAGTGGCGGCTCCAGACGCGGCTGCGACACCACCAGCGTCACGGACAGCGCCGCCGCTGAGATGACCGCAACCTGTGTACGTAGGACAAGTTAGTGCACACGGGTGGGTTGGCACGAATGGCACGGCCTGGCGGCCCGGCACGAGATTAAGATGCACCGCGGCCGCCGGCGTGCCATGATACGAACACAAGAAGGTGGCTCTTTTGGTGCATGTGTTGACGGCGCACGCATCCGCATACAAGCATGCGCAGCGGCGATGCATCCAGGGCGTGACGTGACACAGACCAGTCAACTGATACTGTATGACGGCGCTCTCACCTGCAGTACGCGCGACTGTCCCTCGGGGTGGTGCACGGTGCTCACGGCGTACAGCACGTGCTTC
>VFQN01005991.1_pt1 | contig 14336 bp, 10 predicted proteins | sample 3512371 | NCBI WGS metagenome assembly VFQN01 (sample SAMN10412370, study PRJNA504923) | tailings metagenome | isolation source: Replicate 2 from Balatoc abandoned mine | place: Philippines: Itogon, Benguet | collected 2017-08-28
GTCTGCTCGATGATGATCGACCCGCCGAGCGGCATCTCGATCCGCTTCTGGTGGATCTTAACGATCTCGTTCTCGACGTTGTACTTGTGGAACAGCGGCTCGCGGCTCTCGAAGTACCGGATGCGGTTTGCGTACCGCGGCATGACGATCTGGAGGAACTCGCTCGCGCTGCTGAACGCGTTCGGCTCGTCCACCCAGATGGTGTCGATGTCCGCGGTGAAGATGTCGCGGATGGTGCGGGTGATGAGGTCGCTCTCGCGGTAGATCTCGACCGGGGCCGCGACCCGCTTGATCCGCTTCACCACCACCTGCCACAGCCGCAACAGGTAGCCCAGGTCGTTCTGCAACTCCTGCTTGTCGCGGTCGATGGCGGCGGTGCGGACGATGAACCCGACGCCCTTCGGCGGGTTGAGCGTGCTCATGATCTCGCGGAGCCGCTTGCGGGCGTCGTGGTCCTCGATCTTCCGCGACACCCCGACCCGGTTCAGGCTCGGCATCAGCACCAGGTAGCGGCCGGCGATGCTCACATACGTGCTGAGCGTCGGCCCCTTCGTGCCGATCCCCTCCTTGATGACCTGGACGATCACCTCCTGCCCGCGCTTGAAGATCTCCTGGATCGGCGGCTTCGGCAGCCCGCGGTCGCGCCCGCCCTTCGGCCCGCCGGGGCCGCCGTTGCCGAACCGCGGGCCGCCGCGCCCGCCGCGGTCGCCACCGCGCCCGCCGCGGTCGTCGCGCGGGCCGCGGTCGTCGCGCGGGCCGCCACGGCCACGATCACGGTCCCGGCCGCCGCGGCCGCGGTCACGGTCCCGGCCGCCGCGGTCGCCCCGCGGCTCGGGGCGGGCGTCGTCGAAGTCGTCGTTGAACCCGCGCCCGGCCGGTGCCGGCGCGGCTTCGGCCGCCTCCTTCTCGACCTCGCGCGCCTCCTCCTCGGCGGCCTCCGCCGTCTCCGGCTCGAACTGGTCCTCTTCGTCGGTCGGGATGGGCGCGGCCTCGGCGACCTCGCCGTCGGCGAAGCGGTCGTTCGGGGCGTCCGGGTCGAAGTCGTCGGACCCCTCGAAGAACGGCTGGATCTCCGGCTCGTCGCCGGGCGGGCTGGTGCGCCGTTCGGCGCCGCCCATCGTCAGCGGCGGCACGTCCGGCGGCGCCTCGCCGCCCTCGGCGGTCTCGCCTTCGCCGTCGGCCTTCTTGCGCGTCCGGCGGGTGCGGCCCTTCGGCTTCGCCTCGCCCTCCTCGGCTGCCGGCGCGTCCTCGGCCTTCGGCTCCTCGCTCTTGCGGCTGGTGCGCCGCGTCCGCGGCTTCTTTTTCGGCTCCTCCGCCTCGGCTCGCGTGACCTCGCCCGATTCCGGCGGTAGTGCGACCTCGCCCGACTCCGGCGGCAGCGCGGCCTCGCCCGACGGGGCCGGCGCGACCTCCGCGATCCCTTCGCCGAAGCCGTCGTCGTCCGCGATGCCGGCGGCGAACCCGTCGTCATCGTCGGCCGGTGGCGCCGGGGCGGGACGGGGGGGCGGCGGCTGCGGACGCGAGCGCGGCGGCGGGGCTACGGCCACGGGCGGCTCGTCGATCCCCTCGGCGAACGGCGCGATCGGCTCTTCATCCTCAACCGCCTCGACCGGTGCGGCACCCTCGTCGAGCCCCTCGGCGAAGCCCTCGATCGCTTCCTCGTCCACCGGCGCCGGACCACTCGGGGCTTGCGGCTGGAGCCACGACGACGGCTGCGCCGGCTCGCGGAAACCCGACCCGCGGCCGCCGCGGTCGGTGCGTTCGCCGCGGTCCCGCCCGCCGCGCTCGCCCCGCTGGCGCTGGCCGCCGTCGCCGTACTCGCGGTCGAAGTCGGCCTCGTACTCGGCGAGCGCTTCCTTCGAGAGGAGGTGCTTGTAGTACGCGGGGTCCACGTCCGACACGTGCAGGAAGCCGTTCCGGCCGATGCCGAAGTCCACGAACGCGGCCTGGATGCTCGGCTCGATGTTGACGATCCGGCCCTTGTAGATGTTCCCGACGTAGCTCTCCTGGCTCGACCGCTCGACGTAGAGCTCCTCGAGCACGCCGTCCTCGACGATGGCGATGCGACACTCCTCCGGCTGGAGGACGTTGATGAGCATCTCTTTCTTCATGTGGTCTCCTGCCGCACGCGGCGGGGTTCTCGGTCGGGCGGCGCGGGCCGCCGTGAAACGCGACGCCCCCGCGGCGCGGGGGCGTGTCTCCTACTCCACCGACAGGTCGCCCGGGGCGGAAACCCCGGACGCGGCGGCGGGTTGGTCGAGGGCGGCGCGGGCGGCATACGCCGGGTCCGCGGGCCGGGTGTCCGCCGGACCGTCCGGCGGGGTGTCGGTCGGGTCGGCGGGAGCGCCCGCCTCGTCCCGGAGTTCCACGAGTGTCCGTTCGAGCACGGACCCGGCGTCGAGCAGGTCGTCCGCGCCGAGCAGACGCAGGAGCTCGTCGGCCCGGGCGGTGCCGGTGCTGGTGACCCAGAGGTCGAGGGTGAGGGTGGCTACCGGTGGGTAGCCTGAGGGTGGGTTGGCGGGGTCAACCTCTCCCCCAGCCTCTCCCCTGGGAGGGGAGGGGTGCTCGATCTCGGCAGCCTCCCGCGACACTGCGAGCGTTGAAACGCCGCGCGGCCAGTCGGTCGGTGCGTCTCCCCCCTTCCCTCCCAGGGAAGGGGGGCCGGGGGGGGTAGGTTGGCCCGCACGACCACCCCGCTGCCTGCACGTCGATTCGATTAGGCCCAGGACACGCCCAAGGTCACCGATCACCTCGTCGTTTCCAACCCGAAGGACGAATAGCTCCCGGTCGGCGAAGATGCGGTCGCGGTCGGCGTCGTATCCCGCGCGGTCGTCGTGGGAAGTCCCATCGACCTCGACGACGAGTGCCGCGGCGTGGCAGTAGAAGTCCGCGATGAACCCGTCGATCACCTGCTGCCGGCGGAAGTGAAACCCGTCGAGTTGATTCGATCGCAGCCGTTCCCACAAGGTCTGTTCGGCCGGTGTCATGGCGCGGCGAAGCTCGCGCGCCCGGATGGCTTTGTCTTCCTCGACCCACTGGCCACGAACGATGTTCCGCGCGGTGGTGACGGGCGCCGAATGGTCCGACTGACTTGAGGGCGGGTTGTTGTGGTCAACCTCTCCCCCAGCCCCTCCCCTAGGAGGGGAGGGGTGCTCGCGCTGCGAAGCCTCCTGCGACGTTGCTGACGCCGACGCTGCGCCCGGCAAGGTCTGCCCGTCCCCCCCCTTCCCTCCCAGGGAAGGGGGGCCGGGGGGGTTAGGCTGCCCCGCGCACCCGTCAGTGACTCGAGCGGTCTCTACCAACACGCGCCGCAGGTACGGCCGGATGTTCAGCCCCTTCGGGCTCGGCCGCACGCGCTCCACCCACACCACCGCCTGCGCCGTCAACCTCTCGCACGCCTCGCCCACCTCGTCCGTACGGTCGGCGGGGAGCGGTAGCGTGTAGACGATCCGCCGCGGCATTGCCGTGGTCTTCATGGGCACGACGGTCGCGCGCGTGAACCGCAGCCCGTCCGGCGCCTGCTCGTTCAGCCCCCTCAGTACGTCGTCGGAGTCGCGTGGCTCGGTCAGTTCGAGTTCGACGACCTCGTCGCGGCCGACGACGCCGAGCGGGAGCGATTGCGCGAAGACGACGCGCGGCCCCGGGTGAAACCCGGCGGTGGACTTGAACGGCAGGCCGGCGCGGCGGAGCATGCGCTCCAGGACGCGCATCAAATCGTGGTGGCTGAGCAGCCGGAGAACCCCGGCCTTCTCGAAGCGGAGGCGGAACTTGTCCCCGAGCATCGGCGTCCGGGCTTCCCGGAAGGCCGAAGGGAAGGATCACGGACGAAGGCGGTCTGCCCTCATCCCTCACCCTTCATCCTTCATCCTTCCTAAGCTCCTCCCGCGGTCGGGTGCGGGTCGGGCGCCGGCCGGGGTTTGAGTGCCCCCCGGCCCGACGGGTCCGGCCGCTACTCGACCGCCTCCGGGAGGATGCGGCGTAGTTGGTCGCGCAACAAATTCTGAACCTGCCGGGCGGTGTCCATCTGGAGCGCCTGCCCGGCCACCCTCTCGGCCTCCGCGACGCTCAGCTGGCGGATTACCCGCTTGATCTCGGGGATCTTCCGCGGGGTCGCGCTGAGCGACCGGAGGCCCAACCCGATCAGGAGCGGGGTGTAGAGCGGCTCGCCGCTCATCTCCCCGCACACGTTCACGTCGATCCCGGCCTTACCCGCCGCCTCCACCACCGTGCGGATCAGCCGGAGTACGGCCGGGTCCGCGGGGTCGTAGAGGTGGGCCACGTGTTCGTTATTCCGGTCCGCGGCGAGGGTGTACTGGATCAGGTCGTTCGTCCCGACCGAGAAGAAGTCCACCTCGCGGGCGATCACGTCCGCCAGGATGGCGGCGGACGGTACCTCGATCATCGTACCGACCCGGATGTCGGGTTTGTAGGGGGTGCCGCTCTCGTCCAGGTCTTCCTTCACCTCGTTCAGTAGCGTCTTGCACTTGCGCAGCTCGTCCACCGTCGAGATCATCGGGAACATGATGCGGATGTCGCCGTGGACGGCGGCCCGCAGGATGGCCCGGAGTTGCGTGCGGAACAGGTCCACCTTGCGGAGGCAGAGGCGGACGCTGCGGAGGCCGAGGAACGGGTTCTTCTCCACGCTCAAGAGGCCGGACACGCTGCTGAACTTGTCCGCCCCCAGGTCGAGGGTGCGGATGACGACCGGGCGGTTCGGGCCGATCGTGTCGATGACCGCCCGGTACGCGTCGTAGTGCTCCGCTTCCGTCGGGTCGGACGACTTGTTGAGGTACAGGAACTCGGTGCGGTACAGGCCGACGCCCTCGGCGCCGCGGTCGGCGCAGTGGGCGGCCTCGGGCGCCAGCTCGATGTTCCCGAGCAGCTTGATCGCGACGCCGTCGTGCGTCACCGCCGGCTTGCCGCGGAGCGACTCGTAGCGGTCGGCGCGGGACAGGCCGGCGAGCCGCTTCCCCTCGTACTTGCGGACCGTCGCCTCGTCCGGGTCGAGGATGATCTTCCCCTCGTCCCCGTCCACGATCACCACGTCGCCGCCGGACACGTCGGTGAGGAACCGGCCGACGCCGACGACCGCGGGGATCTCGAGCGCCCCGGCCAGGATGGCCGTGTGGCTGGTCGGCCCGCCGCTCTCGGTGGCGAACGCCCAGACGGTCCGCGGCGAGAAGTCCGCGGTGTCCGACGGCATCAGGTCGTTGGCGAGGATGACGACGCGCTCGCCGCCGACCGGGCCGACCGGCGTCGGCTGGCGGCCGAGGAGCGTCGACAGGATCTGCCGCTCCAGATCGATCAGGTCGCCGGCGCGGCGGCGCAGCACCTCGGAGGCGGCGAGATCGCCGACCTTCTTCTGCGCCTCCTCGAGCTTCTTCACCTGCTCGCGGATGCCGCGGCTGACGGCGTACTCGGCGGAGTACGACTCGTCGCGGATGAGCTGTTCGAGCCGGGAGCGGAACGACGGGTCTTCGAACGCCGACTGCTGCGCGGCGAAGATGTTGCCGATGGCCGCCTCGAACCGGGCGGTGTATCGCTGGCGCTTCTCGCGGGCCTCGGCGGCGGCGTCGTCGAGCGCCTCGCGGAGGCGCTCGATCTCGCCTGCGGCCTGCTCGGGCGGGACTGTCTTGTGGGGGATGCGGACGCCCTCGGTGTCGAGCACCAGGGCCGGGCCGATGGCGATACCCGGGGAGACGGCGGTACCGTACCTGTATTCCATGTCGCCGGGGTGTCCGGGCGCCCGTGGGCGTGGGTGTCAGATCGTGTAGTCTTCCCCGCCGGGGGAGGCGAGGATGTCGGCCAGCGCGCCGATGGCCGAGGCCGCGTCCGGGCCGTCCACCTCGACCAGCACCTCGGTCTCGGGGAGGACGACCAGCATCATCAGATCCCAGACGCTCTTCCCGTCGGCCCGCGCGTCGCCGTGGTAGACGGCGACGGTGGCGGTGAAGGCCCGGGCGGCCCGGCTGAACCGGTCGGCGACCCGGTGGTGCAGGCCGAGCGGGTTGACGACCTTCACGGTGCGCCGCAGCGGCCCGCCCGGGGTGGGGCCGTTCGGCCCGTCCCGCGGTGTGCCGTCGCCGGTTCGCCCGCTGCCCGCCATGCCCGCCCCCGCCCCGGTACCGCTCGGTCCGCCCCCGCCCCGCCGGCCGTCACCACCCGGGGGCGTTGTCGAGCAGGTCCCAGATCTCGTCGCGCGTCGTACAGGCCCGGAGGCGCTGGACGAACTCTTCGTTCCGCATCGTCCGCACCACCGCCTCCAGCGCCCGCAGGTGGTCGCCCGGGCGGTCCTTCGGGGAGACGAGCAGTACGAACACGTACACCGGCTCGCCGTCGAGGCTGTCGAACGGGAGGCCGGTCGGGGAGAGGCCGAGGGTGCCGATGAGCCGCTCGGCGGCGGCGTGGCGGGAGTGGGGGATGGCGATGTTCCGGCCGATCCCCGTCGTGCCCAACTGCTCGCGGCGCATCACCTCGCGGACCACGTCGTCGGTGCTCTCGGGCTGGAACGCCCGGGCCTCGTGGAGGCTCGTGACCAGCTCGCGGACGGCGCGCTCCTTCACCCCCGCGACGGCCGGCGCGTCCTTCGGGTTCACGTCCGCGGCGGCGGTGTAAAGCGCCGGGATGATGGCGTCTTTGACGATGAAGTTGGTGAGCCGCATCGGGTGGGTCTCGGCCGGGGGAGGGGACGCGGCCATCGTCACTTCCCGTCCGCGCCGTTGTGCGACGGGTCCCGGCGGTGGTCCTGCAGCTTCTCCTTGTAGTTCTTGATCTGCTGCTTGATCTTGTCGCACGCCAGGTTGAACGCCGCGGCCACGTCGCCCGCCGCCTCGGTGGCCACGAACTCGTGCTTCTGGCCGGCGACGGCGGTGATCTCGACGCGGACGTTGTGCGCGTGGTCCTGGTGGAGGTCGGCCACGACGGCCACCGAGACGAGTCGCTCGAAGAACTTGAGGAGCCCCTCGGCCTTGTCGCGGAGTGCGGCCTGGGTCGAGTCGTCGAGATGCCCGTGGCGGGCGGAAACGGTGACCTGCACCGGTGAACCTCGTGTCGCGGGAGGGCCGCGCGGCCCGGGAGCGGCTCTTGCAGCCGTTCTAATCGTGCTGATTGTACTCGCGCGGCCGGCGGCCAGCAACGCCCGTGGGGCGACGGGGAACGGTCGGGCGGCCGGCGCGGCGGTACAACCTCACCCCGCCCCGAGGCCGGGGCCGTCGAGCAGTGCCGTGTTCATCGCCCCGTCCGCGACCGTGAACACGCCGGGGTAGCGCGCGTCCCACCCGGCGTTCGCCGCGGGGCAGTACTGGCGGCCGTTCGACTCGATCGCCGCGACGCCGGGGACGTGCGCCGCCAGCCCCGCCGAGTGGATCAGCGACCGGCCGACGCACGTCAGGTCCTGCACGCAGCGGAAGAGGCCCATCTCCTGGGCCGCGGCGGCGAGCAGGAGCGACTGCGTCTGCCCCTTGCACGCCTTGAACGCCACGCCGGTGTAGCCCATCTCGCGGGCGAGGTGGAGGCTCTCCAGGTCCACCAGCGACTCGTCGATCACGACCGGCTTGAGCTTCGCCGCGGCGTGCATGACGTTCTGCCGGTTCGCCTTCAGGTCGCGCGCCGTCGGCTGCTCGACGTACTGAACGCGGTCGTACCCCGCCGGCACCTTCTCGCGCAGCCGCCGGAGGAAGTCGAGGAGGTATTCGACGGTCTGGCAGCGCTCGTTGAAGTCGAGCGAGTAGTGCCAAGTCTCCACACCGCGGGCGGCATTGATCTCCTCGGCCACGGCGTTGACGTGGACGACGCGGTCCACGTCCCAGCCGATGTCGTCGCCGTTGAGCTTGACCTTCAGGTGGGTGAGCCCGTCGCGCCGGATCCACTCGCCGAGCGCTTCCGGGAGCCCGTCGCCGACCGGCGCCGTCACGTCCGCCGGCGTGAGCGGGTCGAGCGCGCCGACGAGGTGGTACAGCGGCATCCGGGGCTTGGGGGCGGGGAGGACGTAGCGGTCGAGCGTCTTCCCGGCGAAGTCCGACCCGAGGTACGGGGCGAGATCGCCGCCCAGGAACTCGGGACCGTAGCACTGGTACACGCTCCGGCTCAGCAGCTTGCCGAAGCCGTCGTGGATGGCGGCGTCGAACGGGCTGGCGGCGACGAGCGCGGCGAGAACCGGGATCGGCTCCGTGAGGCCCAGCTTTTCTCGAACGGGCGCGAGATGGGCAAGGAACCGCGGTTCGAGGCCGTGGCCGAGTTCGACCGGGTGACCGAAGCCCGCACCCGCCGCGGTTGTGTCGCGGAAGGCGACGACGAGCGCCTTCATCGCGCCGAGCGTCTGGTCGTACGTGAGCGTGCGCGACGGGAACGCCCACACGTTGCTCAGCGGCATCGAGCCGACGCCGACCATGCGCGTGCCGCCGCGGTTTTCAAGCGACACTCGCACCGTGAGGACGGTCGCCTTGTCGAGCGCGACGCCGCCGAACTTGATCGGCGTGCGGTACTGGTAGTCGGCGTACTCGTAGGCGACATCGGCGATCCGCACTTCGGTCGACTTCATCACAACTCCCTCACGCGGGCTCGACGCGGACGGTGGCGCCGGGGCCGGCACCGAGCCGGCTCGCGGCGCTGCCGTTCACCACCGCGACCTCGAAGAACCCGTCGCTGCTGAACAGACACACGAGCTCGCCCGGCGGCGCCTCACTGTAGGTGCGCACCCACGGGATCGGTCGCGCCGGCGCGCCGCCGACGGCCACGGCGACCGGTAACGTCTTCAGCTTGTCGGCCGGGATGTTGGTGACGAGGTTCCCGAAGTCGTCGGCGGTCTGCACCGCACCCTCCCACACGCCGCCGAACGTGACGGCCGAGGCGGTCGGGAGCAGCACGGGTTCGGGCAACTCCGGGCCGAGGTCCGCGGGGTCAACCCCGAGGCTCAGGTGTGCCGCGACCGGGGCGAAGACGTCGCGGCCGTGGAACGTGGCGGAAACGGGGTGTTTCCAGAACCGCGATTCAGCGAGGCGACGCACGCACGTCGGCCCGCCGGAGTGGCGGAAGACGTGGGTGAAGAGGCCGTTGTCCGGGCCGACCAGTCGTTGCCCGCCGGCCTCCGCGTAGATCGGGTGCCGCTCGCCGCCGACGCCGGGGTCCACGACCGCGACGTGGATCGTTCCCGGCGGGAAGTGCGGGACCGCGACGCCGAGGTAGTAGCTGCCGTGGGCGACGTCCTGGGGGCGGATGCGGTGCGTCAGGTCGAGGACGCGGGCGGCGGGGTTGATGCCGAGGATCACGCCCTTGAGCACCGCCGCGTAGGGGGCGGTGTCGCCGTAGTCGGTCGTCAGGGTGATGACGGGGGCGTGCGACATGGAGGACCGTACCCGGGGACCGTGGTCCCCGGGCGTGGGGTGGGACTACTTCCCTTCCTTCGCCGCCCGCTTGAGGTACTTGCCGTCCTCCGTCTGGATGACGATCAACTCGCCCTCGGTGATGAACGACGGCACCTGAACGATGATGCCGGTCTCGAGGGTGGCCGGCTTGGTCTGGGCCGCGGCGGTGGCGCCCTTGATGCCGGGCTCGGTCTCGGTCACCTTCAGCGTCACCGTCTGCGGCAGCTCCATCGACAGCGCCTTGCCGTCGTAGAAGGTGATCTTCACCGAGTCGTTCTCGCGGAGGTACTTCATCATGTCGCCGACCATGTCCGCGCCGAGGGTGACCGGCTCGAACGTCTCGGCGTCCACGAACACGTAGTCGTCGCCGTCCTTGTACGAGTAGTTGTAATCCTTCGTGTCGAGGTACACCACGTCCGCCTTGTCGTCCGGGTGGACGCGCTCGTCGGTGATGCTCCCGGTGGTCAGGTTCTTCATCTTGAGGTACAGGATCGCCCGCCAGTTCCCGGGCGTGTTCAGGTCGCGGTCGAGGCAGTAGAACAAGGTGCCGCCCATGTTCAGCACCATGCCCTTGCGGATGTCGATCATCTTCACTGCGGCCATCGGACGCCTCCCGAAAAGCGGGCCGCGCTAGGCCCGGTTGAAGTCCCACGAAGGGTTATCGTTGGTTTATCGGAACTGGCGGCGGCGGAGAAGGGCGGCCGCCGGACCGGTTCGTACACTTCCGCATACCCACCGACCCCGCGGGAGCCTCTGATGTTCGCGCGCGTCTCCGCGTCCCTCCTCGTTGCCGCCCTCACCGGGCTCGTCGTCGTCCCGGCCGCGGCCGACGGTCCGGCCGACAACATCCCCGACAACGTCCGCCCCGTCCCGCCGAAGGGCGACGCCGTTCCCGACGAGGTGAAGGCGGAGATCCGCAAGGGCCTGGGCGAACTCCAGGACCTCATCAAGGCCGCGGGCGACCACCCGCTGCTGCCGGACGTGCTCATCTACGAGAAGGCGGTGCGCTGGGCGCTCGACTACAACGAGGTGTTCGACCCGAAGCCGGGGAAGGACAAGAAGGCGCCCCCGCCGGCCGGTGCCGTGAAGAGGGTACTCACCGCCGGGCTGGAGCGGGCCAGGCAGCTGAAGGACGGCAAGACGCCGTGGACCACGCAGACCGGCCCGGTCCTCCGCGGCTACCGGTCGAAGATCGACGGCAGCGTGCAGCCGTACTGGCTGATCGTGCCGGCGGACTACGTGGCCTCGGCGATGACCCCGCACAGACTCGACTTCTGGTGGCACGGCCGCGGCGAGCTGTTGACCGAGGCGAGCTTCATGGCCGGCTCGCCCGGGACGGGCGGCATCATCCCGGTGCCGGGGCAGTTCATCCTCCACCCCTACGGCCGCTACTGCAACGCCAACAAGTTCGCCGGCGAGGTCGACACCTTCGAGTGCCTCGACCACGTCTCGCAACACTACCGCATCGACCCCTCGCGCCTCGTCGCCCGCGGGTTCAGCATGGGCGGGGCCGCCTGCTGGCAGTACGCGACCCACTTCCCGACGCTGTGGTGCGCCAACGCGCCCGGGGCCGGGTTCAGCGAGACGCCCGAGTTCCTCCGCGTCTTCCAGAAGGAGGAAACGAAGGACGTGCCGTGGTACGAGCAGAAGCTGTGGCACCTCTACAACGCCACCGACTACGCCCAGAACATCTTCAACCTGCCGACGGTCGCGTACAGCGGCGAGCTCGACAGCCAGAAGCAGGCCGCCGACGTGATGGCCCGCGAGATGAAGAAGGTCGGGCTCGAACTCGATCACGTCATCGGCCCGAAAACCGGCCACAGTTACGAGAAGGGTGCGAAGGAGATCGTCAACAAGAAGATCGACGCGATCGTGGCGAAGGGCCGCGACCCGATGCCGAAGGAGATTCGGTTCGTGACGTACACCCTCCGCTACGCCCGGAGCGGGTGGGTGAAGGTGGACGGCCTGGAAAAACACTGGGAGCCGGCCCGGGTCCGTGCGACCATGCAACCCGCGTTGACGGTCGTAGCCACCGAAAACGTCTCGGCACTCATCCTGAACGAAGCGATCGAGGGTGGGATGCCGGACCTCCGGAAGGTCCGCCTCGACGGGGTCGAACTCCCGCGTCTGGGCGGTGAGTCTCGCTACCGAAAGGTGGACGGGAAGTGGCAGCTCGATCTGTCGCCCGCTACCACCACTACTCGCAAGAAGCCCGGCCTCCAGGGGCCGATCGACGACGCCTTCATGGACCGGTTCGTGATGGTGCGGCCGACCGGCAAGGCGCGGAACGAGAAGGTCGGCGCGTGGGCCGACGCGGAGATGAAGCACGCCGTCGCGCACTGGCGGAAGCACTTCCGCGGCGACGCGCCGGTGACGGACGACAAGGGTGTGACCGACGAGCAGATCAAGAACGCCAACCTCGTCCTGTGGGGCGACCCGGCGAGCAATGCGGTGCTGGCGAAGATCGCCGACCGCCTGCCGGTGAAGTGGACTCCCGAGGGGGTGACGGTCGGGGACAAGACGTACCCGGCGGGGACGCACGTCCCCGTGCTGATCTACCCGAACCCGCTGAACCCGGCGAAGTACGTCGTGCTCAACTCGGGCTTCACGTTCCGCGAGTACGCCTACCTCAACAACGCGCGCCAGGTGCCGATGCTCCCCGACTACGCGGTCGTGGACGTCACCACGCCGCCGAACAGCCGCCACCCGGGGAACGTGGTACGGGCCGGGTTCTTCGGCGAGCGGTGGGAACTGCTGCCGAACGACGGGCGCTGATGGTTCGGTGGTTTTGAAGCCCGGAGGGCGCCTTCGCTAGCCCGGGGTGGCAACCCCGGGCGGCGCTAGCGGTGTTCGCTTGTCTTTATTCCATTCGATCCGCCCAAGCCGCCCGGGGTTGCCACCCCGGGCTAGCGAAGGCGCCCTCCGGGCTTCAAAACCACCGAGGGTCGATGCGCCGTTCGTTGCTTGCCCTAGCTCCCGTCGTGATCCTCGCCGGTGCCGCCGTCGGCGTCTGGTATCTCACCCGCCCCACGTCAGCTCCCGACGGCACCAACCCCGACGGCACGCCGTCCGGCCCCGGTCGGCTCGTCGTGGTCGTCGTGTTCGACCAGTTCCGCGGCGACTACCTCGCGCGCTGGGCGCAGCACTTCGGCCCGGACGGGTTCGAGCGGCTGAAGCGCGAGGGCGTGTGGTACTCGGACGCCCATCTCCCCTACGCCTGTACGTCCACCGGGCCGGGGCACGCCAGCATCGCCACGGGCGCGCCGCCGGCAGCGCACGGCATCATTGAGAACGACTGGTACGACCGCAAAGCCGCGGCGCGTGTCTACTGTGCCCAGCCCGAGCGCGAGCACGCACGTGTTCCGGCGTTGACAGTTGGCGGGCAGGCGCGCGGCAGCGGGCTGGGCTTCGGCCCCGACCGGGTGTTCGTCGAGACTCTCGCCGACCGCCTCCAGAACGCCACGGGCGGGAAGGGGCGCGTCGTCGTGCTGTCGATCAAGGACCGCTCGGTGGCGATGATGGCGGGGAAGCGGCCGGCCGCGGCGTACTGCTTCGACACCCGCGACGGCGTGTTCCATACGGGCGGCAACTACCGCGACGCGGTTCACCCGTGGGTCGAGGAGTTCAACAAGTCGGGTGCCGTCAACCGCTGGGCGGGCAAGACCTGGACCCGGCTGCGACCCGACCTCGATTACGACAAGTTCGCCGGCAAAGACGACGCGCCCGGCGAGGGCTACGGGGCGAAGCAGGGCCGCGTCTTCCCACACTCGATGGGCGACGAGCCGACGCCCGGCCCGCGCTACTACGCCGCGGTCGAGACGTCGCCGTTCGGCAACGAACTGCTGCTGGAACTGGCGAAGAAGGCGATCACCGCCGAGAAACTCGGTCGTGGCGAGGCGGCGGATTTGCTCTGTGTCAGCTTCTCGTCGAACGACCTCGTCGGGCACCAGTGGGGGCCGGACTCGCACGAGGTGCTCGACGTGACGCTCCGCTCCGACCGCGTCGTCGCCGACCTGCTCGGCCACCTCGACGCGGAGGTCGGGAAGGGGCGGTACGCGGTCGTTCTCACCGCCGACCACGGCATCTGCCCGATCCCCGAGCAGAAGAAGTTGCCGCACGCCGAACGGCTGTCGGTGAACAACCTCCTCCCGCAACTGCCGGCGGCGCTCGACGAGGTGTTCGGCCCGGCACCGTCCGGGCTGACGCGCTGGCTCGAACTCGACGGCCGCGACGCGCAGCAGGTGTGGCCGTGGGTGTACTTGAACCACCAGGCGATCCGCGCCCGCGGCGCCGACCTCCAGAAGGTGACCGACTACGCCGCCCAGTGGCTCGGCAACCGCCACAACTCGCAACTCGTCGCCTTCACCCGCAAGCAAATCGAGACCGGCACGCTGCCGCCCGGCGCCGGCCCGGAGTTGCGCCCGCTCCTCGAACAGGTGAAGCTCGCGTACCACCCGGACCGCTGCGGCGACGTCATCGTCATCCCGCAGCCGGGCGCGCTGGTGACCGGCTACCCCGAGGGGACGAGCCACGGCAGTCCGCACCCCTACGACACGCACGTCCCCGTCCTCGCCGCCGGGCTGAACATCCCGGCACTGGGGAAGCAAGACCGTCGCGCATCAGCGCTGCTCGTCGCGCCGATCACGGCGAAGGCGCTCGGGATCGACCCGCCGGCGGGGGCGGTCGAGAAGGTCGGGTGGTAGACGACCGGCCGGCTCACGCCGGCCGGTCGCCACGTCGGCGGGTGCGTCTATCGGTCGCCACGTCGGCTCTTGACTTGGTGAACATCTGTTCCGAATAATGCGGTTGAGGTGTCGGGTGTGGCCCCACCGACTCTGCCCGCGGCCCGGACTGCGGCAGCGAACTTCGGGTACTGGCGCTTCACACCCGCCCCGTGATTCGTAAGTCCGTATACCGCGCGGTCCATGCACTGTTATGGTGCGACCGCGGGGGCGGTCGTCCGGGCGACCGAGC